>Ga0307508_10003551_pt1 | contig 15718 bp, 16 predicted proteins | sample 9_EM_MG_FD_203089 | JGI IMG/M metagenome (GOLD analysis project Ga0307508, IMG submission 203089) | Populus trichocarpa ectomycorrhiza microbial communities from riparian zone in the Pacific Northwest, United States - 9_EM | ecosystem: Host-associated > Plants > Roots > Unclassified | place...
GCTCCTCCACGGTCTCGAAGGTGCCGGTGCCCGCGGGCATCTGCATCAGCGGCTTCAGCTGCGGGTCGAACAGCCACACGCTGGGGTAGACGAGCATGCGCGTGCGCTGGTCGCCGATGGCCTGCTGAAAGTCGGTGTAGTTCAACGCGCTGTCGCCGATGCGGATGAACAGCCGGTTCGACGTCGTCGACAGCGTGCTGCGCAGGTCGAGGACGATCCAGGGCTTGAAGTGCGGCACCAGCTCGTCGGCGTTCTTGGCCAGGAAGTTCTCGTAGCGCCGGCAGTACGGGCAGTCGCTCGCGCCGAGATAGACGTAGAGCCGCTTGTTCTCGCGCTTTGCGCGCGCCAGCGCCGGGCCGAGGTCGAATTCGGAGCGGCCTGCGGTGATCGACGGTTCGACGACCAGCGGCGCGTATGCGGGTGGAATGCCGACCGCGTTCGCCGTGGCGATCAGCAGCGTCAGCAGCATGCCGGCGATGATGTCGCGTGCGAATGGATAAAGCAGATGAAGCGACATCGTCATCCGATCTGCAAGCTGCCGGTGTAGTGGCGTTCCTTCGAATCCGCGACCTCGGCGCGCAACTCGCCCGGCGCATGCGGCACGAAGTTGAAGCGCCAGGTCGGGTTCTCGCTGATCGAGAAGTCGAGGTCGGCGTCGAAGATCTTGCGGCCCGCGTAGCTCACCGCGATCGTGCGCACGAAGTACGAGGGGATGTACATCACCGTCACGTTGTTCAGCTCGAAGCCGGTGTCGTTCGGGTGCAGCACGGTCAGGTCGGCGGTGGTCGGCGCGCCCATCGTCGGCGGATCGGGCAGCTTGAAGATCGTCTTGCCGATCAGCTCCGGCGACTCGCGGTTCGGTGGTGCCGAGCAGCCGCCGGAGGTCTTCACGTAGCGCGAGTCCATGTGCAGCTCGCCGTTCGAGAGTTCGCTGACGACACGCACATGGCTGTATTCGTCGACGCGCAGCCGCGTCTCGAAATCGGCCTGGCCGACCTCGGGCGTCAGCTCGAGCGTGGCGGCCAGCGGCGACGGGTTCTTGTCGACCAGCAGGTGCAGCCGCTTCACGTACAGCGCCGGCGTTTGCGCAAGGTGCGAGACGATCTTCACCGGCACCGACGCGCCATACGCGGCGCGCAGCGGTGCGATCAGCTGCACTCGGCCCGAGGCCGCATCGATAGTCCGCGTGCCGAACAGCCGGCCGCGCAGCAGCTCCCATTCGGGCGACACATCGGCGTGGCCGGTGTTGCTGGGCAGACCGCCGATCGCGGCATGCGCGGCAGGCGCCACGGCCAGCGGCAGTGCGGCCAGCCCGAGCACGACACGACGCCGATGCATCGGCGCCTCGACAATGGGTGAGTTCATGCGCATGGCGTCGTCCCCAGGGCTACTTGATGAGTTGCTCGCGCTCGTAACGCAGGTAGACCAGGGCCGCATTGCGCCGATGCACGGTCTCGTACTGGTCCCACGACGCGAACTCGGGCAGCGCGGTCGAGTCGGGCACTTCGCTCAATGGCGCACCGGCCTTCAGCAGCGCGCGCGCACGCGAGGTCAGTTGATCGAGGTAGCGCTCGACCTGCGTGATCACGCGCTTCGAGCCGGGCGGGCCGTGGCCCGGCACGATCACCTCGATCGGCAAGGCCTGCAGCGTGCGCAGTGCCTCGCGCCAGGCGTCCAGGTCGCTGTCGAACACGTCGGGGATGCGCTGTGCGTCGAGCAGCCCGCCGGCGAACAGCGTGCGGGTGCGCGGGTCGTACACCGCGATGTCGCCGGGGCCGCTCGAGTGGCCGTAGTAGAGCACCTGGATCGGCCGGCCGATCAGCGCCGCGGCGTCGATGCCCAGCGGATCGGTGAACGCGATGTCGGGCGTGAACAGCGTGGTGCCGCGCATCGCGTCTTCGCCGAGGGTCGCGCGCAAGGTCTTTAGGCAGGTGTCGCAGCGCGTCGCCATCAGGCTGGCCGCGGCCTGCTGCATCGCGACCGGAATGCCTTGCTCGCGGAACGCCGCGGCGCCGAACAAGAACTCCTGGCGCGTGTGCGTGATCAGCGCCAGCCGCACCGGCTGCTCGGTCACGCTGCGGATCGCGGCCAGCAGCGCGCGGCCGTGCAGGTACGAGGTGCCGGTGTCGATCGCCAGCACGCCGCTGCGGCCGACGATGAAGCCCGCGTTGCCGACACGGCCGAGGTTCGTCGGGTCAGGCTCGCCGCCACTGCCGGGCAGCATGTAGACGCCGGCCGAGAGCTCGATCGGTGCCGGCGCCTGCGTGCGCGCGGCAGCGCCTGCGGCCGGGGTGTCGCCGGCCCGCGCCGCGATCGCCGTGGCCAACAGAACGGTGGCGCCCAGCCAGGTGATTGCGGAGCGCCGCGGTCTGCGCATGGCGGTCGGCTATTGCGTCCGCTCACGCGGTTGGCGCGACATCCAGGCTGCTCTTCCATGCGGTCTGGTTGCTGTCCATCACCTCGGCGGTGAGCCGGCCCGGGCCGCGCGGCACGAAGTAGAAGCGCAGGTTCGGGTTCTCGCTGATTGAGAAGTCGAGGTCCGCCGACAGCACCGGCTGGCCGCCGTACGCGACCTTGACGGTGCGCACGAACCAGCGCGGCGTGAACTGGCGCGTCAGCTGGTCCATCACCATGCCCGAGTCGTTCGGGTGGCTGATCATCAGCTGCACCAGCGTCGGCTTGTTGAGCACGACCTCGCCGTCGACGCGCATCCTGATCTTGCCGAGCGAAGCCAGCGCGGCCTGCGGGTCCTTGCCCGGCGGCGCCGAACAGCCGCCCGAAGCCTTGACGAAACGCGTGCGCATCAGCAGCCGGCCGTCGCTGGTCTCGGCGATGGCACGCACGAAGGTGTATTCGTCGACGCGCACGCGGGTTTCGATGTCGGCGCGGCCGCTTTGCGGCGTGAACGAGAAGATCGCCGAGATCGGCGACGGGTTGTTGTCGATGATGAGGTGGAGCTTGGCGACATAGCTGGCCGCGGTGTGCGGCAGCCGCGAGCGCATCGCGATCGGCACGACGGCGGCGTCCTCGGCGCGCACCGGCGCGTCGAGCACCAGCGTGTCGTCGCCGACGTTCGCGATCGGGCGCGACTCGAACAGGCTCGCGCGCACCTTGTGCCAGATCTCGCTGGCCTCGGGGTTGTCGCCCGACTGGATCGCGGCACGCGCGCCGCGTGCGCCGAGCAGCGTGAACGAGGCGACCAGCGCGGCGCCGCCCGCGGCCGTGATCTCGCGCCGGGTCATCGTGTGTTTCATCGTGGCACCTCAGTCTTCCCACTCCAGCTCTGCGAAGGCTGCAGTGACGTTGCGGCGGTGGAAGCGTTCGGCCAGCTGCCAGTGCGACGCCGCGGAAGTGCCGACGCTGTCGACCGCCTGGGACAGCGTCTGGTGCGACTTGATCGCGGCGCGGGTTTCGCGCAGCAGCACCTCAAGATACTCCTGCTGCGGCTTCCATGCATCGGGCCCGCCGCGGACGGGCTGGCCATGGCCGGGCACGATCAAGGCCGCGTCGATCTGGGCGAGCTGCGGCATCGTCTTGAGCCAGCCGCGCAGGCTGCCGTCGACGACCGGAATGTGCTGCACGAACAGCAGGTCGGACGCGAACAAGGTGCGCGTCTGGCGGTCGTAGACGGTCAGGTCGTTGTCGGTGTGCGCCGTCGGCCAGGCCTGCACGACCAGCACGCGGCCGCCCAGGTCGAACTCTTGCGTGCCGTCGACCGCGAGCGTCGGGTAGACCATGGCCTCGTGCGCGACGCGGATGCCGAAATCGCGTTCGAGCGCACGCAGGAAGTAGGGCTCGCGCGCGGCCATCGCGGCATTGAATTTCGCGCTCGCGACGACACGCGTGTCCGGCCCGGCGAACGCCGCGTTGCCGAGCACGTGATCCGGATGCGCGTGCGTGTCGAACACGAAGCAGATCGGCAGGCGCGTCGTGCGTTCGATCGCGGCGCGCCAGCGCAGGCCCAGCGGCGGCGTGCCGCCGGTATCGATCACCGCGACGCAGCGGCTGCCGACGATGAAGCCGAGGTTCGCGATGTCGCCGCCGTTGCCCGGCAGCCAGTCGTCGACCACGCCGGCGTGCACATACACGCCCGGCGCGACCTCGGTCACGGCCAGTGGCGTCGCATCGCCGCCGCCTTGCGCCGCCGCGGCCGCGTGCAGCAGCGCAGCGATCAGCAGCGCGCCGGCGAGTCGGTGAAGCGGGGGCGACATGATCGAGCGCCGAACAGTGCCGCGGCGGCGCGCTACTTCGCGTCGTTGATGAAGCAGCCCTTCTTGACCTTGGCCTGCAGCTCGCGGTACTTCTTCAGCTCGGGCTGCAAGCTGGCCACGTCGCGGATCGCGCCGCCGCGCTCGCCGCCGATCGACATGCCGTTGCTGATCGTCTGCATCGTCGTGTACTCGTCGTACTTGACCTCGGCCGCAAAGGCGTCGACGGCGCACGAGCATTTGTTGACCATCTCGAAGTACGGGCCGGGGTTGGCGCGAATGCAGTCCTCCACGTACAGCACCCGGGCCGAGGTCGGGAAGTCGTTGGCGCGCGCGGCGCCGGCGGCGAACAGCAGCGCGACCAACGCGGCGGCGTTCAGCGCAGAGGAACGAGCGAAGAGGTGGTTCATGGCGGCGGGTCCGTGGTCGGTGAAGTCGGGTTGCATCGTTGCACTGGGTGAGGCCAGGCGCAATCAGGAGCCGGGTTTGGCCGACTCGGCCTCGGCACCGTCGATCAGCAGTTCTTCGGCGAGCAGCGGCGGCGCATCGGCGCCCTTGGCCGCGTCGGCGACCAGCGCGCGGATGCCGTACACGCCGCCCGGCACCGCGTCCGACAGCGTGAACACATAGCGCTTGTTCGCGAACTGCTCGAAGCGCGGGCGGTTGGGGTCGTCGACGTAAGGCGTGATCGCGAACTCTTGCCCTGCCACGGTCTTGCCGCGGTAGCGCAGCGTCACCGCGCGCTGCTGCGCACCCTGGTAGATGGCCATCCGGATGCGCTTGCGGAAGTAGGGCGACTTGCCTGTCGTCAGGCGCTGCATCTCGCGCACGTCGCGTTCGAGAAAGAACAGCGTGACCGGGTTGCCCGTGGCGCCCTCGATCGGGGGCAGCTCGAGCTTGCGCCCGCCGCTCAGGAACTCACCAGTCGCATCGCAGCACTTGCCGCCGCCTTGCGCCTTCAAGGCGATCGAGACCTTGTCGTCGAACGCCGGCTCGAGGCTGCCGCTGCGATGAAAGCGGTAGCGCAGGGTCATCGGCGGGCGCAGCTTCGCGAACTGGTCGGTCATGAACAACGCGCGCTCGGCGGGCGAGAAGTCTTTGGCCGGCTCTTCGGCGCGCGCCGCGGCGCCCGGCAGCACGATGGCCGCCGCGGCGAGCGCGAGCGCGAGCGCGAGGCGGTGCAGGGACACGATCAGTTCTTCGGTGCCCCGTACGACGCATCGACCACCGGCACGCCGTACTCCTTCAGGATGGCCTGGATCTCGGCCTGACGCGAATCGATCAGGCCCTCGACCTGCTGCTTCCAGTCGCGCTCGCCGAAGCGCACGCCCATCGCCATCTGGTAGTCGAGCTTCATGCCCGGCTCGGACTTCAGCGGCAGCACGACCAGCTGTGGCGTCTTCACGCGCTGCGCGAAATAGCCGGCGATCGGGCCCCAGACGATGGCCGCGTCGAGCTTGCCGCTGGCCAGGTCTTTCTCGATGATCTCGCCCGGGTACTGCTGCGGGTCGGGGTTCATGATCGGATAGGGCACGCCGCTGTCGAGCAGCTGGTGGCGCGACAACCACTCGGAGGCCGGCGATCGGTCGTAGAGGCCGATGCGCAGCGAGCGCAGCTTGGGCGGATCGAGCGCGAGAAACTCGGCGACTGTCGTGACCTGGTCCATGCCCTTGCCCTTCGGGAACACCAGCGCATAGGTCGAGCGGTAGTACGGCTTGGTGACCGACACGCCTTCCTCGAAGCCCACCGGCACGCCGATCACGATGTCGCACGGGTAGTCCTGGCCCGGCAGCTTGTAGCGCAGCGTGTTGCGGATGAACGCGAGGCGCTGCGGGAACGAGTAGTAGGTCACCGGCAGGTTCAAGGCCTTGCCGAAGACCTCGGCGATGCGGTTCTCGATGCCTTCGCCCTTGGTATTGGAGAACGGCAGGTTGTTCGGATCCTGGCAGACGCGCAGCTCGGTGCGCTTGGGCTGCGCGTCTTGCGCCGCGGCGCCGGCCGCGGCCAGCGCGATCGCGCACGCCGCGATCCACCCGAAGCGGCTCATTGCTGCATGGCCTCGACACGCGCCTTCGTGATCGCGCCGTCGGAGCGCCCCTTGAGGTAGGCGTACAGCTGGTCGAGGTGATTCATCACCTCGGCGTTGCCCGAGAAGGCGACCATCTGCGTGTTGGGTCGGCCTTTCGACACGGTCTGGACGAACTCGTCCTTCGAGAGCGTCTTCAGGCTGTTGATCAGCGACGGGCCGACCAGGCCTTCCTGGTTCGCGCCGTGGCAGCGGTCGCAGGCGGCGGCACGCCAGGTCCTGAAACCCTGCAGCGTGTTGGGGTCGACCTTGTAGCCGTCGACGACGGTGTAGGGCTTGGCGCCCGCGCCGGCAGAGGGCGCCGATGCGGCTTGGCCGAACGCCGCGACGGCCGAGGCAAACAGCAGGGCGGAGCAGAGTGTCTTGGAGTGCTTCATGTGGCATCAAGGTGGGTCGAGACTAAAAAACACGGGGATGGCCTCCCGACGAAAGCCATCCCCCCGATCGGTCATGCGCCGCGTGATGTGGCCGCGGCTGCGCTGTTGTCGTGCCGAGCTGGCTTCAGTTGTTCGGCAGGGCGAACACGGTCAGCGAGCCGCCCAGTTCGGTGTACTTCGCCAGCTCCTTGTAGCCGCCGACAGCGCCGAGACCCTCCTGGTCCTTCTCGAGGCCCGCCGCCATGCCGATGCCGGCCCAGCCGCCGATGCCCGAGAACACGCCGATGTACTGCTTGCCCTTGTGCTGGTACGAGAACACGTTGCCGATGATCCCGGACGGCGTCTTGAACTTGAACAGCTCCTTGTTGATGTCCTTCTTGTCGACGCACTTCAGGTAGCCCTCGAGCGTGCCGTAGCAGGAGATGCCGCCCGCGGTGTTGAGCGCGCCGCTCCAGACCGAGAACTTCTCGGCGTGGCTCTGCACGATCTTGCCGGTGCCTGCGTCCCAGGTGATGTAGTTGCCCATGCCGCCGTGGCTGCCCGGCGCCGGGAACATCGACAGCGTCGCGCCCACATACGGCTGGCCCGCGGTGTACTCGACCTTGAACGGCTCGTAGTCCATGCAGACGTGGTTCGTCGGCACGTAGAAGAGCTTGGTCTCGGGGTCGAAAGACGCCGGCTGCTGGTCCTTGCTGCCGAGCGCCGCCGGGCAGATGCCCTTGGTGTTGACGTCAGGGCCGCCCTTCGCGGTGGAGTACTTCGCGACCACTTCCGGCCGGCCGGTCTTCATGTCGACGTGGGTGGCCCAGTTCACTTGCGGGTCGTACTTCTCGGCCACCAGCAGCGCGCCGGTGACGCGGTCCATCGTGTACCCGAAGCCGTTGCGGTCGAAGTGCACGAGGGCCTTGGTCGGCTTGCCCTTGACGTTGATGTCGGCCAGGATCATCTCGTTGATGCCGTCGAAGTCCCACTCGTCGTACGGCGTCATCTGATAGACCCACTTCGCCATGCCGGTGTCGACGTCGCGCGCGAAGATCGTCATCGACCACTTGTTGTCGCCCGGCCGTTGTGCCGGGTTCCAGGTCGACGGATTGCCGGTGCCGTAGTACATCAGGTTCAGCGCCTTGTCGTAGCTGTACCAGCCCCAGGTCGTGCCGCCGCCGGTCTTCCACTGATCGCCCTTCCAGGTCTTGATCGATGAATCCGGCCCCACCGGCGCCATCTTGCCGTCGGTCCAGGTCATGGTCTTGGCCGGGTCGATCAGCATCTCGGCATCAGGGCCGACGCTGTAGCCCTTCCAGGCGAGCTTGCCGTCGGACAGGTTGTAGGCCGCGATGAAACCGCGCACGCCCCATTCGCCGCCACTGATGCCGGTGATGACCTTGTCCTTGAAGATGTGCGGCGCGTTGGTGTTCACCGCGCCGAGCTTCGGGTCGCCGTTCTTGACGCTCCAGACCACCTTGCCGGTCTTCGCGTCGAGCGCCACCAGCGTGCTGTCGGCCTGCTGCAGGATCACCTTGCCTTCGGCATAGGCGACGCCGCGGTTGACCGTGTCGCAGCACATCTGCGGGATCACCGCCGGGTCTTGTTTGGGCTCGTACTTCCAGAGGATCTGCTGGTTGTCGAGGTTCAGCGCATACACCTTGTTCGGGAACGGCGAGTGCAGGTACATCACACCGTCGATCACCAGCGGCGAGCCCTCGTGGCCGCGCAGCACACCGGTCGAGAAGGTCCAGGCCACTTGCATCTTGCCGACGTTGGCCGTGGTGATCTGCTTGAGGTGCGAGTACCGTTGGTTGTACATGTCCCCCGCTTGCATCGCCCAGTTGCCGGTGTTCGCGATGTTCTTCTCCACATCGGCGTTGGCATGTGCCAGCGCTGGTAGAGCGAGCATCGCCAGCCCCAACTGACGCACCAGGCTCGCGCTCGAGTGCCGAGAAATTCTCATTGATGTCTCCTTGCTTTGAGGTGGTCTAGGATCTTTGCGAAGGTCGCCACCGGATCCCCGCGCGCACTGTCTGCCGAAGGGCCCGACCGCAACATCCATGCCCAATTCGAACGCGTGCCGAAACGGCCCGTAGCGGCCTCGCGCGTCCAATGTGAGCGGCGTTGCAGCGGCTCGATCGGCCTGGGACAAACCCTGGTTTTTCCACCTTGAAATAGCGGCCGGCACTGCTCCCGCTTGCTCTGCACAACGGGCTTGCGCGATGCGCACGCAGGGCACTTCGGGAAATCCCTGGAGCACAGCGGCGCTTGCCTTGGCGACGCAGCGATCGATGGCGTTGCGAGCGCGTGTGGCGCGCAACGTTCGTATTCAGTTTTGGCGCAGAGTGTTCCACTGTGCGGTCGATCGACGGACACACCGCTTCACCACGCGCGGGTGGCGTTGGTGTTGTTTGCGCAGGCTCAACCAACGGCGCAGAAGTTGCAGTACCGTCGACGATGCGGGCGGCGCAGCGAACACGCTGGTCGCAGTGTTCCGAACCACACCCACTTCATGCTGCGAACCACCGATCTCACGAAGCGCTACGGTCAGACCATCGCGTTGAAATCCTTGTCGCTGCAGATCGGCCGCGGCGAGTTCGTCGCCTTGCTCGGGCCCAACGGCGCCGGCAAGTCGACGCTGTTCCAGGTGCTCACCGGCTTGTTCGCGGCCGACGCCGGCGAGGTCGAAGTCGCCGGCCATTCGCTGCGGCAATCGGCGCGGCTGGCGCTGCGCCACATCGGCGTGGTGTTCCAGCAGATCGCGCTCGACCTCGATCTCAGCATCCGACGCAACCTGCTGTTCCAGGCCGATCTGCAAGGCGTGCCGCGCGGCGTCGCGCTCGCGCGCATCGAGGCCGGCTGCGCTCGGCTCGGCCTCAATGCCGATCTCGATCGCAAGGTGCGCGAGCTGTCCGGCGGCAACCGCCGCAAGGTCGAACTCATCCGCGCCGGGCTGCATCAACCCTCGGTGCTGCTGATGGACGAAGCCACCGTCGGCCTCGACCCGAAGTCGCGCCGCGACCTGCTCGAGGCCTTGCGCACCGACGTGCGCGAGCGCGGCGTGAGCGTGCTGTGGGCGACCCACTGGGTCGAGGAGGCCGAGGGCGCGGATCGCGTGCTCGTCCTCCACAAAGGGACGCTGCTCGCGGATGGCACGCCTACCGAAGTGACGAGCGCACTCGGCGAAGCCACGCTCGAAGCGGGCTTCATCAAGCGAACCTCGTGAACCGCGATCACACGAACAACACGACCCCGGAGACACGGCCTTGAGACTGACCCCGACGACGATCTGCGCCTGCGTGCTGGCGCTGTGGCTGAGCGGCAGCGCCTGCGCGCAAGGCACGGTGTATGTGTCGAGCGAGAAGGACGACGCGCTGACGATGATCGACCTCGCCACGCTCGCGATCAAAGGCACGCTGCCGACCTGCAAGCGCGGCCGCCACCTGCAGCTCACGCCCGACCGCAAGCTGATGCTCGCGTGTTCCGACTCCGGCGTCGCCGATCTGATCGACCCGGCGACCGGCCAGTCGCTGCGCCGCATCCCGCTCGGCGACGACCCCGAGGCCTTCGACCTCTCGCCCGACGGCAAGACCATCTACGTCTCGAGCGAGGACGACGCCGCGGCCGTGTTCGTCGACGCCGCGACCGGCAAGAAGCTCAAGGAGGTCAAGGTCGGCCAGGAGCCCGAGGGCGTGAAGGTCAGCGCCGACGGCAAGCTGCTGTACGTGACCTCCGAGGTCGCCAGCCTCGTGCACGTGATCGACACCGCGAGCGGCAAGGTCATCAAGAACATCAAGGTCGGCAAGCGGCCGCGCCGCATGGTGATCACGCCGGACGGCAAGGAGCTGTGGGTCACCTGCGAGCTCGATGCGGCGGTGACCATCGTCTCGACCGCCGACCATGCGGTGCTGGCGACGCTCAAGTTCGAAGTGAAGGGTGCGCGCGCGCAGGACATCACGCCGGTCGGCATCCAGATGTCGCGCGACGGCAAGCGCGCGTTCGTCGCGCTCGGCCGCGCCAACCATGTTGCCTTCGTCGATGTGGCGGCGCGCAAGGTCACCGACCTCGTGCTGGTCGGCAAGCGCGCATGGAACGTCGCGCTCGACAAGAACGAGAAGCGCCTGTTCGTCGTCAACGGCCTGAGCGACGACCTGACGATCGTCGACGTGCCGGGCGCCAAGCCGATCAAGACCGTGCCGGTCGGGCGCGTGCCGTACGGCGTGGTGGTGGTCGAATGAGGTGGATCGTGCTTGCGCTCGCGCTGTTCGTGACGCTGTTTGATGCGGCCGGTATCGCCGCCGCGGCGACGCTGAAGGCGACGCTGATCAGCCCGGAGAACGACCCGCGCCTCGATCGCACGCGCGTCGAGCGCGCCTACCTCGGCCACGCGGGCGGGCCGGCCGCCGATGGCGTGCAGGTCGCGCTCGACGAAGGCGGCTTCGAGCTCGAGGCGGCGGGCGCATCGATCGCGCTCAGCCCGGCCACGGCGCGCTCGGTCGAGTCGGCCCGCACGGCCGCGCAGGCCGCCGAGAAGGCCGGCGCCGCGCTGATCCTGACCGACCTGCCAGCCGACTGGACACTGGCGGTGGCCGATGCCGTCAAGCTGCCGGTACTCAACCTCGGCGCGCCGGACGACAGCCTGCGCCAGCAGGACTGCCGGCCGCGCCTGTACCACCTGCTGCCGAGCGAACGCATGCGCGCCGATGCGGTGGCGCAGACCCTGGTGTCGCGCAAATGGAGCAAGCTGTTGCTGCTGATCGGACCGAGCCCGCAAGACCAGCAGCGCGCTGCGACCGCGCAGGCCTCGATCAAGCGCTATGGCTTGCAGGTCGTCGCGTCGAAGCCGTTCAAGCTCTCGACCGACCCGCGCGAGCGCGACCTGGCGAACCCGCTGCTGCTGACCGCGGGCAACGCTTACGACGCGGTTTGGGTCGTCGACAGCGACGGCGAGTTCGCGCGCGGCCTGCCGTACCGCACCGTGCTGCCGCGGCCGGTGGTCGGCGATGCCGGACTGGTCGCGCTGGCCTGGCACGCGCAGTTCGAACGCTACGGCGCGCCGCAGGTCTCGCGCCGCTTCTTCAAGGCTGCGAAGCGGGCTATGACCGACCGCGACTGGGCCGCGTGGATGGCAGGCAAGACGCTGCTCGCGCTCGCGACCGCCGCGCCCAAAGGGCCGAACAGCGCGTGGGCGCAAGTGCTTGCGAAGACCTCGGTGGATGGCTCGAAGGGCGTCAACCTGAGCTTTCGCGCCTGGGACGGCCAACTGCGCCAGACCTTGCTGCTGACCGACGGCCAGGGCGTGATCGCGCAGGCGCCGATCGAAGGCCTGCTGCACCCGACAGACGTGCTCGACACCCTCGGCGCCGATGCCCCGGAGAAACTATGCAAGGCAGCACGGTGAAAGCCGAAACCCCGTTGATCGAAGCCGATGCGCCTGCGGCACGGCGCGGTATCGCGCACGCCCTGCAAGCGCTGCAGGCGATCGTGCTGCGCGAGCTGTTCAAGTTCTCGCGCCAGACCGGCCGTCTAGTCTCGGCGCTGGTGCGGCCGCTGCTGTGGCTCGCGGTGTTCGCGGCAGGCTTTCGCAATGTCTTCGGCGTCGCGATCGTCGAACCCTACGACACCTACATCCCGTACGACGTCTACATCGTGCCCGGCCTGGTCGGCATGGTGCTGCTGTTCAACGGCATGCAGTCGTCGCTGGCGATGGTCTACGACCGCGAGATGGGGCTGATGCGGCTGCTGCTCACCGCGCCGCTGCCGCGGCCGTGGCTGCTGTTCGCGAAGCTGTGCGCGACCGCGCTGCTGTCGGTGCTGCAGGCGCTCGCGTTCGTGGTCGTCGCGCTGCTGATCGGCACCGATCTGCCGCTGTTCTCGCTCGCCGCGCTGCACGCATTGGCGGCGCTGATCGGCAGCGCGCTGATGCTGGGCGCGCTCGGGTTGCTGCTGTCGGTCTACATCAAGCAGCTCGAGAACTTCGCCGGCACGATGAACTTCGTGATCTTCCCGATGTACTTCCTGTCGACCGCGCTCTACCCCTTGTGGAAGCTGCAGGAGTCGGGCGCCGAATGGGTCTATCAGCTCGCCCGCTTCAACCCGTTCACGCACGCGGTCGAGTGGGTGCGCTTCGCGTTGTACGGCAAGGACCCGGGCGCCGCGCCGTATGTCGTGCTCGGCTGCCTGCTGGTGTTCTTCGTGCTCGCCTGCTGGGGCTACGACCCGCAGCGCGGCTTCGGCGGCTTGACCAAGCGCGGCGGGGGTGGCGCATGACAGTCTCGCGACGCGACTGGCTGACCGCCGCCAGCGCACTCGCGCTCGGCGCGAGCGGGCTGGGCGCTGCACAGGCCTCGGTGCCGTACCCGTCGCGCCCGATCACGATGTGGATCCCGTGGCCGGCCGGCGGCGCGACCGACATCTCGCTGCGCGTGCTCGCCGAGCTCGCGTCGCACGCGCTCGGCCAGACCATCGTGACCGACAACCGCGCCGGTGCCGGCGGCACGCTGGCGATGCCGATCCTGCAACAGGCCGAGCCCGACGGCTACACGATCGCGCAGATGCCGCAGCCGGTGTTCCGCGCGCCGTATGTGCAGAAGGTGCTGTGGGACCCGATCCGCGACGTCACGCCCATCATCCAGGTGTCCGGCGTGACCTTCGGCGTGCTGGTGCCTGCCGGCAGCGCCTTCCGCAGCCTCGACGACTTGTTCGCGTATGCACACGCGCACCCGGGCGAGCTGAGCATCGCGACCAACGGCGTCGGCACCACGCCGCACCTGGTGCTCGAAGACCTGTTCACCGCGCGCGGCCTGAGCTACATCCACGTGCCGTACAAAGGCACGGCCGAGCAGATCAACGCGATCGTCGCGGGGCAGGTGATGGCCGGCGTCAACTCCACCGGTTTCGGCCCGGCCGTCGACGGTGGCCGCTTGCGGCTGCTCGTGACCTTCGCGGCGCAGCGCTCCAAGCGCTGGCCCACGGTGCCGACGCTGCGCGAGCTCGGCTTCGACATCGTCGCGATGTCGCCCTACGGGCTGGCGGGGCCGCGCGGCTTGCCGGCGCCCGTCGTCGCGACGCTGCACAATGCCTTCAAGCGCGCGATGTTCGACCCGCGCTTCATCCAGGAGCTCGCGAAGTACGACCAAGAAGTCGACTACCTCGGCCCCGAGGATTACGCGCGTTCGTGCCGCGAGATCTATGCGCGCGAGCGCATCAGCGTCGACCGGTTGAGCCCGCCGCGAGGAGCCTCGCATGGCGGATGAACCGAGCCGCCGCCCGCCCGCCGGGTCGCGCTGGCGCGGCGATCTGTGGATCGTGCTCGCCGCGGCGCTCGCCTGCTATGGCGCGTCGGTGGCGCTGGACCTGAACGAATCGCTGGGCGAGCTGCTCGCCCGCCAGGAGCACTGGCAGCTCGACGAATTGCCGCTGACCGGCATGGTGTTCGCCTTCGGCCTCGCGTGGTATGCGCTGCGGCGCCGTCGCGAGACCGAGTCGGCGCTGCGCCTGCGCGAGCAGGCCGAAGCGCGCGCCGCCGAGCTGCTGGCCCACAACCGCGAGCTCGCGCAACAGCTGATCGCGGTGCAAGAGAGCGAGCGCCTCGCGCTCGCCCGCGAGCTGCATGATGAGCTGGGCCAGCGCTGCAGTGCGATCCTGATCGAGACCGCTCATCTGCGGCGTTGCGACACCGACGACCGCGCCGCACTGCGCGGCGCCGCAGCGCGTGCCGACATGGCGGCGCAGAGCCTGTACCAGCTTGTCGGCGGCTTGCTGCGCCGCTTGCGGCCGGCCAACCTCGACGCGCTCGGTCTCGTCGCGGCGCTGCAGGAGCTGTGCGAGTCGTGGGAGGAGCGCAGCGGCGTGGCCTGCGTGTTCCACTTCGACGCGCTGGACGAGCTGCTGCCGGAGCGCATCAACATCGCCGTCTACCGCGTCGCGCAAGAGGCGCTGACGAACGTGACGCGGCACGCCCACGCGAACCAGGTGCGGCTGGCGCTTGCGCGCGATGCAGCCGGCCACCTGTGCCTGACGATCGCCGACGACGGCCGCGGCATGGACCTGACGCGCGCGACGCGCGGCCTCGGGCTGCTCGGCGCGAGCGAGCGCGCCGCGGCGCTGGGCGGTGAGCTGCGCCTCGAGAGCACGCCGGGCGCGGGGGTGCGGCTGGTGTTGCGCGTTCCGCTGCCGGCCGCCACAGCGGTCGGGGCCGGGCAGGCGAGGGCGGCATGATCCGCGTGCTGCTCGCCGATGACCACCCGGTCGTGCGCAGCGGCTATCTGCGCCTGCTAGAGCAGGAACGCGACATCCGCGTGATCGCCGAAGCCGCGACCGGCGAGGACGCGTATGCAGCCTTCGTTGCCGACCCGCCCGATGTGCTCGCGACCGATCTGTCCATGCCCGGCGGCGGCGGCCTCGAGCTGATCCGGCGCGTGCGGCTGCGCACGCCCGCGGCACGCATCCTGGTCTTCAGCATGTACGACAGCCCTCCGCTCGTGCGTCGCGCGCTCGAGGCCGGCGCGCGCGGATTCCTGACCAAAGCGGCGGCACCGCAATGCCTCGTCGACGCGGTGCGCGCGTTGCATGCCGGCGAACGCTACCTCGACGCGGGCCTCGCACCTGCGCTGCTGCAGCGCGACCCAGCGCGCGAAGCCGAGCGGCTGGCGGAGCTGAGCTTGCGCGAGTTCGAGATCTTTCGATTGATCGCGCAAGGCCACTCGCTGGCCGAGTGCGCGCAGGCGTTGAAGCTGAGCCCGAAGACGGTATCGAACCACCAGACCGTCATCAAGGAAAAGCTCGGCGTCACGACCTCGGCCGCGCTGGCGCACCTGGCGATCCGGCACCGCGTGATCGGCAGTGTGCTGGTCTGACGGACGGTGCTCTGCAGGGTAAGTGGTGGGTCGGTCTCGGCTCGTTGCTGCCGTTGAATGGTTGCTGTGCCTACGAAGGTCGGCGCGGCAAAGCGGGGTCCGGGCAGGCCGCAGCACTTCGCTGGAGCGGTCGTCGCTGCGCGCCGACTGCCCTGCGATGCTCGGTCTCGTGGCCTGTCGCCAAACTCACTGCGCTCACTTCGT
>Ga0307508_10003552_pt1 | contig 15714 bp, 20 predicted proteins | sample 9_EM_MG_FD_203089 | JGI IMG/M metagenome (GOLD analysis project Ga0307508, IMG submission 203089) | Populus trichocarpa ectomycorrhiza microbial communities from riparian zone in the Pacific Northwest, United States - 9_EM | ecosystem: Host-associated > Plants > Roots > Unclassified | place...
TCCTTTAGGCTACGCTCTATTTCACGGCATGGTTCTGTGCGGGGGTCGGAGCCGGGGGACGCGTGCAGGTGACCGGGTTGGCTCGTGTGCAGCCCCGGGGGGTCTTTGGCAGACCTAATAGCGCTATTCTTGCCTAGTCTGGCAGGATTGAGCAGGGGATCACCGGGGTGGTTGATCGGACGAGTGGTACCCATTAGGTAGCAAATGTATCGCGGACCCGAGCAGTTATTGGCTGCTGGGCCGGGCAGAGCGTAAAAATATGTAAGGGAGTTAAATCTCCCCCTGTCTGTACCCTGGGCACACGGTAATCTACGCTGTAGTGGCGTATATTAACTACCTAAGTGCACGAGTAAAAACAGTAAAGAAAGCCCCTCGGCCCCGGCACAAATAGCCTTAAACACCCCCGTACGACATCCTTACACCGGGGGTGGGGCGCATCAAGCGCGGTATGAAGTCCTGAGACAGGCATCGGGGATTTCGGGCCTGGGTGTTCAGCGCTTGTTTTGCTGCAGCAAGCGAGGCGTTTCCAGACGGATTAGCTTAACAGTGTCCACATAGATGACCTTGGCCCTTCACAAGCTAGTACTAGCGGTGATGTTCTAGGGCCCAAAGTGGTGGTGTTGGGAGACAGGTGACTGGACAACTCTCAAGTCGTCAACTCTTCGCATGGCAGCACTCCACTTGGATCATATGTCATGCTTGATTGGACGGAGTTCATGAGGCCCCCGTGGTAGTGCGCGTCATGTGCGTCATACCCGACTGCCGGTATTACGAAGAAGCCCGCGATATAGAGAATCTCGCATCTTGAAGGGACAGAGCAATCGCGTGAAGGTGCGCCGAATCGGGCGAGTACTCGGGGGAAGAAATGGCCGCGGTAGATAATATACCAGACAAGCGCCCTTCGGGTAGTGGCGTAGCGCCATCGAAGAGCAGGTGAAAGAACGTAATTTGGGATAGTCACGCCTTGTCGTATCTGCGGCCGTTCCACAGCCACGCCTAGTTGGGACTTTCAACGGCACAACTTGCCTAAAGCAGTCGTGAAATGCGTGGTCTCTATGAGACAGTAGTAGCTTCGCCGACCAGTGTAGAGATTCTGAAGTAGGAGACAGCGACACGAAAATTTGCACGCACTGGTCATCCGCGAGGCGAAAGAGCCGTTGTACGCCGTCATGAGTCGAAGTGCTGTCTACCTCGAAGTGTCCTTCTACCTCGCGATTCGGCACAATCAAACATACACAATGCATGTCGTGGCGTGAGGAATGCAAGTATGTTCCCAACTGGTTAACATGAATTGCGGGCGCACACATAGCTGATAGCTCCATCAAGCTATTCGCCGAAATACCATCACCAGAAAATGTAGTTGTTTTTCAATACTCAGATGAATGAAACTGTCCATGTTGTCTCGTGCCAGAAGCAAGTTCAAGTGCCATAGGCAATCTATAGCATTGTCCGTGTCCGCTTCTCGCATACAATCACGTTTGACGGCGCATGCAAGCCATCTGACAGTTGGACTGGGGCACCATCTCTCTGCAATGGGCGAATCCGAATGACATTATCAGCAATGGCCTTCAAATAGCCTCGATGGAATTGCCAAACTCACTCGCCAGTGGGAACCGTTTGAAAGGTAGAGATGACGTAGCCGAGGAATCATTTTAAAGAGTTGGTGGACTCCATCAACTGTCAGTCGGCTACCCGCCCCCCCGGTATCAAGCAATGAACGCAGAGAACGTGATTTTGGAAGTATTTGAGCCAAAAATGTCTAACATACACAAGTTAGTCAACACATAACGTCTGCCAGTGGCTGGAGCGAACAATCTTGCCATCACAAGGTACTGAGCGTAACTCACTAGATTATCATTAGAAACGATTGTTCCAAAGTATTCCAAAAAAATTCCCGAATGCACTATCCGTTCGATTACGGCTTCGTTGAGTACAACGCCGCTTATTATCAACTTCGTGAGTCTCTCAGTCATGGATGACCCCGGGCAGTGTTCAAGCACGAGTTCAGTCATCCTGTTCACATCATCAGCGTGCAAGGTCTCCACATGACGCCGCATCACAACAGAAGCGGCAGTAGATGTAGGCCGCCTGTAGAGCATCAAGCTCTGTAGAGGAGAGCCCTGAACCCATTCGAGCGCCTTGATCCATGTCATTATCCCCATATTAGCGGGGGTGATCGGTGCATCATACCCGTCCAACATGTCTGCTGTTGAAATGCTCAGCTGACGCAAATTACGCGGAGACGGAGTAACATTTTGTTCTGTTGTTTGACTTTCCCAATCCTTAACCTGTTTGACGGACAGTACATCATTGCTTCAGTGCAATCGAGTGACGACCATGACTCACAACGTCGTTGACAGTCAAAGACCGTAAATTGGGCAAATACGTCATGACAATATCCTTGATTTCTTCGAGACCACGCTCGCCAGTATTTTTGAGCTCAAGCCTGAGCAGATATGGAAACTGGGATAGCATACGACGTAGCACAGGGGATGAGATGACGGTTGACTGACAGGTTTCGAAGGTCATCTAAGAATCTGCAGATAAAGAACGAACATATAAACGCACAGAAACATTCAAAGAAGCAAGTGAAGGTGCCACAGATGGAGAAATCTTTGAGAGCGACACACAAAAAGCCGGGCTGGCATAGACAAGGCCAAGAGACTCCAGCTTGCCGCGGCAAGCGAGGTTTAAGAGGGCGTCATCAACAGTGGTGGGATATTGAAATGCAACGCTCCGAACAGACCGCTGGTTTTGGATGGCCTCTAGTATTGGGGCCGTCGAATTTGAGGTCGACAGTTGGATTGCGCAGAGTATCGCCCTCAAATTGCGACAGAGCTCCAAAGCCCGCCTCACCTCATCGGCGAAAATTTTGTCTCTGGTACGGTGACGGGGAGTTGGGATTGGCATAGCGTAGATTTCTACACCACTTTCAGCTCATACAAGGGCTCAAATAATGCGTGGACCATACCTACTGACTGCACAAACTTCGCAAACTCAGGCCGCGAGTTTATTACTTCAAACGGGGAGAGGACAGCATATCGCTAGCCAAGTAGCGTCAGCGCAGGCTCTCATCAACGAATACAGGTTGCGCACAACTCCTTTGTACGAAAGGACGTGTCGATGGGCGAAGGAAACCTCAGAGTAGAGGTGTGGCAAAACAGCTGCATAGAGCGAAGAGCTGGTGAGAGCGACAGCGGCCCTATCGTTTTGAGTACCCAGATGATCGCATATAGATGCTAGAATGTCGTGTGGACAGTTGTCGATGCGCATCGGCGTCACACGACGGTCGACGTGACACGTGACCATGTCGCGCAAGCAGAAGCAGCACTAGTAGACCTATCATCGTAAGAGTAGATTCTGGGCTCTAAGAAGCAGAATAGCACTGATAACGTAGCCTGATTTGTGTGATAGGATGTTGCGGACTCGCTTGGCATTACCCGAAGCCGTGGCAAGGCGCCCTTGTCAGCGATGTGGAATACCGCTTGCATCACTGGCAGGTCATCGAGGCACTTCTTGGTGCCTAATTATGGAGTATACAGGCTAAAACTGTGGACCAAGCAGCTTCCCGATTTATGAGGCATTCGAGGAGACCACGTCAGATATCCACCGAGCGTTGAAAACCCCCAACATTGAAGTGCATTATCCCATGGTTCCCCGTGGTCTATATAACTCATGTTCATGACGCGAATTCAGCCTATATGGTCACTCAGGGCTCGTGCCATTGTCATCCCGAAAAATCCAACCAACTTCCGGGCATGCGATTTATGTCGTGGACGACGAAGAAATCGACTTCGAGACCGTACTGCGGGAAGATCCGATGGCTATTTCCAGAGCCGCTCGACATGCAGGTGCGAGTAGCCGCAGGCTGTGCCCCGAAAACAAGACTCAATTTCATGACTTTCAGCTCGCTGGCTCGCAATTTAAGGCGTGCAATACCCGAAAAACCGCCACGAGAGATCAATACGGCTGATCGGCAAAGCGTGGTTACTAATGGGGCGTTTGGAGTGCTACACCCTGTTCGAGATGAAGTTGCTGCACCCGAACAACCAGCTGGAGTCGAAGGTCCGGCGGACGGCAGTGCAAAACAACTATCCGAACCACCCTCAGTAAAAGCGCATTTGAGTCGGGAGCTGCAGCATTACCATCAGAGCTTGGTTCCGGCGTTCGTGCCTTCTGCCGAGGAGAGAAATTGAACAGCTGCATTGACGAGTCTGCGCGCGGACGCCGAACTAGCGCCAGTAACGCTCTATATTGCGAGATGGGTCGCGGAAGGCGTGGTAATGACTTTGGAGATAATGACGAAGTTGATTTGGACAGGCGCAGCCTCGCGATCTATCTCGACGTCATAAGTGCTCTTTTAGAAGACGAGAGATTACTGGCCGAACCCTACGTGAGTCTATTATTCGAGCCTTCGTGATTTGTGCGCTCACCCTATCTTACCGAAAAGTTACACCAATTTATCCCCCGATCCCGTCAATCTTGCTAACTTCGACACTGTTCGCCGCCATGCCACTCAAGCCCACTCCTGCCGAGCCGACAACCGTCGCAATTGCGGACTCATGCAGGCTCCGTTCTTGCGCGATTGTTATCGCAGCATGGTCCGACATACCCCCACTATCGGTAGGTGTCACGAAAACGTCATTAGCTGCCCTCGTCGAGCCAGGGAAGATGCTTGGCACGCGAGAAGGGGCTCTCCGTGGGCTTGTTGCTGTGGGAAGGAAACGGGTATACACATGAGTGGCGTCGAGCGAGCTATGATGGTCCGTTGTTCCGCATCGTTGAACCAATTCGCCGAGTGTTTTTTGCTAACGTTCCGTAATTTGATGATTCGTAGGAGGCCCTTGAAACTTTGCAGCCCTGCCCCGATCGGTGACTCCCTGAGGGATCTGGGGCACAACACCCGTCCGCGCCGCCTGAACCGCAGCCTTTGAACGACATGGATGATGAGGATCGTGAAGCCGCAAACATAATAGCCAAAGCCTTTGGCACGGACACCTATTTCTATAGGGGAATTGTCTCAGACGGCGTCTGGGCCAATTCACTCTCCAAGGTTGTTGATGCGTGCAGATGTTGTATTTGGATGAGATCCCAAGTTGGGATCAACTTCTCGTTTATTCACACCTTCTACCCCGGGCTTTCACTGTGTATAATGCTTTGACTCAATCCTCTACCCTGGTCTCACATCGAGAGTCATGGCCGCACCTAGCTACTGTAGGCCTATATCCATTCGCTGTTCAGACCGACACAGGCAAATCAGGACTGCCCAAATCTCATGCAGCGGTCCTTGTCCGCCGTGCATCATCTGATCACATCACGTCTCTTATCCGCAAATGGCGGCCTGCGGAACAGATCCGGTTAACAGGGCTTCCCTCCTCCTTTGAGATTATGTCCATTGGGTGACAGATCCTTGAGACTCCCATTGCTGCCCAATCCCGTGGCAAAAGAACACATTTAGTTTTACAAGCCATGCTGCACTCTGCAGCGGCACAAACAATAAGTCTTGAGCAAAAGTACTGTGTTACTGCATAAACAGGAATCGTACGGGACCTCCCAAGCCAGATATCCCGTCTCTCATCTTGTTTGTTTTTCTTCATTCTTCGAGCCTTCAAGCATCATCCCACGATATCCACCGATTCCAGTATCCATCGTTCAAACTCTAGCTGGTCTTCATCACACTGCTCTGAAGACAGGTCATTGTCGCATCGCGAGGAGGGGGGGGTCAATGCGGTATTATGATGTGCAGCGTAAATACTCGCAGGGTGACCAGCGTCTCGTGGGACGGGCTTGCTGGCATGTTTATTGGTCGCCGTACCATTGCCGTACGTCAACGCAGAGGTATCGCTGGAAGTAGGGGCGGTCACTAGCATAGAACCCTTCGTGGAAGTGCGCGCCTGCACCCGTGGATGGGTGTTTGAAGATGTGGAAGTAATGAGAGCAGGTGACGAATAGCGGACATAGGGGCTTGGTCGCTCGGGCGGCTTCTGGCTAAAATTATGGCGGGTTATCGCCCTAGGCGAGTTTTCTTGACCGCTTGGCCTTGGGGAACAATTGACTTTGGCACGTTTCGAAGGTTGGACTGAGGAGGGTGTGAGCGAACGTTTTGAAGAGGTCAGAGGCGAGAAGGTGCGGATTGCGAGTGGTACGTTGCTGGAAAGCTCCGGAAGAGGGGATCGATATTTGCTGGATAGCTTGGGCTGATTGAATGATGATTCGGGAATGTCCTGCATAAGCTCAGCTAACTCGGCGTCGCTCTCGTCTAACGAGGGCGTCGATCCGAGAGCCTCCACGGGAGGTGATTGTGGATCTTGGCGTAAGAGATTTGAAGGGTGAAGTGTAGCTTCGTCATCAGAATTGGTCATCCCTTCATCCGAAGTGTAGTATCGTGCTAAAATGTCTGCAGCATCTTTGGCTATTTGCGAAGAGTCCTTGGGAAGCTGTTTTAGCTTTTTTCGAGGAGCAGTCTTTGACAGTTGGGTGGTTTGATGCAGCTGTTCAAGTGATTTCCTGAGCTCGCCAGTTTGTTCGGACACCCGCTTTGCAGTCTTCTTTCGAGTATCTTCCTTCTTGGAGTGTTCAGCGGTGGCATCCATTTTGCCTTTCTTGGGAGGAGGACGGGGTAGTCCTTCGTGACAACTGGGAAACTATTGTCAGACAGCGTGCGAGGTCCTAAACCCGGTGCTCCTTGCCAGAGATGACGACATTTTGACTTATCCTTGCAAGCATGATTGCATCTGACACAAACCTTTTTAAATGCGTGTATCCAGCGGAATGATGATACCCACTCATAATTTCCGTTAGGCAATTTGCCAACAGTAGGTTTCACAGTAAATTTTGTTGTAGTGTTGCCGTGTGTTGGTTTGTCGAATTTCCTGGCTGTTTGCGTAAGGATTTTTCCCGAAGTTTTGGCTCTTGACGAGTCTTGGCGCTCGGTTTGTTTCGACGATTCCGCTTTAGCAGTCACTGGTAAGTATACGAGCTGGTTCAGCCGAGGACACGAAGCACGACGGATTCACGTGCCGTTGCGACCCTCTATGATATTCAACTCATCATCCGAGATATCCCAGAAGTCTGATCCCAAATCCATGGTCTACGCGCATACGACGTCACGGTTAGCAGCACAGTTGATGCGACGACGGAGTTACCTTGAGCGCTGGGCTTGGAAGTGGACGGGTGTTCAGGGTTGGGTACTCATCTGGCAACAACACCGGTTTGTATGTCCGGGAAACACCTAGCCCCGCGAAATTGTCCTGTTAAAGTAGACATTAATATCATGGCAAGGTATCAGGAGATCGCCACTGATCTTACAGGATGAACATGAACGACAATGGCTTGACTTGGTCTATCGAGCGAAACAGTAACGGTGTAAGATTTAGCTTTCGCCAATGTCTTCGTCCTGCCCCAGCGAGTCAGATATAATTTATGAAATGAATGATGCGGCTCTTACGGGGTGCGGCGAAAGTCAACTAGATGACAGTCTGAGGTCAGGACGAGGCACGACGTCATGCCCAGTCCCTTCGATCTCTTGTTCGTTGCATCTTCTCGATCCGTAGAGCGGAGAGCAATGGACACGGAAAGAGTAATCTCAACGGGTTCACGGCCGTGACTGCTTAGAAGATTCTTCTCGACTACTTCGACGGTATAGTCAGGGAGTTGCTGTGCGGCTGTCACAATGTCTCGGCCGAAGGGCGGTTTCCGATTGAGCAGCTATAATTCAACATGTGGGCATTGTGATGGTCGCTCTTGCCACATTACGCACCGATTCTATCCTGTGCGGTTGAGATTTGCGAAGGACATCCAATGATACAATCCCATTCGTCGCGAGGACCTGAAATTCAGGTCAGTGTGAGCACAACATCGTGGCCCCACACTGGGCCACACCTTATAACTAGACAATTGATCAGGTCAAAGGCGGAGGGTTTGGATGAACCACTCACGATTTCTCTCCAATGTTGTGAATCTGACGAAGTGCGACGGGGCGGTCGTCCCATGCTTTAGCATTGAATCCCCTAACCCTATACAGATCGAGTCAATCAGAGTACGAGCCCGGTAGACACGTAACGCCTCACAAATCCATCCCAAATTTAACATGACTACCGAGCTTTCGAGCAACGCCGACATCGACTACCGCTGACTCGGGGTTCTCTACGAGTTCAAGACTATGATGAACATGGCACTCACCTTGAGATATTCGAGAAGCGTGACGGAGGAGCAATAGGGCTTCGAAATGAGGTTGACTACCGAGTGACTTCCATTCTTTTGTGTTCAGAGGCACACCGGCGAGTATGGCCTGCATCATTCTGTCAGCCTGTTGAATAATCCTTGAAGGCGGAGCAGGTACCTGCAACAGGAGGAAGACCTTATCGGAGGTCTTCTCGACGCGCTTCAATGAGAACCGTATATCTGTATGCTGACCAAGTTCATTGTATCCCTAAAAGGAGCATTTTATTGCAAATCCTGAGTCGATCGAGGATCACTTACCTTCTTCTCTTCTGGACGAAGACGTGCAGGCTCGGTAAGTCTGAAAAGTCAGAATGAGAATGAGCGCACTATAGACATAATCTACCACACATTACGCACTCTTCCGTTTCCGATATCAGGGCAAGCTGCTCGGCGCCAATATAAGTGAAGGCCACGAAATTGACTTTACTGAAAGAGCACACCAAGGATTTGAGCGTAGCCTGCTCAGGTAAAGACTTGATGAGGGTCATCTTTAATAAATGCATTCAGGTTTTGCGCTATTGACATAATCAAGATGGACGGACGGTGTTATATCTGACATAGTACTGGAGGGACGTCAGTTCATCCTGGTTGGAGACAATGGCCCATTACTCACTCTGCTCATGATCTCCCCTAGCTCTGTGACTTTGATCTCGTCCGGCGCGTTATTTTCCTCCTTTTCCACTGTGATTATCTCGGCCGACTTGAGTGCTGCAATGGCACCGGATACCAACTCCTCAACACGTTCCTGCCAGCTTTGAACCGCATCGGCATCAATTACAGATGCATAGTGGCTCGGATTCCTTTGTATGCGTTGGAAAAAGAAAGAATTGCGAAGCCACGTCGTCGCAGCTGCTGAATTGGTAATGGTGCCTAGATTAACCTCCGAAACGATGTGTTCAATGAGGTGTTTGTGCAGGTTAGATTCAAGTACTGAAAGTCCCGCGAGCAGCTGCTGGTAGCGGCCCGTCGCCGATGATTCGCAGAGGATAATAGCGACACCCTCCTTGTCTGATGCGAAGGGTGAGATTCTATGGCAACGTCGCAAGTCGAGCACATACCGAATTGGGGGCGGCCCTGCGTCAAAGAATGTCAGCTGCAATTCATGTTAGAAATCATGTAACTGACGGCACGCCCAATCATTTGCATAATATCGAGGTCGCTATATTCTTCCCATGATCCCGCCCAATGCCGAGTGCCATGCAATACCACGGTGTGAGCAGCTGTCCAATCGCGATCCAGCTGTTAGGGCGAAGGGCGAGTTACCAGTAATGCGCGCTCACGCATATTCACGCCAACCGCCAACGTCTATCAATACCTGGATCAGAGCATTGCAGCGCTAATGGCAGCCTTAACACTTACCGACGTAGACACAACGACAAGAATTTGCTTTTTGGCGAATAAGCCTTCCACCAGTGCACGATCTCCGGAACTTAACCCAGCGTGGTGCACCGCGACACCAAAGGGAACAAAACCTCACACACGGCCTCAGAGGATTGTGTGATAAACTGCGAACATGACCAACATACCCGCAAGCTGCTTATTTTCAAACTCGGCAGTTACCCTAATAGAACAGCTCATTGGGAAAGTTGATCCGCATTCTGCTCACCACTTTGACTGACCTCGCAGGGACTCGCCATGGCAGCGGCTTCTTTTCGTCAATCAGCTTCTGATAGCATGAAACAATCTTTTCGGCGGCAGTCCACACGCCTTGTACCCGCCGCGTGAGTGACCACAGGATCAAATATTCCGATGCACACGCTTACTCTTCCTTGTAGGACAGAAAACTACAACAGGCTGGTTCTGCGCGTGGCGTTCGAGGATAGGGAATAGCTGGGCAGGAAAAGTGTGAGCTTGATCCACAGAGTGGCCTCAACAAAGCCACCAACTTGGTTGTCCAACGTGGAGAGAAACTGGAATTCATTCTGATTCTTGCGAGGGAAACCATAAACATGCCGGTGAATTTTGCAAGGGCGATAGGATTCATCAAACTCGAAGGGAGTTTGGTCAGATAGGGATCCCTCTTGAGATAGAGAGTTGCCAATAGCTTACCGAGAATACGGCTGTAGGATGGGGAGGCTCGCCATATCTTATCCATGCAGCAATGTCGTCGATATTTGGCACGGTGGCCGAGACCATTATGAATCGAGGCCGTGCCCGCGTTTTCATGCGAGAGATGCAGACTTCCAGCGTCGCGCCCCGAGGCTCGTGCAAGATGTGAACCTGCGTCGACAAGGTAGTCAACACCCACTGGATGAACTTTCTACGACGAGCAAACATGCCTCATCCACCATAAAAAGCTCAATGCGGGACAGAAATTCCAATTCATGCCTAATGAAATTCAGCTGCGCTCACGGAACAATTGTGAGACTCTGACCAATTACGAGTTAAGCTGTCCCATTTCTCGGGCTTAAAATACATAAGGTTAGGCAGGGTGCTGGCTATATTGGCGATCCACATACCGTGGTGATACTGGCAGATATTCACAGGCTTGTGAGAGAATCGCCGACACGGTATGAAAATGTCTCACATGATCGTGCTATTTCGAGCCTCTTTTAGTGCCTGCCTGCTAGAGAGCGTGGTATCTCCTGTGAACTCGCAGCCTGCAAGGGGGATGTGAGCTTGTCTCTGAAGGGACTAGTGTTATACGGCACATTTCACTCCAATTGTAGTGAACTTATTGGTCCAATCCCTGAATCGCTCACTGCAAAGGGCCTAGTATGAGGGTCAGTAAGATGCTGCGAGATGCATCTCCCCCAGGGTTTGCAGCATACTTTTGTTGGAGCCATATAGACACATTGCGGTTCTCGCTTTCCGGAGGATCGGCTTTGCATCAACAGTTTGATGATTGCCAGTTCAAATAGAACGGTCTTTCCGCTGCTTGTTGGCGCTGAAAGGGATTGAGATACGATGGAAACGTCAGAACATACGCCTTACCGCTGATCACCTGCCAATTCCAGAGCTTGCGTCAGATAGGGGCCATACGGCGACAGGCCACTTACTAGGCTCTCATTGGTGTTCATGACCTACCGGATACACGTCAGCCAGAATCGCCGAGCCACTTAAGGATGCCACTTACAGTGCCAAAACATTCTGATTGAACGTCGTTGAAAACTCCAAACTTGAACAGAGCTGCCACAAGTTCAGAAGGCAAAACCATGAAGGGCTGTGGACGTGCGTACTCCTATATATATCGGCTACGCGTGTGGAAAGGTCTAACGTTGAGGATGATGGATCGAATTTGCCAGTGGTAAGAACTTACGCAAAATGGAAACAGGTTTCAGCGGGATGGGGCGACTACCAGAGCTCTCCTTCTGAAACGCCTCGTCATGACGACCCAGAGGCTCTTCATCGGGATCGACCGCGAAGGACGTAGGAGGATTCGCTTGCGCGACGATAGATGTCGTTAGCCTAAACGATGATCAGACCAGTTAGTCCCGCAATACACTTACAGCGGCGAGGGCCTGAGAATCGAATCGGCGGAAGCTGGTAGGGAGGCATCACTCGTGCAGGGTGCACTTCTCGAGGCTCTGGAGAAGCGTATTGATTATACTGAACCGAAGTGGAGTGCGGATAATTCTGAGTTTGGCTGCTTGCGGCAAGATTAGAAGTATATTTGGCGTATTTGGAACTAGGGGTAGGTGACGAGTAGCCTGGAGGTCACGTATGCATGTTATCATGGCCTAAGTTGAAGTCTGGTGCCAATGGGAACCTACGGATTGCTTCTTCATAACGGTCATAGTAAGAGGCGAGGTCTGTGTCTTCCTGACCAAAAAGCTGGTCCAAAAAGGCGTCATCATCTTGATAGTACGCCATAATGAGGCGAATAAGCAACTTGTGCGATGTCTGTCGGAACGCGTTATTGGCTGCTGTTTACGACATAAACACATCAACTTGAATGCAACTCTTATTCAAGTTCCCGAGGCGCACTTCAAAGTATATCTGAAGGGGGGTTGTTGGAACTGATCAATGCGGTTTCTCGTCAAGTAACACCGGAGAAACCTTTCGATTGAGCCGAGTGCTGCGCACGAAGGAACTTACAAACATGGCCGCTCATCACTCTGCGGGGTACAAACGACTGGAGGACTAGCAAAATGATCGCAGCAAATTTGAATGCAAAGCAAAACGTGTCGTTATAGCTCTTAGTAAGAGACAGAGGCAAATATTTCAGTGCGGCGGCTGATATTCCTACAGTGCACTCCTACAGGAGGATGCACATCAAAATCGCCTAAACTCTTGAGTAGGTTTTAGAACCCAGCGGGTTGCCCCGATTGAATGAGTTCCCAAAACACGTGCCTTTCGATTTACACGTCTGAACACTCGCTAATCTCCAGAACTGGCCCCTTAATTTGAGTCTCGTGGCGTGGATGGGAGGACATGCATGTGGAGATCTTGTTGAATTGTTCCTTGCTCAAAATTTTGCGGCATATGGACGCAATGCCTCTCAAAATTCTGCCATCAAGGCGAGGTATCGTTTGTGTCGAACTTGACATTGAGAAACTTCCGCCTTACATTCACATATCACATCCACTTCAGCCGGCAATCCACATCATTCAGCCTCGCTTTCAATGGTGTGAAATGGGAGCTTGGGAGGACTTCCGAATAAGAGAGGAATACTGTCTTCCAACATTTCCAAGAAGAAAACCCATGCGGTGTGCCAATAAAACCAGGGGATAGTGACGTTTGATATGCAAGACACTTAGTCTCTGGTTCGAGCGTCTCCCCCGGGTGCTAGCAGCCTGGTTTTGAGGGTTGGAGAATGTTGAATCTTGCTTCATATGTCGCTGAAGCTCCAGCGCATGGAGTCAGTCGAAACATGCCCGCGTAGTTCGGATTTTCACAGGGTCTATTGGGGGCATGCGGTACTGCCTGCCACCCGTAGCCCTGTGAAACATTGTTGTTATAAGAGCGGCTGCGCTGAGAATGGGCGCTTGCGGCCAAACGGGCAAGCTGCACCAATCGGTCAGCTTCAGGAGAGATGGTGGGTGAAACTTCAGGGGTCGCCATTCATGAATGCACTGGTTTCTTGTGTGGGGTTAAATGTCGCCATACGGGGCGCAAAAATTAAAATTTGGTTCTCCGCCGGGCAGGCTGAGACTCGGAGAATGGAAGCCAAGCGAATCACGTATGATGTGAAGAACATATTAAGAAGCAGAGCTGAGATGCGCGCGGCTGTGGTGAGACCGCTCCAGAGTGAGACATGATAGCGCCCTTGCGAGTGCCGTGCGATGATGAGAAAGGTGACAGAAGGCAGGCAGGAGTGTCACTTCTGAGCTCAGCGTTTACTTTGACTTTTATGCAAAGGAGCTTGTCGAGGTCGAAAGATGTTGGCGTCATTACCTAAAACACACATATTATTTCGGCCATCGCTCAGTGGAGGAATGCTGAGTTGGAATCGGACGTGGCCGGACGGCACCTGCCGTCAACTTGACTTTTCAACGTCCGTCTCGACGTATAAGCCAACTGCTCATGTAACTTGTCGACGATCGATCCAACTTACATTTTCACGCTCGCCCTCTATGCCTCCGCAATGTGTCAAACTATCCCCATGCCCTGGCTTTCCTGTGTCAAACCACCTTTCACCTACTCTTGTGTGGTGCCCCTGAGCGGCGTATGGTTCTAATGTACCTTCTGCTATTCTTTACGCTAGCATCATTAACTGAGCTATTCCGTTCCCATCCCTGATGATGCAATCGATGCGGTACTCTCTTGTCTACCACCAGACGCGTGAACTTCAAACTGCTTACTCATGATCCTAACGGCCGGAAGTGATGAACGTGCCCACATTACCCCCGGCGCGCTTGCCACGCCTCGTTCATTAAAGTTACCCAAACGGGATACTTCAAGGCGACGAGGGTTGAAAAGGAGTACATCTCACATTCCGATCCGTTCCGGAACATCATCAGCAGGTTTGTGGAAGATCGAAGCACTTCCTGTGCCAAGTAATGGCTTCTGGGAACACCGCATATTAACGCTCGCTTGATGCAGTGTGTTAGGGGCCCGCATTCTCCAAAATAAATCCCAGTTTTGAAAATGTCGGAAGAGCATGCGTGTCTTTGCGCCTTCATTACGCTCCGCTTATTCCGTGACCCAAGCAATACGCAAGTATCTGTCGACCCTTCTTTATTCAAGTTGGCTTTACGTGTATGTCCGCCGACGATTCAGTGTGCCAAGGCCGCGGCATGATCACTTCAGAGAACCGTGAAAGTCTATCATTCCTTCCTTCACAATTGTTTGGCGTCTGTACTATTTGGGGATGATAATCTAGCCGCGTTGCACTTATACGGCAAAGCTCTCATATTTCGCTTGTGACCAAGGAGCGAGCGTATAAAACGGAGTGCAAAGTCTTGTGTCCTCCTCAGCAGCTCCCCCTAGCCGCAACAAACTTCTTGTTCTTAGCCCCAAGTCTACTCTCCATCATGGTAAAAGCTTCTACAGCCGTTGTTACAATCCTCGCACTCGCAACCTCTGCGTTCGCGGCGCCCACCGGCCCCTTCTATGGTCCCGCGACTTGGAGTTATCAAGGCTTGGGCGCCTGTGGCAAGGTGACAAAAGATACCGATTTCGTTGTCGGGGTATCTCAGAAGTTCTTCAATGCTTGGCCGTGAGTGAACGATCGTCCATGCCGCTTAACTCGGCTGATCTTTGGGGAGCACTTGCTGACATCCTGTTACATATGTTTATCCCCCCCTTCGAATATCCTAAATCAGTGGCTATGATGGAAAAAATCCCAATAACAACCCGATTTGTGGACACAAGATCCACGCTACTTGTACGTCCCACTCGTAGTTCTACTTTAGCACTTGACCCCACGCTGTCTCTCATCTACGATTTAATATACAGACAAGGGAAAATCAGTCACCGTCGCGATAACTGATAGCAACCCCGGAGCCCCTAAGCACAAACTCAACTTCTCTCCCGTTGCGTAAGTCATTCAAAAATAGGCCTGGGTCTAAATTTGTCTCATTCTGATGCCCACCTCCTTTTTCCTCTAGATTCAAGAAGCTTGCGGACCTTGGTGCTGGAACCATCTATGATGTCAAGTGGACGGTCCAGTGAAATAGTGAAGTAGACAGCAACACGAGTCGCCTTGTCTGTTCTTCCACGCTAGCACTCCTGATTTTTGTATGATCACGTTGTAGTCCGTTGGTTTTGATGCCTGTACATGTTTGTCTGATCTTGCTGTTGGTTGATCAACTTATGCGAGCCTGTACTTCACTATCCGCAATGCGCAAATTGATTCGTGTGTATTCTCAGAGTTTCCGATGGTGCAGCGTGGCGGCAAACACGTTTATAATTCAACGAGTATGTCATAACATTCGCTGCAGTATAATCATCATCTCGTTTTCATTGCGAAGTTGGCAGTAAGTCTATCTCCCGCGATGACACTAGCGAGCAAGCAGGCGGGATTGTTTTTAAACAACGAGCTCCGAGAATGTACCTTGCGTTTTGCCGGTTGCAAACGCCGCCATACGTTTTCAAACATTTCAGCAT
>Ga0307508_10003553_pt1 | contig 15713 bp, 15 predicted proteins | sample 9_EM_MG_FD_203089 | JGI IMG/M metagenome (GOLD analysis project Ga0307508, IMG submission 203089) | Populus trichocarpa ectomycorrhiza microbial communities from riparian zone in the Pacific Northwest, United States - 9_EM | ecosystem: Host-associated > Plants > Roots > Unclassified | place...
GTCGCAATACGACGACGAGGGAACCCTACACCCTGTGGCCTTCTTTTCAAAGAAACATTCCCCCGCTGAGTGCAACTATGAAATTTATGACAAGGAACTGATGGCAATTGTCCGGGCGTTTGAGGATTGGCACGCAGAGTTGCAATCAGTGGAAAACCCGATATCGGTCTTAACGGATCACAAGAACTTGGAATATTTCATGATCACCAAACTGCTCAACCGCCGGCAAGCGAGATGGGTGCAGTTTCTCTCCCAATTCAACTTCAAAATCGTCTACCGACTGGGGAAAGCGGGAGCCAAACCGGACTCCTTGACTCGAAGATCCGGAGATCTTCCTAAGGAGGGGGATAAACGACTGACTGAAAACTTCCATGCTGTCATAAAACCACACCAAATCCTACGACTCGAAGCTGGACTCAGACTCGGACTTGGACTCGAGGAACGCGGTGCCGGACTCGAAGATGGACGCGGACTCGGACTCGAGCAAGGCAGCGCCGGACTCGGACTCGAGGAACACGGCACCCGACTCAGACTCGAGCAACGTGGTGCTGGACTGGGACTCGAGGAACGCGGCGCCGGATGCGGACTCGAGGAACGCAGCACCGGACTCGGACTCGAGGAATGCGGCGCCGGACTCCGACTCAAGGAACGCGGTGCCAGACTCGGACTCGAGGAACGCGGTGCCGGACTTGAAAGACTCGAAGAATGCGGTGCCGGACTCGAAGGACTCGAGGAACGCGGTGCCGGACTCGGACTCGGACTCGTCAATGCCAAGATCACCGAACTATTCTCTGAAGCCTACAACTGGGATCCGTTTCCCATGAAGATACTGGCTATGCTAGAGAAGAAGGTCCACTATTGTAAGGATATTACTCTAGCAGAGTGCTACCGGAGCCCAATGGGCAGATTACTGTATCGAGGAAAGTTTTATGTCCCTGCCTACGGCCCTCTGAGATTATATCTGATCCAAACGCATCACGAAGTACCGGTAGCGGGCCACCCCGGAAGATCGAAAATACTCGAATTGCTCTCAAGGAACTACCACTGGCCGAAAATGCGGCAAGATGTGGAAAGGTTTGTAAGGAACTGTCACACTTGCCGCCGATCGAAAACCAGTCGACACACACCCTTTGGAGTCCTCCGTCCATTGGCGATTCCCCGGCAGCCATGGCAGGACATTTCGATGGACTTTGTCACGGGCCTACCACGATCAAAGGATCACGATGCTATCTGGGTGGTAGTGGATCGGCTGACGAAACAGCGGCATCTTGTCCCGTGCAGTACTACTGTCGATGCCCGTGATCTGGCTGACCTGTTCCTCCAACACGTCTTCCGATTACATGGACTTCCACGAACAATAACTTCGGACCGAGGGCCTCAATTTGCCTCTGCATTCTGGCATCGTCTCTGTGCATGACTGGGAATCGAACCACGGCAGTCTACTGCTTTCCATCCACAGACTGATGGTCAGACCGAACGAATGAACGCCGTAATGCAACAATACTTGCGGTCGTACGTAAACTACCTGCAAGATGATTGGGCTGACTGGTTGCCGATCGCGGAATTCGCATTGAACAACCATACCTTGGAAACGACAGCTGTATCTCCATTCTTTGCGAACCTTGGCTACGACCCTCACTGGCAATTTGACCTTTCGGCCTCCCTACCCAACCAAGCAGAAGATCAATAAGCGCGTTCTGCAGCGAAAGCATTGTCCGAAATTCATGACCACCTGAGAACGGAAATTCATCGCACCCAACTCCGCTACCAGGAAACCGCAGATGCCCATCGCCTCCCCACTCCGGACAATCAGGTGGGGGACCTGGTGTGGCACAACGCTCGAAATTGGAAGACTCGACAACCATCAGCAAAGGTGGATCATTGATAGCACAGCCCCTTCAAGATCGCACGCAAGATTTCCTCTCACGTCTTCCAGTTGGAACTTCACAGCTCAATGCAGGCACATCCCGTTTTTCATGTGTCCTTACTTGAGCCGGCAGCACCGGATCCGCTTCCGGGACAACAACAACCACCGCCTCCTCCAGTGGAAATCGACGGCGAGCAAGAATGGTTTGTGAATTCCATTCTTGATTCTCGAATGTATCGAAGACGACTACAGTACCTTGTTAAATGGACCGGATTTGATCACCCGAATTGGGAGCCAGCGGGAAACGTCAACGAGCTAGAAGTGGTTACTCGATTCCATGAACAATACCCCCACAAGCCAGGCCCTCTCGAATAAAGCTTCGCGGGAGCTCAGCGATAGGACGGGGATACTGTCACGGCGCAGGTCCCGGCACTCGATTTGAGTTTGGTTGTTTGATTTCGTTGTTGATGCCGGCACCTCGCTCCAGATGTCTTGATCTTGGAAACAGTGTCGTCACTCACTCCGGATGTCTTGATCTTGGAAAGAGTGTCGTCACCTCGCTCCGGATGTCTCGATCTTGGAAAGGGTGTCGGTTACAGGCCCCGGTTGCATAAGAGAAGGTTGTATGAGTTGCGTGGTTAGGAGCACATATGTGAGTATGAGTACATATGTGAGTTGCGCAGATATGAGTAGGAGGACGTATGGGAGTTGCGAGAACTGTGTATATAAGGAGGACGTCTCCCGTGTTTTGTCTTCTTCTTCTATTCATGCAACCTCTTGTATTCTATTCGGAATATCAACCTCGTCTCCATTTCCTCCGTTTCCTCCGTTTCCACTGTATCTCCGTATTGGCGACGCTCGTCTAGCGCCACCCGTCCCTGTCTGACACGTCCGTCTGACACTGTCCGTCTCTCTGTGCGACTCGTCCGTCCGACGCTGTCCATCTCCCTGTCTGATACGTCCATCTGACGTTGTCCGTTCTTGTCCGACATGTCCGTCCGACACTGTCCGTCTCCCTGTCCGACACGTCCGTCTGACGTTGTCCGGTCTTGTCCGACACATCCGTTTGACGCTGTCCGTCTCTGTCTCCCGTTCCCGTTCCCGTTCCCATTCCCGTTCTATTCCCGTTCCCGTTCCCGTTCCCCCCGCTTCCGCTCCCGCTCCCGCTTGCGTCACCAGAACTCACTCGAGTACCTTGGAGAACCACCGCCATTACAACAATAGCCTTCCGAATTTTCAAGAGGATGGTGTCTGTTTCATTTAGTGCCTCCCACAGCACTGACAATTTTTCATAATCTGCTGCCAGTAATTAGCTCTGTTCTAGAGATGGTATACGCAATTCTGAGGGTGGCGGGCAAGGCTTGTCAGTTCTAACATACCTCCGATAGCATCCCAGGTGAAGTTGACCTTAACCCCTTGGTCATGCTCTAGCAACCATGATTGCAATGCAAACAACATCGCAGTAACCACAAGCAGCACACCAGCATTCCCAAGATTCCCAAGCAGGAGGTCCATGTTGTTTACCTTGGATGGCCTCCTGCGCAGGTGTAGAAACAGCGATTGGTATAGAACATCGATGATCGCAGCATTCGAGAATGGCAGATCCCGCTTCTAGGGTCATATTAGCGACCGTTGGGGTTGTAGCCACAGTACGTACAACGCAATCTTGATGCATGAACTGAAAATCATGAAGCAGCCATGTAATGACTGATTTGATCTCCTGGGCATCCATCCTCGCAGGATCCAAGCCGTACGATTTCAGCATGATGCTCTTAGCCTTGGGGAGTACATGGCTACACTTGTTGCCAATGATGTTCTTCATCTGCACTAATGGTCAGTGCAACTCTGAGGGTTGGATATAGACCTACATACCACAAATGTTGACACCGAGCCTGGGATCGGTGGCGTCACCAGTCTCGCTGCAATAGGGTCTTCTAAAGCAGCCGTTCAGAGCTTCTTCGCTAACATCTTCCAGCTTTTAGGGTCTAGAGGTGGCCAAGCACCGTACCTCAACATATAGAATTCGACCTGCTACGATCGGCATGATCACTACAGGAGTAGGGGCTCCCAAAAAAAATCAATTAAAAAAATTAAAAACCTGATTCTGGGCAAGTTGACAAATCACCCTCTCATCATCAGTCGGAATGTGCTTCACGGAAAATCCCGAGTCTGTGGGAAGAAGGGATGGGGTTATCGACAACTGCTCCGACAATGACGGCAATTACGAGGACAACTGTAACAGTGGTGAAGACAGCTTAGGTGGCTGCGGCTCGAGGGGCAGTGGTGACGGCTTCGACAACAGTGATTGTAAACGCAGTAGCTGAGTTGGCCGTTGCGAAATCCGCATGTTCATCTGGATAGTCTCTGAAGTTAATGCGGGAACCTGGCGGGAATACGTAGGTTGCGCCTGTGGAAGCTGCTTCAACTGCGATTGGAATTCTGGTGTCAATGCACTGAACTCCTCTGTAGTGTCTTTCCCCACAGCATTGTTGTTCAGAGCTCCTTGAAGGCTGCAATTGGGACTCTGACAGTTGAACATCTCGCCGAGTGCTTACCAGTAGATTTTCGAGGGATTTCTTCATTACCTTCACAATGGGCATCTGACTTTCGGTAAAGCGAAAGGGTGTATCACATCTCGTTCTTTTGGTAAACTGGGCAACTTTCAGCGACTCAGTGATGCTCGACTGGCTAGATTGGGACATGTTGATGTCAAGAGTTGAGTCAGATGGTTCTTTGAAAGTGGGAGTTGGATCAATTGTAGGAGTTGAAGGCATAGTTATGAGGGTTGCGAACCCAGCTTGCAGAAAGGAAAGAGTACGACTCAAATACATATCGTTTTCCGTTCGAAAAGAACGGGGATGGCCATTAGCATCGTGGGTCCTACAGCTTTGGCCCCACCCATCAGCGCTGTGATCTCGTCCAGCAAGGCACGAGTGGGCCTTGCTCAACGAAGCCATGGCTTCATCTTGTAGGATTGCAACCACAACTCTAGGAGCTGGAGAGAACGTCGCCAGAGTACACAACAAGATACCCAGAACTGAAAATAGGGAAAGATACCATTCAAAAAACTCCGAAACCCAGAAAGATCACCCAACTGTAAATCACCCAAAATCCCAAAAGAAAGAAGCCAAAAAGAAATCCTGAGAACCAAAAAACCCAACCCAAAACCAAAAAAAAGACAGTACTAATATAAGTGTACGGGCAACCCTCAGAGATGGTGGGGCTGCTCACACACAGAGCTCTCGGGCGAAAGATCCGCCCAATATGAGAAAGCCAAACACCCTAACACAAGACGGTATCCACTAGCCATCCCGGGGGGGGGGGGGGCTCATGTGGACTGCTTTTCGTCAGAAGCCACTTCCCGTGCAAATGGTGGGTTTGCGAATATCACTGCATTTGCAAGATCCACAACGAACACTCTGTACACAGCGTCGTTACGCGCAATGGTGATGTATTGAGTTTTCTCCTGGATATGCTGGCTCACATTCATCTGTGGCTGCCAGCAAGCTTCTATTGGGAAGCATATGCAGTCCGCCATTGATATCCCTCCCCGATAGTAGACCCCATTCGCCCATGCCAGGAACTTCCGGAGCATCCACCAACTGTGGCGTATCCGGCAGGCAAACCAGTTCAGGCCGCGGATGTACCCCTCGATTCTGCGCGGCTTACCAACCCATTTACAGCTCTTGGTGATGACCTCATAAGCTTCGGAATCGTAGGGGTATTCCTCTACTTCGGGATGTGTATCGTAAACTAGTACTTGCTGGTTCAAATGAGGTATAAGTCTCTGCGTAGGAGAATTGGGGATCCTACTGGCCAGCTGCCGCCAGAGGTAAACACCAACGCCCAGAGGGCGGTCAAGGTGCGCAGTCATGGCCACCCAAGCCTTGAGTTGGTCATCATCAGAAAGATTTTGCATACCCCCCTCAGTGAGCCCCGGATCCAAAAATATGGTAGGGAATTTATCTATGCTCGAAAGGTTGTACGTTGCTCCGTACATGACCCTAACTTCTCGTCAGGGGGGAACCTTCCGGCGAACCTTCTCCACCAGAACCCACAGAGATGTTATCTCCTCGTTTCACAAGCTTTCCAGCCACTGGGTGTTGTTTGCATTCCGCCATGCATATATATCTGTCGGTTTGTTGCGGCTCCCATCATCATCGGCGTCAGAATTGTAGTCCATAGGGTTGCGCACTGTCTCCAGATCAAGGATAAAGAATTGAAATACCGTGGTCCCTTTCGGGTCAAGCCGGCCTGCGCGGGGGGCAGCAGCTACCAGAGCTGCTGGTTGCGATGGGCGTGCAACTGTCCGGGCAGGAGTTGCAACTCCCAGTGGCGTAGGAGGCCAAGTCATGCCGGCCTTCTTCCAAATTTGAACGAGCTTGTCTCGGGTATCAGCGACAAAGGTCGTGAACATCGTCCATCCTTTCCTGGGCTTGCGGGCAGTCGGTTTAGTGGGCGAAGTAAGATCTAGGGGAGGGGAGAGGTTGTTCAGCTTGTCGAAATACCTGGTGAGATATTCGTCCTGGTTGATGGTGGCATCCGCCAACGCCATCATTGCTGAGTTTCCCCAGGTGGTATTGAAGGTGCCGTGAACTTGGATAAGAAAGCCAATTCAGCATCGCACGAATGGTTCTACATTCGCGGCTGTGATGTTGAAATACACTTGGTATTGTCCCACACTGACTCTGGTACGGTTGCCAGCAGCCTGCGCCATCGTGGAAATCGGAGTGACAAATGTAGCTGTTGGCAAATCGTCAGGGTAGGTATTCTGGTGACTATGTGAAAGAGAATCATGTGGAGAGTGAGGACAAGACTGAAGTGGTGAAAGGCGGTGGTGCTTTGAAAGTTGCGAGGAATAGCAAATAGAAGACACGTCCGAACAACTTATAGGACACGATGGAGTGGGTAGTACATGCTGGAGGGGAGTAGGCGAGGGTGTTCTGACTGGCAAATGGAATGAATAAGCTGCCTGTTCCCTTGCCATCGCCTGCGTATCATGGGATGCAAGCAGATGGGACTTGTGACATTTTGGTGGTCCTCGAGCTTTGTGGTGATGGAGCAATACACTCGCCCAGTTGTACTGCACATCCTCTGGGTTGACACATCTGGAAAAAAAATCTGCCTCCGGACGCACAGGTTGCGTCCAGACGCACCAGGTGCTCGGGATACTCTGACCGCACCCTGTCAGCGCACATACCGCTCCCAACACAAAACGCACAGGCAATGTGAATTCAGACGTAGCTCGCCACGGTACCGTGCGTCCAGACGCAGATCGCCATGGTATCTGCTTACTGGATGGAGCATGGCAGGGCATTTTCCTTCTGGACGCACTGTGTCAGGGCATTTTCCTTCTGGACGCAGCCGTGTCAGTGCATTTTCCTACTGGACGCGTCCGGACGACACGTGTCATGCCAGCATGCATCAGGAAAAAAAAAATTGCGTCCTGAGCGTCCGGACGCAGCTCGCCACGGCATCTGCCTACCGGACGGAGCGTGTCAGGGCATTTTCCTTCTGGACGCAGCTGCATCAGAGCATTTTCCTTCTGGACGCAGCCGTGTCAGGGCAAATCGCGTCCGGACGACGCGCGTCATGGCACCGCAGTCACGCTGGCTATCAAGGCATGGAACATCGCAGCAAATACTCTCGTCGCATTCGCAAACACGCAGAGGGTTCCAGGCATAGTGACTCAGTACAGTTCTATTCTTTATATCTAATCTACATCTATATATGCTACTACCACACTTCGCGCGGAAACAAAGGAAAGTTGGCAAATACTACACAATGCGTTGAGCACGATGCGATGAGCACAATGTGATGAGAACGATGCGATGAGCACGACGCGATGAGCACGACGCGATGAGCACGACGCGATGAGCACGACGCGATGAGCACGATGCGATGAGTACGACGCGATGAGCACGACGCGATGAGCACGATGCGATGAGTACGACGCGATGAGCACGACGCGATGAGTACGACGCGATGAGCACGACGCGATGAGCACGACGTGATGAGCACGACGCGATAAGCACGACGCGATGAGCACGACACGATAAGCACGACGCGATGAGCACGACACAATGAGCACGACGCGATGAGCACGACGACTATGAGGAGGATAGTGATGAGGACGCCGGTGGCGAGGACGATAGCAAGTAGGACGCGGCAAGTATGATGGCGAGCTTTGTGACATGGTTAGCGTAGCTCTCAGAGTGACAGACAGCGGGAAGTTGTACGCTACAACGTGACAAGTACTATGTCAATGAGGGTGCCAGCGGCGAGAACGATAGCGAGTAGGACGCGGCAAGTAAGACGCAGCAAGTATGATGTCGATGAGGGTGCTGGTGGGGAGAACCATAGTGGGTAGGACGTGGCGAGTGTAGGAGCGAGTAGGACGCTGCAGGTATGGGAGCTAGTAAGACGCAGCGAGTATGTGGCGAGCTTTGTGACATGGTTAGCTCAGCTCTCAGAGTGGCAGACACCGGGGAGTTGTACAATACCCAGTGAGGAGTACGATGTCAATGAGGATGCGGGCGGCGAGGACGATAGCGAGTAAGACGCGGCGAGTATGAGAGCAAGTAAGACACGGCGAGTCTGGTGGCGAGAAAGACGCGACGAGTATGATGGCGAGCATTGTGACATGTTTAGCACACCTCTCAGAGTGACAGGAACAGCGGCGGGAAGTGGTACAATACGAGGTGGCGAGTACAATGTCGATGAGGAGGATGGCGACAAGTAACGTAGCGTGAAAGGCGCGACGAGTAAAATATCGATGAGGAAAATGTCGACGAGTAGGACGAGGTGAAAGGAGAAGAAAAAAGGGGTCTATGAGTGATGAGCGAGCCTAACCTTGTGAAAGCGCAAGCGTTAGTAATGGCTTGGCGCTTTCCATTGCCATCGTACTCGCCGCGTCGTACTTGCTCTGATACTCACCGCGTCTTACTAGCTCTCAGACTCGCCGCCTCCTACTCGCTATCGTTCTCGCCGCTGGCACCCTCATTGACATTGTACTGGTCACGTTATATTGTACAACTTCCCGCTGTCTGTCACTCTGAGAGTTGCGCTAACCATGTCACAAAGCTCGCCATCATACTCGCCATGTCTTACTTGCAATCATACTCGCCGCGTCCTACTTGCTATCGTCCTCGCCGCCGGCATCCTCATTGCCATCCTCCTCATAGTTGTCGTGCTCATCGCGTCGTGCTCATCCTGTCGTGCTCATCAGGTCGTGCTCATCGTATCGTGCTCTACGGGTCGTATCGTATTTGCCAACTTTCCTTTGTTTCCGCGCGAAGTGTGGTAGTAGCATATATAGATGTACATTAGATATAAAGAATAGAACTGGACTGAGTCACTATGCCTGGAACCCACTGCGTGTTTGCGAATGTGACGAGAGTATTTGCTGCGATGTTCCGTGCCTTGACAGCCAGCATGACCGTGGTGCCATGACACACGTCGTCCGGACGCCATTTGCCCTGACACAGCTGCGTCCAGTAGGAAATGCCCTGACACAGCTGCTTCCAGAAGGAAAATGCCCTGACACGGCTGCGTCCAGGAGGAAATGCCCTGACACGGCTGCGTCCAGAAGGAAAATACCCTGACATGTTCCGTCCAGAAGGAAATGCCCTGACAGGGCTGCGTCCAGAAAAAAAATGCCCTGACACGCGCCGTCCAGTAAGCAGATGCCGTGCCAACTGCGTCCGGACGCACGATGCCGTGGCGAGCTGCGTCCGGACACATGGCGCCCTGGCATACGGTGTCCGAATGCACAGAACCACAGCGTGCTGCGTCCGAATTCACATTGCCTGTGCGTTTCCCGTTGGGAGCGGTATGTGCCCTGCCAGGGTGCGTCCAGAGCATCCCGAGTGCCTGGTGCGTCCGAACGCAGCCTGTGCGTCCGGACGCAGATTTTTTTTCCTGATGACGGTCACACTGGCTGTCAAGGTGCCGAACATTGCTGCAAATACTCAGGTTGCATTCGCAAACACGCAGCGGGTTCCAGACATAGTGACTCAGTCCAGTTCTATTCTTTATATCTACAGTATGTACATCTATATATGCTACTACACACTTCGCGTTTCCAGCAAAAGCACCCAGCATCACACGCATCACGGCGATTATCACATGCAGTAATGCTGTTTGGACGCATGTAGCATTGCTCGGCGTGTCGGAAACAAAGGAAAGTTGGCAAATACGACACGAGGTGATGAGCATGACAACTATGAGGAGGATGGCGATGAGGACGCCAGCAGCGAGTACAATAGCGAGTAGGACACGGCAAGTATGATTGCAAGCTTTGTGACATGGTTAGCGCAGCTCTCAGAGTGACAGAGACACCGGGAAGTTGTAGAAAACACAGTGACGAGTATGATGTCAATAAGGTGGCCGGTGGCGAGGACGATAGCGAGTAGGACGTGGCGACTATGAGAGCGAGTAAGACACGGCGCTGATGATAGCAAGTAGGACGCGGCGAGTATGATGGCGAGGTTTGGGACATGGTTAGCACAGCTCGCAGAGTGACAGGGATAGCGGCAGGAAGTGGTACAATGTGACACCGGGGTTGTCTCGTGACCGGGGTGTTGGGGAAATCAAAGGTAATCAGGCTACTCTCGATAATTCACAACGGAATAATCTTAGATCTTGTGTGTGGTTTCAGTGGTAGTGTTCGTGAGTAGGTTGGTGCTGATTTTTTCTCTTGTGTTTCCAAGAGAAACTTCTTCTTTTTATGGTGGAGGCCATAGCGCGAGATCTGATGAACCAGCGTGAGCGCTGGTGACTCGGGCTTGGATTTCCCCGAGGTGCGGGGACCCCGTGGGTGATTCATTGGTCATAGCAGGGTGTAGATAAGGGGAGATGAGGTTTTATGCATCTTGCGGCACCCTAGGCTCAGAGTCCTCCGTCTCTCCCTGAGGTGAGAGCTCCCTGGGGAGCCACGTACTGTATGCGGGCCATGCAGTCGTGCAGGGTCTGAGTTCTAGAGTCTGTCGATCACCCTGAGGTGACGCAATCTTTCTCTGAAAATGATCCGTTCGTTTGCACTCGCCCCCTCATCACCGGAGTTAGCCTAGGTCAGGTTTTCTCGGCCGACAGCTAATCTCCGTCTCCTCGATCTCTTGCCTAGACTCTCTGACATCATTACCCGTGCTTCGGAAGGCAACTAGTGTCCTTCTGAAGGCCCGTGATGAGTCTCCCTAGCTACGTTCTCTAGCTAATTGCTAAGGTGTAACACTACCTCCCCTCTCCCTTAGCCTCCTCGCGAGCGCTAACTACCTTTGAGTAGCCCGTCTCTTCTTGATCATATGATTCTTTCAACGCTGAGTTCCCTTCAACGTCACGGACTGCAGTCCTCCTCCCCTGCAGCCCTCCCAGCCACCGGATCAGGGCATCATTCACTGTAATCCGTCGGAATGGCTGGGCCCTCTGAGTAGGCCGGTGCGTACTCATACTGTCGATGTCTCCCGCCGGGCCGCCGTGTTCGTGAAGACGGGCGTACCAGTTTTCCCAGTGCGCATCCCGTCGACCTTCGGCTGGGGCACGTGAAAGGAGTGACCAAGCCCGAGCAAGCCGAACGAGCCAATGGTGTGCACACAGAGGTGTCCGTTGGCCGCCAGGGTCCGCCGCCTGTTGGTGGGTCCATCTTCCACGGTCATTAACCCGTGCAGGGTTCGTTCATCGTTTGGCTGAGTCGGGCACTCGCGGACGGGAGCATATGACGCTTGTCCGGGTTTGGGACACATGGAACGAGTGACCTTCTCGACTCGGGGTTCGTGACCGGGCGCCCTTCTTGCCCTCGTAGGTGTACATACAGAGGTGTACCGTACCGAGCGCCTACGGCTTTCGTCCGATCGAGTCCGACGCAACCTACGACGGGTTTTTTGTCGTGTCAGAGCTTCGGTGCCCGAGAAGCGGGTCTTCGGGTTGCATGGTTTCCGTGCTTGCTTCCGCCGGACCCATCCTGAGAGGCGCATTTCAGGCTTTGGTGAGCCTGTAGTCTTTTGGCGAGCTTGGATTCTGCCGATGGAATGTCCGAAGTTTTTCCAATCCTCCTTCCGAGAAATTGTCATACGGTTCTTCTGTCCAGTCCTTCTGATCTGGATAGTCGAGCCACTTGATGAGGTAGAGGATTCGTCGTCCTTGCTTTCGGGACGACATTACTTCTTCGACATCGTATTCTTCTGATTGCTCGATGTCGTCGGCTTCTCGCAGTATTTTCGACGGGTCTGGCAGGGTCCGGTGTTCGCTGGTTCGATAAGGCTCGAGTAGCGACACATGGAAAACGTTGTGTATTTTCCATTTTCTGGGCTGCGTCAGTCGTACCGCAAGGGGTGAGATGATTTTCTCGATTTGGAAAGGACCATGATTCTTGTGATCCATTTTCCTCGAAGGGCGGCGTGTTTTGATGTTTCGGCCGTTAAGCATGACGAGGTCCCCTACTTGGTATGCCGGAGGAGGCTTCCGGTTTGAGTCCCCATATCGCCGCATTCGTTCTTGCGATGCCTCCAGGCCCCGTCGGGCCTCGTCTTGCACCGCTTTCATCCAGTGGGCGTAGACGGTACTGGCGGGGTTAACAGGCTCCTCATAAGGGTTTGGAGGATCCAGTGTTCATGGGTGGAAGCCGTAATTGGCGTAAAAGGGCGAGATTCTGTTTCCCGTTGTGACCGAATTATTGTAAGTGAATTCGGCCATCGGGAGCACCCTTACCCAGTCATCCTGCTCGTATCCCACAAATGCTCGGAGGTAGGCCTCAATTGTCTGGTTGAGTCGTTCCGTCTGTCCGTCCGTTTGTGGGTGGAATGCCGTGGACATCCGGGGCCGGATCCCCAGGAGCCGCAGCAGTTCCTTCCAAGTTTCCGATGTGAATCGCGAGTCTCTGTCCGACACGATGTCCGTGGGCAGCCCATGGAAGCGCCATACCTCCTTGGCGAACGTTCTGGCTAGGTCGGCTGCCGTTTTTTCTTTTAGTGGTAGGAAGTGCGCCATTTTTGTGAATCGGTCAATGATTACCCAAAGCTGGTCGCATCCTTCAGATGTCGGGAGGTCCGTAATGAAGTCCATAGCTATTGATTGCCAGGAGGCGTATGGTAGTTCCAGTGGCGAGGATAATCCGTACGGTTGGTGTCTCGAGGCTTTGTTTTTCTGACATTCTGGGCAGCTCCTGACAAAATCCGTGATTCGTTCGTTCATCTTGAGCCACCAGAAGTTTCGTCGGATAAGTTCGATAGTCATATCCTGCCCCATATGCCCGGCTACCTTGGTGTCGTGCTCGGATTCCATAACCTGCGGGACCAAATCCGCCACGACCCAAAGTCGCTTCCTTCAATATAACAGATCGTCGAGTTTTTCAATTTCTCTTGGCGCTTGTCCTGTTACTTCCTCCTTTCCCTTGTTTTCCCATGCTTGTTGGTAGGTTGCGTCTCTTTCTGCCGCCTTCCTTACTTCTTTTATGAAGTCCGGGTTCCATTTTTTCGCTGGGAGGGATGTTAGCCTTACTGAAGAGGCAACGAATATCTGAGACCGTCTTTTCTCTAGCTGGCTTTCCTTCAAAACCGTCGTGATCGGCTGGTTTTCTACCCCCCCCTTTTCTGGGCGGTACTCCGAACGCCTCGATAATGCATCGGTTTTCCCGTTTTGTGTTCCTGGTCGGTAATATACGCGGAAGTTTATGCCGGCCAACTCTTCCGCCCACCGGGCCTGCCGTCGGTTGAGCGCTTTGGAGGTTGTGAAGTGTTCCAGGTTGTGGTGATCCATGAATACCTGTATCTGGTGCTCCGCCCCTTCACAATATCAGCGCCAATGTTTGAATGCGTCAACGATTGCGAGGAGTTCTTTGTCGTGGATTTCGTAATTGATCTCCGCGGGTGAGAATTTCCTTGAGTGAAAGGCGACCGGATGCAGTTTTCCCTCGCTGTCTCATTGCGATAAGACCGCTCCGATGGTAAAGTCGGATGCGTCGGTTTCTATTATTACCGGGTTTGCTGCGTCGAAGTGGCCGAGAACGGGTGCAGTGGTGAACCGATGTTTGAGTTCCTTGAAAGCTGTCTCTGCTTCCGGCGTCCATTCCCATTTCGTTTCCGATTTTTTGGTCATTTCTGTCATTGGTCGCGCTATTCGGGAGTAGTCTTGGATGAAACGTCGGTAGAAGTTAGCAAATCCCAGGAAGGACTGCGTTTCTTTGACAGACGTGGGACTGTTCCATGATAATATTGCTTCCACCTTGTCCTGACTCATACTGACACCGTTGCGTCCTATGATATAGCCCAGAAATTCCACTTCTTCGGCCTTCCAGACACATTTTTCTGGTGAAACCGCTAGCCCATTTTGTTGTAGTCTTTCCAAGACAGTCTTGACGAGCGTGTCGTGCTCTTTTTCCGTTTTGGCATATACCAGAATGTCGTCCATATAGGCCAGGACTCCTATGTCAAGTACGTCAGACAGAATGTGGTTCATCATGTCTTGGAAGGTTGATGGGGCGTTAGTTAGTCCGAATGGCATAACGTTGAACTCGTACAGGCCGTAACGAGTTCGGAATGCTGTTTTCCACTCGTCTCCGTCCATGATTCGGATAAGGTTGAAGCCGTTCTTAAGATCCATTTTCGTGAAATACTGAGCGCCCTGTACTCGGTCTTGTAATTCCTGCATTAAGGGGAGTGGATAACGGTTGGGGATGGTGACAGCGTTTAATCCTCGATAGTCCACGCATAGCCGAAGGCCTCGCCCGTTTGGTTTTGGGACGAATAGAATGGGTGAGCCTGCAGGTGACGTAGACCTCTGTATTTTCCCGGTTTTCTCCATTTCTTTCAGCCATTCCCGAAGCGTCTGTAGCTCTATCTCTGAGAGCGGGTAGATCGGTCCCCAGGGTGCCGTGGCGCCTTTCTTGAGATCGATTTTGCAGTCATAGGGGCAGTGCTTGGGGAGCACGTCTGCTGCCTCCTGGCTCATTATTCCTAGGTACTGGCGGAATTCCATTGGAACGTCCTCCAGCGGCTGGTCGGAGGCTGTGGATACGTAGCCTATGAGGCTGGCTTCTGGATCCATAGCCACGGTGTCGTCCCATGTTAATGAGAAGTCGTTGGTTGTGAATTTGCCGCAGTTTTCCAGGCACCTGGCGCTGTTAAATCGTATTTCTTCCGATTCCCATGCTCCCTGAGGTGGATGCTGCTCTATCCATTTGAATGGAAGAAAGACGTCAATGCCTTCCTCCATCGGTGATATTTCGAATACCTCCCGGGAGAAGTGATTTCGGTGTTGCAGGCGCAGTGGCTCCGTATAATATTGCCCTGCACCTTGGATGGTGGTTCCTGTGAAGCTTTCTATCGTTCGAGCTTCCTTGTGCTTTCTCTTTCGGATTCCCCATTTGTCGACTGTTTTTTGATTGATCAAGGCTATCGAGCAGCCTGTGTCTAGCAGGACTGTTATCGGTTTTTTTTGTGTTCCGACATGGATCAGCATGTCGATTATCGGTCGTGTATTACGAGGGTTTTTCGCGGGTCGTTCCTTGTTCGAGATCCCTAGCTTTCGTTTTGAAGCGCCGCATGTGATGATTCTGACCCCTCCCAGCACCGTGGCGGGGTTTCTTAAAAATCCGAGTCGGATTCCTCCCAGAGCGGAGCCGTGTCCATCGTCTCTACTGCTGCAACTTTCTGCTGTTTGGCCGGTATCGGTGCTTCGGGTTCCTCCGATCTTTTCCTTTTTTCTCCATGTACTGCGGAGACCTTCTAAGGTGCCATTGGTAGGGAGGTCCCCCTTTTTGTACTCCCGGCGAAACATTCGTACGTCCTATGGCCGCTTCTACCGCACCGCCAACAGTCGTCATTACTCCGTCCGTATTCCTCTCGTTCCTTGG
>Ga0307508_10003554_pt1 | contig 15713 bp, 4 predicted proteins | sample 9_EM_MG_FD_203089 | JGI IMG/M metagenome (GOLD analysis project Ga0307508, IMG submission 203089) | Populus trichocarpa ectomycorrhiza microbial communities from riparian zone in the Pacific Northwest, United States - 9_EM | ecosystem: Host-associated > Plants > Roots > Unclassified | place...
GAAGAAATGAGAGCCCAAAGCTAGAGAAAAATTAGCTTTTCTTACCATATTTTTTCTTTTTCTTTGCCAGCCATTTTGTTCCTCTTCTTTTGTCGTGCCTCCGTTGCCAGCGCCGCCACCAACAACACATCGGCCTTCCCAGCACTGTCGGCCAGCAATCCCCCACAACTGGTAACCTTTTTCTTCCCCTTTTTTGGCTGAAAATGGGGCAGCCATTTACATGCAAAACATTGGTTTTGCATACAAAAATTAACCAATTCACATGGTTAGTAGGTTGGGTTAGTGATTATGTGAAGATGGGCAGGACCCATTCCAGCCCAATAAATAAAGAAAAGAGAGAGAGAAGCTTGTTGGGCTGCCAGTCAGCCTAACCCGGCTTGGTCCAGCCTAGTTGGTTGGACCGGGCTCATGCCATATATTTAATAATAATATAATAATATTAAAAAATAAAAAATAAAAAGCTAAGAAACAATCAATATGAATATAGGTTACATATAGTTATTCCACATCAAAATGTTAAGTAACAACTCATATGGATGTAGGCTATAAAAAAAAAAATGTGAGGCACAAAGTGTAGTATAATTATCTCATATTAAAAGTTAAGGAACAACACATGTGGATGTAAGTTATATAAAGTTATCTCATATTGAAAAGTTAAGAAACAATCTATATGGATACAGGCTATAAAAAAAGATATGTGGGGCAAAGTAGTCATAAATTAATTATATATTTTTTGGGTTTGTTAAAAAAATATAGGCTATATAGTTATTCCATATCAAGAAATTAAGAAACAATTCATGTGGATGTAGGCTAGAAAACAATATGAGGCATGAAATGTAGTACAATTATTCCACATTAAAAATCCCACATCAAGAATTTTTTTTTAAAAAAATCTATGTAGATGTAGGCTATAAAAGAAATGTGAGGCATGAAGTGTAGTATAGTTATCCTACATCAAAAAGTTAAGAAATAATCCATATGAATGTAGACTATATATAGTTATTCTACATCAAGAAGTTAAGAAAACAATTCATATGAATGTAGGTTATAAAAAAGAAATGTGAGGCATGAAACGTAGTATAGTTATCCCAAATCAAAAAGTTAAGATACAATTCATATGAATATAGGCTATATAAAGTTATCTCATATTAAAAAGTTAAGAAACAATTCATGTGGATGCGAGCTATAAAAAAAAGATATGTGGGGAAAATTATTAATAAATTATTATATATTTTTTGGGTTTATTAAGAAAATATAAGCTCTATATAATTATCCCACATTAAAAAATTAAGAAACAGTTCATGTGGATATAGATTATAAAAAGATGTGAGGTATGAAATGTAGTATAATTATCCAACATTAAAAATTCCACATCAAAAGTTTTTTTAAAAAAATCTATGTGGATGTAAGCTATAAAAAAGAAATGTGAGACATGAAGTGTAATATAGTTATCTCATATCAGAAAGCTAAGAAACAATCCATGTAAATGTAGGCTATATATAGTTATCCCACATAAAAAGTTAATAAAAAATTCACGTGGAAGTAGGCTATAAAAAAAAATGTAAGGCTAAGTACTCAAAAATTAATTTGATAATTTTTTAGGTTTATTAAAAAAAATGTTAAAAAAAAACCGGTCTCACCTAGGTTACGTTGTGTCACCCTAGTTTTGGGTTGACCTAGAGGGTCACCAAGGTCTGACCAAGCCAATTGCCCTTTGGGTTTTTGTCGTTTGAGACTCCACCAAGGCCCTGGGTCTTCGGGGTTCAAGTCAACGTATTGGGCCAAGTCGAGTTTCATAAGTTTTGAATATCCTTTTGAAGGTATATTTGGCTGTTACATGATGAACACACATGTTCCAATACATAAAATTCAACAAGTTAATGCGTTAGCCACATGCACGCCACATGGCCAGTAGGATATTCCAACATTCATTTATGTTTTTCTACCTTGAATGTAGATTTCAAACCCCTAAATGAATATTTATGTTATTCATGCGTTTAATTTCATGTATGTCGATATGTTTTTGCATGAACTTGATTTATGTATGTTGTGTGATTCTAAATATTTTTAGTAATAGCATTCTCATAAAAAAAAATACTAAAACTTTAAAATTAAGAAAAATGAATAAAAATGATTTTATTCGTGTAAATTTATTTTTTATATTATGTAATATTTTTTGCAAACATAATATAATACTTTGGGTTGGGTCAACTCTAATACCCATTAAGTGATAGTGGTGGCCTTTGGGTTTGTTTTTAAAATTAACCAAAGTGAATGGGCCAAGCTTAATTCAAAGTTTATCATCTCTATGGATCTAATACTCATTTTAGAAATAATCAATTCAATAAGTCTACCTTTTTAAGGGACTGATGTTAAAATCTTTCATGCATAGCCAAATCAACAAGTCTTTTTTTTAACGGATTGATGTCAAAATTCTCACAAATGGACTAATTGACAAGTTTTTTTTTAAGGGACCAATGTCCAAGTTTTTAAATGGTCTAAACAACAAGTCTTCTATTTTAAATGGACCAATGTCAAAGTTTTCATGAAATCTCCAATCGACAAGTGTCATTTTTAAGGGATTGATGTCAAAATTTTCACGAAAAGCCTAATTGACGAGTCTCCTATTTTTAGGGAACAACATCAAATTTTTCACAAATAATTAGAAATAAATTAAAATATAATTGTAAATAAGCTTAGAAAATAATTAGGATTATTAATGGCAATAAAAAAGATAGATTTAGGAGAAAACACATAGTAAAAGTAATCTTTTGTGAGAAAGGATGCGGTAAGGGTAACATCGTTCTTCCCATAAGTATAACTAGCCCCTTACTTTAATCTCTAGAACTAATGCTAATCTTTAGGATTTCTCTAATTACTAAATGGCGATTCCAATTTTTCATATATTCTCCCACTTTATGCTAGAGAGTTCTATTTATGTATGAGTGTGACAACATAACGTGACAAAGTGATCATTAAAGACAATACCATGTACTTCTTTTAAAGGAATTGCTAATAATCTTTCTTCAATTAGAAAAATGAACATTGTATTCAGGGAAATTTAAGGATATTTATATTCCTTCTAGGTAGTTAGTGGAATAGCAACCTTATAAACTTCTTTAGAAAAATGTCTTATCTTTTAATGGATTCTTCTTATTAAAAGATGATTCGTATGACGAAATGCTCTTTAGATTAAGGCTTCTGTTCCTACAACGCGAGTTGCTTGCAACTATGTTTTTAACTTAAAATCCTTGTAATAATTCTCACATTAGAGAATCTAGAAGATTGTTTAAATATCCATTTAAGTGTTCAATGCCGAGATTAAACACAAAGAGGATAGCTTACCATCTAGCAAATATTTATTTAGAAAAAAAATATTTTTAACATCCTTGATTAGGATATCTTTTGTAGATTCATAATTAACTCTTAATAAGAATTGCTTATTGATCCAATCATCCTGAAACTTAGAAACATAAAGAACTATTGATAAGGTCTTTTTTTTAGCATTGAATAATTTTGTTAGATAAGGTTCCATGCACCAATTATGAACCTAACTAATAGTTATTTTCTCTTAACCCTTTTGTTTCAAGACACTCCCCTAGCCAATTTAAGAACCATATGTTTTAACAATTTTGAAGGCTTTTAGATTAGCTAGGCATAGACATGGAAGTTCTTTTACACGAGCTTTGATCTTTTGAATTGCTCTAATATGCCTAAAATTCCATTATGAAGAGCTTTTCTTTAGTTTTTGGGATAATAGATTAACAATCTTAGGCCAAATGTTGATAAAATTCTGAAATATAGTTCAGACAACCCAAAGATTGTTACAACACAGTTTCGTCTTTAATTTTATTGGGGATTTTGTTAGCAAACTAGATCGCTCTTTCAATGGGCTCAATAAACCTAGTTTGAATATAATGCCCCAGAAATATGACTTTTATATAAAATAGTTTCACCTTTTTAGCTGAAACTACTAAACCAACCACTTTAATAGCCATGATAAAGGCATTGAAGTGCTTGAAGTGTTCATCAATTAATTAGAGACTAGCACATTACCAAACCCAGATTTCATATTGAATTCAGAGAAGATTTTGGCTTTATTAAGCCTATTTAAAAGATCCCTCTTAATAAGAATATGATATTTAATCCAGTGTTTTATTAAGTGGTTTATAGTTTATCACTAATCATGAAACTCCTCTTTCGAGTTCAATATCATTTTCCATATAGAATACCGGACAACTCCATAGGCTATGACTTGTGTGCACACACACCTTCTGTAAGAGTTCCTCGATCTCTTTTTACAAATTTCTAAATGACGAGTATTCATAGGAATGGGTTAAGGTTTGGTGGAGATATTTCTCTCATTAAAACTATTTGTTGTTTTATATTCCAAAATGCATTTCGAACTTCATCACAAATTAACTTAAACCTTATAGGTTGTAGGAGCTTCACTGTAGCTATAGACATAATTTATTATGGATTGCTACAGTCAAATTATCATTTTGCCTTTATGTAGAAAGAAATGAGAGGCTTTGTTTTGAGAGTAGTTTAGTCTTTTCCATAGGTCCATTGAACATTAGAAGATTGTTCGAGGGTATGTTAGTATTTTTCATTTTTTTGCATAGTGAAAACACATTTTTACTCGTAAAGTCAACAAAATCTAGAGATATGATCAAGGGTTATTTAGTCTATTCAAAAACTTTTAAAATGTTAAAAATACTTATTTAGTCCTCATGTAAAAAAATTAGAGTTGTTGACCAAGAGCCTTTCCGACTTTTCATTTATTAGAGTACATTAAAAATACATTTTTACCCTCAGAAAAGATAAATCAAGGCATGACCCTGGGGGCATATAAGTCCTTTCAAGATTTTTTTTTGTAATTCTTAGGTTCATGGAGGGTATTCTAGTATTTTTCATTTGAAAAAATATTTTTTTATTCAAAAAAGCTGTTGGAGCGTGTGACACCATACGGTGGCCAAACCTACCTTTCTGTCGTGTTTTTAAAAGCCCCAACGTGTCCTCTTCCTTATAAGACAGCGCATGGCAACAAATGATGAGTGATTTGTTGTCGGCGGTCATTTCCTTTTTTTTCTTTTTTTTCCTCTCTTCCAAAGAAAGTGCACATCTATCCTCTTTTCTTTAGATTTTTTAATTTTAGTCCCTATGTTTTTTATTGCTTTTTTTCATCTTTGGTCCTTTTATAAAATTACTTTATATTTTTAATTTAGTCATTCAGTTACAATTTGTCATATATTATTTTTTTCAATTCGGTCCTTATTCTTTTGATTTCTGATTTTTTCCCTTGGCTCTTTTATTAATTTTTTGTTGGTTTTTAATTTTATCCTTCAATCAAATTTTATGTTGTTTTATTGTTTTTAATTTATCCCTCATTCTTTCGATTTTTTTCTTGTTGTTAAAGTTTTTTCTTTTCAATTTAACTCTCCAATTTAAATTTTTTCGATGCCCTCTAATTTATTTTTTATTTTCATTGTCACCCTCATTCTTTTAATCATATTTTTTTGTGAGATTGATTTTTTTTCAAGTTTTATCCTTCAGCATTTGATTTGTTGGGGGAATGTGCTTCGTAGTTTTTTCATTTATCGTGCTTCCAATCTAACGGGTAACAAGTTTGAAAAGTTTATGCGGTTCAGGATCTTTTTTTCTCATTTTCTTTTATGATTTTACATCATTTATTTTCTTCTTTATCGGTTTATCTCAGTCTCATGACCTAGACCGTGGATTTTGTAGGACTTTTTTAAATAGAGTTTTTTTTTAGTTTTTTTTGTATTTAATATTTGAAGAATTTTTTTTATTATATACAAATGAGCTTTATTTTATAAAAAAATATTTTTTATTTTATTTATTCAATCAGTTTCGTATGTGTTTCTATTTCTATCTTTTATCGATTCTAACAAACAAATTCACTAGACACAAACTAGTAAATGTCTCAATTTGTAAGATCAAATATCTCGACCTACATCCATCTCTTAATTTTTTCAGTTTCTCTTTTATTTATTGTTAATGATTTTTTTTTGTTTATTTACATAGATGATTATTGATTTAGTTGATTAAATGCTTGCATAAGCTTTTCAATTTATACTTTGAATTTTTTTATATAAAAAACATATCAAAATAGCCTACATTCCTAGCTTTTAAAAAAAACATTGACCCGTGATGGAGTGTGGGTCAAGTAACTAGTTTCTTTAATGATTGGTAAATTCAATTTGCTCCTTAATTTTAAGAGATTCTAGCTAATTAGCTAGTCTTTTAATTGTCACTTCATCCTTCAAAGAATTAAGAAAGTTTTCTTTTGTTTCTATTATCTCCGATAAGAGATTAATTTGGTATGGTATACTGAATATCTTGCATGCAGAAATTAGAAATCCTTGAATTTATGAAGTAATACCCTTATCAATAGTATAATAAGTAGTTATACTATGCAGAAATAGGTTTCTATGAATTAATTTTTGCCCTATACCTTTTATCATAACAAAAGGAATAGAAATACATATTTCATTGCAGTATATTTTTGCATTAGAGAGTTTGTACTCTATAAGCAAACTTTGCTTATTAGTGGTGATTATTATTCAGGTAGTTTTGGACATATACTTTATGGAAACTAATCCTTCACGAATGCAATTAAGATTATCCTTAGAATCAATAAAAGATTTAGTTTTTAAACTAAAATCATTATTAATTATCAAAGTAAATTTCAGTAATACATTTTTGCCATAAACCCTTTCAATTAGAAACCTATTCTAATTTAGTCTTTGAAGACTACTAATATAATTCTTATTAGGATTAGAAACCTCCTTTATTTTTTAGATTCTTTTTCTAAATTAGAAAAGGTTTCATTTGCTAAAGACATTTTTTCATACAGAATTTACTTTGCCTTAGGCCTTTTAGCTCTTGTAATTTTCTTTTTAGAGAATTAATTTCGTGTTGGAGTTGTTTTAAGGTTTGTTCTCTTGAAGCGCTAATAGATGTTACGTTATATATTTCTGATATAGAATAACTAGGAGCATATAATTTCGCAAAAAGAGTAGTACGCTCCTCTCTTTAAACACTGTAGCATTCATAACTTTAAAGGGATTGTAGCACTCGTAATTTTATAGCAAATTCAATAATTATGTGATTCATGCATCATATCATACCCTTTAAAGTCTTTACTAGTTTACTTTTCGCTATGCTGTGAGTTGAACAAAAAAAACTTAAATGCAAAAAAGAAATCCAAGATACAAGGAATTCTTCGATATTGTCATTAAACTCGGTCCAACAAGTCAAGTCCAGGTTTCAAATTAAATCATGTAAGAGTTGCCTTGATGTGATCCAATCAACTTCACAGGTCCAAAGATAAAACAAAAAAATCAATGGAGAAAAAAAACAAAGACCAAATGTATAGGTTCAACGACAACCTGTATGACCGGTAAAAACCAGTTTGACTTTTAAAAAAATTGAAGTTGATATCTTTCTTTTTTTACATTGAAACGATGACATATTGAATCAATTTTGATCAACCTTGGTTAATTCATCAAACTCGTGACCTTGATTATGGACTCCAATGGGTTCAATAATATTTCTTTGTTAGTTATATGATAAAAAATAAAGACCAGTTCAAAATCAACACAATATTAAATGATAAAAATGAAGAAAAAACAATAAAAAAAATCATCAAAAATAGAATGTTAAAGGTTTTTTTATCTAAAAAAAACAGGTCAGGTCAGACGCGTAAGCCTAAGTAGCCTAGCGTGTCAGGGCCTGGGTGAGGCCCGCAATCCTAGGCCATATTTATTTATTTATTTTGTAAAGGGCAAGTGATATGTTGTCCTCCCTTTATTATTATTTTTTAAATAAACAAGTGACATGTCGCCAGCTAGGGGTAGACCATGTCATTTGCTATTCCCATCTTAGAATTCTATCACCACTATGATGGTCGAAAAATCTTGGGATAGGGTTTTTTGGGTTAAAAATTCATTTTTTAATGTATTTTCACACAAAAACACCTGATAAACTTTATAAAAGCCTTTCTAAATCACTTACTAACCTCAAAATACCATAAAATCACCCAATAAAACCAAAATCAACTCAACCAAAAAAGAAAAATGGAATCTAATCTTCTTTTTCAAACATGTTTACAGGAGAAACTCATCATCATTAAACTTCCCTTATCGAATGGAACCTATTGACACCAACTTAACCATTTTTGTTGTTGGAATCGTGAAAATCAACCATTTCACTCTTTCACTATTTTTCAGCAACTTTCTCTCTTCTCTCTCTAACTCAAGGACATAAAAATAAACAAAATAAGCTTTTAGGTCAAAATAAAGAGTATTGTGAATTTTGGGTAAGTCATGTTTTTCTTCGTGTTTTACATTTTAGTTCTTTATCTTTTGATTTTGTATTTCTATTATAATTTCAAACCTAATTTCATATAATTAGACTATAAAATGATGCAATTGAAAAAAAACTTTAAAAATTATATAAAACAAACTAGGTAGTAGGTTCACTATTCATATGAACAATGATTGTCTCCTAGTTTTTTAGTTTTTGTTGATAATTACAGGCAAAGCATGCATAAATGATTGGATCATATAAGAAAACCGTGACATTTGTACTAGAATGAGAATAAATTAATCCATCACACAAAATAGATTTTATAAACTCATTTATGGAGTCTTTAAACATGTTATGCCTCATTTCGTTCACCACTATTAGTGTAAAGGTGTTTAATCCTATCTTTGTAAAAGGTTTGAGGCAAAATTACACAAGTCTAAGATCCAAATATTTACATTTGCTCTTATATTCATATATGAACTTTTAGAAGAGGAGATTAAAGGTGTCATACTCTACAGTTATTGGAATAGTGTTTACCATCTTAATAACATAATGAGATAATAAATTAAATTTCCTAGATTGATAAATATGAGATTTTGGAGTTGACAAATTTTTCTAGTCAGATAGCCTTTTTTCTAAGTTTTTTTTATTAAGAATAATATTTTTATTATTATAAGAAGAAGAAGAAGAAGAAGAAGAAGTTATAATTGTAAACCCCGAGAAAAAATAAAGGTTTCTTAAATTGCAAACTAACTACATGGGAAATAAAATGAAGAAATTCATGCAAATGATTAAATAAAAACAAGAATTCGAAAGTTTTTGAATATAATTTTCTAAGCAAAATAATTCGAGACATTATAAATAAACCCGGTAATGTCGAGGGTTGGATTTAATTGAAGAAAATAATACACTTAAAGTAAATGGGGCCTAAGTGCAAATAAGAGAAATTATAGAGTATAAATACTCATCTCCTCACCAAAAATCTACAGCAGCCATAAGGAAAGAAAAGGAGGAGTTTTTGTATCCATTCTTGCAAATCAAGAGAGAAACACCAAATTTTAAGAACTCATCCAAGATTAAGGGTTTATACGTAGAATAAACACTTAGGGGCAAGGGATTAACAAGAAAATTTTGAACAAAAGAGAGAGGGGAGTGCCGGCTATCCATAGGAAAAAGGGAGAGTCGAAAATCTTCGACTGGTTGAAGATCAAAACCTTGATTCTTACTAGGTAAGATGTTCTAATCATGGTCCTATAAGTCGTTTCAAATTCGATTATGAATTGATGCCTTGATTTTGAATTAGAGATTAGGGTTCTTAGACTTGAATTGGAAAAAATGTAATAGATGTTAAAATTAAGTTAATTCATGTGTTGTATATGATTTGGGGACATGAAATCATGATAATTTACCCAAAAAATGTAGTTTGTGAATGTTATGTGTGAATGGAAGGGGTGACGAATCTGGGCAAACTCATCTCCCAACTTTCGATGAGATTTCGGGTAGGAGGATGAAGGAATTAGGAACATGTTCCTCATAGAAATTGTAGTTTTGGATGTTCACTAACTAAGGAAATTGGCCATGCTTAATTTGGAGCTATAGAACTCCAGTTATGGGTCACCAACCGAGATTGGGTCATGACAGACCCTATAGGTCAGTAGGACTGATTAGTTGATGAGCAATTTTGACTATCTTGGGGGCAGAACTGGGTTCTCCTTCCTTCAGAGAACTTGTAGCCTCAAGTTTTAGCTTTCTAACGAGACCAATCTCGCTTGAAACGGAGTTCTATAACTCTGGATATAGTTAATAATCTGAGGAGAGGTTGGACAGTAACGGTTGGACAATAACAGTCCAATGTCTAAACAGTAACAGTCCAATGTCTTGACAGTAACAGTTCAATGTCTAGACAGTAACGGTTCAATACAATAACAGTTCAAGACAGTAATGGTTGGATAGTAACAGTCCAATGTCTAGACAGTAACAGTTGGACAGTAACAGTCCAATGTCTTGACAGTAACAATTCAATGTCTAGACAGTAACAGTTCAATACAATAACAGTTCAAGACAGTAATGGTTGGATAGTAATTGTCCAATGTCTAGATAGTAACGGTTAGACAGTAATAGTTCGAGATTTAAACAGTAACAGTTCAAATATAAAGAAAGGAATGATAACTATGGTTGGACAAAGAACGACAATATTAATTGGTGAAATATAAAGAAATGATTAAAAGAAAGACTTATTGGTTATTGATATGGTTATTATAAAACATATCCTTGAATGAGGAAAATTTATGAGATAAACATGTGATTCGCAGGAGGGACAACAGGCGTGGTGCAGCAGCAACAACAGCAGGGGAGCACGAGTAGGGCTTCTATTGTAGGTAGGTGATCCGCACCTATACTTTCTAGTTAAATTCCATAATTTAATATGTTATTGATGTGAAAGGTGAATTACCGAATGTTGGATATTATATGAAAGGAGGAAAGTTGTGTAATGATGTCGATATTTTAGATAGTATTCTGAATGTATGTGTATTCGAGGTGAAAGGTTGTTGTGTGAATTTCTAAGCAATGAAATTATGGCTGACAACGAAAATATGAGAAGTGTGATATAGGGCGTGGACTAGCATACATTTAGTGTATGTTAGGATCCCGGGTAAGGGGATCACCATGTATTGCCTAGCATATATTTAGTGTATATCAGGATCCCGGGGAAGGGGATTACCTTGCATCGACTCCTACGGGGTGATGATGATACCAGTGAAATTATTTTCGGTAATGTGTTAAGCAGAAATAATCATGGTTGATCTTATGAAATCTTGAATGGAGGTTGATAATGGAAGAGAAAACGGTTTTTAATAGTTGAATAAGAAAGAGTTTCCAATGAAAACCAGAAGGGAGAAGTGAATAAAATATGAATGCATGTTTGCCTTTTTAAATTGCTGGATATTTGTGTTATTATATCTATTTTGATATTCATGTTTCAATAATACATATTTTGTTTCAGGACCCTCGCATGCACGATAGGAGTAGATCCTAACTTATGTTCACTTTTTGTAATTCTAGGTTCTAGGGAGTATACCTTTGTATTTTGTAATATTACAACTTTTATATAACTTAATTTGTATAATTAATGTTTAAACTTGAATAGATAATCTTAACTCTGAATTTCATATGAATGTGTCCATGTATACATGTTTATCTCATTATTCCTCTATAATGATATTTGTTGTTCAATGTATGTTATAAATATTATGGTTGTGATGACGATGATGTTTGTGGGATTGAGACCCAGGACGATTGGGTCATGATTGAGTTATGAGATGTGAAATATTAGAAGTATAAACAGGTTAAATGTCGATAACTTGGGACTTCCCGATGTAGGGGAGACTCTACCGAAATTTTAGTGAAAATTTCAGTAAAAATTTAATATGAACACCTTACACATATTAAATTACTCTGTGTATTAGTTGACATGAGATTGTTGCTTAATCTCGGATATGGGGATGTTACATTAATAGTCTTAGACATGCTCCTAATAAATTTATAGATTTATCAGTAATCACTATCAATGAATTTTATTGCCTTGAACAACAATGGCCTAAACTCAGCTCAGATGGCCTAAAACAAAAGACTTGCAATGCAATATAGGGTTGCTCTAGGTTTTACACAAACAAACCTATGGTAAATCAACCAAAAGAACAAGGCTCTCGTCATGGAATTTCTTGCATACCCATGCAAAAACCATAAGGTTTATGAAATTGATGCTTTGACGACTTTCGTGCTTTAAATAACCTACTAAAAAACTTTAGGCACCTTTCAAAGCTTTGCTGTATATTTTTGTATACTAGTGAGAAAACCATAAGGATTATGAAATGGAGTTTTTGCAACTTTTATGCCTTCACTAGTCTAATGAAACCTTTTAAGGCCTCTTAATTTTTATTTTTTTTTGAATACATGTGCAAAAACCATAAGGTTTGTGAGAATTGGGCTTTTACAACTTTGTGCCTTAACTATCTTGCTGAAAACCTTAGACATTTTTTGTGGCCTTATGATATGTTTTTAAATACCAATGTGAAAACTATATGGTTTACGGAATTCATGCTTTTAAAACTTTTATGCGGTACATTTTTACTATTGGTGCGAATTCCATTAGGTTTATGGAATCGGGGCTTTTGCAACATTTTTTCCATAACTTGCCTACCGTGCAACTTTAGGCACTTTTTAGGGCATTATGATATCATACCTTGTGGAATTGGGCCTATTGTAACTTTTGTGCTTTAACTAGCCTATTGAATAACTTTAGGCATATTTTATAGCCCATACCAGTGCAAAAACCATAAGGTTTGTAAAATTGGTGATTTGGCATTTTTTGTGCTTTAAACAGCCTATCGCATAACTTTAGACATTTTTTAAGAGGGCTTATGATATGTTTTTACATACTTAAGAAAAAACTAAAAGGATTGTGGAATTGGAGCTTTTGCAACTTTGGTGCCTCATTTGACACACCAAGCACCTTTTGTAGCCTTACGATATGTTTTCAATGGGAAAAACCATAAGATTTGTGAAATTGGTGCCTTAACAAATCTTGTTCCTTAAATATAGTATACCATACAACTTTAGGCACCTTTCGTGGCCTTATAGAAAACTTTTTTATATCAGCTTGAGAAATATAAGGATTTAATAATTAGAGATTTTGCAACTTTGGTGCCTCAACTAGCCTATTTGGCTTCTTTATACAAATTTTAGGGCTACAAAAATTATAAGGTTTCTTGAATTGGTGGTTTTTACAATAAACCATAACTAGCCTTCCACAAAACTTCATGCACAATTCAAGGCTTCACTGAATGTGTTTTCATACTTGTGAAAGAACCATAAGGTTTGTGAAATTTAGGCTTTTGCAACCTATGTCTTAATTATCCTACCAAATAACTTTAGGCCCTTTCATGGTCCCAGAATTTTCTAATAAGGTTAATGGAATTAATGTTATCATCCTATTAGAAAATTTTAGGCACCTTTCAAGGCTCACAATATGTTTTTGCATACACAAGTGAAAGCCATAAGGTTTGTGAAATTTGGGATGTTGCAACTTTAATGCCTTAAACTAGCCTATTGGGAAAATCTACACCCCTTTCGGGGTCTTATGTAATGTTTTTCCATCCTATATGAAAAACCACGAGGTTTGTTGAGTTTGAACTTTTGCAACTTTTATGCAGGACACTTTACACACTTTTTGATAATTAGCTATCAAGTAATTTTAGCCTCCTTTTAAGGCCCCATGATATATTTTTGCATATGAACACAAAAACCATATGATTTATGGAATTTAAACTTTTACAACTTTTGAGCCTTAATTAGCCTATTAGGAAACTTTACAACCTTTCGAGGCTACACAACGCATTTTTAATATTGGTGTGAATTCCATAAGGCTTGTGAAACTGGGGATTTTGCAAAAGTTTTCCCTTAACTAGCCTACCATAAAACTTTAAACACTTTTCAGGGCCTCGCAATATATTTTTGCATACCGTATGGAATTTGGGCTATTGCTATTTTTATGCCTTAACTAGCATAACAAACAAAATTAGACACCTTTCGTTGCCCCATATATGTTTTTACATACCAATACGAAAACTATAAGGTTTGTGAAATTGGTGTTTTAGAAACTTTTATGTTTCAAATAGCATTCTAGATTATTTTAGGCATATTTGCAAAAGCTAGTATTTAGAAACTTTATACACCTTTTAAGACCCTACAATATGTTTTTGCATACACATGCAAAAACCATAAAAATTATGGAATATATGCTCTTGCAAATTCTATGCCTTTACTACCTTTTTGGGCAACTTTCTGCACATTTAAGAGCCTTATGGAATGGTTTTCCATACCGGTGTGAAAACTATAAGGTTATTGAAAAAGGAGCTTTTCTAACTTTTATGTCATAAATAGCCTACCAGACAACTTTAAACACCTTTCATGTATCAACAATATGGTTTTGCATACCTAAATGAAAGTCATAACATTTGTGGAGTTGGTGCTTTGGAAACTTTTATAACTTAAGTAGCCTAGAGGCAACTTTACGCTACTTTTGAGTCCTCACGGTACATTTTGCTATAACAATATGAAACCATAAGGTTTCTGGAATTTTTGGTTTGTAACTTTTATGCCTTAACTAGCTTATTAAGAAGTTTTGCAAGTTTTGGGGCTCCAAAATTAATTTTTTCATACCCACGTGAAAATATAACATTTATGGAATCTATGCTTTTACATCTTTAGTGCCTTAACTAGCATACCGAGCAACTTTAGTACCTTTTATGGTCACACAATATGTTTTGGTATACCTATGTGAAACCATATGGTTTAAAAAATTGTTGCATTTCTAACTTTTGCGCCTTAACTAGCATACTAAGCAACTTTAGACACATTTTGGTGCCTCATACAATGATTTTACATACCTATGCAAAAATCATAAGGTTTGTTTAATTTAGGCTTTTACAACTTTTATGCCTTAACTAGTCTGAACAACTTTAGGCACCTTTCCTAGCCATACAACATGTTTGTACATACCAGTGTGAAAAATAATAAACTTTGTGGATTTGGAGATTTGGCCACTTTTGTCCCTTAACTAGCCTATCAAGCAATTTTACGCAATTTTTAGGCCTTATAAAACATTTATCATAATATTAAGGCAACTAGAAGGTTGGTGGAATTTGTGTTTTTGCAACTTTTATGCCTTAACTAACTTGTTAGACAATTTTAGCCACCATTCATGGCCTCACGATATCTTTCTACATATAGACGCGAAAACCATAAAATTTGTGAAATTGGTGCTTTCGTGACTTTTGTACGATAACTAGCCTATTAGGAAACTTTATGCACCTTCAAAGCTACACCAAACATTTTTTAATATCATTGTGAATTTTATAAGGTTGTGAAATGAGGGCTTTTGCAATGTTTTTGCCTTAACTAGCCTAGTCTCACAATATGTATTTTCATACATGTCAAATTAGGGCTTTTTGCAATTTTTATGCCTTAAGTAGCCAAGCAAACAACTTTAGATACTTTTCATTGCCCCATTATATGTTTTTGCATACCGGTATGAAAACAATAATGTTTATGGAATTGAGTTGGGGAATAAAATGAATGATATCTAAAGTCCCGTTTGTTTGCTGGAAAGTAGTTTTCTTTTGGAAAGTGAATTCCGGGGAAAGTGAATTTCGGGAAAGTATTTTCCGATGTTTGGTAGTGTAATGGAAAGTAAGTTGGAAAACACTTTCCAGTGTTTGGTTATGTCATGGAAAATAAGCTGGAAAATAACTTATTAATGTTTTATTTTTCTCAAGTTTATTAAAATAATGAGGAACAAATCTTACAAATTAAAAAGT
>Ga0307508_10003555_pt1 | contig 15712 bp, 18 predicted proteins | sample 9_EM_MG_FD_203089 | JGI IMG/M metagenome (GOLD analysis project Ga0307508, IMG submission 203089) | Populus trichocarpa ectomycorrhiza microbial communities from riparian zone in the Pacific Northwest, United States - 9_EM | ecosystem: Host-associated > Plants > Roots > Unclassified | place...
AAGTTACAAATTACCCTCGTCGTTGGTTCGTACAAGTTTTGTTTGCATCAGTGAAACTCGTTCGTTTATCGTGTTATCAGTGGATGAGCTCGTGTCTTTGGATGAATTGCAAGAGAAGATTGCAGAGTTTGATGACTATGTCCAGAGCTCGGACGTCGCGGCCATGCAGAGTATGTAAGACGGGTATTCAATCGTTCTTTGACTAACGGATGTTTCTAGAGCTTTAGATTGGACGTGCCTTGGTGGTGTAGAAATTGAGGTGGATGTGTGATCACTGTAATTGTGCGACAAAGATGTGATGTGGATGAAATGACCTCGAGTTATTTGCGATGACCGAGTAAAGAGGGAATCATTTTCCGCAGGTCGCAGAGGCAGTACATGACATCAAAATCAATCAAACACCTGCATGTCGCCCTGAACACATGCCGAGTGTAGCATTGCCCGCGCATCGCTGGTGGTGGCGCGTGGGCTTGGTGATGACTTCACGTCGATGTTGATGGGGAATCCAGCGCGGTGTTGGCGGAGGTAACGCTGTACAAACCACACGACCTTCCTGTTTAGGGGTACAAATATTTCCGGGCTAACCGAAATACAAACTTGTTGTCAGCGAACCACTCGACGACAAGTTCGTCGTTTCAACAGCGCAGGGCAAGCCTCGCTCGTTCGTGCGTCACCAACATCCTGTCTCTACCCAGCACGTCGTCAATTTTGAACCAGCGACCAACTTGACGACCTGTTGGAACGCTTCTGACGACGTATTGCCCGGGCCAGTGTGTCAATATTTCAAGTTATGCCGCCGTTCAGAGGCAATCGCTCGCTCAAACTTGACGCCGATACGGCAGCGTCTGAAGCCTCGCCTGGACAGCTCCCAAACGACATTTACGATACGACACTGCCGTTGTGGAGAGCGGCAATTCGCACTCATCTCGTCAAGGCCGTCGCGCGCGAGAGTGTTATCATAGGGTCCCTGCAGGCAAGTTCTTGTATGGCTGCTATACTGCTTGGCCGACTTGACTTTCTGGTTATATTACCTCTAGGGGCGTCTTCGTAATTCTTGGTTGGACAGCTATTTTCTATATTCCTCTACGCTTGGGACGCACACATTCTTCATGGTTGCACTTCCAATTATGTTTTTCTTTGGATTTCCAGAGGTTGGGCGAGGGTGAGTCCTGTGTTTCGGGCATATGATGTCATGCATTGAAATATCTTGCATCCCGTTCCAGCCTTGTGGTTGTTTTGGCATCCGGTGTCTACTTGTCTTCGTTTATCAAAGACCTCGTCTGTTCACCTCGCCCCTTTGCACCCCCTGTAAATCGTCTATGTACGTCAAATTTGCGTTTTCCTTCATCCTTGTAGGTCAACTTATTGTATAGCTATTGGCACGCATCACCTCGAATACGGTTTCCCATCAACGCACTCGACTAACAGCGTGTCCATGGCACTCTTCATGTTTGGTCAGGTTCATTCTGCCTACTCTGATTATTCGACTATCTCCGGTGCGACTTACTGGATCTCGTGCGGGATCCTGGTGTTATACGCCATCTCGATCGTCTTTGGGAGAATTTACACAGGCATGCACTCCTTCGTAGACTGTGGTGTCGGCGTGGTACTCGGGGCCGCTGTCTGGGCAGTCTACATGATTACGAGCGACACGATGGAGCGTTGGCTGGAGAGCGGATCGTGGATTGGTAAAGCGCCCTGTTCTTGTATTGTGCTGCTCTTTGACAAACGGCATTCCTAAACTGCGTTTAGTTCCTTCTGTTCTTGTACCGTTGTGCCTCTTGCTGGTGCACTATCATCCGCAACCGGTAGATGATTGTCCGTGTTTCGAAGACGCGATCGCGTTCGTGTCTGTCATCCTGGGCGTTTATTTATCGCGATGGCACTCTGTTTATGCTGGCCTTGATGGCAGATTCTTTGGCGCAGTCATGCCTGGAGGTCAAGGCGATACATGGACATGGGACGAGAGAATGAGATGGTGGAGTCTGGCAGGGACTAAAGTTGGCCTCGGTGCGTCCCGGTGCCTGTGCTGTTCATCCTACCCGTGCTGACATCGTTCTCGTATCTCACAACCAAACTAAAAAATACGATGACAATAAACATACATTAAAAAATAGGCGTCCTGATTATATTCATCTGGCGACTTCTCGCGAAATCGTTTCTACACGCGGTCCTACCACCCGTCTTTCGCGCGTTGGCGCCCCACTTTGATCTCCCACATCGACGTTTCTATACGCCTGCCACGGATTACGGTCGCCTACCCGTGGAGAACGGCCTTCACCCCATCCCGAGTGTGATCGACCTTCCGGGCGCATTGGAAGTCAGTGGTGTCAATGGTTCGGAGCAATCGAGGCAGGCGATCAAGCGACGGGGGCTCAACTTGAACGCGGAGAATATGAAGACGCATGGTGGACCGGGGACTGGTGGAAGTCTGGAGGGTGGGGGATCCCCTGGGATGGACAAGATGGGTATGGTAACGACGGAGGTGAAGCATTATGATGCCGATGGTGGGTCTTCGTATTTCGTTGTCGTTTTCTTTCTCTTGTTGCGTTGTGTCCCGCTGACCTGCTGGTAATGATGTAGTGCTCACCAAGGTTGTTGTCTATGCTGGTATTGGGGTTATCAGCGCCGAGGGGATGCCGTTGTTCTTCTCCCTGATAGGATGGGGTATCAGAGCATGGTGAAAGAGAAAGGGGACATTATCTTATCGAATCCCCGCGCGCTCGGTTGTCGAAGAATGCTTTTCTGGCGTTGAATGTTGAACGATCGGTGCGCATCACTTTTGAAAAGAAAAATTTACTCACTTTGGTTTTTTTTTTTTTTGCTTGAATTGTTCAAAGCGCCAGTATAATATACCCTCTGTTAACGTCTTTGTCGTTTCCTAATTGTACATGACGTCGTTAATGAAATATTTGAATGTGTGCATCACAACATGTGGTCGTCTGCTGGTTATTACTCCGAGTCGGTCTCGACGACTTGGCGGGGAACTTTGTCTTTATCGCATCACGAATCTCTCCAGAAACATTGAAGGTACACCAAGAAAGAGTCGTTTCGTCTACACCTGCATAAAGTACACATTTATAAGGCCCTTTCGAGGCGCACTGCGCATCTCTAAGGCGACGTTGAAGAAGCCAGGGCCTTGGGTGGTTGACTCCGCACCGCTACGGCGGCCAGGGGCACCCCATTTAACTACTGTATGTTCTGTAACGAGGGACAGAAGATGCACACTTTGCAGAGAATGAAAACATGAAAAGAAGGCGAGAGCAAAATATAAATAAATAAAGAGAAATAAATAGCTCCAGGAAAAGAGACGCAAGATGGACGGATCAATGGGAAAATGAGAGAACGCAGAAAAACCCAACGGAAGCGGTCCCAGTCCACCGTTATTGCTTCGTGATAACCGGTAGTGGGCTCCCGTCCGCGCTCACGGTCACGATGGGAAGGACAGACCCGCCCGTTGTGAGGATGGAGCCAAACGTCGTCTCCTTGTTGCCCATGCTGGCAAACTTGAGACTTGAGACATCCGCCCCTGTAAAGTCTGTGCCCGTGAATGCGGTCCCAAAGGATCCCACACGGGTGCCTGTGGTCGTCGTCCCCGATAACAGAGAACCTCCGGTAAAATCAAGATCGACAGTGGTGAGGCGGCACGACGACCCGGTGTTCTTGCCGGAGAGGCCAGCGGTGAGGTCTCTACCATTCCTAATGACGCGATAGACAAACGTGACGACGACGAGAAGATTGCAAACGATGAGGGAGATTGCAGCCTAGTAGAGTTATTTTATTGTGGCAAGAGTCGAGGGAAGAGGTCAGCACAAGGGTGCGAACAAGGAAGCGAGCGTACCCCAATTTGTGCTGTGGCCGCTGCGATGAAGGTAACCGAGCGGAAGAGGTATGCTGTGTGTACCGCGCTGACGACGCTAACCAAGATACTGGTCGAGAAAACTGAAAGGACCATGATTCTCTGATTTGAGGGTAACTTCACACGCCATAGCAAGCGAAACGGGAGGGCCACGAGGATGACGTCTGACAATACGTCGGCTAAACAGCGGGGTGAACAAGCGAGGGATAGTTGGGTTGTGGACAAACGCACTGAAGACTTCGGATAGCGCTACCCAATTGGGCATCGCACACCGGACAGGAAAGGCGTTGTACCATGACTTGTCCATGGCACACACGACCGACTTGCAAGCGAAGATGTAGGCCCACATGCAGGCAAACACGCCACCAGCGCCAAAAGCTGTCATACTGACACTCCGAGCTGGTGGAACGATACGGACCACCGAGAATACGATGGAAATACGGGCAAACCATATTGAGCATGTATAGAAGAGGATGCTCAGCCAGAAGGAGATTATGTGAGCGCGGCGTGACTGAGCGGCGGTGGCTGAACGCGGACATGATGAAGTTGAATGAGATAAATCAAGGAAAGGGAGATTGCTCACGCAAGGACTCGATGTTGATCCATGGGTTGTCAAGCGGTGCGCTAGACGTCCACGCCGTCACCATACAGACAGCGTCACAGAGAAGTGTGAGAACTGCCCAGAAATCATCCCACCAAAGCCGCCGGATATGATATCGAAACCACAGTCGAAATGAGGTCAGGATCAAAGCTAACGCATGAAGGGCGGTCTCCGAGACTTGCGTGATGCAGTTGGTTGGTAAATAGACACGGTATGCAGTCAAGCTGAAAACTCACTCAGGAGAGCAGACACCGTCTCCGGCGACGTTATCACACTCTCGGACATTTGTGCACTATCTCAGCAAGTGCCCGACCTCTTGAATGAGTTGGGGGGAAGGGTTGTCTGTCCTGAGAGCTCGGTGGGTTTTGCTTTCCAATGTATAGCGAGACGCAACATATGATAAAGGGGCGGGGGGTTGCAGGGAAGAGTCTTCACGGCACAGGACCAAACCCGAGGGGGATACGTTAATCCCCAGTACAAGATCCGGAAGAAGTGGGTTAATGGCTCAGAAAGAAAAATCGAACGTGGCCAGGTAAGATGCCGCGACCCATTATTGGCAGGAATGCTGCAGGGCCCTGGTGGCGAGCCACCGGCGCAGCCATCGCTTTCGCCATCAGGGCAAAACGTGTGTCAGGAGGGAGTGCACTCGGCGTGAGAAGATACTGCCTTTAAAATGCCCCACTTGTCAAGATAAACCTCAAAAACAGCACTGGGTCCAGGGACACCGATAATTCTCCCGGCGCTCGCAAATTTAGACCTACCGAACGTATGGCACGAACACCCAGCGACTCATGCTTGAACCAGGTTCGGATAACGTGAGTGTTAACGTTCAGGTTCGAGAGAACAAGGGAGTGGCCATCATGTGGCAGAGTGGCAGAGGTGCGAGAGAACCGGAGTCGGAACGAAGAACGTTTTGCCACCCTGTGGACGGACTGCATGGCGTATATTACAAAGCAGCACGCCGGTGCGTTGTTTGGTTTCCTGCAAGGCAAACGCTCGCTCCTTGTATTCCGCGTACACCCAACCGTGTCATGCCAACTGACAGCGAACAAGCAGGTTCTTGGGCCGTGGTCGCAAGAGTATGTATTACAAAGTGCGAGCGGCCCCGTTAACAGAGGTGTGGTAACTTTCTACTGCCGGATGGTGGCTGGCTCCGACAATTGTGGCACAGGGTCATTGAAGCAATGAAGGGTCGAACGTTCGAACCTGCCAACGATGGGCCAACGATGGCCATCCTGGTACGCTGAATTGATACTGGATGCGGAGTTGGAGTGCACTGAGATGTTAGAACGGAACTTTACGACGTTCACGGTGGTATCGTTCCACAGCCCGATCGTGCCTGGTATAATTACGTGGAGAACGTAGACCATATTCAAGTGAATGCAATTCCGGATCCCCGGGTATCCCAATTCAAGAAAGCCTCGATCCGACTACTAATATAACCCGTAGCTTTGAACAACGCTCCTGCAGTTTGCCTGGATTACAGAGATTTGGCGTGTTATCGATCTACGGAAGCGCCATCCTTGAAGAATGTGGAGATATGCCGGGGTTCAGACCATCTTCGAGATTGCGCAATTGACACGGACATGAGATAATTAGATAAACCAACCCATAGTTGGCGATATCTGATAGTGGTAGACAATGTTATCCGCTAGTGTTTGTGACAAGCTGTGGTGGTGTCGGTCTTGTCTCTTACCACCAGGACCGCCCAACTCCTCGTCAACGTTCCTCACGATGCCGAGCCCACCGCCCCAGTCTCTACACGCTTCCATGCACGCCCCAAAGCCAGAGCGCCCAGTGCCCGCTGTACGACCACCTTCGCTCAACCAGCTTGCTGCACGTATCAACCTCAACTCGGCGAACACAACTGCACCGGCGACCAGCTCGCTCGCCCGCCCACGTCTCGCCGCTTCCATCCTTCGCACTGGCTCACAGACATCTCTGTCGACCACTTCTACCAACGACTCCATCGCCGTCAATGCGCCGTCAACCCGCTCAACGTCTCCGGCACTGACGGCCACCACCGCCGCCACGCCTCCCAAATCCACCACACCTTCGATCCCGGAGGAGGCCCTACTAGAGACTGAGCCTCTCACTCTGGAAAACCTAAACGAGCTCAATCAAGAAACCGGCACCGCTACGAAGCCTCCCGAGAAGAAGGTCAAAGGGTATAAGAACATCCCAAGTCTCGATGCTATCACTGCCCGCCTGGCCAAGGCGAGATCACTTAGCGTCGACGGATCAGTATGCCCTCCAGAAGCAGAGATGATCCAGGATCCGAAAACGCCTGGTGCAGTTATGAAAGCACCGGAGCATCCTCTCCAGTTCACTTGGTGTGTGAACTTGCTTAGATCAGGGACGCCCTTTCTATAGCTTTTCCATATCCACAGGACAATCTACCACGATACCAAAGCCAAGGCCCCGTACGTACCCGCCAAGGGAACGGCCGAGGAGAGCGCTCCTTTCACTGCAATTCCCGAGTCCGGGGATTACGAGGCGGGACTCACCGTAATTGGTGAATTCAATACTGTCGAATCATTTTGTCGTTACTTCAATTGGCTCAAGCCACCTTCAAAGCTTGAGCGGAACTCTAACTATCACATCTTCAAGTCCGGAATCAAGCCCATGTGGGAAGATGCTGCGAATGCGCGGGGTGGAAAGTGGGTCCTTACGATGAAGAACAATCCAGCCTTGCTGGATCGGTGTTGGGCGTGGTTGGCGATGGCGCTGGTCGGGGAGGAACTGGAAGAGGGTGACGAAATTTGCGGGGCAGTCGTGAGCCTGAGAAGTAAGGTAGACCGTATCCAGTTGTGGACAAGGAGCAAAGACGACGTCGAGCGACTTAACGCCATCGGGAAGAAACTCGTTAAGCTGCTGGATGTCTCTGAAGCTGATGGCATTGGCCTTGAGTTCCAGGTTCGTCACTTGGCTTTCCGTCTTGTACAACCATTGATCACAGGTTGTATCGTTGGTGTATTCAGTACAATACGGAGGATCGGCCTTTGCCGAACAAGTTCCTGTCCATTCAAGCGATGCCATCTACATCCTATCGGTCAACATTTGGTGCGTCGGCCAGTCATACCCACAAGGGTTCCTTTGGAAACGTTACCAGCCCTACGAGCGAGACCATGACACCCGCCAGTACTGCAAGCGGTGGCGCCTTCGGAAGTTTTGGGATCGGCAACATTGGTGGGTCTGGATGGAGGACTAAACGAACATGAAACAGGTGTGGGAGAGAGGTGGCCTCCGTTGCAAGAAGAAATGTTAAGTTACTGTATGTTCTCCTTTCGGCAATACCTCGCTGTTTCCATTTCATGCATCAACCTGAAGCAATGCAGATGTTGGAACTAAGCCATGTCTGCTTGTCAGTACCTGGTGTTTCTCACACAATTACTCGTGTGATATGGGATCCATCTCTTTTCCGGGACTCCTGTGGGAATACTGAGTTTTTCAACCAGGTCTATAGTAAGTCGTACCTTTGAATGATTCTTGTTCGTATTGTGTCGCCCAGTATATTTGCCCGTGCAGTTCATTCCGTGGTGCCGGCTATCTAGGTGGAACTGCCCCAAGTCGACTCTCCGGTGACTGTAGATTCCACATTCGAGCACCAGTAGGAGGCTGGAGATGTGTGGTGGGCTTGACCCGAGCCTCGTTGTACCATTGCTAGCTAACAATCTATGTAGGTGTCATCTTCTCAATGGCGCGAGTCATGTCAACAATGGCAGACTTGGCCGACATGCCCGCGGATGCTGAAACAGGCTAGCCTGGCAACAGTGACAAATAGCTCAATGGACGCTCGGTTTTCACTGCGGCGGACCGTGGCATCCGCCGAATGGTTTACTGTTTACTCGGCCCGGGGCACGTATGACATAGACGGCGACGTCGTTGACGCAATTCGGTACGTGGTTCGAACACATAACATTCGCGGATGATATGAGGTCAAATTTGCCCCATATTCATATCCCTAGGAATGAGCTTGTGCCCTCCACCCCTCAAACTGAATCGCTTGCAGCTCCAAAAGTATGTGTGACGAAAGTGCAAGAAATTTACCATGTGTTCAGAGCATAATGACGAGTGATTCTACTATGCTTTGGGAGGGAGAAAAAGAGGAAAATAAATGTGGACAAATCCGGACTCGAACCGGAGACCCCCCGCACTCAGCACCATGCTAAGCGGATGTGATAACCAGCTACACCATATGCCCCACAAAAGTTTCCTGGCGAAAGAAAAGATAACCTGAGAACGCCCTAAGTAGTGCACCGCCACCTGCGTGTGATCGAACATCGCCCTCTCTCGTCATTTTCAGGATTCCGTTTAAACTGCCAAACGAAACCCAAAATGGACGGCGACCAAGAAGCAGAGAGCAGTGGACATGGAAACACAACGCAGCCCGACGCCGCGATGGATATCGAGCAAGATCAAAAACAACGCCCACCACAGCCTCTTGCCACCGTACCAATCGCACAGGACGACAACGACGCTGACGCCGTGCCAGCGTTGGCGCCTCCGTCGAATCCAGAACACATAGCGGCCGAGATGCGGACCTCAGCGTCTGGTGCGTCCGATCAGCCATTGGTCACAGCCGAGCAGGACGTGGCAATGGACATGACCGATGGGGAAATGGTTGGGGAACAGCCTGGGCAAGCCGATCGTACAGCCAGTGAGGCGATAGAGCCTGCAATCGCCGGCAAGGAAGAGTCAACAGAGCTACCACCACCAGCCGAGGAACTCGCGGAGGTGAAGCGAGATGTCAGCATGCCGCCCGTGCACCCCTACGCGGAACTAGCACCAACACAGTCGCCCATGACCCACGAGTCGTCTGCCTCGTCCTCGAATGCTCCCCCGTCCAACGTACCGCTTCCTCCGCTTTCTTTCGTCGAGGGTCAGCCTCAGGAACGTCAACTCAATGTCACGGATGCATTGAGCTATCTCGACGCCGTCAAGGTCCAATTCCAAGACCAACCGGAGGTGTACAATCAATTTTTGGACATCATGAAAGACTTCAAGAGTCAGCTGTAAGTGTGGTTCTGGGCTTCTCGACGGATCAGACGCTCACCTTTAGCTCAGGATAGATACGCCGGGTGTCATCAGACGCGTCTCTCACCTTTTTAGCGGTCACCCGGCGCTCATCCAAGGGTTTAACACCTTTCTTCCCGTCGGGTACCGCATAGAGTGCTCTGCGGACCCACAACAATCTACTATGATCACCGTTACTACACCCTCTGGAACCATGCTTCAGTCGACCCGCGACGAGCCGACTGGTTTGGGCGGCTCACAGGACTCTCCTTTTCCTCGTCTCGACGGCCCAGCTGCAGGCCCATCGAACACTGTTCCGCCTGATCCGAGCGTGTGTGGCGTGGGGCTGGACAGTGTATCCATCGAACCTGCCGTGCAATACGTGCAGAAAATCAAACAGCGATGTGACGACGCGACATATCGTCGTTTCCTAGAGATACTAGGGAGGTATCATAATATGGCCGAGACCGTCGATGAGGCAAGTCCATTATGCACGCATATATGCTACTTACAGGCCAACGATTGATGCCATTTCCATACAGAGGGAAGTGTCTGCCGAAATCGCTCGGCTGTTCAAAGATGATCCTGATTTGCGTTCTGATTTTCGAATATTCATGCCTGAGAAGAGTCAGGCACTCTTCGATGACATGGAAGATAGCCTCCTTGCTGCTCCTACGGAAGCCCGGCGCACGAGATCCAACACACCTCTGGACAGATCGACACGGCGTAGACCCGAAGTCTCCCTTGCTGCGGCCGCAGAAGCTGCTACGGTCCCCCAGAAACGAAAGCGAAGAGTCAATGAACGCGAGCGTGAAAGAGAGATAGCACCCAAGACTGCTCCTACTCAGCGGGTACGTCATTGTTTAGCTACATCTTTCACTGAGGGATTGGCACTAAACGAATCCCAAACAGGCGAACATGGCCGTCAACGGTGCTACCAATGGCGTGGAACGAGTTCCGTCTCCAGGCTTTTCGTCGCTCCGTCAGGTGCAATTGCACCAGGCGCAACAATACCAGTTCGCTCCCCCCACTATCCCCGTCCCCAATCTCGACGAAACGCACTTCTTTGACCGGGTTAAACGGGCGATCAATGATCGCGATGCATTCAATGAATTCTTGCGCCTGGTCAATTTATTCACCCAGGAACTAATTGATACGGCCCGCCTTGTCCGCGAGGCTCGGAATTTTCTCGGAGATGGCGAGCTTATGCGTCAGTTTAGAGAGATTCTTGGCTGGGATGATAGGAGGGAGAGGGAAAGGTGGTTGTTGGAGGAGCAACAACAACAACAATCGTGGGCGCGTGCACAGGGTCAGAGTGCCCCCAACATGCCTCTGAGACCGGGCCGCATCAATACTGGATTGCAGATGGGCAGCTACAGGCGCATGCCATCTACGGTACGTCTACATCCTTTGCAACAAACGGGGTTATTGACCATCGTGGTTGCATGCACAGGAGGCTCAAGTGACCTGTTCGGGGCGCGACGAGATGTGCAAGTCGGTGCTGAACGATGAGTGGGTCTCCCACCCCACTTGGTCGAGCGAAGACTCGGGATTTATCGCTCACAAGAAGAACGTCTACGAAGAAGCCCTCCATCGTTCGGAAGAAGAGCGGCATGAATACGATTTTCACATCGAAGCGATCGTACGGACGATTGCAATGCTCGAACCGATTAACAACAAGATTGCCCAACTTTCACCTGAGGAGCGTGCCGTGTTCAAGCTCAAGCCTAACTTTGGCGGATCTGGAAAGAGCATACACCAGCGCATCATCAAGAAGATTTACGGTCGAGAGGCAGGTTTAGACGTGCTTCAAGCGATGCAGGATACCCCAGCGGTCGCCATTCCCGTCGTACTCATGCGGCTCAAGGAGAAAGAGGAAGAGTGGAAACGAGCACAAAGGGAATGGAACAAGATCTGGCGCGAAGTCGACGCACGGAACTACCGCAAATCTCTCGACCACCAAGCCATCAACTTCAAAACGACGGACAAGAAAGCCACCTCCGCACGTGCGTTCATCTCGCAGATCGAGGCGGTGCGGGATGAGCAAATGGACAAGCGGGCGTCGTACATCGACCCGTTGTTTACACGCACACGACCGAGACATCAGTTGGCGTATGACATTGAAGACGTGGGCGTGCTCCAAGACGTCATCAAGATGACGTTGTCGCTGTTGGATCGAACCCAAGGCCAGATTAATGGCGCGGACCGCAAGCGAGTAGAGGCGTTCTTGAGGAGTTTCGTTCCACTCTTTTTTGTTCTCGACCACGAGGCATTCAATCGTGCGTTTGTTGTGCAAGAGGTGGTCGATGGGGAAGGTGGGGACGATGCAAACAGCGTTGCTGACGATGTCGAGACGGCGAGTGCGGTGAGCGGGAACTCATCGCGCGCGGGAGGAAATCGAGGTCGCAAGGCAGCTGGCGCCTCCTCCGGCGGCGATTTGAGAAAGAAGTTGTTGAAGAGCGAGCAAGCCAAATCGACTATTCGGAAGTCGCGCGTTCAAGACGGGACCTCACCTACCCCTTCTCGGCCTGTATCACCATCGCCGCCCGACGTAATGCAAGTCGACGGAGCGGTGGAGGAGAAAGCCGAAGCCGAAGGTGCTTCGCCATCAAGACTCGCGTCACGAAAACACGTCTATTTCTGTAACAGCATATATTATGTGCTATTACGATTACTTGAGGTAAGCCGAGCATACCGCGTTGCTCGACACGGTGACTGATCAACCGGGTCTACAGGTGTTGTATTCTCGTTTCTTATTTTTCAAGAACCTCGCTGCGTCGATGGCCAACCAACCCTCTAAAAGTATTGCAGTTACCAAAGACCTCAAAACGTCGACGATACCCCACTTCGCCCAACTGGACGAAAGGATCGCACACGCAGAGCACTATTATGATCTCATGCTCGAGTCTTGCGAACGATTGTTTGATAACGAGATCGATCAACATGGATTCGAGGAACAGATGCGGTTCATGTTTGGATACAAGGTTTATTTCTGCTCTCTATTCCAATTTCATGCCGGCTCAACTGTGGGACGTAGGACGCATACCGTATATTCACAATTGACAAGGTGCTCGGTGCGTTCATCAAACAGGTGCAACTCGTACTGTCCGACCCGCGGTGTCACGACCTGCTTGAACTGTTGAGAAGGGACCGAGCGCTGTCGTTGCCCACGGTGCAGGATCAGACGAACAGCCGTCGATTAGCAGAGAATATTATGGGTCCAGAGGAGAACATCTATCGAATCGATTGGGTACGTCATCCCCCATGTTGCGATTCAATTGACACACTGAAGTAGTGACTAGATGCAGAGCACGAAGACGATGACAATACAGTTGTTGGCAAAAGACGACTCGAGAGCTTATGATGCAGAGATTCTGGCTGAGCGATGGCAGTCGTACATCGACGCGTACATTTCGGTGCGTATTTCCTCTCGGTGTGTCGTGTGCGTGTGTAAAGGGGAGATTGTCAGGGTGACTCGGCGCAGGGTCTTCCCATGTCCAGACTCCAACGACCGTTTTTGAAAAGGTACGCCCAAGTCCAGCCTCGCCCGTTCTGTTTGCCCACACACACCTTCTTGTAGGAACGTGCGGCCGTCCGTGACTACAACGACGCCCAACGTGCTTGCCCGCGGTTCGCTCGAGATCCGTGTGTGCGTGCGTACGTACCGCTTGTTTTACGTACCGCATACGGAAGACTTTTTGCTCCATGTATTGAACGGGGACGAGAAGGCGCAGATGGGGGAGAGGAAGGAGAAGTTGAAAGAGAGGCAACAAGTATGGGCAAAGGAGGTAGAGGCGGGGGAATGGTTGTCGGAGCGGAGGATGGAGGTGAGTGCGGGGGAGGCAGCGGAGCCAGCATCGGAAGGGAGTTCAGGCGCGAGCACAAGTGTGAGTGCGAATACGCAGGCGGAGGCGGAGTCCGGGCCCAAGGCCGAGGGGAACGCGAGTGCGAGTGTCGAGGCGGACGTGGTTAATTGCGATGTCGGTGCCAGCGTTGGCGTCGTCTCTGCGTCATGACCCAACGTGGTTTCGACGACGGGATGAACGACGGGATGCATGTCATTGCGTTTTGTATATGGAGGCGTGTTTCATTTTGGTTACTAGATTCTTGTGCATGGCGCGTGCTTTTTTTACTTAACACTAGTACTAGTATGGAGTGTCCTTGTCTATTGCAATTGTTGTTTAGACGTAATGTTCAAGATCTCGGTGGAGTTTGCTTTGCGGGAGAGGTAGCATTTCACTTTGGAAGCGACTCGGGTTGATGGTCGTCCCGAGATCCGGCTTGTCGAGGTATTGGTATGCATGCACAAGAAAATGAGCTGCAGTGATGAAAACCCGCCAGCTGTTTCGATTCATCGCGATGTCACTCTATTTCGAGATGGAACTGTGTAAATCTTCCGAGCCAAGTGACCGTCTTACCAGTGGCTGTGCGATGGATCGTCGCAAAGACCGGCTCATAATGTCCGGTTATGCTGTGTGCATTGGACACACGGTCTTTGGACTGTGCTGGTTACAATTAAACCAGTGCCATAAAATGACCGCGTACTAGTACGAAGGCTTTTCAAGAAATGCCTTTTCGTATGTACTTGGAAGTTGTTCAGCCAAACAGATGTAAATACTCTCTTATTAGGACAACCCTTGTTAGTAACTCCTAAAAGCACGGCCCACGAAATGGAAGGAACCGTTGCGAACTTCGGTTCGCCACGACAAATGGTCCAGATCTTCCTACCTGGAACGCTGCTTGAAACCGCTGCTGCTGATTCTCAGATAAAATGCGAGACAGAGGAGCCACCAACGAGTAAAACAGATCGGAAGCGGCGGCCGGCGAGTTCGGTGGGGAAGGGAAAGAGAAAGCGACAGTCGCCTGAGAGTGGTTGCGAGAGCTCGCATCATCGCCAGAATTCCCCCAAGAAATCAAAGCAAAAAAATCACATTGGTGTATACACGCTCCATCCGTTGCAGGACTATCTACATCCCGGGCTTGACGGTACGCCGTTAGAGTCTTTGACTCGTGTTTACGCTCACTCAAATCGGGCTTGGATAAAAGTGGCGTTTTGTGGAATCAAGTGGGTCACATAACGGCCACGATACCGACGCGTGGGTGTGCTGAGGGGCTATATGCATTTATTGTAGTCCGGGACGCATGTCTGCAGAGACTGGGCACCATTTTGCGAACCCGACGAATCACTTTTGGCGCTGCTTACATCGCTCAGGTAGTTCTGATTGATGCTAGCCTTTTAAATATACATTGACGCATGACCTCTGCACCGCCAGGAATGACTACTACCTTGGTACCTCCTTCCGAGGACTTTTCTCTACCAGAAAGATTTAATATTGGGTTGGTGAGTTGGCTTGAAGGGTGCTATAACTTTGTGATTGACTCAATTTCGTGAACGACGCGGAGACTAACTTGGTAGACCGACCATCGGCGCAGGTTTGGTTTCGTAGTAGAGTGCATGATCTGGTGTTTTGGCTTACGATTCTACAGGCATGCGAGCTCTCCCGCGCTGAAATGATGGCTTCGGTACCTGCGTTCCTCGACAAACTTGCACACCATCGACCCAGATTTGTGTGTTTCGTCGGAATGATCATATGGGAGATCGTCCGGAATAGTTTGGTGAAATTGCAACAGCAAGGCACGGTGAAGCGTGTGGAAAAGGGAAAGAGCAAAGAGAAGAGCCAGATGGGTCTTCAAACGTACAAGCTCATCTATGGGGATGCGAGAGGTATGTTTCTGGGGCGCTGCATGTATTCATTACGCCAACGATCCGTATTCACGTCCATGCGATACTTAGCAGGCTTACCTCAAAAGACTTTTCTTTTCGTCGTGCCGTGCACATCCGGGCGGGTAGTGCAATACCAGGTCTGTTCCACTTCGCGCCTGGCTCTCCCATTGCATAATAAACATCTTGTCGCAGCTTTCTGACAAAATAGCATTGTTCACAGAACTGCAGGCGCTGGTGAAAATGCCCTCGTCTGAAATTGACACTTTGGCGACGGAATCCGTAGTTTGGCATGCCAACTCGTCTTGATACCGTCGTTTGAATGTAATGTGGGTCAACTTGGGTATGTCCTCTCGCCCATTCAGGCACCCAACTCGACAGATCGTTCAACAGGGGATTGTGTTTGTTGACAAACCATGCACGGACCAGCGAATTCTTGGCGAAGACCCCCATTCAGGCAATATTTGTCGTCCGCTTTGGTAACTTGGTATCGTCATCCAACAGAATTGAGCTT
>Ga0307508_10003556_pt1 | contig 15708 bp, 9 predicted proteins | sample 9_EM_MG_FD_203089 | JGI IMG/M metagenome (GOLD analysis project Ga0307508, IMG submission 203089) | Populus trichocarpa ectomycorrhiza microbial communities from riparian zone in the Pacific Northwest, United States - 9_EM | ecosystem: Host-associated > Plants > Roots > Unclassified | place...
GACGCGGGAACCTTCGGCGTCAATTTCTCCGGCGCCTATTCGAAGACCAACACGCTGGAACTCGGCAATAACTCGGTTCGCTGGGCGCAGGCCTATTTCAACTCGGTCGACGGCACCAAATGCTTCTATTCGGTCCCCGGCGCGACGGGCGGCGTGCCGGTCGACTATAGCGGCAAGAACTATCGCCCGAGCGCCGCATGCGATGCCGCCTCGCTGTCATTCCACCCGCGCATCCCGCGCTACGGCATCGTGCGGCACGATCGCGAACGGCTGGGCCTGACTGGCTCGATCCAGTTCGCACCGAGCGACGGCACCAAGATCTCGATCGACGGGCTCTATTCGCGCTTCAAGGAAACCCGCGAGGAGAAGTGGCTGGAGGTGCTCGCGCGCTCCAACGAGAAGGGGATCGACGTCGTCAATCCGAAGTATGACTCCAACGGCAACATGATTTCGGCGACGTTCAACAATGCCTATGTCCGCACCGAGCATTATCTGCGCCAGTCGACCACCGAATTCTATCAGGTCGGCGGCAAGTGGGACCAGGACGTGACCGACACGCTGCGCTTCACGCTGCTTGGCGGGCTTTCGAAATCAACGGCCGACATCCCGATCGAGACGACGATATTGTTCGACAACCGGACCGCGCCGGGCTTCAAATACGATTATTCGAACATGGCCACCCCGGTGCTGAGCTACGGCATCGACGTCAACAATCCGGCGAACTTCCAGCTCGCCGAGATCCGCGATCGCCCGTCGAGTGTTGTCAACCGGTTCAAGACCGCGCAACTGCGTACCGAATGGGACGTGGCCGACGGCTTCCAGATCAAGGCCGGCGGCGTTTGGCGGCGGTTCAACTTCGACGCCAAGGCGTATCTGCGCGACACCGCCGTGTGCGGCACCAGCGGCCTCGATCTGGTGCTAGGCACGCTGACCTGCTCGTCCACCGTCTATGGTTTCCCGGTGACGTCAGCGCTTGCCGATAGCGTCAATCTGGGAAATGCGGGGCAGCCATCCGGTACGACCAGCCAGTTCGTCGTCGCCAATCTTCCGGCGACGACAGCCTTCACGAAGCTTTACAGCCGTACCGCGACGCCGGACGTCGGCAATATCCGCTCGGTGCAGGAGACGACCTCGGGCGGGTATCTCGAGTTCAACGTCAAGGGCGAGCTCTTCGGCCTGAAATATGCCGGTAATGCAGGCATGCGCTATGCCCATACCGACCAGCGGTCGACCGGCATCCTCAGCGGCCTGACGGTCACGGTCGCGCGGACCTATGACGACTGGCTACCGTCATTCAACATCGCCTTCTATCCGACCAACGACATCATCATCCGCGGCGCGATCGCCAACGTGATGACGCGGCCGACATTGAGCAATCTGACGCCAGGTGGCTCGATCGACGGGTTCAACTACAAGATCAGCTACGGCAACCCGCTCCTCGAGCCCTACCGCGCGACGAACTTCGACCTCGGCATCGAATGGTATTTCGCGCCGCAATCGGTGGTCTCGGTCGCGTTGTTCCAGAAGAATGTCAACAGCTTCCCGGTAGCGGCAACCTATACCTCGACGCTCGCTGGCGCCGGTCTGACGCGCGACGCGCTGCCGCCAAGCTCGCCCGCGTATATCGCCAACGACCCGTCGCAGATCTACACCGTCAGCGCCAACGTCAACGGCACCGGCGCGAAGCTGCAGGGCGTCGAGGTCGCGCTGCAACTGCCCTTCACCTTCCTGCCGGGCATCCTGAAGCATACCGGGTTCCAGGCCAACGCGACCTTTATCAAGTCTACCGCCAGCTACCGGATCACCGGCCCGGCGACCAGCGCCTGCACGCGCGCTGCCCCGACCCCCGCCGTCCCGATCCCTCCCTGCGCGCTGACCGGCGTTCCGGCGGACTATACCACCACCCTGCTCGGCGTGTCGAAGCGAGCCGCCAACGCCACGCTCTATTATGATGACAATATCTTCAGCGTGCGTGGCTCGATCAGCTATCGTGGACCGTTCGTCGACTCGACCAGCGCCACCAGCAACATATTCGAAGGCTATGGTTCCTACACCAGCGTCGACGCCTCGCTGCGCTACAAGGTGAACCAGCACATCGAGCTGTCACTCGACGGCAACAACCTGACCGACACCTATCGCTATCGCTTCAACGATGTGACGGCGGAACGGAATTACGAGAACAACCATTTCGGCCGCACCATCCTCTTTGGCGCACGCGTGAAAATCTAACCCCGCCTCCCTTGACGGAAAACTCATTCCGGACGTCGCCCCAACAGGCGGCGTCCGTTTCTTTTCAAGCGGTTGCGCTCTCGAAGCTATCTCAGGTCGCACACGCCTTTACGCGGCGTGCATTGCCCGAGCGCTGCTGCCGGTCGCCCGTTTCAGCCTTGCTTGATCTCGAAATCCAGATGCTCGAGGCGCAGGCGCCCGTTTTCGAGCAATCTGCGATGAAAGCGGGTTCTCTGGGGGGATTTGGCGGCGCGATCTGCGATCGTCAGCCAGTTCAATGCCTCCGCGGCACGGATGCCGGGTTCGAGGCAGATCCGATCGATATCAGCCGCGAACGACGCAAAATAGGCCGGCTCCCCCTGGATTTGCCCGAGCGCCTGCAGCGCTTGCCCGACTGACCAGCCCTTGGAGTGAATACCGGTATCAATCGCCGCCCTCGCCACCCGGAAAAGCAGCCAGTGCAGATGCCCCAGCAACGCCATATCGTCGTGCGCGAAGGCACCGTAAGACGCTGCGAGCTGTTCAGCATAGATGGCCCAGCCTTCCACGAACCCGGGCGCGTATTCGAGCCGTAGTGCATGCGGATCGGCCATTTGTTCGATCGGCAGCTGGATCATGTGGCCAGGCAAAAGCTCGTGGTGGACAACGCTCGGCAGGCTCCAGCTTGGCCGGCGCCTGATGTCCGCGAGGTCTACGAAATAGACCCCGGATTTGCCGGATGCCGGGACCACGCGATAACCTTGGCGATGCGCCGCCTCGTCCTTCGCGGACATACGGCGCGCGCTTACATCGAGACAGGCGCCGGGCACCGGGCCGAACAGCGCGGGGACCCGGGCGCGGGCGCGATCGAGCCAGCGGTTCATGTCTGCGACCGCCCGATCCCGCCCGGCATCGTCGTCGCTGTAGAGCCACTTCTCCTGGCGGAAACAGGCAATGATCCGTTCGCCGACTGACCCCCGCGTCAGCCCCTGGCGGCGCAATAGCGCGTCTGCCTGGGCATGGAGCTGGTGCCAGGTATCGATGAAGCGGGCGTGCGCCGCCGCGGCGTCGACTGGCTCGCCGGTGTGGCGCTCCAGCAGCAGGGCAAAATAGCTGTCGCCATCGCGCAGTCGGCCAACCCCCGGTGCATCGGTGCTCGATGGCAGAAGGCGCTCAAGCACAGAGGCCTGTCGCGACATCGCCTCGGCGGCGTCCCGATCGGACGCACTGAGCGCCCCCCGGATTGCGGCGATCGTCTGCTGCAGGAACGGCGTCGGCAAGACGACGCCCATGGCCGCGTCCGCCTTGATCGCCGCGGTATCGGCATTGATCTTCGCCGCGCTCGGATGACTATCCCGCCACGCGCCGCTCGCGGGGCTGACTGAATAGGGGCTGTGGCCAAGCCGCCCGAACGCGAAACGGTGTGCGAGGTGAGCGTCGATCCGCAAGCCTGAGCGAGCAGTTACAAGATCCAGCGCCGAGGAACACGACAGCGTTGATGGCGAAAAGGGTTTCAGCCGCTCGAACTTCGCCTCGGGTGTCGCATTGCCCAACCCGTCAAGAACCGCGCGAAGCGCCAGGTCATCCGTCCCCTGTCCCAACGCCGGCGCACTTGCCAGCAGCGCCGACGATGCCACCGCAGCGAGGAGCTCGCGCCGGTTCATGGTTCGACCATCGCGATCGCGGCCGGATCGGCTAACATCATCTCGGCAGTGACACGACATTGTTCAGCGTCGTCGTCTCGGGCGTATTTCCCGCGAGCGCGACCCGTACCCGCAGCCCCGATCCTGCACCGGTCGGCATCGTCAGCCGAACCTGCGCCGTTTTGGGCAACAGATCGCGCGGCGCGGCGAGCGGCGGCACTGCGGCGGTGGCAAGCGCCTTCCCCGAAGCATCCTCGAGCGTCACCGTGCCACCAGCCGCATCGATCGCGCCGAGGCTGTGGACCGTGACCGTCACCGACCGCCCCTTCACCACGACATCATCCGCGCCGATCCCGAGATCGGCGCGCTGGTCCGTCGGCACACCAGCCTTGACCAATGCGAACTCGAGGGTCGTTGCGCCCGGTGCGAAATCCACCGGCACCGATGCGCTGCGCTCGAGATCGAGCTCCCGCTCGTCGCCCGGCCCTTTCATCTTCCAGCGCCCCGCCGTCACATTCCAGGTCGACATATCGGCATGTTGCACATGGTCGCCGACATTGTAGGCGATCACCTTGAAGTGATCCGGCGTCGCGCCCGGTACCAGGATCGCGACCTGCTCGGCGCCACCGGCCTCCGCAAAGCGCCAGCTTACCGCGTTGCCAGGCCAGACCTGGTTGCGCCGCAGCGCGATGCCGCCCAAGCGCTCGCGCTGGAGAATCTCATTGGGCTGGTCCACCCGGTCGGACCACCAATGGCCCTCGGTGTACATGTACATGTGCTGGCTCTTGTCGGCGATCGCATCGGCGTGGAGCGCCTCGAGCCATTTGGTGTCGCCGGTCTCGTTCCAGGCGGCGTAGCGCTCGAACGCGCCGCCATCATCGGCCTTGTCGGTCAGCTTCTTGCCCCAGTCTTTCGCATGGCCAAGCACATCGACGACATTCTCGTTGAGATCGGACAGCGAGCCCGGCCCGCTCTTCGCCGCGCGCGCAAGCACGGGCCGCAGATACTTCTCGTCGCCGGTGAAGCGCCACGCCGCCCAGGCCGATTGCAGCGGGGTCGACACGCCGCCGCCGTCGCCGACGCGCTCGGCATCGGTGCGCCAGTTGATCTCGTTCGGGTAGCTCCAATTGCCTTGCGCATCCTGCTTGCCATGCGCCATCCAGCCATCGATCACGCCGGTGACCAGGCCACGCGCGGTCGGGTTGGCGTTGAAGAGGCCCATCAGGATCGGCCCGTGCATCACGGTGAAGCTGTAGGGCTTCTGCCATTCCCAGGCGCCCTCACGGTAGATCTTGCGGCCGCCATACCAGTTGGAGACGAAGTGCATGTGCCCGGCGGGATTGGGCTGGATCACGCCGGTCAGCGCCCTGGTCGTCGCCATCAGCCGCTCGATCGATTTGGGCTCGCCCCAGTTCAGGTAGAGCCGTGCGGCATCGCTGTTGAGCCCCTCCTCATAGGCATGGAGCTCGTCAGTGGTGATCGTGCCCAGCCCATTGGTGCGCATGCCGTTGGTATAGACCGCGTCGGACAGCGCGCGCAGCGAGGCATTCACCTTGTCGGGCTCGACGCCCATCAGCGCGAGGCCAGGCCATTGCTGGGTGAGATCGACATCGTCGGATATGCCGCCGCCGAAATCGCCATAAGGCACCTGACGCTTGTCGATCCACCAGTCAGCGAACTGCCTGACGAGCTTCAGGTCCTCGAGCTGGCGGAACGCCCAGAGCGGCACGCCGGATGGCGGGGTCGGTTGCGTGAAGGGCGGGAAGCCAGTCGCACCATAGCTGATATCGGCCCAGTAGCGCCGCGCTTCGAGATTGTCGGGGTCGACGCGGAACAGGTCCGTCATGTCGCCATAGAGGCGGCGGAACAGGCCTTCGCGCTTGGAGGCGGTATGTTCCTCGACGAGGAAGCCCCAATTGTCCTTCACCTGATTGAAGCGGTCAGCGATATGCTCGGGGAGCGCAGCGGCGCGATCCTTGAAGACGAGGCGGATGTTCATGCCGTCGAGCGAATTGGCGCCGAAATCGGGCGATGCCGAAGCGACAGTCAGGAACATGCTGTCAGGCGTCAGGATGCGGTCGCGCAGATCGAGCCACAGCGTGCGTTTCTCGCCCGGGCGCACGGAGACCGACACGTCGATCATGTCGCGGCCGGGCCAGATCGGGTCCTTCACCCGGATATTGAGTGGGATCAGCCCGTCCTTGCCCGGCGTCGCTTTCAGGGCCGGAATGTCGAGCGCGATGCCGTCGAGCCCGTCATGGACATTCTCCCAGCCATAATTCCAGGCACGCGCCAGCGGCTTGCCCGGCAGCGCGTCGCCAAAGCCTGAGGGGATGAGGATATGGACGATGGGCGCGGCACCTTCGCCGCGGATTGCTGCGGTTGCAGCCGCAGCATTTCCCGCCCCGGCCGCAGCGCGGCCGGCGGAAGCGCCGGCCGGCAGTGCGACCACGGTGGTGCGCTCATCGGCGGGATAACGCCCATCGATATAGGTGTTGAGCGAGGCCAGCGCCGCATAGGTGGGCGCCGCATTCGACTGCACCGTGTAGCTGAGCTTGAACGAGCCTTCGGGTTCAGCGCCCCCGGTCACATCATAAGCCCAGATTTCCTGGATTGGCGTTTCCTGCGCCACATTGGCGAAGCGCAGTCTGCCGCCGGTCTTTTCGGTAAAGCTGTCGACGCTGCGCACTTCGCCGGCCGGGCGCTTCGCCAGCGCCGCATAGGCCGCGCCGTCGCCCGAATAGCTCAGCGTGCCATAGGCCGCGCCGCGGATCTCGATCCGGTTGAACCGCTCGCCCGCAGGCACGGTCAGGTCGTAAGTCTTGCCGCCTTCGACATAGGTGTTCCAGTCGGGCAGCTCGAAATAGTCATCGCGGCCGGGCAGGCGCGAGCGGTTATAGACGCCAGGCCAGGTCGTCTCGGCGATGCCATCCACGCCTTTCCACATCCATTCCTTCAGATCCTTCGCGTCGGCGAATTCGATCTTGCGGATGCGGGTTGAGGTGCTCGCCAACACCGGCGGCGACCCGCCGTCCCAGCCGAAGCGGTGCAGCCATTCGGCGCGACGCGCGCTCTCGGCGGGTGCCTGGGCAGGCACCGGTTCGCGATTGTCCGCCAGTGCAGCGACATCAGCTCCCTCGAGCATATGATCATAGACGCGGATCTCGTCGACATCGCTGCCGCGCATGAAGTTATAGCGGCTCTGCACCTGATGCGGCGAGATGATCCGCCCGGCGAGGCCGAACTGGTCGAGGCCGGAATCGAGATCGGCCTTGCCGTCCTTGCGGGCGACTTCCTTGCCGTCGACGAACAGCCGCACGCCGACCGCCTCGTCCCAGGCGAAAGCGATATGCTTCCACTGGTCGGCCGCGGGAAGCTGGTCGATCCGGAACGACACCCGGCTCCGCGCGAGGTTCGCGTCAGTGACGAAGGCGTCGAAGCCGTGCCCGTTCCAGTCTACCCGCAAGAACGCCATGTCCCAGCTTGAATGATCGGCGAAACCGACGCGGAACAGCACGAACGGCGCCTCGCCAACGGGGGTGCGCGGTCGCCAGAAGAAGGAGAGCGTGCCGCGCTGCGCATAGATGTTGCCCGGCGCGCGCCAGGCGACATAGCCGCCATCCTGCCACTGGATCGCACCGCCGGACTTGCCGGTCGGCACGATGGCGACATCGCTCTGGAAATTGGGCACCGCATCGCCACCGGCGGTTTCGGCGGTGAGGCTCTTGTCGGCGGAGGCGCGGAACAGCAGGCCGCCGGGGCCGGGCGCGGCGCAGGCCGGCACTATCGCGGTGAGCGCGACCGACACGCTCAAGGCGACCTTCAAGGATGTGCGAAAGGCCTGATTCACGCGCTGCTCTCCTGACGGCAAGCGATTATCCTCGCCCTTCCCGGCACGACTATGGCAGTGAATGACACCGGTATCAACGCGATATACGCGCTACGCGCGCGCTTGAATCGATGAGTCGGAAAGAGGCGGCGGGCCGAGGCCCGCCGCCCATGATCAGAACTTCGCGCCGGCCCGCACACCGATCGTGCGCGGGGTATTGGGCACGATATAGGGCCGCTGCGTACAGTTTCCGCATTCCTGGAAACGCGAAAGCTGCGCGCGCTCGTCGAAAGCATTCGCGACATAAAGTTCGAAGCTGTATTTGCCGAACTCGAGACCTCCCGCAAAATCAGCCGTCGTGAAGCCCTTGAGCGTGCCCAGCGCCGCCGCCGGGATGACGCGGATATCGGACGATGCCGAACTCTGATGGGCGACGACCGCCTGGAGATAGGGTTTCAGATCGCCGACATTGAAGGTGTAGCGCGCGGTGGCGTTCGCCTTGAATCGCGGCGTGATCGGCAACCGCGTTCCAGCTGGTGCCGAGATGCTGTTGGGCTGCCCGCCAGGCCCCGGCGTGGCGCAGGTAAAGGTCGGATCATCGAACGCGCAGAGATTCCTCTTCGTCTTCGCGTCGGTATAGGAGCCGGCCGCGGTCAGGACGAGGTGGCCGAGATTGAGGTTCGCATCCATTTCCACGCCGCGGATGCGTGCATCCGGCCCGTTATGGATTTCAGTGAAGCTGTTCTGGCCGAGGAAGGAGAATTGGAACTTGCTCCATTCCTGCTGATAAACAGCGCCGTTGAATCGCAGCTTGCCATCCAACAGGGTCGTCTTCCAACCGACCTCATAATTGGTCAGATAATCAGCGGCATAAGGCGGCAGCGTGCCGCGCCGGTTGATGCCGCCCGGCCGGAAGCCGCGGGACCATGTGCCGTAGAACAGCACGTCCTTGACTGGCTTCCAGGTCAGGTTGAGCTTGTGGGTGAAGCCCTGGCCCTGGGTCTCCTTGGGAACGATCTGCCCGTTGAAGATGGTGCCGAGATTGGTGCAGGGCGAACCCGCCACCGCAGCGGGAAGCAGCGTGCCGGTCGGGTTGTCGCGCAACTGGTCGCCCGTGGTGGTGAAGCAACCCGCGACGCCGGTCCGCGAACTGCCTGCCGCATTCGGCAGCGGATCAAAATCGTCCGGATCGAATGCGGGATTCCGCCCAAAGCCGAAGAAGCCGATCAGCGAGTTGTCATAGATGAAAGCACGGCCGCCGCCGGTGAGCGTCAGATTGGGAAGGATGTCGAAGCTGGCCTCCCCGAACATCGCATAATCCTTGTCGACCCGGTGCTGCTGGGTCAGCCAGAGCGTGCCGGGCAGTCCATTGACCGACATCGCCGGCGCGAGTCCGGCGACCTGATAGTCCTGATGGATGTCATTGCTCTGATTTTGATAAAAGACGCCGGCCACGATCCGGAAGCGCTCGTCCTGCGGCGAAGCGACACGGAATTCCTGGCTCATCTTCTTGAAATGATCGCTGCCGATCACCTTCTGGCGCGGATCGATATGGGTTCCGGCCGCATTGACGAAACCGAAATAGATGTAGCCCGCGATGCCGCCGACCGACGAATAGAGCGAGTCATAAGCTTCGGCGTAATCGGTATAATCGCTGGACGATAAATCCTTGCGGTCGAGATAGGCGCCCGCATAGGTCAGGTCCCAATTGCCGAGCTTGCCTTCGATCGTCAGCGCCGCCTGGATGAAGCGATCACGGCGATATTCCGGGAAGAAATGCTGGACCTTGAGGTCCCCGACGCTCGGATCAAAGCCATAGCTGCCGTGCGAGCGGGCATCCTGGTAGATCACCGCAGGCGTGACGGTCCAGTTGTCGTCGAGATCGATCTTCAGTGCGGCGCGACCGCCCCAGATTTCTGTGTCGTTATAGTCCTTCTTGACGAAGGCATTGTTGTTGACGGTGATGCTGTTCCCCGAGGGATCGGGCAGGAACGTGCGGGTCCCCGCAACGTTATCGATGAAGCCGGCGTCCTTCTGGTAGAAGCCGACCACGCGCAGCGCGATGTCCTGCGAGAAAGGCATGTTGATCATGCCCTCCAGCTTGCCGCCGACGCCGCCCTTGTTGACCGTGTTCACATCGGCATCGACGCGGCCGTAAAAGCCGCTTGTATCGGGTTTGTTGGTGATGATGCGGATCGTGCCAGCTTCCGACGAAGCGCCGTAAAGCGTGCCCTGCGGCCCGGCGAGGCTCTCGATGCGGGCGATATCATAGACATGGACATCGAGATTGCCGCCGATCGTGGTGACCGGCTGCTCGTCGAGATAGACGCCGACCGACGGCAGCGAGCCCGAATGGTTGCCGTCGCCGCCGGAGGCGACGCCGCGCATATAGACGACGTTGGTGCCGGGCGTCCCGCCCAGCGCCTGGAACGACACCGACGGCAACAGCTGCGCATATTCGGCAAAGTTGGTGATGTTGAGCTGATCGAGCTTCTTCGTGCCGATCGCCTGGATGCTGATCGGCACGTTCTGCATGCTCTCTTCGCGCTTCTGCGCGGTGACGACGATGTCGTCACGCTCGCTATAGGAGGGCGCCTCCTGGGTATCGGCCGGCGGCGTGGATTGCGCGAAGGCGGGCGCAGCGAAGCTTGCGGAGGCGAGCAAAGCGGCGATTGCGAAACGGCGATTGGTAAGGTGCATCATAGGCCCCCGATACGACATGAGCTGGCAAGGCCAGAAGGTGTTCGCAGCCGCAACATCCGTCAATCTGAACCCGGCGGCGAAATCATTTCGATCGACGATCGTGACAGTTTTGCAACGTTCCTAAGCGAAGCGCGGCGCCTCCGGATAAGCGTGGACGACATCGCCGAGTGCCGTCTTGAGTGGGCCAAGCCAGGCCTCGAAAACCTGCCAGCTTTCAGTGCCTTCACGGAAAATCGGCTGGCGCACCTGCTCCGAACTGGCGGTGCGCACGGCACGCTCGGTCTTGTGGAAATCGAGGCAGGCGGGATCGAACTCGAGGCCGCAGGCCGCGAGCAATGCCCGCACCTCCGCCTCTGTATCGTCGACCATCCGCTCATAGATCACGCGGTGGACAAGGCCGGGCAGCACCGCATCGACATGGGCCATCAGCCGCACATAATCGTGGTAATAACGCCCCATATCCTCAAGCGAATAGCTGAACGCCTGTCCCCGCGCGAAATGCTGTTTGAAGTTGGAAAAGCAGCAGCCAAGCGGATGCCGCCGCGCATCGACGATCTTCGCGCCCGGCAGGATCAGGCGGATGAATGGCAGGTGCGCCCAGTTGTTCGGCAGCTTGTCGATGAAGAAAGGCCGGTCAGTCTGGCGCTGCACCGCAGCGCGATCGAGATATTCCTTGCCTATTTCAAGGAGTTGAGCGGGCGTGAGCGCGGCTATCCCGTTCGGATAGTCAGTGATCCGGCGGGCGATCGCCGGGATGTCGGGCAGCTCCGACGTTCCCTCGACAAACGGATGGCTCGACAGGATCTGCTCGACCAGAGTCGATCCAGACCGCGGCATGCCGATGACGAAGATCGGGTCCGGTGTCGGGCAGCCCATCCCTGCCCGCGCCGTGAAGAAAGCGGGCGTGCACAAGGCAATGCTGTCGGCGACGAACCTGCCGGTTTCCTCAGCGTCATAGACGATCTTCGTCCGCCGCAGCGCGTTGCCCGCCGCATAATGATCGAACGCTCGGGCCGCGTCCTTGCGATCCTCGAACGCCTTGCCGAGCGCGAAATCGAGATGGAACCGGTCCTCGTCCGAAATATCGTCACGGGCGAGCTGCGCCTGCATCGTGGCAACATCAGCATCGTCGAACCGCACGGTCTTGAGATTGGCGAGGCTCCACCACGCATCGCCGAGTTCAGGCATAATCTCCGTCGCGCGGCGATAGGCCGCGATCCCCTCAGCCTGCCGGCCGACCGTCTTCAGGATATGGCCTAGGCTGGTCCACACCTTGGGCTGCATCGGCACCTGTTCGAGGACCTTGCGATAGAGCGCAGCAGCCTCGTCGAAGCGTCCGATCCGGCTGAGCGCCGCAGCCTTGAGATTGGCATGGCCGATATTGTCGGGCTCGTCCTTCAGCACCAGGTCGAGCTCAGCGACGGCCTCAGCCGACTTGTTCTGCCGGTATAGCGCAATGGCGAGGTTTGCTCGCGCCGCGGTGAAGCCGGGCTTAAGCTCGACCGCCCGGCGCAGCAATGTCTCGGCATCCTTGTAGCGCCCTAGCCGGCCGGCAAGCTCGGCCAGCATCCGTATCGCCTGGACGTCGAACGGATCGGCCTTGAGATAGGTGCGCAGCAACGGCTCGGCGACCGAGAGCTTGTTATCATGCAATGCAAGCGCGGCATCGACGAGATGCGGCGGCCAGCGATTGCCTTCCTGCTGCCAGTTCGGCTCATTGGGATCGAGGAATGCCATGCCGGTTCCTAGGCAGGCTTGGCTTCGAAGGCAAAGACCGCGCTCGCCTTGGCGGCGCTGCTGTCCGTCTCGGCGACCTCATACTCGGCGAGCAGCCGGAGCCGTGTTCGGGGGAGCCATGCCCGCCACGGATCGCCGACAAGGACATGCGCGCCGTCGGCGAGGCAGCGATCGAGAAACGCCGTGACCCGCTCCGCAAGATCTCGCTCGTAAAAGAGATCGCCGACCAGCACGACATCGACGGGCGGCGACGCATCGGCGATCAGGTCGCCATGCATTACCGATACGGCCACTCCGTTATGCGCGACATTCAGGCCAAGCGCGGCAACGGCATAAGAATCAACCTCGGCCGCGATCACCACGCTCGCCCCCGCCTTCGCCGCCGCGATCGCAACCAGCCCCGAACCCGCGCCCAGATCAAGCACCCGGCGACCGGCCACGATCTCTGGATGATCGAGAACGTACCGGGCCAGCGCCAGCCCGCCGGCCCAGTAATAGGCCCAATAGGGTGACCCGAACCCCTGCTCGTCCTGCGCCGCCAACTGCCCAAGGCCGCTTGACGGCAACGCCTTGTAGAGATGGATTTCCGGAATGCCCGGCACCGCGGCGAGCGACAGATTGGTCCGGATGAAATCGCGCGGATTTATGGTTGCCATGCGCGCCTTATAGACAGGGTGGGCGGCGCATTGAATCGGCGCCTGCTGTTGGAAATGTCATGAGGGTATGGGGTGTTTTCTGACATTTCCAACAGACCCGATAATAAGGGTATTTTACTTTTACGCTTATTTTACAGTATCTTATGATAAAAACATCGTGACCGCTCAAATTGCCCTTCGCGATGACTAGCGCGCCCGCATCGGGGGCGCCAGATCAGGAGAGCGGCAGGAACAGATCGGTTATGGCCTCATGCTCCGGCACGTCGGGAAAGAAGCTAACGCGCTGGCAATAAAAGGGGAAATCGCGAGGCTCTTCCCCGCTCGCCGGCAGCCAGTCGCGATACAGCCAGGATGCGGCCGGCTCGAGATCATCGCTCGACCCGATCACGCGTAGCCTTGCGCAGCGCCCGCCCGGGATCAGGCCGGGTTCCACGCCGTCGTCCGTCGCGGCAATCGGCCGATCGGTCGCGGCGCAGAGATCGATATGGGTCGCATCGGCCGGCGTCGTGCGTGGATCGGTATGGAAGACGTTGAAGGTCGCGCTCGTCCGCGGCGACAATCCCGCCGACTTGCGCCAGGCGATGAAGCGCTGGATGGTATCGCCGATCCGCGCCGGGTCGCCGCGATGTTCCATCAGCGCGATATTGGTCGACGGTGTTTCGACGATGATCACGTCGTCATGGGTGTAGCTGGTCTTCATCTGGGTGGTCCTTGCCTGGGTGAGTGGCCCGAAGGCCGCAAGCCACGGCTCCCAATCGGGAGATTTCCGGAAATCCGAGGGCAGCTGCCCGAACCGTTGCCTGAAGGCACGGGCGAAGGATTCCGGCGCTTCATAGCCGGCATCCATCGCAATATCGGTGATGGCATCGCCGCCCCGGAACGCCAGCCGATAAGATGCCCGCTTCATGCGGGCGAGCTGGACGTAACGATGGACGGACAAGCCGAACAGCGCCGCGAACTGTCGGTGGAAATGATGCTTCGAGAAAGCGGCGACACCGCTCAACACATCGAGGCGAAGATCATCGTCGAGGTTGCGCTCGATATGATCAAGCACGCGCTGCATTCGGGCATGATAACGTTCAAGCGGCGTGCCCGACCTCATCTTCGTCATTCCATCCTCCGTGGCGCGGCCAGTTAGACCGCTACCACAAAGCGGCGCTCGACCGATCTTGCTGAACTGCGCCCCAGGCCCAAAGCGCGCTGGACATCACTTTGGTACCAATGTACCAAGATAGCATGATGAGCGAAAACAAACCCCATTCCCCTATCCTGGTGGAGCGCGTGCAGACCGGCGTCCGGCTTGAGAAGCGGCTGCTCAAGGTGCTCAAAGCGGTAGCCGAGTTGAACGACATGTCCCTTGGCGACCTGCTCGAAGGCGTGGTGCTCCACGCGTTCGAAGGCAAATGCGCCTTCTCGGCCGAAAGCGTTGCCGTGATTGCCCAATTTACCGACCTCTACGGCCTGCAGCTGCGTGCGGCCGACAGCCATGCCCTGAAGGAAGCACCATGATCCCCGCAACGCCCCCGGCAATCATCGCCCCGGCCGAGATGCCCGCACATGTCAGCAACAGCTTCGAATTCACTATCGACGCGCCGTTGGCGCGCGCCGCGCCGCTGTTCGGGCCGGAGGGCGAGCGCAGCTGGGCCGGGCCGTCATGGAATCCGGTTTTCCTGTATCCGCGCCCGGCCGAAGATCGGGAAGGCGCGGTCTTCACTGTCCGGCACGGCGCGCATGACAGCGTGTGGGTCAACACCCTGTTCGATCTCGATCATGGCCGCATGCAATATGTCGCCATCATCCCCGCTATGGTGGCCACGGTGATCGACGTGCGCCTGATTCCGGAAGGAGCCGGCACACGGGCCCGGGTCGGCTACACGCGCACCGCGCTGACCGCACAGGCAAATGCCGATGTGACGGCGCTTGGACAGAAGGACGCCGCCAGCGCGGAGGAATGGCGATCGGCCATCGCGGCGGCTCTCGAGGCACAGCGCTGAGGCATCCCGTCACCACGGCTCAGCCTGTGCCGTATGCCGCCAGAAACACGCGCACGGCGTCGGCAGCATGACGGCGAAGGTCGGCCGGCTCCGGGATTCCGGCGTCGCCGAGCAGCATGGCCTGGTTCAGCGGCTGTGACATCACCAGCCAGTTGAAGTGTGAGGCAGCGACCGCCGCATCGTCGATCCGCAGCAGCCCGCGATCGGCCAGGCCTTTGAACGTCGTCGCCATTGCCGCCATCGCCCGCCCTGGCCCGCTTTCGTAGAGCGCCTTGCCCAATTCCGGGAAACGGCCCGTCTCGCCGATCACCACGCGGCGCAGCTGCATGAGCCTCGGCGTGAGGACGATGCTGAGCTGCAGACACGCATAGTCTTCAAGATAGGCATGCAGGTCACCGCCCGGCGCCAGTTCCGGGATGACGCCGTGCACTGCGTCGCTGCCCTTGTTGGTCAGGCCCGCCACGATCTCGAGGAACAGCGCCTCCTTGCTGGTGAACTGCTTGTAGATCGTCTGTTTCGAAACATCGGCCAGGAGCGCGATCTCATCCATGTTGGCGCCGGGATAGCCATCCCGCAGGAAGACTGTGGTCGCGGCCTCGACGATCGCCTTGCGTTTCCGCGCCGTGCGTCCGCCCTCCCCGGCAAGCTGATCGTTCACGGCAGCGTCTCTGGTCATCAATGGCGGGTCCACAATCAACCCGATTGACATCATCATACTCGTGAGTCTAGTTTCCACAAACTAGACTGAACAGTCCAGTTCTAGGAGAGTGCGTTGTGCATATTCAGTTCGCGGAGCTTCCGGTGCGCGATCAGGCGCGCGCGAAACACTTCTATGTCGACAATTTCGGGTGCGCCGTCGCGGCGGATGCGCCGATGGGGAGCGATGGTTGGCGATGGATCGAGCTCAAATTCGCGGGAATCGAAACCGCGCTGCACCT
>Ga0307508_10003557_pt1 | contig 15706 bp, 9 predicted proteins | sample 9_EM_MG_FD_203089 | JGI IMG/M metagenome (GOLD analysis project Ga0307508, IMG submission 203089) | Populus trichocarpa ectomycorrhiza microbial communities from riparian zone in the Pacific Northwest, United States - 9_EM | ecosystem: Host-associated > Plants > Roots > Unclassified | place...
AATATTTTTTTTTAAATCACAATAGTTTAGTTGCATACCAAAGATTAATAGCCAAATACTCTTAATCAAATAGGTACAAATTTTTGTTACCATTTTAGAAACGCCATAGCTGAACCTTTTATTTTTTATTTTTTTACACGTCTACTTTCAATTCATTTCAAGTCTGAGCAACAAACACAAATCCCTTCGAATCAAATCCAACTCACTCTCTCTCGTCTCTACCCAACCGAGCCTGTAAAATTCTTTCTTAGAGAAATTTAAACAACAACAACAACAACAATGCGTCTAGTTCTTCAACTACAATCCCTCTCTCTTCAATCCCTGTAATACAAGATCTTTAAAAAGAAAGAAAGAAAGAAACAAAAAATGTCAAAGAACTTCGTGAGAGAGAACGTGCCTCTCTCTCGATTCGGTGTTTTAGTCGCACAATTAGAATCCATAGGAGCCTCCGCTTCCCAACAATCCCCTGACCCTCTCCTCTCTTTCGATCTCCTCTCCGATCTCCTCTCCGCCATCGATGAAGAGCCACGGGTCCTTCCCTTCCCTTTCTCTCTTCTTTTATTAAAACGCCTTGTTTTTTAATTCTTCGAAAATCTGCAGGTCTTTAGTTTTTTTTTTGTTTTACGGTGCGTTTTGGATTTTCTTTGAATTATCGTTTTGTTTTTTTGGTTTAATAATGTCAGGAATCTATTTTGTTATGGCAAAGAAAATGCGAGGATGCATTGTATTCATTGCTCAAGCTTGGCGCGCGGCGGCCAGTGCGGCATTTGGCATCAGTGGCAATGGCTAAGATCATATCTAGAGGGGATAGTATTTCGATATACTCCAGAGCGAGTAGTCTCCAAGGGTTTCTTTCTGATGCTAAGAGAAGCGAACCTCAAAGAGTTGCCGGTTGGTTCAAAATATCACTTTTTTTTCTTGGATATGGAAAATTATGATATAAATTTACTTCTAGCATTTTATGCAAGTTGATCGTAAATTGAATTCCCCCCCCTATCAATGGATACATTTTTCAGTGTTGAAACTCCTTGCTAGCTGTTTGTATTTATTGCAGTAATTGTATGCGTGCTGCTTACTTTTCGGGCAACTAAGTCTTTCCTGAGTGAAATGTCAATCTTGTCACTGGGACAGGACGACATTGGCTTAGATGTATGTTTGAAGTCTGAACGGGTAAGATTAGGTCTTATTGCAGCATCTAGAATTTTCGGGAGTTTTGGGGAGTTGTGGGCAATGTTGTCAAGAGATGCTCCAGGCGAGGCGAGGCGAGGCCCCAGTGCCTTTATTAGCCTCAGGCGTTGGGTTTCAATGAAGCATCGCCTAGGCGAGCGCCTTGCAAGTGGGTGCAAGGCATCAAGGCTAGTGCCTGCTTGAAGTTCCTTTTCTGTTGGATTTTTTTTAACTTATTTACGTTTTGACGTATTTGTCATTTTTTTTTTAATTTACCACAAGAAACAAATTAGGGGTATTTTGTAAAAAAAAAAAACAAAGATTAGGGTAAGAAAATAATAAAAAAAATCATTAAAGCGGGAGACAAACAGATAATGAAGGGCACTTAGAAGAGAAACACCAGCCACACTTTCTTTTTTCAATAGTGGGAGTCGGAGAACAACACATCTGTACAAGTGTAGTATGGTTTGAGAGATGAGGACTTGGATTATAATCATGAAACAGAGGATATGAAGGATTCAAGTGAAGGAGAAGAAAGCATGGAAGAAGATGTTTTTGAAGATTAATGAATAAAGATGATGATATTTAATTTTGCATTTTAATCTATTTGGCTACTCACTACTTTAAATTATCTTATTTTGTTTTAAAGGTGAAAAACATAACTTTATATGACTATGTTATGGTATTTTATATTTTCTTTTGATTTTCTATTGATCTAATCTTAACTGGGAAGATATATATATTTTAGATTTATATAATATAATATTACGTATATATTTTTTTTATTTATAGCATATCGCCTTGGTTCATTTGGGCGAGCGCCTAGTGCCTTGGGCATTTTACAGGCTTAGTGCCTTTTGCCTTTGACAACACTGGTTATGGGATAAGATATTGGTGTAGTGCTAACACTATTGTGGGATAAGATCTTAGTGTAGTGCTTAAAGTGTTTTCAAATAGTTTTTTAGTAGATAGCAGAAAGATTTGAGAATCCTTTTGAATGGATTTTTTTTTCTTGGATGCCAAAAAATGATTTGTATGCATTCGTGCAATGGCTTTCATTGTGCTAGTTATGGTGCTTTTTACAGAAGTTGTAGATGGCACTTTGAGTGATTCAGGGGATGTAGTTGTGGTCTTTGAAATCCAGGGATTACATATGGGTTAATGCACAATTTTTCCCCCCAAGGATTCAACATTTGGGTGAATCTCTAAGAGTCCCCAATACCAGTCTCATGAGACCATGGAGTTAATTTCATATGTAACCACCCTCCACCCAAAACCAACGTTTCCTTAATGCAAATAAAAGCTGATACTTATTTCATTTTTCTACACTTTAAATTGTACAAAGCACCCATTTATATTTTTATAAAATGGAAAAAGGTAAAGCTTTGGATTTGGACTTCTCCAAAGTCCTAAACAAGGAGTGTCCATGTCTTTTTTCATTTTTTTTTTTAAATCTTTTAGATTCTTCTTGACATCCAATAGTAGGGTGTGAACTTTTGGAAGCATCTTTTTTATTTATTTATTCCTGCAAGGCTTTCCATTCTCTTCTCTGAACTTGATTCCTTGTAGTTAATTTTATTTGGAAAGTCAAGATGCCATCGTTGGTATGTCAGTGCTTTCACATGGGCAATGTTGAATTGTAAATTAGTAAGAAGGATTTATTGTAATATAGAAGGCGGTATAAGGCTGTCTTCCTTGTGCTCTGTGTTTCATAACAGTGGGGAGATTTGGAGTAGGTCATTTGCTATTTGCAATGAGCAATGCGTTTGCACCATTAGGGTGGAAGGCTTATTGCTGCTGCACTTGGTGGGTTTTGGGAGGAGAAAGGATTGTAAAATTTTGTGTAGTTGTGCGATGTTTGCAGTTCCTTAGTGTTTGTTAGAGAGGAATTCTAGAATTCTTAAGGATTTTTCCATCTTCAAATCTTTATAGTGTAATGCTTTAAGGGCTTTCTAGGAGAACTTTTCTAGCTAAACTTTAGCAAGGCGCGAAAGCCTGTCTTTTTGTCAGCATTATTCCTTACATTTTACTTTTTTTTTTTGCACAATGCCATAATCTTCTAGTGTTTTTCAGATTTCATTTCTTCTAGTGTTCACAAATAAAAGAAGCTAAATAGTTCATGTTGGGTAACTATTTTATATGAATGTTACTATATCATACATAAATTTAGATGTTAAGCAGCACCCAACTCTCTGTCTAACCTATAGAAAAACTATTTGCTCTTCCCTGGCATTCTATCAGAAACCTTTTATTTGTATAGGATTAGAATTTAGCTATAAAAAGTGTGTTACATTATTGCAGTCAGTTAGTGAAGCATTTTACCCTTTCACCTTTTCTTATTTGTTAAACTTTTATCGTTTGATCTTCATCATGTTTTTGAATATTTGTAGGTGCTGTGCGATGCTTGGGAGAATTATATCAGCATTTCGGAAGAAAAATTACCTCAGGATTGCCTGAAACAACTATTATTGCCTCAAAACTTATGAAGTTTCATGAGGTAGTCCAGCTCAATGTGTTATATGTACATATTGACCTTTACCTTTTCTTTTGCTAACCTTATTGCACATTGATATAGGTGTTTATCCTCTCTTACATGCCTTAGTATGGAAGTCTTTTCTCCTTGTGTAAGATTTAGGCCTTGAAATTTTTAAATTGAAAGCTGCTGCAAAAAGGTAGTCAGAGACAGAGGTTGTCTGTCTAAAGTAGACCAATGGAATAGAATAGTTAGGACTATGCAAGAGGATAGAACTTTACGTGTTGTTCTGGTTGCTATGCCACTTGATTGACACTTTCCTTCTTCAGATTGAGATTCTCAATGTGAGGAGTAGTGTTAGTTCCTTTGGTCAATAGATAAAACATCACAAGTCTGGGGCTTGTAGAGGAATCTTCTAGTCTAATGGAGGCTTGTTCTCTTCCACTTTGGATGAAAGTCACTTGGATGCTTTGAAACCCTTTTCTTGAATGCTCAAGGAAGTAAGGTTGGCTAGCATTGCTCTGCCTTTTTAAGTGGTTGACACTTAATATTAATGAGATGCTCTAAGCTGGACCACCTCAAAATTGATAGATGGATAGATCTGATTTGGTAGATCAACTATATGAAAAAAAGAAAAAGAAAACTTAAAATGCATGATTTATCCAGCTTTTTAATGTACCAAAGTTATCATATATTTGATTTTTTAGTGAGATAAGATCTAATGCCTCACAATTTAAATTTTGGGTTGTTGATTCAATAGTTTTTGTCATGAGAACCTTAATGAAAGCAACATGTTAAATATTAACTACCATTGATTATATTATATAATCTTATCTAACTTTCTTGCAAAAGTGAAGCAATTAGCGTATCCAATGTTATATTCTTAAATCCCAAGAGAATTGAGGATTATTCGTTTCATTAATTTATTATTTAGGATCACACCAAAGTTAGTGATTTGTTAGGTAGTTTGCTTGAGAGGGATATTTGTGAGGATTGGAAGTGGTATGAATTAATGGAATGGCAAATAGCCCTTCTAAGTCTTGCAGTATTTGGAGAGAGAAATTGCAAAGGCATTTGAAAGCATTGAGCATCCCTTTAGTGAGTGAGTTGAGGCGTGAAATAATTATTAAGCAACTGGTTTGCCGTGTGCTAATTTTGACTTGAATTTTTATTTCCTTGGGCTTCTTGGAATTTCTGAACTCTTATGGTTGTCTGAAATCCTTAAATCATATTTGATCTCTATTTACTTGGCTGAAAAAACTGTTTTAATTATCACAGGGGTAGTTTTCTTTATTCTTTTTGCTTCTTAACTGTTCATTTATCTGTAACTATGCTTTTGGATATGTTAAACTCTAGGATTTTGTGAGACAAGAGGCTCTACTGATGCTTGAAAAAGCTTTGGAAGGGTCTGGTGGTAGTGCTGCATCTACAGCATATACGGAGGCATTCCGTCTCATCACACGTTTTGCTATAGGAGATAAATCATTTGTTGTTAGAATAGCTGGAGCTCGTTGTCTGAAGGTATTTGCTAGCATTGGTGGACCATGCCTAGGAGTTGGTGAAATTGAGAATTCAGCTTCTTATTGTGTCAAGGCAGGTTTTCCTTAGTGATGTTTTCCTTGTTATTTTACCTTCCAGACATTTAATATTTAAGAATCTGATGTTATGAAGATATGAAAATTTCTGTCGCTCTTAGTAGGCCCTTGAGGATCCTGTATCACTTGTCAGGGATGCATTTTCTGAAGCACTAGGCTCATTGCTAGCTCTTGGAATGAATCCAGAGGCTCAGGTATTCATAAAACATGTGATTCTTGTCATGTCTCTTTTTTTGGCCCCCATTTTCCCTCCTTCTTTTCCTTTCTGCTATCTCATAGTTTGTTGTCTTTTACTAGGTTCAACCCAGGGGAAAAGGTCCTTTTCCTCCAGCAAAAAAACTAGAAGGTGGTTTGCAGAGGCATTTGGCTTTGCCCTTCACAAAAGGTATTCACTTGACCACCCAGTATACATTTGACAGGTGTTGGCACCTTCTTATTTTCTTCCGAAATCATGTTTATTAAATCACAGTCTTGGTGTAATATGTATAGATGGTGTTTTATTTAGTACGGGGTATTTCAAGTTTTAGGATTGAATATGGAGCAACTGATTTCCAGTGGAGAAAGAGTTCTATATTTTCCAGGATCTGAATTTGGTTAATTTGAAAAATCAAGTGATGGTGCTTATAATTTTGAATTGAAACTTGGTTTTGCTGTTCTGTTTTGTCTTTGGTTATTTATCACTTCTATGTTTTGGTTTTCTTTATGATGGCTTGGATAGCCTGTGAGTAGCTCATCTAAAAGTTGGTGCGTGTCTACATGCTTATTGGCTTTCTACAACTACTCACAAACAGTACAAATTGCAGTGAGTGGAACTCGGTTGAAGGATGTGCGAATTGGCATAACCTTATCTTGGGTTTACTTTTTACAGGTATTTTTTAACAAAACTTACCTTGAAAAATCCTAGCCCCCCTTTCTCCTGTTTTCTCCTGTCTTCTTCTTCTCTCTCTCTCTCTCTCTCTCATGCTTCTACTGTGCTATCTATTTTCTTGGTTGCCCACCCTTTGGTTTCCTTTAAAAGATTTCTTTCTTGATTAAAGTCTAATGTTAGAAAATTTAATGAATGAAATATTTACTAGAATTTTTATTCATAGTCTATTGTTGAACATCATCAATTTATCAATATAATTATTGCCCAAATATATTGCCCAGTTATCTTATTGGAGTGTTGCCTAATAGTTGAGCTTGGTTTGAAGTGTGAGCTTTAGTTAATCTCAACCTTGTTATTTGGTTTCTAACTTTGTTTTTTCCTCCTTAAATTATATATTGCAGGCAATTCGTCTAAAATATCTACATCCAGATAGCGAGCTTCAGCAGTATGCTTTGCAGGTTATGGAGATGCTTCGCTCAGATACTTCTGTTGATGCTCATGCACTGGTATTTGTTTCACAGAATTTTCATGTTTGTTCACAGAAATTGCATATTTGTTTCTTAATCTTTTTTGTAAGTAGGATGTTTGATGAAGAGATAATGCTGTGCTGTTTTTTTATTGTATTCTTTTGACAAAGTGGAATATATATTAAACATAGGGAAAGCTGAAGTGGGACATGGCTTAGTTCTTCCTATTCTTTTGATTTTTTTGTATGCTGTTCTGCTATCTGACGTTTCAATTCCATATTGCAATTTGTTTTTGTTGTCAAAGAATTTGTTAGTATTTTTGCAATTTAGTGGTGTTTATCTTCTAGCAAATACCTGTTTTAAAATAACTTTGGAATACCATGCTTTTGTTATGGGGATGAGAGGAACTCAAGGATAGTGTTTGCTATGCTTCATGTCAATGTTTTATGGAAGAGAAAGTAGTTTCGAACTAGTTGAATAAATATTAACTTAAAGTAGTGTAAAAGTAGTTTGTTAAATAAATGCTGAATTAGGATTCTCAAATTCTGTGAGTTGCTGGCTTTTGGATTTGTAATTGTAGGCTTTTGGTACAACTATGATCTGACATAGTCTTATCAGAGTGGTCGGATATACTGGCATCTGACAATAAGGCTATCATAATAGATTTTTTTTTTCATTTCTAGTTTGTAGACAGGAATAAAATCAAAACAAGTTGAAAGAATGCAAGTTACTGACTCTGCATCTAGAGCTTGGTTTGTAGCATTCCATGCTATCAAAATACTTACTAACTAATCTCATTTGGTGTTTTGAAGGCTTGCATTCTTTACGTCCTCAGAGTTGGTGTAACTGATCAGATGACTGAACCTACTCAAAGGGGCTTTTTAGTTTTCCTAGGAAAGCAGGTATGCTGAAGCAAATTTGAACAAGGTAGATTTATCATGAGCTGGTTCTTGTCTTGATTCTGTTCTCTTGGAAACTTGCAGCTTGAGTCTTCTGATGCCACTCCTTCCATGAAAATTGCTGCTTTACGTACATTGTCATACACTTTGAAAACATTGGGCGAGGTCAGACATTACTATACTGTTCATATAAAATGGTTCCTTCTGCTTTCTAATGCACTGTCAAAATATGGTCAACATAATTTGAATAATGATGGTCCCTTGATTTGATTGGGAAGGTGAAACTTTTTAACAGTACTATTTTAGCTTGACGACATATACAAGCTCTACCTTTTCTTGAAAAACAGATCTGCTCCAGCCCTGGCGGCTGTTGCATCTCTTTTTTTTACCCTCCTTTACCCTTTATCTGTTCTCTTGTTTAGATCCCCTAATTCCCTTCCATTAAATTTGCTTCTCCTTGTTCTTTCCCTCTAATGTCACTTCTGTCTTCTGTCTATCCTCTGCTTGCCTCCCCTTTTACCTGTCTTGGTTAGTTGGGAACATCAAAGCTGTTTCAATAGTTACTTGCAAGTCTCTTCTGTTCACCAAACAGCTGTTGTGTTATGATGATCTCTGTCTTGAACATCCATTGTTATTGTAACAACCCCGTTTTCTACCAACACATTAATCTATACAATGATGGATGAGCATAAAATCTGGAATTTTTTTTATACATATGTTGTAAGCTACATATAATCTTATCCAAATTTCTATTGAAATTTCAACAGAGTCTCCTCTAAACTGAGAGATCCTAAGTTATCGACATGGACCTGTTTCACTTCTATTTCAATCTCCATTATCGATCTAATCATCCTGGATCAATTCCACAATTTAACACCATCAAGAATAGACCATATCTATTCTTTTGATCCATCATTTCATACTACAATCAATAAACACAACATATTCATCACACAGTAACTAATCAATAATTATAAGGTAAAAGAATCATAATTTAAATCTCATGCATTTATAATTGTAAAGAAAAAGAAGGATTGATTTAAGAATCTCTAAAGTCATAGTTTAATAAATTTAGCTGATACATGCATCCTAATATTAAAATTTACATACATACCAAAAGAACATACTCAAAATTAGAAAAGGAGTTTATGTTTTCCTTAATTACAACTTTAATAACTATTTAACAAAACTACAAAAGTGATATACTGCATATCATGAGCTTGTGAAGATCCTGTAAACAATTTAGTTTATAACAATTAGCAATAACTAAAATATGTTATAGCAAGATAAAGAAATCTTCTACTTAATTTATACATAGACAATCAATTATTAAACCATTCTTTTTTTTTCTTTGCGGAATCAATTCGTATCTTGGTTGTCAACTAAATTGACATCTTAAGTACTACGCTAGTGCTAGTCAATTTCATATTTCTAGTCATCAAATCAAATTGATGCCTTTAGTTCTACTCCAAGTACTAGTCAATTTCATATTCCTGGTCATCAAATCAAATTGATGCCTCTAGTACTACATTGAGTACTAGTCAATTTTATATTTTAGTCATCAATCAAATTGATGCCTCTAGTACGATACTGAGTACTAGTCAATTTCATATTCCCTTCTAGTATTCATCTCTCATCCCATACAACCAAATACATCGAATATTTACGGAAAAATAAAGAATTATCATTAATAGCTCTAGCATGTTTATAATAGAGGAGTCAGTCTCCTACTTGCTGCTCGTGAAGGTCCTGCCTTGTTGCCTTGGAATCCTGCTCCAGCAACCTCTCTTGTATCAACAGGTATACACATCACTCCCCATTTAGTAATGCAACCTCTCTTGTATCAACAGGTATACACATCACTCCCCATTTAGTAATTCAATGTAAGTTCACCCACAACTTAATCATTAATAACAATTTAGCTTATAATAAAAATTCCACTCTCAAAACCTCTATCATTTAAGTCTTTTATCAAAGGAAAGATTTTTTAGAGTCGGCTACTCTAGTCGTTTTTACTTATCCCCTAGAACACTGGTTACTGTTTTGATTATATCTGAAGCTATAAAATTCGGTTTTGGGTATGGTTTGTTTCTTCTGAAAGCTAAGATACTCCAATACAACTTTGCTGAAGGAAATAAAACCCAGTTCTGCCATTAACACATCAAAATCTATCTGTTATCACAACATGTAAGACTGTCCAGTAAGGTTCCAGTCCGACCTCCCCTTAGATTTTTTCCCATATCTGGAGTTTTGTAACTCCAAATTATGCAAGGTCAGTTTCATTTGAAAGCTAATATCCCTAACTACAACTTTTGTGAAGAAACCGCCTGGAACTTGAGTGACAAATCTGTCCAGTTTCAAATCTAAGGTTTCTAACATGCAGCCAAGTATTTTCCTTCATTTTCCTTCCTATTCAAGACAAGTATCTCTCTTCCACATGTCTTATAACATCATTAAACACAACCTCCCCATCAATCAATTAGTCCATTTCACATCCTACTTGAAATAATTAAAATTCTCTCAAAGAAACATATTCATTTTCTTTAACATTTCTTCATCAAACCATAATTCAACACAACACAAATTCTGTAATTCTTACGAAGTCTCAATGTTCGTAATTTAAGGCATAAACAACCTTTTCATTACAATTTAAATACAAGATTTCCATTTCTTTTCAATTCATTCTCCACATCTCAATACATGCTATTATAAGTAAACAAATAACATATATACATTGTTCTAATTTTCCTAATTCTTTCCCTTTATGGTCGGCACCACCCCCTTCAATAGCACTAGGATTTCTCTTCATTTGTGTATATTCTAAGTTATTTTCATTCATCTCTATACCAATTACATCAAACAAAATAAATTTCTCATTTCCCTCACATTTCAATATAAACCCTAACTTAAAACTTACAATTTAGGTATAAATTCCTAATTGAATTCATTTAGGCATGCATATTTAAGTCTAATGCCACTAACCTCGTGATAAAATGGTTTTTGAATCGTAATTAATTGAATTTTTCCTACACTTCTCCCTTTTTCCTCTCCTAGGCCGAAATTGGCTTTATATGGAGGATGGATTTTTTCTTCTTCAATTCTCTCAATTGAATTGATACCTAGTCATTATTCATGTCATTAAACATTATTCCATCACAAATTTAACATTTTAACTATCGAATTTATGAAATTCAACATCTATGCAACACTAACACATTCATCCATTCACATAGTGCATAATCATTTAAAACCAAACATTTTAAATGAGTTTCTCACCTTAATTGAATGCTAATCCAAGTGGGAGATTGCAAGAACAAGCTAAGTTCCCTTCCCTCCTCCTTTTTTGCTCCTAAGCTCCCTAACCCTAACTTTTAACTCTTTAGAAACCCACTAAACCACCTAATTTCTTCTTTTGATCACTCAACAACTCTTTTAATCACTCTTTGCTAACCTTTTCCAAGTGATTTCATCAAGAGATGGAGAAGAAAAAATAAAAAATCCATGCCCTTCTTCCTTTGGTGAGCTGTCGGCCTTAAGAGTGAGAAAGAGAGATGTATTTATAGGTTGATCTTTTGGAATTTACACTTTTACCCACTATATTTCATATTTTGATTTTAACCCCACCAATTTCTATCTAGTCCTTCTCCTAAAATTTAATGCTTTTACATCTTCTCATTTCATTAGATTTCATCCCTTTTCTTTAAATTAAATTTCTTTGACTTTTTATTTAACCCATTTCATTACCGGGTCAAGAATTTTTTTTTTTGGTTTCAATTATTTTAACCAGGGGTTTACAATTATAACCTTCTTTTAATCAATCAGATCAGAAGTGAGCCCTTTGGTAGAGCAGTCTTGGTCTCTTTTTTATGTGTTAACTCTTGACTTGTTTTTAGTCTCTTTTCATAATACCTTTTAATTTGTACCAGCAGGTTTTCTTTGATGGTATAATTGAATTACATACTGCTATTATTAACCATATCTTGGTTTTAGCATGCTTATCGTTGCTGGTCCCTAGTTTTATCATTCTAATATCTCCATTTCAATCAAGAAGTGCATCACTTTAGCATGTTGATTTGAATTTGATGGCAGAAGCTTTATGCTTGTTTTTCCTACTAATAAAGTACGCTTTTTGTGAATTACTTGTTGGTGATTAATACTACATGAAATCCCAGGATTGGAGACTGTTATGCTGTTTTATGTACATTTTTGTTTATATGCATAATAATAGTATTTTTTAACGTGGAACTTGACCTGTTTATTTTTCAGGTTCCATTAGAATTCAAGGAACTCTTTGACAGCACAATTGTTGCTGCAGTATCTCATTCTTCTCAACTTGTAAGGATTTCATTATGTCTTACTCTTTAAATCTTATTATAATTCTTCAAATAGTTTTTCTGTAAATTTTTTGTAAAGTTACTTCAAACATCCTCTTGTTTTATCTAGCTGTCAAACAGATGGTAAAGTCCCCACTTAAATGTTGTGACTGTTGTTTGACTAGAATTACTACCCTTACCTTTCTTATGGCCTTATCATGATCTGAATTATGGTTAATTTAAATTGAAGATACTGAATGTTAGGATTGTGTCATCATAGTGCAGGACAAAGCTGTTTCGCGAAGGAAAAGTGGTGGAAATTATGGTGGTTATGAATGAGAGACCAGTTATAAATTTTTATTAAAAGAACATTGACTTCAATGAGACAAGGAAAAGAGCAAAATAAAGAATAAAAGCAAGAAGAAGAGATGAACTAGATGCATGTGGCATCTAAACAACTATCAAAATATGAGCTTGATATAAGCTTATCTATAAACTCAATGTCTCCCCTTTTTTTTCGCTCTGGTGTAAATATAAAACCAGTAAAAATGCTAGTATTTTACTTCTGGGGGGACCTGGGTAGGAAAAGTTCATTTTTCTATTATGTTTCCCTATCTTCACCTGCTGCCATTTTTTTCTACACTTAATGATGATAGTGTTTTTTATTTCAGTGCTCTAACTCTTCTGGTTTTTGCATTTATATGGTTTCCATGGTAGTTGAATATTAATTGCAAACTTGTGGCTAGGTACGCATTGAGGCTGCCTTGGCATTGCGTGTTTTGGCTGAGGTCGATCCTACATGTGTTGGTGGTTTGATTTCTTATGTTGTGACCACACTAAGTGCTTTGAGAGACAATATTTCATTTGAAAAGGTATAGTTAATATTTTGACATGACACTTGGTTCTTGTTCTATCTGTGTTAGTGTTTGCTCCCTTGTATTTAAATGTCTTGTTTGCTTCCCATAACTAATCTGGAATCAGTTTAATGCTTGAAGTGCATAACGTGAAAAAATTTAGGATCCTTTTTGAACAGTTCTTTTTCTTCTCTCTTCCTCCCTCTCTTCCTTCCTTCATCGTTTGATCAAACTATCATAATATAACTCTCCATCTCATAAAAAGTTTCTGTTGGTTGCTCTTGATGGTTTCCATGTTGTGTCCCCTCTCAATTTCAAGGCTGAGGTTTTCTGTACATGTCTGCTATAAAAGTAGTTTCATACAAGCGCGCACTGTTTTGAATTTTTCTTTGTATAGATATTCTTTTGAATTTGAATTCTCGAATAGAAGCTATGCTTCTGATCTTGCATGCTTTTCATTTATAATTGCTCCCTAACCAATTCTCTTCCTACAGGGAAGCAATCTGAAAACTGAGCTTGATTCTTTGAATGGACAAGCTACTGTTTTGGCTGCTTTGGTTTCTATTTCACCCAAACTGCCTCTTGGCTATCCAGCCAGGTAATTATTCTAGTTTAGTTCCTACTTCCATTAAACTCGTTAATGTTACATGGTTGTTGAACGTGATTTAATTTTGCAAACTGTTGAGTTTCAAAGTGAATTGCTTCACATTTCCATAAACTCCTAATAACCTAGTCAGCAAGAGTGGCTTGGTATTCAAACTGGGAGTTTGTATTTCTTTGATCATTGTAATTTATTCTTCAAATGCTCACGTAAATAGTCAGAGTCCATTATAAAAAAAAATAACCAAGGGGAACAATGAATGAATGAAATTTCACTTTAAGGAATGCCTATGTAATTTTAGATTCAAAATGTCCTACTATATCCTACCAAACTTTGAGATAATTGGCATATTTATATAAAAGCAACACAGTTGGTTATAGATTTCGAATCCCATACCTTTCGAGCAAAGTGATAAGTTTTGCAGCTGCCAATGGTCATTTTTCTTTTGTAAAAATGGTTTGAATGTCTCTCAATGGAGGATCTCTTCTCTTTAAATAATGAAGTATCAACGTAATTACATTCTACAATCACTCCTAGAACATAATTACAATCTCTCTTAAAATGTAACTATGTGCAACTAATTTCCTATCAATCAATCTTCCTATATCAAGCTTCTAAATCAAGTAATTGCATATTAATCTTTCTAAATCAAGATATTACAGTTAACACCCCCCAAAAATTAATGTGTGTGGATCACAAAGCATTAATTTGTCAACTATGAATTGATGTCGATGATGAGATAGAGCCTTGGTAAGGAGGAGTAATCAGATGTTGGTCAAGTGCTTAACAAATAGAATGAAAATCTACTGCAATGCTTGATGCAGTCATTGAAAATCAGATTGGTAGCAATTTGAACAACACTAGTGTTATCAGCATGGAGAGGAGTAGGAGTAAGTTGAGGAATGCCAAGTTTGCCCAACAAACCCCAAAGCCAAACAATCTAAGAGCATATGAATGACATAGCATGATATTTAGACTCGGTTGAGGATTTAGAAACTCTATCCCTTACTCTTCTAAGAAATAAGGGCATAACCAAAAAACATGGACCGACCAGTAACTGAACGAGTGTCAGGACAACCAGCTCAATTCGCATCACTATAACTCAACTGTAAAAAAGTCCTAGAAGGAAAGAATAACCTGTGACCAGAAGTACCATGAGATAATGAAGGATACGTCGTACAACGATCAAGTGAGGATGGTGAGGAGCCTGCATAAACTGACTAAATTGCCAAATATCAAGCCAAGTAATTGTCAAATACTTCAAACTCCCTACTAGTTTTCGATATGATGAGGGATTAAATCGTAGCTTTCCATCATCTTGTTGTAGCTTCAAGTCGACCTCCATTTGTACAAGGACCAAGTTACTGGACTAAACTAGCTAGGGTGAGAAGCTCTTGAGTATACTTGTGTCGTTGCAATAGTGTACCAGTTGGACAACTTTACCAAGAAAATACTGCAAGGTATCAAGATTTTTCTTATGAAATGAAGTGTAAAGATGAGCTTTTAGTTGCTCAATCAATTGAGAATTAGACCTTGTAATAACAATAGCATTCATATATACAAGAAGTGCAACAATTCTAATAGCAATCTTTTGAAGTAAGAGAGAGGAGTCAAACTGACTTTGAATAAAATTAAATCAAGAAGAGTAGAATGAAACTTCTTCAACCAGACACACGTGGTGCTAGTTTCATTCCATATATAGATCACTTTAAACGACAAACCAGAGGAGGAGTGAGTGAACATGTAGGTGGAGGAGTCATATATTTCTTATTTGAGGTCTCCTTGTTGAAATGCATTCCTCACATCTATATGTTGCAATAACCACCCTTCTAAGGCAGCGATAGCTATAACTATGTGACAGTAGTCATTTTAGCCACAGGTGCAAACATCGCATCATTATCAAGCCATACTCTTGTCGATTTTCAAGAGCCACCAAACAGGCTTTGTAACTTGCAATTGAACCATTAGGATGTAGCTTTATGGTATAAACCTATTTGCAGTCAAGAAGTTTGATGCCATCAGGACAATGAACAATATTCCTTAGTAAGACTTAGGTTTAGTAGTAGTAGTATTAAGAGTAGGTTGAAGAGTTGCAGGAGAGAATTTGGACGTGAAATCCGAGATGATTGACGAGGTTCAGCCAGAACATGATCTGGTGTCGAAGGTTAGATCAGACAATGTGACTAGTGGCTACAAGATCGTTTAGTATTGTGGTAGCTTCTGGTTTTTGCCAAACCACAATGAGAGAAACTATTTGGTTAGCCAAATAGCTTCTACTTTTTGCCCCGGACCTCACATATAATTGCATTTCAAATATTGGTTTTGCAGAAGCTAAAATGACTTGTTTTTCATTTATTTTGCATGCAAAAATACATCTCATAATGGTTTTAAGAAAACATATATTTTTGTAAACATATATTTTTTAAATTATAACTAAAAGTGTTTTTCTCAAACCTATTTTTTTAAATC
>Ga0307508_10003558_pt1 | contig 15704 bp, 15 predicted proteins | sample 9_EM_MG_FD_203089 | JGI IMG/M metagenome (GOLD analysis project Ga0307508, IMG submission 203089) | Populus trichocarpa ectomycorrhiza microbial communities from riparian zone in the Pacific Northwest, United States - 9_EM | ecosystem: Host-associated > Plants > Roots > Unclassified | place...
GAACCATTCCAAATATTTTTTAAATCTGAAAAAGTCGGAATCGGGGGCAATAAACTGTTGTACATGCCAAATAATGTCTGGATCAAGCTGAATATTATTTTGATCAGTACAACCCCGAATCGGATGCTATTCAACCCGACTGACATTCCAAACAATGTCCGAACCATTCCAAATATTTTTCAAATCTGAAAAAGTCGGAATCGGATATATACACTCACTTTATATGTTAAATAATGTCTGGATCACCCTGAATATTATTTCAATCAGTACAACCCCGAATCGGATGCTATTCAACCCAACTGACATCCCAAACAATGTCCGAACCATTCCAAATATTTTTTAAATCTGAAAAGGTCGGAATCGGATGATATTAATCCATTTATATACTACACAATGTCCAGAAGGGCCAGAATATTGTTTCGATCGGTACAACCCCGAATCAAATGCTATTCAACCTGACTGACATTCCGAACAATGTCCGAACCATTCCAAATATTTTTTAAATCTGAAAAGGTTGGAATCGGGGGCAATAAACTGTTGTACATGCCAAATAATTTCTGGATCAAGCTGAATATTATTTTGATCGGTACAACCCCGAATCGGATGCTATTCAACCCGACTGACATCCCGAACAATGTCCGAACCATTCCAAATATTTTTCAAATCCAAAAAAGTCGGAATCGGATATATACACCCACTTTATGTGCTAAATAATGTCTGAATGGGCCTGAATATTATTTCAATTGGTAAAACCCCAAATCGGAGTCTATTCAACCCGACTGGAATCCCAGGCAATGTCCGAACCATTCCAAATAACTTTTAAATCGTCAAAAGTCGGAATCGGATGATAGTAATTCATTTATATACTATACAATGTGCAGAAGGGCCAGAATATTATTTTATTGTAAACTACCCCGAATCAGTATCTATTCAATCCGATTGTCACCCCAGATGATGTCCGAACCATTCCGAATCTGATTCAGACATGTTCGGAACAATGTATTCGCTTGGACAGGTAAAACACTACACTGTATGCCCGATTCGGCCTATAGGCATTCGGTAGAGCTCCACCGAATGGTTCGGAACGGCTACAGTGTGTCTATTCGGTGGTAGGTTAAGACCTTACAATGTAGCTTACCTATGTGTCGAACGAGAGGGTTTGGCGCATTTTGGGCCTGCACTGGGCCGAGTCTGGATAAGATGTCCTGTAGGACAGCATGTGTGGCTTTGTGCTGGCTGTGCAGGTCATCCACGGCACCTTCGAGGTTGATGAGATGGCCTAAGTCAGCCGGACTGTCATCAATCATCTCTGAAGTTGACATGAGGAGTGACTGGTAGTCAGAACTAGCTGAGGAGAGGGGAGGGGATGTTCGGCAGAGGCATGCATAGAGGCAGAGGAGTCTGAGGGGAGTCCAAAGCGACCTATAGTGCATGCAACGTGTCTGTAAGGGGACTGCGAGTTCGGTCCAACCCTCGGCACGCTTAGCTTTGCCCTAGTCACCCTTACCCTAGACTAGGGCTACGCCGCGCGCCCTCATCCTTCGTCATCCCTTCCCCCCATGTAGCTGTACGTATCTCACGGACTGTCAGCGCCCATGTCGCTGTTTATATTTCATCTATCGGACACTTGTATGTACTGGCTGCCGAGTAGCTCGGCGGCTGATGGACTATTCTTAGCTTAGCCCTGTGCCCTAGCCCTTAGCCCTAGCACAGCCTCCGCATGTAGTATATAAGTGTGGATGCCCTATCGAAGATAGGCATCCTTGTTATTAACTTGGTTCCCGGGCTCTCCATTCCCCTAACAGTGTCCAAAAATCGGCTCTCTAGGGGATCCTTTCCTACTGTAAGTGTGACTGCAGGGTGAACACTGTCAGGCTAAATCTTTGTTTGGCAACAAATCTTAGAATAAACATCATTTAATTCACAATTGATCTATTTTCCTTTTCTTATCATTTCGCTTTTTCCTTATCTAATCAAATCACACTTATTTAATCAACAGATTAGATATGGTTCGCTTATCTTTTCTTTTATCTCTATCTTATCATTATCTTATCGGCCTCTTACTTAATAGTACTTAGTAATTGTAGACATTTACTATGAAACTTCCTAATTCCATGGAACTTTCTAGAACAAACTATATTAGAAACATATGTATGTAATTTGCACCAATGTTTCCTCTATTTATAGACAGAGATCCGAACTGGAAGCTGACTAAATCTTGAGAATTGACTTGCACACTGATAAATATCTCAAGGATTAGTAAGAACTTGACTCTCTCATTATGAATCGCGTGCTTACTCAGACATTGACTTTGCGCACAGTCGAACAAGTCAGGGTTTATTAATAGCTCCAAGATTGGTAAGACATTGACTCAAATTGTCACAAATCGCATGCACTTACTCAGACATTGACTTTGCGCACAGTCGAACAAGTCAGAGCTTACTAAACTCATGTCAAAAGTGGCATAACCTAGTCACAATCCCATTCTGCGATCTGACAGCTACAGCCACAGCCTCTGAGTATAAATACTGGCCCATTCATACTCTTACCCCCCAGTTAATAGAATTCGTATTTTACCCTCTATTACTCTCTACTAACCTTAAGGTGTCTATACAGTAGCTATAAGATCCTAGGCGTAGATAGCTTTCTATACAATCCTTAGGACATCTATACAGTAGCTATAAGAGTCAAGGAAATTTGATATAGAAGCTTTAGTCCAACATTTTACCCCTTAGGTTGCTTATACAAGAGCTATAAGACCCTAGGCACATACCTATACTCTTAAGCAGATGTCATGTGAATGTCATGGTGTGTTTGGCCAGATCAATAGATTCGCGCTCCACGACAATGGCACGATTGCCTCTCTCGCAATGCCGCCACACTCCATCACATTTTTGGTGACGTCCCGCGCTACCATGTTCGGAGCATGTCTCACATCGTCCTCCATAATTCATTGCAACCGCTCGCCTTCATCTCTTTCAGCTCTTCGTCATATCAAGCCTTTCTATCATGGGGGTGTTCTCTCTCACAAATGGTCGTCGTGAACAAATCTCTTCACAAACAAAGTCCACAACATATATTGTTTACAATTCTTCCATCTTGTGATGTCGACATCCAGATTCATCATTTCTCTTCCAATGTTCTGCCAAATGATACCGTCACTCTCATTATTGGAAAAGTGGCATTCCCCTCCTTCTGACATCCACCTCACAACACGCACTATTGCTAACCATGCAATTATTTAGCTTTCCTGGCAATGCGTCATCAGAGGAATACCACACGAGCTTGCCCAATTTCCTGCATCCCATTATTTTTGGTGTCAGCCATATAAGCAGCGTTGGCCATTCCACAAAGTCCCCTAGGACTTTCACCATTTCAATGTGTACATATCTGGAACCTCTATTCCTTTGTCGATTAGGTGCAATCTCTGATTTTCTTTCTATATAACCTCAATCTCTTCTAACAATGTCACAGATGTGTCTTTGCCTTGCCCATCATGTTATGCATTTCCTTTATTAGAAGTGTGTTATCTTTTTCTCCCATCGGGCAACTCTCTATTGCGGTTGATGACTTGACTCTAAGTCTGGGAAGCTGCTCTGAGGTGGTCGCAACTGGCAATGCACCTGTCACTCCATCGAAAAGAAAATTCCATGCCTACCATTCAACTACAGCGAAATCAGATCTCTCCGCCTCTTCCACATAACCAGAGCTCCTGTAAGTAATACCTTTTATGGACAATTGTCTTGCTGACGAATGTTTTCAGATCATCCTCTCCTACACTCTTGGTTGAGCCATCATCATATCATCTCCAGTGATTAAGATACCTGGGTTACCATCGCCACAGGACAATCCACCATTTCTGCACAACTCCATCCTCTCATAAGTTTACTTTGTACTTGCGTATCTTTACTAAAATAATACAAAGCATGCTCACTATACCACAATCTTCAAGTGCAGCGAACAGGAAGCCGCTGGTGATGCAGGAAATTGAGATAAGGGAAAATGCCAATGAAAGTAGTGGGCCATGACATATTTTTAACTCTTTAGTCCTTTTTTCCTGTACTTTAACTGTACAGCAAATAAATGGTCTTGCTTGGGCCCATACCTACCACCTCCATACTCGACTACACCTTGCGACAATCAAGGTCAGAATGATGTGTCGCATCATGCGCAACTTTTCGGTGGATCATGCCTTAGTTAAGAACGCTAGAGTTGTTATAACCAACGTTAGTGGCACACGCTTACTCACCATCCAGCAGTTGTCAAGGACTGACACTGAACCACATAGGAGCTGACTTGACAAGACCAGTCTTCTCACATGCACAACTCTACACAGCATTGTCCCAAATTCGAAATCGCCAGCACGAAATGGTCTTACTACCAGCAGAGAAAGTCGATACTCCAAATGTCACTTACTTTGAATTACTTAAACTTAGATACACCACAAAATACGCCGAACGTCACTTTCTTAAATTTACTCAATTGAATCAATTACTGATGGTAAAAAAATTGTTGCGGGAGCGAAGCAAGGCCCTGCCTTGTTCTGAATTAAGCCATCGACATTTCCACCTATCCTAGAATTAATTAGTAAGAATTCCTCATGACTTCTGAATTTTTTGGTAATCTATTTTTAGAACTGCCATCAACGTGTTTCTATTTATGTCACCTTCCATTTATATTCTGATTATGTCACCTTCACAGCCACAAGTTTCTTTTCTGGCAATATATTCATGCCTGTCCGCATTTTTGTAGTACAGTACTTAGTCCGGATGATTTACGCCGACTGAATGCTGATTTACATGCCGCCGATCGCATCAGCCGGCAGGGTCACGTGACAATTGTGTGCGCGCACCTCTCCCCGTGACGCGGATGCCAGCCCGCCCTCCTGGCGTCCGCGTTGCAGAGAGGGCCCCTCCCCTCCCAAAAACCTGTAGATAGCGTCCCAAATGTTGTATTATGCCTGTATATGACAAAAGAAATAGATAAAATCTCCCCAGTCCCGTGAAATCAAGTGGTTAGGACTGTTCGCCAATCCCTCCCCTCCCATTGCATTGGATGGTGGCCATTGGGGCCATTGAAAACTGCTTGAATTTAAGTCTACCATACATTAATTACATGACTGCATGTTTTTATGTGGAAAAAAACCACAAAATCCGGGTGTTTTAAGTGCAGTGAGCTCTTACCTTGGGTGCTAAGTAGTCACTAAGTGCTCATTTTGGCGGACTAAGTACTTAGTGCCGGCTGATTTACTCTAAATCAGCTTGATTTACACCTGATTTTTGGGGCAAACCAGCTCAATTTACGGTTGCCACATGCCAGCAAAGTTGACAGCCTGTCGTGATGACGCCCCATCAGAGCTTCCCGCGGCCAGGACAGCCGCGAGTTGGCATATTAACCATGTGCTCCTCCTCGAGCAGGGGCACCGAATTTTTGGAGGGCTTTGAGTGCTTGAATTAGTTCACAATGCACGGAGATTGCTGTATTTTCAAAATTCCAGACGTAGTTACATGCGAAACTTTATAAAAATTATATCTACACGTAGCCCCGGTTGCCATCTGTCATTCCCACTTGCCCTTGCTGATTCTCGGCAACTGCGGTGCTGTCCTGGCCAACGTTGGCATCAATGTGAGCCCTCGGCGGCCTCGGTGCATGTAAATCAGGCGAAATAACTGTACTTATAGCTGTAGACTTATTACTGTAGACTTATTTTCTTACTTATTTCCGCACATACCTACTAACCTTTTCTTACATTTCTTAGACTTATTTTAGTCTCTTCTTGTCCTGTTAATTAGAGATTAAATTCCTATGTTCCCCTATTGTCTGAATAATCTTTCAGATATTTATAGACTTAGTTCCTTGGTTTAGTTGTCTTTTAATTAATTCAATTAACCTAACTGTTCCTCTCTGAGCCCATTAATCTAATCTATTGGACAGTATTGTTGAAGAACACGTGTATCTCATCTAAGATTGCGTAGAATCTAAACAAGACCTGATATTAGTATTAATATATCCCAGAACAACTGGAATAGCCTGAGACCTCCTTGAAACTTTCTTTCATAATCTATCTCCGGTGAAACTCAGGTAGTAATTTGTTTCAAAAACAAAACTACGTCAACAACACTATGAGTAATGAGCTAGCAGGGGATCCAAAGAGGAAAGGATAAGAATCCCTCTGCTGGTATGGCCTAATATATACAGTAAATAAAAATATACAAAGTGTCTGGAAGTAATGCAATAGGTCCGATGATGTACAGAATGGCATGATGGCAGCTAAGGGTGCATAGGCATTCGGTCTGATGAGTGTTTGGTGAGTGCAGGTGTTCGGTGACTGCAAGCGTTCGGCGAGAGTAGGCGTTCGGTGTGCGATGGAGCGCATAGGGTAAGGGTGTTCCCCTTACAGGCGCTAATCAAGTACCGAGGGTTGAGCTGCAACACCCTTCAACTGATCAACAACAAATGCAAGAGATTTTGAAGGCACCAAAGAGAGTGACTGAATCTCTTCAAAATGATTCACATTTGTATCTGATGCCTCATGTATACGCTTGCCATTGAGCCCACCCATATATTTGAGATACTATAAACATTTTACTAATTTTCAGGCAACATATAGAGAAAGACATATGATCAACCTTCATTACATTTGCTGGAAGAGAGGTTTGTGCCTGTTTAATAAAAATCTGATGGGCTATCAATCAGTCAACAAATATTGCCTTCAAATAATGAACAGATGGTGATGATCCTGCATATCGAAGTGGATTGCCAAATGACAAGAAAGAAGGGATCAAAAATCCATAAAATCCAAGTGAATGAGCAGCATCATAGTACATGAGCTCGAGCTCGGTGTGGTGACTGTGTTGCAGCTCAGAAGCCATCTCAGCAAAGGGAGCAGGACCAAAATGTGTCACAAATGCATTACACATTTGAGACATCATTGTTTTGTCAATGGCTTCGCTTGCACTTATATATGCTGTAATTGAAATTAAAAGGTTAATATCTAAATAGGTGTAGAAGCCCACAGAAATGGAAACAGAAACAAAACATGGAAGTTGTGCAATTATGATGGTCCAGATCGCAAAGAAAGTGATTTGTGAGAAGAAAGTAGTCTACTGAAAGGGAACGAACACGACGGGCAATAGAGTTGTCATTCCATCCTGAAAACTTGGTTAGTTCTTAGTGAATGCAAAGAAAACAAATTTAGACACCAATTTTTGAGAGAGATGACCACCACACTTGAATAAGTCAGGTGCACCAGGAAGACAAGCAGGCAACCAGAAAAAGATATCACAAGCACATAGGTGATCAAATTGTAGCCCAGTTATCACAGCATCATGGAGTGCAAAGACAGGAATCCGTTACAGGATGCTTGGGATGGTAGAAGAAGTCTCTCTGACAAGAAGACTCTGGCCAACTATGAGCATTAATTTCTTTCTTAATCTGCTTAAGTGCAGCACTCAGATGCCAGTGAATGGAGGACTGCTCTTGGGCCTCAGAGGCTTGGAATTCTGCTTGTACATTGGTAACAGGTTTGCTTGTGGGTTCTAGAATTTCATTCAATAGACTATCTTCTACTACACTATTGCCACTGGCAACATCCGCAAACTCATCGTGTTCATTAATATACGCGAGGTCCCATTTCAGCTGAGCATACTCCGGTACTGTAATTGTTGCAGCAGGAAGACATGGTTCTAGTGTGGCAGAGTCAGGAATGGAATATACACAATAAACAGCCAATGCACCTTGTTCAGAGGTGATTTTCACTCCTGAACAAGGGCCTAAAATATTGCTATCAGTGATGGTGCAATAGATTGATGATGGCATTGGTTGAATTCGTGGTCGCAGTCCAAAGAACCCAACAGCTACTGGTGCCAGCTGAGACGATAATGTAGAGGCAGTAAACTGCAAGTTGGCAGCATTGAGAGCCTGTGTTGACATTGAGGCTAATTGTTGAGATGATGCAGAGTGGCCTGGGTTTGGAACTTTTTTCTTCTTCTGACCAGTGCCCCCACGGACACCACCCCAGTTGATGTGCGCTGCCTATCATATCCATGGTGGGAGAAACATTGACAGCAAGATCTGATACACTTAGTCATGACAGCAGCTGTGCAAGGCATGTGATATGAGCCACATTATTTGTCACACAGATTCACAGTGCCATTCAAAGCTCTTGTCTCATAACATCATTACAACCAAATTTGAGTTGTAAGTTGTAATGGGCCATTAAGTGGGTTATTACACGTGACAGTGCGCTACTATCAAAATTTGACTCTTTGTCTGACATAATCACATCCATTTGACAATAGATACTATAATTTCTGTTGTGTACATAAACTAATATTCATGAACAGCTTGTCAAGCGGCTCTTGCGAGTTGGATCATTGACCTTCATCTCCTTTTCAAAAACCTGATCTGCATTCAGAGAGTCTGACAGATGGATGACCTTGCTTTCAGAAGTCTGACCATTGACCTTTTGCTCCTGTCTTCAGAGATCCCAACAAACAATCTTCAGGCCCTCCCTTCAGAGATCACAGAAGACCTACTTTCAACCTTGATCACAATCGGCTTTCAAAGATTCTGCCTTGAAGATTCTGACAGATGACTGAGACCCTGATCTTCCTGTCTTTCCAGAGACCCTGACTTTCGCCTTCTTTTGGGAACCCTAACACCAAGAAATGATGTTTACCACCTCGATCTTTACCACAAAAGGTACCTTAGCAGAGGCAAAGCCAAGTGTGCGGCTTTCTGTGCAAGGGTCACTATTTTCTGTATCCAAAGGTGTTCATTCATTACCTACACTCTGTCTATGGAAAGCTTCCTTGCCCCAACCTCTACCCTTGGTATTTCCTTTGATGATCCATCCATTATGACTCTTCCAGTAGAGCAAACTAAACAGGGTAAATTCAGCAAAGAAGAGTCTAATTTTCTCAAAACACACTTACAAGCCTATGGAGCCCTATGCCACCAGCTTTAAGAGCAAGAAATGGGGTCAGTTAAAGGCCAAAAAAAGGATTGGATTCTTTCTGAAGTTTATCTCAAATTTGTCGAGCAATTCTTGAGTGACCAGAATGGTGGCCCTCAGCTACAGTCACTGCAAGAAGTAAGTTGTTTATTGTGGTATAGCATTTTAGCTGAAATAGTAGTAGAAAATGCTGTGATGGTTTCCAAATCACCTCCCCTATCGGGCTTCTGGCTCAGGTTCAAAAGCACTACCTACCACACATTCAGTGCCACTTCCCAGCATCTGTGTGCCATCAACAGTGCCAGAATTTTTGCAGACAGAGCACAAGGCAAAGATCACTGAGCAAATGGCCAAGCAACAAGACCAGGAGAGCAGAGATTCAAAAAAGTCAACCTCAGGCAATACCATGCAATCAAGCAGAACTTCTATAATTGACTCACTAACAAAGAGCAACATTCATATGAAACAAAAGCAGTGCAGAAAAATGAAGCACGTAAAGCACCACCAGAAACATCTGAGATTTTTGAGTAAGTGGACTGCCATCTATTATCTCCAAATATTAACATACACCATACCCCAGGAACCAAAGGGACATTGTCAGTGGTGTTGTGAAGGCGCTTGACAACCTTATTGGATGGGATTGGAACCAGTATGGCGAGATCATCTCCCTCATTCAAGGTGCATACCAGAATGGAGAGAATGATCTGAAGACCTTCAAGTATAAAGCTTGTTGTCAACAGCTTGAGGTGTGTAGACAGACACTGATGCAAACAAAAGAGATGGAGCTGTCAAGTTGCCGAGTTTGAAACCAGAGTCTGCAAGTGAAACATGCAGAATTCAAAAGTATAGTTGCAAGAGGCCAGAGCAAAAGAATAAACATATAAAAACAGAGTTCTGAAAGAAATATGAATCATTGTGAGCCTACAAGCTGTCAGATTTACAACCAGGCTGCATATAAAATATGCACCACTCAAGTATACAGAATAAATAGCCAAGAATCATTTTAAACCATAATGAAGAAGGTGAGCTAAGCATAAAACACTGAATATTTCAAAGAAAGAAGGAAGAGTTAGTTTGATTGTTACCAAAAAGTCTTTATACTGTAGTAACACGACCTACTCTTCATGCAATGTGACGCGTGACATTTATGAAGAGAAGGACTTCTCTTCAGAATTGCCTGGGACGTGTGACATGTCCAGAATCTCTTCTCTTCAGCTGGCTTCTTGGGAGTTGCCATCCTGCCAGACACGAAACATCCATTGAAAATCCACAACGACGGAATGCCCAACTTGGACAAACCTGTACTTCAACAGCCTTTGAATTTAAGACCTTTCATGTCTCCTGAACCAGCAGGTTCCTAGGCAGGCAAATTTATGCCAGCGGTTGTCAGGTGTTGCCTCATTTTGCCAGCATCAAAGTTCACCTTTCAGATACAGTGTCATTTAAGTAGTTAGTAGAATTATGAGCACAATATCTACCTGTACGCTCAATCCTCAATCGCCTTCCCTTTCAGCAAGTGCAACATGGATCACATTGAGCTCCCACTCTTTGCCTACAACCACCTGCTCCCTCACCCAGACTTATCAGTATCTCATTTACTCTCATTTACGCTCCCACCACAGCTTGATGACTCCCTCTTTGGTGTCAATGAAGTCGACATTCAGGATGTCTGGTCCGAGTTGTTACCAGTGCCCATCAACATGGATGATCTTGGGACCTTACAACAGCTTCCAATACCCTCACCTGCAATGCTTGATAAATTTTATTGTAAAATCTCTCTTGCTCCCAATCAACAAAAAATCAAATTCATTATCTACTCCCATCTACCATCCACAAATCCGGCCTCATCCAAGCTCTTTCCCCTGTGGGTTTTTGAATACTGGGTCCAAGTGTCCAATTTGCGCATCCACGTCAGAACACCATGGAACCGAGCGGAAAGTTGGGCAGCTAATCAACACATGTCTTGATTCCCTGAATGCAAGCGCCTTGTACACGATGTACATGCAGCCTTGGACCGAGTTTCATGGACAGGGTATATATCTGGATTTACCAATCCTGAGCCACTTACCAAACTGACTCACTATCTCTCCAATGACTGGCTTGCAACGATCCAAATCAATCAGCAGCTGGATCTGCTTCGCTGGAGAACTTTTCGTCAACAATTCCCTTCCACCAAATACGAGATTGTTAACACTCAGTTCTTCTCAAAGATCATCAAACTCTTCCACAAGATTCCTTCCGCTTACACCGCCGAGTCACCTCCAAGTGGGGGTCACTACCCTTGGGCAGTTGGACAGGGCCTTGTGAACTCCTTGTCCAAAACGACTGTTGTCTGCAGTGTCCTTAATGTCTTGGATTCACACTGGGTTTCTATCGCCATCAACATCAAAAAGGGTGTGATATCTTATGGTGATTCACTAGGGACCTGCACCAACACCTGCACCTGCACCAGCCATAGCATCGGAACCAGCACCACCAAAATGACATCTCGATAGTGAAACGACCAGGAACGAGCCTGTCAAGCGGCAGAAAAAACTCAATACATGGTTCAAACCAGGTACCATTGATGATGTTAATGCATACCGTCAACGTACCTATGAGGAATGGTTTGACAAGGTTGATGAGGTGCGGCGGTGGGAGGAGAGGCATCACACAGATGAGGAGAATCGTAAAAGGGAGCTTGTCCTATGGCTGCACTAACTGACTATCTACTATAGCTCCACCACCCGCCTCTGCCACAGCCCTCTTCCCCAACATGAGAATCGTCCTCATGTCAGCACGATTTTCGTACTAGGGCACTTCCCCACCAGCCCAACATGAAAGCATGCCCATATGGGCACGTTCTTGGCCAGGAAAAAGGGAAAGAGTGGAGTGTACATACCTACCCAGCAAAACAACTCCCCGGCCACGTAAGACACGAACCCCCAAGACCGGGCTATAAGGTACGCCTGCACATTTCCGTTTCCGTGTTATCTACTGCAGCAAACCATGCAGCACAATACACGACAATGATGCCACGCAACACCTGCACCGCATTAACCCCTTCGGCCCAACTCAATTGACCACAGCCCAGGCCAACTCGATTCGCAACAGCCCAGGCCAACTCAATCCGCAACAGCCCAGGTTCTTGACCACTGTGCCGAAGCTGTGGCTGTCGGCATGCCCCTTATTGCTGAGATTGCCACGTCGCCCACTTCCTTCCCACCACCATCTCAATCTCACACAATGCCAACCACCCGCAAAGCCAAGTATGGCCCCCCCTCTTCACCTCTAGCCCCTTCGCGAGCTCGCAAACATGGGCCTTCCAATGCAGACGAAACCGCCAACAAACGGAAGGCAAAGAAGCCACGTGGTGCCAACAAGGCGACAATTGATGACGATGAAGGGCGAGCAGTGACAGTGAAAGCCACCAGGGCAAGGAAAATGAAGAAGTCCAGGTGCATAACCCCTCATCTCGATTATGCCAGCACGACTGACCTTGCAACACCCACCCTATAGGAAAACCAGTGCCGTTAAGGCTGCTGAGACCCGCCACTCAGCCCCTCCCTGTGACATTGACCCTGTAAGTTCATTTCCCCCCTTTCTTTTACCCAGATACTCAAATGAAAGAAGTGCGGAACAGGTACTGGAGGACAGTGGCACCTCCGTTGCCCCCGCTGAGCGCCCCCAGGCCTCAGATACAAAACACATGCCCCCACCCCCTACCATTCTGGGTGCCTGGGTCCGTCATGCTGAGCCCCTGGCCAAAGTGGTTGAAAAAACGCCAAGCAGTAACGAGAGCAGCGAGGAAGGCAATGAAGCCAGTGCCAACAATGAGGCAAGCAACAATGAGGCAAGTAGCAATGAGGCCAGCACCACCGACAAGGCCAGCACCAACGACAAGGCCAACGCCAACGACAAGGCCAGCGCCAATGACGAGGCAAGTGGCAACGACGAGGCAAGTGCCAATGAAGATGCCGAAGACCACAATGAAGATGAGGGTGACCAAAAAGGTGATGAGAAGTGTCAAGGCAACGACAACAAGCATGATAGGGCTGACACTGACTCCACCACTTTGGTTGTATCTGATCCCTTCCACAAAACTGGTGGTGATCTTCCTGCTGTTTTATCTGCTCCCTCCATTGGTGAACCTACCAGTCTTCGACCTGATGGAGAAGGTTTATTCTATTATTCCTTATTATTATTATCATTCACATTTGATTTAGTATGTACTCCGCCAATGAAACCTGTTCCTGATGATGGTATTAACTTGCACTTTGGTATAAAAACTATCTTTACATTTCTTTAAAGATGTCAAAATGTCAAGTCCACCACCTCTTCAAGGGTCATCTTGCATGACAGGTGGAATTCTTTGTGGAAGAGCTATAGGGCAATGTGCTCAATCATGCAGACTTTTCTCATGAGGACGATGATGCACTCCCTTTAGTCAAACCAACACTAACATTCAAGATCTATGTTCATGTCGAGTCTGGCAATGTGTTGAGTCTAAATAAGGCTCCTGATTTTGCAGTGCAGCTCCCTCTTACTGTGTTTCTTCTATCTGGTACCTTGCTTCTTGCTCAACCACTGTTGATGAGGGCTGCACAATTTCATGATTTAATTCTTAGTAGGTTTTATTATTTGTCAAGTGAATTGAACTTTAATCTGCTTTCTTTCATTCCAATATTTCTGGCCAGTGGCTTTGGAATTTACAGGGATTATATTCTGTTATTCTTGAAACAAATCCCGAGGTACCACACCAGATAGGTGAACAAGGTGGACTTGATTGTCATGTTCTTTTTGTAAGTGATTTAATTAAGTTTATTATTATTATTTACAGTAATATATTTACCAGCTTGTTCCAAACAACACTGTCAACATATCTTCTTCTAAGTTCAATTCTGCACTGGCAGGACCATCATCCAAGGCAGAACCCTCTGAAGCATCATCTGATTCAAAGAGTTGCCGTATTGATCAGAAGCTTGTTCTGCTTCTTTCTGACAATGGCATTGGGCTTGACAGCAATCTTTTCCAGAACATTGAAAAGCCCTCTCTTCATATTATCTACCAGCGATATTGTGCCGTCAATAACATTAATCGTCAAATCGATTACATGCGCAAGGATTGAACTTGGGTTGGACTTGCTCCAACAAAAACTGAAATCACCAATCTTTTTGTTGCTAAAACAACTTGGCACAACTCATATGCTGCCAAACTTCCAGCTGCTGAAAAGCATGAAGATATGAGGGCCTGGCTTGCTGATGAAGTTGGTTGTGTCTCGGATACAGATCTTTGGGGTGAGGAGAAGGAGATTTATGGTATGAAGGATCTGGAAAGCTGGTTGGAAGAGAAAGATGGAAAGAAGTCAAAGGTTGTGAAGAAAATGAATGCAAAGGATATTGTGAAGGAAAAGGCAAAGGCAAATGCAAATGTGACACAAAAGGAGAGTTCTGCCAAGGGAAAGGAGAAGGAGAAGAAGCCTAAAGCAACCAAGGCTCTGAACAAGAAGAAAACAAAGTGTGGATAGGTAATTCTCTTTTTTCTGCAATACTGTACTATTACAAACTGGTGTTCATATCACAATAAATGGCTGGTTTCCTTGTCATGATAAAACAATTAAGTTTTTTTGACACAAAAGAAAAGAAAACACTTGTTTGTAATAGTACAGTATACATTTGTAGTTCACATCTAATTCATTTTTTAAAAGATTCAACCATATCAAGCTAATTGATATTGGCCAGATTATGCACAGGATTGCATTTCTACTATATTTCAGCTTTTCCACAATATGGTGGATGATTGCAACTTGGCCTTTATTTGGCATCTTGATGGTCATACTATTTTGCTGTTCTGGAGTTTATACAGCAGGTGTTGAAAGCCCATTTCCAAACATTTCATTTGAAGCATTCAGTGCTTTTATTCAAGCTACTTTTGGTCCAAAGATTTCATTGAGCACAGTGCTGATGCTTTTATTCACACTCAATGAAAACACAGATATTCTGAACCTGCATGCATGCAGTCAGAATCCTCAGTTTAAATATGAGCAAAAGTGCAGTTCAAGTACTTGGATGAATGCATTGTCTCAGACTATTCAGCAGAATACAAATCAGAAGAAAATGAAATCATTATTTACAAATAATGAAAGACCAAATGATATAACAGGATCAGAGGCTAGGGAAATCTTGAGTATCAAATTAGGTTCTTTTGCAAATTTGTTGGGTTTAAATCCTTTTGGAGATAAAGGACAATTTATCCAAAAACTCTATCCCATTTCAAATGATGATATTCAACCTAATTTGGTTATTTGTCCAACATCCTATGAATGTATGGATAATATATGTGAACCACGCAGTTTGTTTATATCAACTCGTTTGAACCAAGTTCCTCAAGTAACACTGATTAAAAGTGCCAAAATCTTTAAAAATGTTTCAGTATTAAGTGCATACTGCCCCAAATGCAACACAGTTTATTTTGTTGACCATGAATCTTATGGTCCACAAAATGAAAGAAAAAGAACATATCTCAATGATGCTTGCTATATCAAAGTTGGACAAAACACCTATGTTGATCGTGTTTTCTCTAAGGCAGTTTTAAATGGCACATATAGCTTCCATGCATCAACTGCTGCATATTCAGAGTACTGGACCAATAGCTTTGGAAAGAATCATTCCATTAAAATTCCAAGACGGCAAATCTGGCAAGCTTTTATTCAGGAATCAATTCGCAGTATTGCTTCTGCATTGAATATAATATTTGAGACAAATGTATC
>Ga0307508_10003559_pt1 | contig 15695 bp, 25 predicted proteins | sample 9_EM_MG_FD_203089 | JGI IMG/M metagenome (GOLD analysis project Ga0307508, IMG submission 203089) | Populus trichocarpa ectomycorrhiza microbial communities from riparian zone in the Pacific Northwest, United States - 9_EM | ecosystem: Host-associated > Plants > Roots > Unclassified | place...
ACAGGAGTATGACCAGTCTTACCGGAGCTTGGGAAGCTTACCGGAGCTAGGAAAGCTACCGGAGCATCGGACGCTGGCAGGGGTTACCGACGTGCTCGCTTAAATTTTCACTTTTTTCCTGATGGAGCAAGCTGACTTCTCGTTAACATGGTATGACACCGTGTGCACAGACCCCGAAGCCAGAATCGTTGGATATGTCATGATAGGGCAACACGAGCTGCAGATACCCGCCGAGTTCCAACAATACCTGGACGTGATGGGAAAAGAGATGGCCGATGCGCTACCTGAGTATGGGCCATATGACTGCAAAATCGACCTCAAGGAAGGGAGCACGGCGCCATGGGGACCAATCTACCCCTTATTGGAGACTGAGGTGCAAACGCTCAGGGAAAGGCTAAAAGAAATGGAAAAAATAGGGAAAATTCGCCGATTAACCTCATCGGTGGGATCTCCAACCCTATTCGTGCCAAAATCAAACGGCAGAGGCCTGAGGTTGTGTGTGGATTACCGAGCACTCAACAAAATCACCATCCCCAACCGAGTCAGGCTCGCGCTAATGCAAGAACTCCAGGACCGGGTCCAGGAAGCACGGTAGTTCACAAAGCTGGATCTAAAGAACCGGTTCAACTTGATACGAATCAAGGAGGGGGATGAGTGGAAAACTTCCTTCCGAACCCGTTATGGGCTATACGAATTTCAGGTAATGCCCTTCGGTCTCAACAATGCCCCCTCGACCTTCCAGGATATGATGAACCACGTCTTCTCCGACATGCTGGACCTTCGACTGATGGCATAATACATATATGGACGATATCCTAATATACGCCAAAACTGAAAAAGAGCACGATAAACTGGTCAAGGAAGTCCTACACAGGCTATCAAATAACTGACTGGCTGTCTCACCAGAGAAGTGTGTATGGAAAACTCAGGAAGTTGAGTTTCTGGGGTATATAATCGGAAGGGAAGGCATCCGAGTGGCCAAAGATAAAGTGGAAGCAATGCAGTCCTGGAAAGCCCCAGCATCTCTGACAGAAGTCCAATCGTTCCTTGGATTCGCCAACTTTTACTGATGATTCATCAAGGACTACCCCAAAATAGCCTGACCGTTAACGGAGCTAGCAAAAAAAGGAGAAGGTTGGAACTGGACCACCGAAGCGGATAAGGCTTTCCAGGAGCTGAAAAATCGATTCACTACGGCCCCAATCCTGGCACACTTGGACTGTCAGAAACCGGAAATCATCGAAACGGACTCCTCGGACTTCGCAATCGGCACAGTCCTGTAACAACGGGACTATAACGGAATACTACACCTGGTGGCCTTCTACTCCCACAAGTTCCAGCCCACGGAAATCAACTACGAAATCCACAATAAGGAACTTCTTGCCATGGTCAAGGCATTCAAGCTTTGGAGAAGGTACTGCGAAGGAGCGACGCACCAGGTGCAGGTGTTCTTGGACCACCAAAACCTGAAATACTTCACCACAATGAAGGTGCTAAACAGACGACAAGTGAGATGGGCACAAGAGCTCTCGGGCATCGATTTCCGCATTTACTAGCAACCAGCAATGCAAAACGGTAAGCCAGACACACTATCAACACATTCGGAGTACTGCCCCGAAAAGGGGGGGGTGGAAAATCAGCCAATAATGACGGCCCTGCAAGAAAGACAACGGGATCAGGAGAGCCTGAGCAGCAGAAGGGGCATGACATTCATCTGCTCCTCGGCCCGACTAACCTCACTTCCGTAAAGAAAATCGACCAAGAAGTTTCTGGAAGAAATCTGATACGAAGCAGAGAAGGACATGGCCTATCAAAAGGCGAAAAAGGAAGCGAAGCCAGAAACACTGACTCCGACGGACCGAAAGGCCAGGGAAATAGAAGAAAAAAACGGACTCCAATACCGAGGGAACCTGCTATGGATTCCGAATGGCATTGTTCAATGGGTAATGGAGTCCGAACATGACATGAAAATAGCAGGACATATGGGACAGGACAAAACCATTGAATTGATCCGACAGAACTTCTGGTGGCCAAGGATGAACGAAAGAATCATTGACTTCGTTAGAAGCTGTCCGGAATGCCAGCAGAACAAACCCACGCGAAACCCACCTTATGGCCTGACGTCCCCGCTGGAACTTGCATCCGCGCCATGGCAGTCGATAGCGATGGATTTCATCATCGAGCTCCCCATATCGGAAGGATACGACCAGCTGTGGGTGGTCATCGACCGATTCACCAAGATGGCACACTTCATCTCGCTCTGAGAAAAAACCGCGGCAGACCTAGCGGTTACCTTCGCTTGGGAGGTACGGAAGTACCACGGCCTCTCCGCTGATATTGTGTCTGACAGGGATTCGCGGTTCACGTCCGAGGTATGGAAAGGATTCCTACGACTTTCAGGCATCCGCTCCTGCATGAGCACGGCGTTTCATCCTCAAACCGATGGACAGACCGAGCGGCTTAACCAAACAATCGATGCCTACCTCGGGTCGTTCGTCAGCAAGGAGCAGGACGATTGGGTACACCTGTTGCCAATGGCCGAGTTCGCTTACAAAAACTCGACCACAACAGGAAACGGTATGTCCCCGTTCTACCTGAACTATCGGTTTCACCCTGCCGCCATGGACCCCAGCCTCAACGGAACCACTCACCCCAGCCAATATGGTGTATGCCCATTGGATGAACGAGGTGCACGATGAATCTCGGCAAGGCCGAGAAGAAGCCCAGGAACAAATGCAGCGATACACCGACCCCAGCCGAAAAATGCCTCCAGCATACCAAGTAGGAGACTTGGTTATGCTCAGCGGGTGCAACATCAAAACGCGCCGCCCCTCAAAGAAGCTGGATCACAAGAATCATGGTCCCTTCCAAATTGAGAAAATCATCTCCCACATCAGCAAAAAAATTTGAGAATTCCTAGGGAGCTCCCGTAGCTCCCATAGCTGCCGTAAGCATTGCTAACTCCCGTAAGAGGAGAAGTTATATTTTGCTCCTGTAAGGATTTAAAAAAAAAAGTGTTTTATTTTTAGCTGAAACCTCGAGAAATATTAGTTCAAATTTATGTCTCACCTGTAAAAAAAAGCAATATACTTCAACTTTTCATTTTTTTGCTGATGCAGCTAGCCGTCCGTTTCACGCTGCCCCAGAAATGGAACATCCATAACGTCTTCCACGTCTCGCTACTCGAACCATACCGAACCAGCTAGCAGCGGGTACCGCCAGACTCATCAAAGGTGCTCCGAGAAGCAGACGACATTGAGCAAAGCGAGGAGTATGACGTAGTGGAAGTAATGTCGTCAGTCAAGCACGGCCGAGGCAACAAACAAATCCTTTACCTCATCAAATGACTCGACTATCCGGAACGCAAGGACTGGACGGAGGAACTATTTGACAACTTTTCGGTAGGTGGTCTGGAGAAACTCCGAGAGTTTCACCGACGGAATCCAGACGCACCGAGGGACTACCGGCTCACCGAGGGCTAAGACCAGTTCCACTGGGACCTGGTGGTAGTGGGCTGAAGGGGTGGAGGACTTCAGTACCAATTCAAGGTAACCGACAAAAAGACCCACTTCTCGGACACCCACGAAAAACCACTGGCCGAGCTTCCGGTGGAAAACCCGAATCAACCTGATGAACTTGACGCGCTCCTGTATGGTCATATTCTCCATACCCCAAAACGGAACCGGCGACAAGGTGAGCGTGACGGTCATGCGATCCCCGAATAAGGCGCGGTCACTCCTACCTACACTGTAGAGCCCTAAATCAGGCCCCGTCACTTTCGGGATACCGGACTAGCCACAAAGGATACCATGCCTCTACCGCTCCTCAGCAACCTTTGCCGCCTCTTGAACTTGAGTACGGGAAGCAGTCATAGCGAATGCGCGACGCGATCAAAAGTTCATCAACAACAGTATGAGTACGCACCGGCCTACTCAGAGGGCCCAGATATTTCGAAGGATTACAGAGCCATGTCCTGATCCTGTGTCTGGGAGGGCTGTAGGGGTGGAGGACTACAGTCACGATAACACAACTAAAGTTATCACGAACAAGCATACCGAGAAGAGACGGGCAGCTTAGAAAGATTCAAGAAAGCGCTCAGGACGAGGCTTGGGGAGAGGGGAGATAGTGTTACACCTCAGTCCGGAACATGGCAGCAGAGAGTAGATAGCTACATAGTCAGGGCACGTGAGACTTTACCTAACACCGCTCGGAGAGGGAAGTCGAGCCAAGTTGGCCTCAGAGAGTCTAGGCGGGAGATAAGCCCGGAGATAGGGCCTTACGGCCGTACCAGTCATAAGGGATCTATCTTCGGACGGGCTGCAAACGCAACTATGCAGAGCGAGGAAGCCTGGACCCTTGAGGACAGATAACTTGCCAGACTCTGATAGGCCGGTAATCCCTCACGGAGGGAAATACGCAGTGCGGGGATCTGTCGGCTTATTGTTAGACCGACCAGGACCAATGAAGTTGTAAGGACCGAGCCCGTGGGGTTCTGCGGCCTTGACTAGTGGACGGACCTCCTGAAGAAAGGATAGGAAGTACGGGTTCTCTAGAAGAACCACGTGACGCCGCAGAAAGACTATATAGCTAGGCAAAGATCCCGCTCGGAGGAAAGGAAGAGAGAACAGTACCGAACGCCCACTCAACGAACAAACCCCACAAACAAGATCTAAGATTATTCCATTGTGAATTATCGAAAGTAGCCTGATTACCTTTGATTCTCTCCACACTCTGGTTACGATACAACCCCAGTGTCACAGGAGACGTAAAGAAAAAGGGCCCCGAACGCCAGCCCCCGTGCTTACCGCTCGCAGCGACCTACCGGAGCTACGTTTCATGCGAGAGTACGTTCGCTGGTATCCCTCTTCCGCTCCACGTTGTCTGTGATGTTTGTGCGCCCTCCTTCTGCTTGCCGCTGGTCGTACGGGGCAGAGAAAATAAAGTGTTGCTACCAGTTGAGGGGTAGCAAGAAACATGTCCATTCTAAAGAGAGGAGCACCGGACACTTATACGAGTGTCCGTGTGCTAGCGCTAGTGTGTGACTGTCTATCTACAGAAGCCCTTAGGGCAACCATGTGCCAAGTCCCACACACTCTAGAAGCCACGCTAGCGGCCATGCTAGCCACTCTAGACGTAGCGTCCGCGACGCCCGGAATCCTCCTCCTACACTCATTCGGTGGACGGCCAGTTTCATATCTGACTGCCAGATCAAACTCCTCCTTGACGGCAAGATGGGGGCGGCAAGCCCAGTGGATACAGGCATCCCACAGGGGTCGCCGATAGCTCTCGTCCTCTTGGTTACCTACCTGTCGGGGGGTACTTCGATGTGGTGGAAACAGCCATCCCAGGCGTCCAAGGTCTATCCTTTGTGGACGACATCAGTTGGTGGGCGGAAGGGGCCAACGCTACTGAGGTAGCGGCAAAACTCTCAGGGGCGGTGACAGCCTCGATGGGGTGGGCCGCTGAAAACGGGGTGGCATTTGACCACGGCAAGATGGAGGTAGCCCTGTTCCAAAAGAACAAAAGGAAGAAGAAGGTGGCGAAGGTGGCAGTGGCAGTTGGCGCCAACTCCGACCCATTCAACAAGGCGGTGACGAGGTGACTCGGAGTGTGGCTGGACTCGCAGCTCACCCTCAGGGACCACCATGCAACCAGGTTGAAGCTGGGGCAGAAAGCTATGACACGGCTTCGGCGCCTCACGGGGCAGATGGGGCTGTCTCCTGCACCCTGCCGTAAGGTCATGACGGCATGCGTCCTGTCGATAGCAATGTTTGGGTCAGAACTGTGGTGGAAAGGGGACCACGTCTGGGAAACAATGGGTCAGCCCAACGAGCTCCAGCTGCTGGTCAACCAGGAGGCCCGGGCAACAACGGGGTGCTTCTGGACAACCAACCTGGGAGCCTGCTCAATGGAGTCCGACCTCAGGGCAGCGACGACGCAGCTGGAGAACAGGCAACGGCGGTTTGGGCTACGACTGCTGAGCCTACCACAGGGGGACCAGGCGCGGGAGGTGGTTGGCACCCCGACAGTGATTGGACGAAGGCTCACAAACGCCCTGGCACACAGGGGGCCAACGGAGAGCACAGCTCTGCTGGAGGAACCGTAGACCTTCGATGCAGGATTGCCGCAGGAGGAGGAAGCGGAGGCTAAGGCGGAGGCAGAGAAGGCCCAACCCGGTCTTACGATGTACAAGGATGGGTCACGACTGGACGATGGAACGACCGGGTACTCGGTGGTGTGGAAAATGGGCCAAGCTGGGCGGTGGTCAAAGTGCACATCGGCAACAACCAAGAAGCGTATAACGCTGAGTGCACAGTGCTCGCCCACACCCTGGAGCTGGCATCGCAAAGGAACAAGACCCCAGAATGAGTCACCATTTTTCGGATGCACAGGCAGCCATTAGGCGGATGGCATCGGATGAGCCCGGCCCTGGACAACAGTATGCCCAACAGGCTCGGAAGCACATCGCCACGCTGCACCAGTCCAGACCAGGGATCATCATCGAAGTGTGGTCGTGCCCGGCGCACAAAGGAGTCGCTGGCAACGAGAAGGCCGATGAGTGGGCAAAGATAGGGCCAGAGAAGCCGGGCACCCGCGGGGTACAGTCGCCAAACTTCCCGGTGCGAGTGGAGGTGCGAGGGGCGCCCCTGCCACGGTCCCTCGCCAACCTCAAGCGGGAGATCTCAGAAAAGAAGTGGGTGGAGGCACGCCAGTGGGCTGGGGGCCGAAGCTCCTAGAAGAAGTACTGCATGCCTAGCAGCCAAAAGCCCGATGGCGCGGTGGCAAACGGCTCCAAGAGGATCGCCTCGCGGTTCTAGCAGCTGAAGACGGGGCAGTACCTCAACTGGACAAAGAGCCGGCCCACCCCGCAATGCTGGTGGTGCCGGTACCGAACGCAGACCCGGGACCACCTCTTCAAGGAGTGCCCTGAGTGGAAGCCGCAGCAGAGGATCGTGTGGGCGGAGGTGAAGAAGGAGACTGGAAGGTGGAAGGACCGGTGGAAGGTGCGGGACCTACTGGCCGATGGGAGGTGCAGCCGGGCGGTGCCGGACTTCCTCTCTGCCACGGATGTGGGAAGACGGGTCCCGGCGGAGGCAGAGGAGGACGCGGTGAGCGCGGTGTTGGAGCTGGAGGTGCAGGAGTGGCTGGAGGAGCAGGGGGCGGGGGCCGAGGAGCAGGACGCTGGGGGGGAACTACCGCTGTTCCTACCCACGCCCGACTTCATGGCGTCGACAGGCGTGGAGTAGGGGGACGGGGTGCGCTTTCCTTGTTTTCTTCTCTTTGTTAATTTCCTTGGGCGCGTCTACCTTTTCGTGGGACAGGCCAGGGCGGAGGGCAAAAGGGGTGCTTGCAACGAGCCGCCACTGCGCGGACAACAGACAGGAAAAGGATTGTATATATTCTCGCCATGATCTACATAGGTCGCATGCGAGTAATGAATAAACAAAAAAAAAAAACGCAAGACCTTTCCGTGCACCACAACTCCACCCTGGATTAACCCAATAAACCCCGTCGACCGCAATCGCCGTTAGCCTCGACGCCTACCGGATCGTTGCGCTGTCAATGTGGACCCGGCGCATCGCAACTTTCGAATGCACACACCCAGACTGGTCGCTGTGTTCGACGCTCTGTGGATCGGCGATCGCCGGCGGATTCCCGGAACTCCCCGGAGAGGGAGGGGCGGCCCATGTGGGGCGATTCTGAGCCGTGTACACCCCCCAGCCCGTGGCGGATATCGTCGTGGCTATCGATATTACAAGCATCCGAGCTTCGGCCTACCGTAGACGCGGGAGTTGCGGTCGCGGGCGGAACTACCAGACCTCTTCGCACAGTCATCGGGTCCCTGGCACTCGTCGAAAAGCTAGCGCTGGACAAAGCTTGAGTCCGAGTCTTTGAAGCTTGGGCGAGCGTCGAGTTTCCGCTGTAGGTCCAGTGACGGTCTTCGACGCGGTGCAACGTTCGGGTGGTTTCGGGGGTTTCGGCGAAGGTTGACGCGTGAAGCAGCGGAGCACTCGGTCGGGCTGAAGTTGAACGTCCGCTGGACGTTGGCCTGTGTCGAACCAACCTTTTCACACGCCTCGCCGGGAACGGGCTAACCGCAGGGGGAGGATCGAAGTCCCGAATCTGCCATTTGCGCGAGTAACCGTTATCGGGGTTCAGCTCCACCCGTTCCGCTTGGATTTCACTGTTGAAACCACCCCCTGAGACACTGGGGCTCACCTCCTCATCTTCATCTTCTTCTTCGATTGTCGCCAAGTGGGGCGGCACGGAAAGTCCGGCTTCCTGAGGCCGACGACCGCCGTACTTCCAGCGATGTTCCACCGCGTGCCACCGGCGTCTCGGAAGCCCGACAACGTTATTCACCGGCAGCCGCTGCCGGTAACATTCTTCCCACTGCCACTTGAATTCCTTTATGTGTTTGGCGATCGAGTCGGACATTGCCTACGAGCGCTCGGTGATACGGAGTGGAGATGTTGGTCGTGGGGATGTGCGTGTTGGATGGGAAATCATCGGCGTGGTTGGTGGGAAAATCATTGGTGCGGTTCTTCGACGTGGGTGGGATTCATATTTTCGGGGTGGTGGGTGGGAAAATCTTCGGAGTGGTGGGTGGGAAAAGCTTCGGTGGTGGGGGGATATCTTTGGCGTGGTGGGTGGCACTGATGGTAAATCGGATAAAAGTGTGTGTGTGTGTGTTGTGTCGCTCGCCGCTACTCCGCCGGGCTTGGCGCCCCGAGTGCGCTAGTCGCTGTCTGCCAGCACGCGCTGTTCAAGGGCGCCCGGAGATGACGGACATCCGCGCCTCTTCTTTTCAACGGTCCCAGTTAGTCCTCCGACATCTGTGGTGGCGAGGAATATCGCTAGTGCTGACTCAGGGCGCTGAGAAACTACATACCTCGCTCGTGTGAGACGAACCTTCCTCCCCCCCACGCTCCGGCAACACTGTCGGGCACTCTTCTCGGTCGGCAATAGCTCGTTGTCGCTTCCGTGAGCCCGCGACTTGCTGGAAGGCAAATGGCGGTGGTCCTTGCGAGGTGGGCGACCACAACTCGACCGAACTAATACCTCTCAACCAGCAGCGCCTGCGGGCGGTCGGGCGACAACCAAAATACAGCGCCGAGACACGCAAGCTGCATCCTAACACCAGTCGGCGTTCGCCGCCCCCACCGCTGATCAGTCGCCTGCAGTGTTCGGCTTTTAGCGGCAGCAGATGCTGCCCTGTTCCCCGCAGACACCACAACATCTGCATATTTCCGTTCCTGGGTGTCCTTATCCTCCACCTCTCTCCCTCCCGACGCAGCAGCCGCCTGCTCGCTCCCTATGCGGCTATTGCGATGGCGCGGGCCCCGCCATCTCTCCCTTCAACCTGCTTGCCGACGGGAGATGTGGGCAGGTGGTGCTGGACTTCCTCTTTTCGACGGACGTGGGAAGGCTAGTGCCACCTGTGGAAGAGAGTGACGCCGGAAGTGAGGTGTCAGAGTGGGAGCTCCGGGAGCGCCGGGAGCGGGAAGAGGAGCGGGAGGCGGAGGCGGAGGAGCTGGGAGCCGCGGGGGGGTTGGGGGGGAGCTACCGCTGTTCCTACCCTCGCCCCTTCATGGCATCCGCGGAGAGGATTAGGATTGTGGGGTCGCTCTCCTTTTGTTCTTGTCTTTGTCTTTCTTTTGTTATCTCTTTGGTGCGCTCTACGTTATCGTGAGCAGGCCTGGGCGGAGGGCAATACGGGAGCTTGCAAAGGACCGCGACTGCGCGGACTGCCGGCGGGAAAAACGGGCAAAATGTACGCCGCCATGGTGTTTAGGTCGCATGCGAGTATGAATAAACGAAAAAAAAAACGTGGCAGTCCGACATGAAGCTGCCAGTCCACCCAATGAGGTCCGGCTCGATTTCGAGTGCCTCCATGCGTCTGCCCAGGTGCACCTTGCTGAAATTGTGGAATGCAGACTTCGCCGTGAAGAGTGCCCCCGCCACCTTCTTCTCCCCCCCATTCCCGCCGGGTGCGATTCACAAAAATCGCCACCACATCGACGCAGGACCTCCGCTTCCTGCACCCGGGCTGTCAATCCTGAAGCCCTCATCTCCGCTCCAGGTGATCGGCAGTCGGGTGGGCCGCGTGTGGACAGGTAATGAACTTGGTGTCACAGGTAGGGGTTCGGTGCGGGGGGTGAATCGTCGGGTTCCACGCTACGAGGCCAGTGGCATGTGGGCGCGGGACAGGTGACTACGTCGGGGCTGAAGACGTTGGGGTTCCGGATCTTCCACCGACTCTTCCATCTCTCGGCCTCCTTCTGCACCTCCGCCCACAGAATCTTCTGTTGTAGTCGGACTGCCGCGTGAAGCTCGTGCTCGATGGCAAGGCTGGGGAGGCGAGCCCACTTGATACCGGCATCCCACAGGGGCCACCGGCGGCTCAGATCCTCTTCTTTTCGTATCTGTCTGGAATCTTCGACCCGGTGGAAGCAGCGGCGCTATGCATCCGAGGGCTATACTTTGCGGACAACAGAGGGTGGTGTGCTGATGGGCCAAGCTGTCCGAAGCGGCAGTCGCGTCCATCGACTGGGCAGCGAGCAATGGAGTGGCTTTCGACCATGGAAAAACCGGAGCGGCAATTTTCCGCAGAAGACACCTCCTACGGCAACGGTGAAGATCGGCGCCAACGCCGCCCCATTCAAAAAGGAGGCGACGAGGTGGCGCGGCATCTGGCTATACTCCCAGCTCACCTCCAAGGAGCACCACGCCATCCGCCTGAAGAGTGGGAAGAAGGTAATGGCAAGGGCTACAACCAGGAGGCCTACGATGCAGGGTGCGCCGCCCTCGCAAGGGTGCGGGAATCGGCTTCGAGAAGAAAGACTACACCGGAGCGAGTCACAATCTTTACAGACGCCCAAGCCGTCATCCGACGCGTGGCTGCGGACGGCCCGGCCAGGCAACATCATCGAGATTCGGTAGAGCGCGGCCCACAAGGGAGTCGCCGGCAACAAGGAGGCGAAGATTGCGGCGGCGGAGGCAGAAACTCGAAGGGTGGGCTCGCCTCGCGGTTCCACCAGACCAAGACGGGTCACTGCCGTTCCAGGCAGCAGTACCTCCACTGGACGAATAACCGGCCCACCCCGCAGTGCTGGTGGTGTGGCTCCCAGACTCAGACTCGGGAACACCTCTTCAAGGTGTGTTCTGAGTGGAAGCAGCAGCAGGAGATCCTGTAGGCGGAGGTGCGGAAGGAGACTGGGAGGTGGAATGACCGGTGCAAGATCCGGCACCTCCTGGCCGACGAAAGGTGCAGCCAGGCGGGGCTGGACTACAGTACTCCATAGATGTGGAGAGACGGGTGCCAGCCGAGGAGGGGAGGCGCCGTGAGCGAGGTGTCGGAGGCGGAGCTACGCCAGTGGAGGGAGGGGGCGGAGGCCGGGGGCGAGTCACACTTTTCCTGCCCACGCCTGACTTCATGGCGTCCGCAGGAGAGGTATAAGAAGCCGTGTTTTCATTTGTCTCTTTCGTTTGTCTTTTCCTTTGTAGCTTCCTTGGTGCGCACTACATCTTCTTGCGACAGGCCTGGGCGGAGGGCGGAGGGGAGCTGCAATGTGTCGCCGCCGCGGACAGGAATAGGACTGTAGATAATCTCTCCATGATCGAGATAGTCGCATACGAGTAAAGATCAAACCAAAATAAAGTGTCCTCAACAAACCCTAAGGCACAAGTGCCAAATCCAAAACCTCACCAGTATCAACTCAGCGAACATCACCCATACATAGAGAAAAATAGTGAAACCTAGTATCCTCGAATACCGCGTTAAACCATCCTGCAGAGGAAAGACAGAAAAATGAAAGGAAACATATATCAACTGCTTTCCGGGTGCTTCACCAGAAGATCTCCTGGATACCGGCCGATTCCAGGCCGGTCATTAGGATAATCTGTCAATCGTCAGCAGCGAGCGGGCACAGCAACTCCCGGCAGCTCCGGTATCGCCGAGCGCGCATTACAGCCACCTCATCAGGCGTACACAGCAGCTCCGATTGCCGATTCGACCGGATATCGTGAAGGGCAGAGTCGTACTTGGCGAAGGGGTTCTCAAAAGCGGGCCGCAGAATGGGGGGTTTTTTCTTCACGGAAGATCGTGGATGATAACTCGAATCGTGGGCTCAACCAATAGGTAGATCGTCGAGCTGGCAACGGGGTCGTCGGCCCGATTGTGGTCGCGGCCCTGGGCAGTAGCGTCAGAGTTCGAGGTAAATTTATTTGCGGGTAGTAATCTTGAAGTCGCTCTCAGCGGTAACTCACTGGGCTCGCGTAGAAGCTTTGCCGTAGCAAAAGCGCAAGACGAAAACAGCGTGCGGCGTTGAATCGAAGGGAACACACTTCGGAGGCCGAGACAGTGATACGTAAGAAGCTTCAAGGAGCCCAGCTAACCTTCACGCAGGGTAAGGAATTAGTCCGAAACTTCTACCACTCGCAGAAGCAGGTGCAAGCGTAGAGACAAAAGCGACAGGGCCAGACGCCGCAGCAGCCTCTGCGCTCAAAAGAGCGGGGTGGCGCCTAGTGGGACTGCCCACCCACAAACCCAAGCGCGGAACTTACAAGGACCACTGCTCCACACCCCAAACCCCCCCCCCCCCCCCCCCAAAGGCGCCCCGATGCAACAGCAGCCGCAACATCTAGCACAGCAGATGGCTCCACAGAAGTCACAAGGCATGCCTGTCCAGAGGGTTTCCACGCCGGTCGACCCAGCGCTTACGGGATCTTCGTCTCCTGCCAACAGCAACGGGACACACACCAACCAGGCCAGGCAGCAAACCTCCATGTCGCCAAACCAGAAAAACTTGCAGCTGCAGAACCAACAGCAGCAGCAGCAGGGACAGATCCCGCAGCAGCAACCTCCGGTAGCTCCCCAGATTCTGGTTCCGCAACAGCAGCAGATGCAGCAACAGCAACCTCACGGCCAAACTACGGGACGATCGCCTGCTCCGATGAATGCTGGCACTCCTATGGTGGCTGGCCCGAATCCGCCCGCGCCGAGGCCCGGTTCCGCGCAATTCCAGCATGCCGGTCGACCCAAGACTACCACCAACACGCCGGCACACCTGCAACAGCCACCGCCGCAGCAGCAGCAGCGCCAGTTCCCCTCTGGCCAGTTGCCGCTAGCTGCTCGGGCTACTGCGCAACGGGGTATCCCCCGACCCCATCACATGCCGATTCCCGTCAACCTCCCTCTCCCTCCTCCCGCTGCGATTTCGATCCCGCCGGGTCGTCCGTCGCTCACGGGTGGAGCCAACAATCCGGCCAACTCGGTCCTTGGCACTCCTGCTGTCATCAAGAAAGCGGCGTTCGAGTTCGGTGAAGGCGGCACCGGTCTGTTGAGCAAGCGCAAGCTCGAGGAACTCGTCAAGCAGATCGACCCGGAGGAGAAGCTCGACCCAGATGTCGAAGAGGTAAGCAAGCTGACTCCACTCCTGCGTATCCACTAACCTGGTTGGCAACAAGTCGGTCCTGGAACTCGTCGACGATTTTATCGATACGATCGCTACGACCGCCTGCAGGATGGCCAAGCTTCGTGGCTCGGACACGCTCGATATCAAGGACATCCAAACGATTCTCGAACGCAACTGGAACATCAAGATCCCTGGATATTCTGCCAACGACGTCCGAGCCATCCGCAAGCCCAGCCATGTAGCGGAATATCAACGCAAGGTGGGCGCGTTGGATGCCCAGAAGCAGCTGTCTCAGGCTGCCGGCAAGAAAGAGGAGTAGATTTGGGTGGATGTGTTCTCGCTTCCCTTTCGCTGTCCCTCGTTTCGCGCTTGCCCGCTCGCTCGTTAATACAGGCGGAGACGGTTTCCATTTCTAAAATGTACTTACTCCTCTGCTACTGCTACTTGCACGGTTTTACAAAGGTTTCTCGTTGCCTCTTTTTTTTCCGCCCCACTATTAACTTACTTAACCGGTTACCCGGGAGTTTGTAGGCGCTGTGTTCTTTCTTTCTTTCGGTTTCTCGATTTCATGCTGGGGCTTGTATTTCACGTTCCAAAATGGCTGCCTTCCTCAAGATGGGCGGTTGGGGGGATGTGCGCCTAATTTGTGACTGTCTTGGGGAAGAAGAGGAGAGGATGTAGGTGGTAAACTACAGATACTCGCTGCGTAAGGGCGCATGGAGGACGCATGAGCTTGGAGGTTTCCGCGGAGCTGCAAGTAGTGTACGGGAGGGGGGGAATTGTAATTTGACAATTTGAGTTGACATACTGGGGATTTTTCCATGACCTTGCATGATGCCGTCTGGCTGTGAGCACGCCGCTTGCCTCTACTTGCGGCCCTGTCTTGAGCATGCGCCAGCAGCGGTATTTTGCGATGCGTTTGCACGACCTGGTTTGCGCGAGATGTGTCATATTTGGACGTCCGGACTCCAGAAGACACAAATCGCGGAGGGAAGGGTGTCGACGCACGTCAGACGCCTGCCGGGGAACACACAAAGTACCGACAGATGAAGGATATCCCGGGAAACGAGGTCCCGCTGAAAACAGATCTCATACGCATAGAGCGGTCCATAGTCATGTGCGAGATCAAGCGGGCAATTCGTGTCTGTACTTCCAACTAGATGAGTGATAAGTAGTGATTAACACGGCGATGGCGAGGCTTCGGCAATCAACAGTTCGAGCAGCTGCTGCCTGGTACCGGACGTGATCACAGGTGCCAACCTGCCCCCAAGTCTTCCTGCAGATGGGCAACAAAGCTACCCCACGGTAGCGTCCTTGGTTCGACCAGCTGGCGTCTGATCAGTTTGTGATGATGACGTTTGGAGGGCCTTCCCGGTCACCGCTCGGAAAACTCACCGCATGCGCCGGTAGCGATTTCTTGCGCTCGATCTTCCCGAGCTGGTTAAACGCTAGACGAGCGATATCTTGTGCTCGTGGGGAGTGTAAACAAGACTCCGACCGTCAGCCGTTCGCGCACCAGCCGGCTAACCGGGAACGAGCACGTGAGACGACGTGCTCCAGCTACTCCTGCACCTGGACAGACCGCCAACCCTTTCTTTACAGGTGGTGGTTCGCTCAGAATTGCCGTCAAGGTCGGTTTGTGGTGGCTTTTCACAAGACTAGCTAACCGAATTGGATGGCTTTTCATTTTCCTTTTCGAGTGTGTTCACTTAGAAGTGCAGCCTTCTTTTCGGGACGCGACAGCTGAACTCAGTGGGCTCCGCTGTATACTGCTCTTATACTGTCAGCGTTACGACTTTAATTACTCTTATTTACTCAGATAGGTGCTGTACCAAGTATTTACTCGCTGCATCTCCTTTATTTGCGATCGGTGTGGCCGTAAGTATGCCCGATATATTGCTTGACAGCTCGCTCGCGGCGAGTCCCAACGCCTGTAACTGACAGATACTACTGTCTCCAGTAATAGTGGATGCTGTAACGCTCATTTTTTATTTGCGTTGCAGGGTGCCTGGTTGTTGCATATTCGAGTTTCAGGGGTTTCAGGGGTTTCAGGGTTCTCAAATCTCAAGCCCTCTACCACTAAGGTTTTGTAGCGTACCACCGAGATCTATCTACCCGTTGATCTGCTCTTAATATCGTCCTTTTGTACGTGTTGTAATATCTCACTCGTTGCTTAGTCATGGCGGCAGGCATGGACCTGCCCCTATATTCTCCTTTCTCTCGAGGCTTCAGCCTTACTTAGACAATACACACGTTCATCACTTTCAACAGGTTATG
>Ga0307508_10003561_pt1 | contig 15684 bp, 16 predicted proteins | sample 9_EM_MG_FD_203089 | JGI IMG/M metagenome (GOLD analysis project Ga0307508, IMG submission 203089) | Populus trichocarpa ectomycorrhiza microbial communities from riparian zone in the Pacific Northwest, United States - 9_EM | ecosystem: Host-associated > Plants > Roots > Unclassified | place...
CGGTCGATTCAGTCGCTCCGCCAGACATCGTGATGTCCGTGAGGCCTGATTTGCGCAAAGTTCCGGTGTGTCGAGCGAAAGGCTTGGCGATTTTTGGCGTTGAGTTTCGTCCGCAAGGTGTGTGTTGCTGTGAGAATCTACTCTATCATGACTGTTCTGTGAATCGCTGAATAGGACCAGATGATACAAGTACAGGCAGTATATAGCACCAAGAGTCACGTCACGCGATGGTCAGCATCCGTTGCCAAGACACGGGGGTACATAGCATGTGGGCCATGTGGTCGCAACCATCATCTCAAGGCAAGAGCTCCAGCCGACTACATGCCTACATAAGACGCTTTCTCACGGTGCTGCTCAATTCCGAGTGCCTGAAAGGTCTAATGAAGCCGGATCCGAACTCGCAGCATCAGACGGAAGAAAATAGTGGAGAAAACGAACTTGACCTTGACCAAGATACCTCGGGATAGGTTTGCTAAAAAAGCGAGTACAAAAGGGCGACATGCGGAAGAAAGGCTACAGTCTAAGCAATGAGGGACTTAGCCTGCCGCGTGTTCTCAATAAACCCCCGCCGTGCTGTAACATCTAAAGGTGTAGGCCACTTAGGAATAAAATTTGTTTTGTTGTCGTGAAGATTTACCCTACTTCAAACAACATACTTTTACAAACTTACATTTGAAATCTTTTGTGTGGGGTCCATCGTGGATACATAGAGAGGCCCATGCTGGATATTTCGGCGCCGAAGGGGGGGGGTCCATGGGGGATAAAAGCCGCAACTCTCCGTCACCTCTCCTCCACCTCCTCGCTCCACCTCCGTCCTCTCCACCTCCGACCTTCTCGAGCACAGCTTAACTCCCATCCCCCACCCCCCAGCTGCAACGAATGTTACCGTAAGTGATCCTCATGCCTCCATCCTGGGAGCTGAAAAACAATTACCAAACCATCATCGGTGCAGGCCGAACTACTCCGACGACGAGGACGATGACTTTTTCGCCATGCCGACCCCACTCACCTTCGCTTGCACTCAGTGCAGCAGCAAGTTCGCTACCGACGACGACCTGCTGGACCATAAGGAAGCCGCCGAGAACCACAACTTCTGCCGTTTGCACAACCTCGACTTTATGACGGAGGAGGAGCATCTCCTACATTGCACCCACAGCAAGGACCACTACCTGTGCGACATCTGCTTCATCGAGTTCAAGAGCGCAAGCGGAATGGAGCTGCATAAATACCAGGTTTGTTGCTCTTGCTGCCGCAGGGGAGTTGCGTGGTGGTGGTAGCAATCATGCTGGAGTGGGTCGTTGTTGACGGAGATCGCAGCTGCACACGGGCCAGGCCACCACCTTATGTCCTGCTTGCGGAATGCGCTTCAAGGGTGGCAATGCCAGCCTCGCGATGCATTTCGAAGCCAACCAGTGCGCGGGCGGCGTGACCAGAAAGGAGATGCATGTGCGCGCCGAGGCTTTGCAGCATGGAGTACTGTTGCCTCTCGATAAGTTCGAAGGACCACTGACCGGTGCCCCTGAGCCCCCCAAGGTCAACGACCCTGAGCGGTCCAACGACCTGGGTATCACTAGGGACAAGCTTATGGATTACTGGAACAAGGTCCATGAAAAGTTTGTGTGTCCGTGCAGCGCCAAGTTTCCACGCGCTAGCAGCTTCTGGCAGCATCTTTCAAGCATGGCCCACAACGCCGAGAAGACCAGCTAGTATGTGGCCCTCCGCTTGGCCGTGCCCGTCCCCCCTCCCTCCCCCCCAGCACCCTCTACTGCACTTGCTCTGACGTATCTCGTTTAGCTGCGTTGAATGCTGCAAGAGGTTCAATTCCAACTCCGCAATGATTCAGCACTTCGATAGTGGCCACTGTCGTGTCGGCTCGGAGGATGCCTACCATTCTGCCAAAGTCCTCACCGGCGGTCTCACGGTCCTTAGAGAGGCGAAGATGCACGGCCGGTAGACGGGCTGAGTTCTTAGTATGTATCCTCCAATTCTCACCTTTTGCTCCGCGCTCAACTGCTGACCTACCAGACACCTAGACATTTGATTGGTTCACATCGATACGACGCATATGCATGGGCCGGATTGTTGCACATAGCTTCTGAGGATGAAAAGCAGTGATAGACGAGTGACATATCATGACTTCCCCCCAATCCATTAAATCGTGTCCATACCTAGGCTGTACATACAGAAACACATGACCGCCCCCACGTCGCCACTTAATCCTCCCGCAACATCCTCAGCAAAAACTCCTTGAAGCTGCCCTTGGTCACCTCCGTGACCCTGGCACCGACCGAAACGCCGTACTTCTTCTTGAACACTCTCTTGACCCTCTTGAGGTGCTTCGGGTCCCAATGGATCCTGGTGGCACGGGAGATCAACAAGTCCTCGCGGCTTTGCTCGACCACCGCCACGAGCGCCTGGTGCAGCAGCTTCGCGTCGCGGAGCGGCCGGTCCGTCACGCCCGAGAGGATGTGGAGGAGTGTTTCGCCCTGCGCATTGTGTGAGCACGTGACGAACGAGGGTGTGGGGGTGGGTGTGGGGGAGGGGGAGGTCAGTGCGTACCACGAGGTTCTTGGAGTGCTTCATCACCGCCTTCGCCAGGTCGCGTTGGTGGACCTGGCGGTACAGCTGCGCGACGGCGAAGAGCCATCTGTCGGAGCGGTTGACCATGATACCGACCATCTCCGTCTCGCCTCCCGCAGCGCCCTGGCCGCGCTCGAGGATGGTGCCCAGCCGCGCGACGTCCTCGCGGACGCCGGCGTCCGAGAGCGGCGTCGACTCGTCCATGCGCGCGCACGACAGCTGAGCCATGACCGCCACGCGGAACTTGTTGGCGGGGAGCTCCTCGGCGACGGCCTTCTCGAGCGAGGAGTCGTACTTTGCGTCCTTGAAGCAGGCTTTGATCGCCTCCGTCTCGGCGTTAGATTTGCCCATGAGCGCTTCGATCAGCAGTTCGTTGCGGGTTTCCTTCTTCTGGTACCAGCCGTTCGAGAACCACGCCTCGCTCTCGTACGGTCCCAGCGCAACGGCGAAGACGATCTTTCCGAACGGCGTCGAGGTCGTGAACACGGATTTGATGTGTTTGGCCAGGTTTACGCCCCGATAGAGACTCTTGTATTCTTTGCGCAGGGACTTGAGTTGCTGCGGCGTGAGCGTGGGCAGGATCTCGATCAGCGGCTTGGGCGAAGGCCGCGTGAAAGTATGCCGGAGTTCCTCGAGGATCGCTTTCGCATCCGAGGCGGGGTTGTACGCGCGGTCGGGAGACGGGGAGCTGACGCGCGAGGGGGGGCCGTGAGGGGAGGCTATGACTAGGGCCCCGCTGCTGCTGCTTGTAGGTGTGGCGGTCGGGTTATAGGATCGGCCGTGGCCTTCGCCTTCGTAGGTGGGTCGGCCGTGTAAGTTCAATGATGGCTTGGAGAATGCTGACGGGCCGATGGAGAAGGAACCGGATGCCCTGTGCTTTCCTATACCGATGGATCCCGAGGCGGAGACCAGCGGCGAAGGCTGGGCGCCGAAGACGGGAGACGGCATGGGCGAGATGGATTGGTATGTTCCGTGATATGGCAGCAAGGCAGGCGATGGTGGCGGCAGTGTGCCCGACGTGACCGAACCATTGCCATTGCTACCGCCGCCGCCCGGCGACAGAGAAAGCTTCGATAGTGAAGGGATCCCGAGCTTCCCAAGCTTGCCGGAGAGGCCATTTCCGTTCGGCTTGCCGTTGCCCTCCGCGTAGCCGGCGTTCGCACCCATTCCTGTCGATGCTGTAATGGATTGTGTTAACGAGTGCGTTGTTGTGGAATCGGAGAGGACCTGGTGGTAGTAGTCGGGATTGTCGAACTGCGGCGGAGCCTGCCCGGGAGGATAGACTTTTCCGGCGCCCTCGCCCGGCAGCGGCCCGGTCAGATTACTCGGGTCCAGGTTTGGCGGAGCCGACATGTCGCCGCCGTATGGGACGATCGCGGACAGACCGCCCGTCTGGTACTGGAAAACCGAAGGGACCGTAGAGTGCAACGCCGGCCTTCCCTGGGCGGCCGTGGGGAAAGAAGCCGAATGCGGCGGCGGCGGCGGCGGAGCGGAAACGGTTGGATATACGCCGGGCTGTGGCGGCGGCGGAGCGGAAATCGATGTCACGCCGTAGGTCCCGGGAGGAGGAGGAGCAGGCACGTGTGCGTAGCTATGGTTGAATATAACGCCCTGCGGCGGCTTCCCGACTCCATAGTCAGTGGGTGGATCCGCCGGGTACGACGAGTAGCTCGCCGCGTGCGCCGCCTGGGCCTCGTTCGACAGATTCCCTCCGGCACCGCCGTACGCAGCCAACGAGGGCCGGTCGCCATGTCCACAGCCGTCGCCCGCCCCCGCAGTCGCGTACCTTCCGAACGAGCGATCGCGGGTCTTCCCTGCCGCCGCGCCTTTCCTCTCCGCTCTCGCGCCTGCGCGCTCCGTCTCGCTGCCGTCTCCGTCGGATCCCTCGGCGCGTGCCTGGCCTTTACTCCGACTGCGCTCGCGCGCATGCGGATGCGGCGCCGCCAATCTGGCCTTGTCCGCCGCCGCCGCCTCTTCGACGTCCCTCCTCGCTCTGGCGGCGCGCTTGTTGGCCTTGTATGCGGCGTACTCTGGAGTGTCTTTATCGGGCCTCGGCATTATCTAGTGCGTGTTTTTTTCTTTCCCGCTTCGGTTTTTTCTGCGACCGTATCGTCCGTATGTAGCAAAAAAAAATTAAAAAAATGGGCGAAAGTATGTAAAGAGAAGAGCAAAGCGTGTTGGGGGGAGGTTTTTTTTTTTTTTCCCCACTCCGTCGCGCTCTACCTGATACTTAACCTTCGCGGCCAGTCCCGGCCGCATGCAGATTGGCATTGGCGCTGCATGTTTTTGGCTGCAGGCAGATAAATAGTTCGTAGCTTATGATATGGATGGTGTGTGCGAGGTGGCTGGCTGCCTTCGTGGTGTTTGTTGATCCAAGCAACCGACCGGGATCCTTCAGCTGATATTGGCCCCCCCCCCCCGAGTAAGCTGCGGGTTTTGTTTGCCTGTGGAGATCCGGCAAATCGATGGAGGTACCGACTGGTCCGGCCGTTTCTCTCTATGTATGTATGTAGAGTACATACGATTAGCGATTTCCTTCCCTTGGCTGACGGGGTGATCAAGCGTGTGTCTACATATCTACCGAGTAGATACTTTGTAGTAGGTATCCAGTCGTTCGTCTACATAATTGGCCCTACATATCTGGACCGTAGCTGTTGGCGACGGAGTCGGGATCCGATCGTGCGGTTGACCGATGATCTGTCGATGAAGCTGCGAACGGGGCCCGTGCACACTATGTACTCAACATGATTTGGCCTCGGGAAACATCGAGTTGGCTACCAACCGGAGACGGAACGTTGGGGGGCCAAGAAAACGATTCATCTGTGTCTCGAGTTCTCTCGTAGGAAATGAAGGACAGCGAAAGAGCGGCTACAGTTGGCCGGAAAATAATTGAGAAATAAAAGATATCGGTATGCTGCGCTACCTATGGTCTACAACGATCGTCCCCCCCCCCCCCCCCCAACCCCAACCCCAACCCGCCCATATGAACACGCCTCAAATCAACAGATCTCCAACCCACCAAGCAAGTCGTCATCACGGGTCATCAAGTCTAGAGGAGCGGGAACGGGGAGCAGTGAGCCTTGGGATAGGTGGTGATATAGTGTAATAGAAAAAACATACTACAAGATAAAATCTTGAAGGAACATCCATCCACCACGACCACCAATTGCAAGATCACTGCTCCGGGGAAACAGGTAGACAAACTAGAACACAAACAGGAGAAGTAAAGGGGAAGGAAATGTAACCGCACGTCGAGGTCGAGAGGGGTTATTAGAAAGGGAGGAAGAGGAAAACCGGAAAGCTGTCACAGACGCAAACACAAGGAAGGAAAGGAAGAAAAGGAAGAAAACCGACAGATGTGAGATTGCGGGCTCGTCCAGATCCCGTAGTGCAAAGCAAAAAAGAAAACACACACACAAAAGCCCAACTTGAGAGAGAAAAGAAAGAAAAGCCATCTCCGCAGACTCCCAGTCCGAGCGCCTACTGCAATCGTACAATCACATCCATCCGTAAAAAAACCACCATATTTCCCCCCCCCCCCCCCCCCCCGCCCCTTCCAAATGGTCGATCAGAACCGTCTCCGCGTCCTATTTCCTGAGCCTAGCCTCTCGCTCCTCCAGTTTTCGTACCAGTATTCTCGGCTCTTTTCCCTGAGCTCGGCCCGCCACTCGCTGAAGACACTGTCCTTGAGCCTCGTGAAGTCGCAATGGGCCTCGTTGTGTGGATCCGCAAATCCCCATGGGAAGTGGCGACCGAGGGGCTCGCCGGGCTGATAGGAATCCGGGGATATGATGGACAACGGAATGAAACACAGACCAGCGGTGATGCCCATGGGGCGTTGGGACTCAGCCAAAGAGTCGGTCGTGATGGGTCTATCTTCGTCGTCATCCCCAGCCGCTGTGTGGCCACGCGCGACACCCGAGTCATCGTCGTCGTCATGCTCTGGGCCTTCCTCGTCCTCCTCCACCAGAGAACCTCGCTGGCCCGCCCTCAAGTGTTCGTCCTCCTCGACTTCCAGCTCCAGTGATTCGAGAGGGTCCTCGTGAGCTGCGGCGAGTCCCTTCCGAACGATATCCTTGAGGTACTCCATATGCTTGGACGTGCAGGTGTCGGACTTGCTGATGACCGGAATCACCACCGACTTGCCGTGGAGGGCCTTGAGGACCGAGATGTCAAGGTCCGGATCCAGGCCGCCGGTCTCGTTGGATCCGACCTTGCCGGGAAAGTGGTTGTTGGGCGTCAATCTGGCGGGATCGAGGAGCAGGAAAACGCAGTGGATGTGGGTGTCCCTAATGCCCGGTGCACGCACCACCTTTGTCTCCTCGGAGAATGTCTCCTGGAACTTGTCTTCGATGAAAGCGACGGTCTCCCGCAGCTGCAGGTCGACCATGTTCTTTTCCAACCCGGCCGAGTCCCACAGGGTAAGACCGATGCGTTCCCCATCTATCTCGGTCTCGATGTACGTCGACTTGAAGGGACTGTCGGAAGTGGTGCCAGTGTGATCGGTCTGGGGGGGAGTATCGCCCACGTGAGCACGCTTCCTGAGAGAGAGCGAGTGGCCGAGGAACCGCAAGAAGGACGTCTTTCCAGAGTTCCTGGCGCCGATAACAAGCACACTAGCGGCGGTCCATCAGCACCGTTCGGCAGGCATCTATATAGGCCTTTACGGGGGGGGCGGAGGGGTCGTGCAGAGCTCGCTCCCGACGGGAAGTTGCATGTACACGCGACCAGCAGCCAGCCAGCCAACCAAACACACAAATAAACAAACAAGGAGGGTACAAGCACACCTCCCCAACGGGAAGTTGCCGCACGAAACCAGCATCAGGGAAGAGAATGCGAGCGACTTACTTGAACGGAGTGGGATCCTTCCGCCTCCTCACCCTTCGAGGCGAGTTGACCGAGCTCACAGCACTGCTCGCATAGCTGTATCTTCCGCGGTGGGCCATACTTCCGACGTTCGCGTACGGGTCTTCCGATATGGGCACCGAAGTGCTCCTCACGTATTCGCCAGCGGGGCCAATGACCGAATCCGAACTCTTCCTGCCGGGGACGAATCCGCCCATGGCAGCATGGTACTGCGGCTGCTGCTTCTTGTAACCATTGCTCACGGTCTCCTCGCTGGCGTTGAACCTGCCGGAGAGGATTTCGACCGAGTCCCTGGTCTCCTTGCCGAGAAGGTGATTCGGGAAGCTGGCGTTGGTGGCGGAGCCATTGACGGGAAGGTCGGGGAGCTTTGGGGGGGAGGGGGCAACGACAGGCATCTTGCGTACGGGATCGCCAGACCTGCTGCGCCGGAGGAAACCGAGGGTGCGACGAGAGGAGGCGGAAGTGGAGCTGGTGGTGGAGCGGGAGGGTATTGGGGGAACTGCAGAGGGTTGTGGGATTTGGTGGAGCTCCGCGGATTTTGGGGTCGGGGGCCGCTTAGCGGATGGCGGAGAGCGGGACGCCATGATTTGTGTGTGGGGCGGGCAGGGCGGTTGGCAACTTCCCAAAGCGGCAGCGAGTGTGTCAGCAGGGAGGTGTGTGTCGGCGTTGCGGAGGGGTGGACGGCAACGGGGCGAACGGGGTTTGCAAGCTCGATCACCACCGGTGCTCTGGAACCGGGGGATATTGCGTGAACGAGATAGACGACTGTTGGACTGGAACTCCAGATCGCCACTCAGCAAGAGAGAGCCGCGAGGACGAATGCCGGCGAGAGCACGACAGAGCGAAGCGGAGTGGGCTGGCGAGAGTGAGAGTGAGTGAGTGAGTGAGTGAGTGAGAGTGACGCTGCCTTCTGCGACCGTTGGGGATTGCTGCGATTGCGCGGTGAATGCAGCGTCCGTCGACGAGGGTCCGGCGAACGACAGTCTGAGCAAGATGGCGGGCGATGGATTGGATATTGGCGATCGAGCTCTCGAGACGTTCTCGATAGTTGTCGCTATGATATGCTGCGCGCTGCGCCGAGGGCAGGTGGTGGGAGGAGAGGTCGGCCGTACGAGGACGGTATGTTGTCGCTGCGAGGGCGGAATCGACGGATGGCGCGGTGATGGCGCGGTCCTTCCAGCTCTACCCAAAACAACCACAGGCGACGGGCAATCTATTGTGAACAACCCAGCATAAGCAAAAGCCTTTAATAACCCAACACACCCTTCTTGCGCCCAGCCAGCAGCGACGCGACAACAAATGAAAGAGGTAACTATGGAGATATGAAGGCAGGCAGGAGCCCTTCGGATTTGAGCCTGCCTTCCTCTTCCTCCCTGCTGCTGCTGCTGCTGCTGCTGCTGCTCGTCCCCTCCTCTCCAGCTTCCGCAACCTCCCCTTCCCACAGCTGCGGCACTTGTGCTCACACACCGCGCCCAGGAAACCGCACAAAGAACAGAACGCCGGATATCTCGCCACACGAACCTTTTCCTTCGTCCGTCCGCACGGAAAATGCCACCCGGTCCTTTTGCTGCGGAATCCCTTTCTTCCTTGTTCTTCGACGTCCTGCCGTCTCGTCCAGCAAAGCTAGCGAGGCTCCTTTCGTGCCTGCAGGGCTGGCGCGATACAGTACGGCTGGTCTGTCCGGTTGGCTTCGACCGGAGCGACGGCGGATGAACGCGAGGAGAAAGCGGTGCTTCCGGACAGGTTGTCGGTGGACGGTGGCGATGCGGAGACGAGCGGCGAGTTGGCAGGGAAAATATAAATACTTCGAATACTCACCCGACGGGTGTGCGTTGTCGTGAGTTGTGTGATCGCTGTGATTCGGAGCCTTCCAGAGGAGCTGAGAGCAGTATCGACCGACGCCTGCGACGCGAGAAAATACCAGGCCGAAGCTGGGGGGGGGGGCTGCACTGACGGAGAGCGAAGACGACGAAGACGAAGGCGACAACGACGGAGACGAGGACGACGACGGCGACGACTGGGGGGGTGGGGGGGGGAGACAGGACGATGACGCCGTGATGCACTCGGTTCCGTCGGGTGGAGTACGCGGACGCAACAGGAAAGGGAATCGAGGAGTGTGGACGACGAACACGCGCTGTGCGTCAGGCAGGTGGTGATATTATTTTTTTTATTTTTTTTATGGCAAGAACCCAGTTGCGTGCAGTTGGCGGACGGAGATGGGGTCGGGAGGAGGTTTGTTTTCTTCCTTTTTCCCTGTCCGCACCATTGGCCTCTCCCGGCAGAATAGGGGGAATGTTTGTTTGACCAGCCAGTAGTGGTAGGAGTATCTAGGAGGTGCCTCATCTCCCTCCGCTGCCCTCAAACCCGGGCTCTTCCTCATCCAGCGCCATCTCGCTCCTGGCAGCGATAAATTGCCGCCGCCATTGCGACCCCCCCGTCGGACGGACTAGGTTCCATTCCGCTGGCGTGCGGCAGCAGGGTCTGCAGGAGACTTGGAACTTGGAGTGCAGGGATCGACCGCTCGATATTGCACTGCACTATTGGGCCGCGAAACGGGGCCAGAATCTGGCGCCGCATGGTCCTGCCTCTAATTGGCCGTGATTTCTCACTTTCCCCCACATCCAATGCTCCGCGCCGCCGTGCGCCCCGGTGTTGGTGGCAGTGGGCACGCGGGCGTGCGGCGGTCGGCCTCCCATCCTCGCCGTCACCACCCATCGCATCTGGCCGCTACACACATATCCAGCGAGAGGAAACACTCGGCCCAGCAGCTAGGGCTAGGGTTCCCGTGCCGACCCCGTCCGCTGCTCCAGCTCCATCTCGGCCTGTGCGTGCGTGCGTGTCTTCGCGGACGGCTCAACCGACGCTGCCGTGCACCTGCGCTCCCTCACACCTTCGTCCAGCACTCCAGCACCCCGGCACCCCGCCTCTCGCTTCCCACGGAAAGAAGCGCCCACCCATCTCTCGCGTGGTCGCGACCCACGATCGGAGTCGCTGCGTCTGCACCTTGGGTCGCGCACGATCAACGAATCAGCATCATCATCATCACCACCGAACCGGTCGCGATGGCCGTCCGAAATGGCCTTGCGTCAGCCCCACCGTGATCGGGGCCAATCCGCAGAGGGGCGGCCGTCGTCCTCTCACCGCCTGCACCGGACGGCGTGGAGGCGCTTTCCACTGCGAGCGGTGAAGATTGCCGACGCTGGATTAGGAAAACAGGTGAGTCGCTGCAACCTATGAAGTTGATCACGATGCATAGGCTAACGACCGAGCACTTATCGTCGTCACAGCCATCCGACGAACCCAGCAGCTGTCGCTGCGGCACGCAAGCGATGGCCCCGCAGTCCCGCCTGGAGCAGCTACCCCGGTTGCGGGGAACCAGCGAATCGACTGGCGACAGCCATTGCGGGGGGGGCTCGGCGGGCGCACCGGCAACGGAAAAGCCAGTTTGGTCTCGCCAGAGAGGGAGTGCTTTTGCGCCCCGCCCGCGACATGCCTGGTGGGATGCGGCCCAGGATGCGAATGTATGCACGATGGTCCCGACCGACCAAGCACGATGGGCCCGACCAAACAGGATGGAGATCCCGCAGAATATCATCCGCCGCTGCCTTCCGCCACAGGCTTCGTGCAGCCGATCTGCGCAATGCGTTACCAGCGCGCCCCCGTCCGATGTCGAGCCCCGCCCCACGCCCAGTGCATCGGGATTCCGTTTCCGCGAAAAATGAAATGCTTGCTACAGCATCCGTGTGCCATCTTGGGTGGAGGCGGGCGCTTCCAGCTCGATGTCCGGCAGCACCGAACACCAGCCCTTCCTGTGTCGTCAGCGCCTCAACTGGTTCGAGTACCTATGTGCGGGGAGGCGCCAGCCATTGGCTCGCCAGTGGGAGACGTGGATCCGTGCCCAACAGGCAGGGCGCGCGCCCGCCGGCCTCCCCTGGCACGGACGGCCTTATAAGGCATGGGCCATTCGTCTCGCTCCCGCCGTCTCGCCACCACCAGCAGACGCAGTTCGTTCTGGCCCCTCCGCCTCCCCCGCCTCCCCTCCGAAAACTCTACTCCGCTGGTCCTCTGCCACTGCGCCCTCTCTCCCCTCCTCCCGCCCAGCGTGCTGCCGCACTGGTCTGCTAGCCAGTCCTGCTCCAACGAAATCGCCTTCGCTGCCACCGACAGTCGTCCGGCGCAATGTCCCGCCAACCCGGCAACATTGCCTGCCACATCTGCGATGTCTCCTTCGCCTCTGCGGCGGCCCTCTCCGCCCACAAGGAGGACCGCCACACGCTCGGGCGGTTTTCCTGCATGTGGTGCGGCACCGAATTCCGGCTCAAGATCGACCTTCGGCAGCATGGCCCCCAGTGCACCACCAGCCCCGTCGAGAGCGGCACCGAGTACTACCGCGCCCCCAAGCCGGAAAGGCAGAGCGTCGAGGCAGCCTTCGGCGTTAGACACCAGACCGCCTTGCCCAAGAAGCACCGCGCTTCTTCCGGCGGCGGCAGCAGCGTCCGGGACAGCGGGCGAGTTAGCGGCGGCACGTTCTCGACGTTCACGCTCCCGGCGTTCTCAGCAGTCCCTGCCGGCGACCATAGCCTTCCCGGCTCGTCCCAGCAGATGCATGCGGGTGGCTTCTATCCGCAGACCCAGCACTTGCCCCCGGGGCCCGAGGAGATGCAGCTCTATCCTCCTTCTCCCCCCCAGCAGGCCAGCGGCTGCTCCCCTCCCGGCTGGCCAGCGGACCAGCCGGGCTATGTCGAGCACCAGCTCGCCAACGTCGATGCCAGCGCCCAGTGCCAGTACGCGGCTGCGGAGTCTGCGAGCGGCGAGGAGCAGCAGAGATACTGGCCCTATGGGTACCAGCACGCCAGCGTCGATGCCGGCACCCAGTGCCAGTACACGGCTGCGGAGTCTGCGAGCGACGAGGAGCAGCAGAGGTACTGGGCTTATGGGTACCCTCCCGCCTCGGGAGCCTGAATGGCTCCTCACGCGTGCTCGTGCTTAGACCGGTTTCATTTCCTTTCTCGTCGGCGTCTTCCCACGGTCGTTACCTCCGGTGTGCGTTTCTGCGTCACTGACGGTTGGCCTTCCGTCTTTTCTTCCGGTTCCGCTGGGGCGGCGATTGTCCTGTGCCTCTTGTTGGCGGGGTTCTGCTGGTGTGCGTTTTTTTGCTCTGCTTCCGTCCATTGGGATACCTGTGTGTACTTTGTGCTCTGCTTCCGTCCATTGGGATACCTGTATGTACTTTGTGCTGTGCCTACTGCTTGTACCCACGTGCTCGACCGCGTACGTAGCCAGTCAGTCAGTCACGTTGCAATTATGCCATCTGCTACTCTCTTTTTCCGACTGCAGCGGTAGACGGTGTGAAGTTGGACGAGTGCCCGCGAGAGGCATGCATCGTGCAGCAGGGCGAGAGAGAGAGAGAGAGAGAAAAGAAAGAAAGAAAAAAAAGAAAAAAAAAGAAAAGGAAAAGAAAAAGGGAAAGAAAAAAAAAAGTAGTCCCAATTGCAATCCGCAGTTTCCCCGGTCGCTAGTGGTGCAGCTGGGGGGAGTGGGGTAACTAAGCCTGTCTGTCGACAGGTGGCAGGTTCGAGTGCGCAGCTGTGCTCGCTTAGTCATTGGACACCTAACCGGAATCAAACCTGGAGTGAATCAGTCCTCGAGGTGTGATTCAGGGCTAGCCATTTAGAGCGTCCCCCACCCATGTTAGAGTTGCGTACATCAATATGGTATGTATGTACTGGACACGTACCTACTCCCTCAACCCCAAACCAAGAACTTCGAACCCGTTTCCTATCCGGTACCTCTTCCATTTGTTTGTCGGTAATCCAATGCCGGTTACCAGCGAAATCGTGCGAGCTGGCCGCAATGGCCACAGGGTGAATGTTAGTACCGTTGAATAGTAACCCCCAAACAGCCGTCGCCTTTTACTGCGGCAATCGAGAGACTCCTATTTTTCCGATTCCGCCAGCACAAGGATGGCAAGGGAATGAAAGTAATAAACCATGGCTACTCGGTTCGGGGGGTGGTAAAGATACATAAGATTGCGTACTCACTTCTGCGGAGAGCGATTGCAACAGCTGGAGAAATCAAGATTCGATCTGAAGCCCAAGAAAACAATATGGCCCTGCATATGAATCGTTGGGGCTATCCGGCACGACTTGACCTGCTACGAAGTATGGTATGCGCGATCGTTGAAGACCGAAAACGACGGAATCTTGAGTGCGCTAGCAAATTCTTTCTCCGGATGCTCGATCCTGTGACTGCGGTTTAGCAGATGTGGTCGATACGGAAGTCTGCTCGGTCCGAATATTGAACATATCAGAAAAAAAACTGGTACAAACGGTTCCTGTCATGACATCCGGCATTATCGGCGATGTATAGTCGGTCCCTTAATAATAGCGGTGGATTGAACAGTGATCCGAAGATCATCCAAGAGGAGCAAGCGATTCATTAGGCTCAGAACGAATGCACTCTTTTTTGCTCTTTGTTGTATTCTGTGAAGATAATGTAATTCTATTGCCTACTTGCGGCTGCGGTCCCCGTCGCTGAGTCGCCGCTGTGTTGAGTTGCCACACCTGGGTTGCCATAAAACTCCTTTCAACTGGCATCCCTCTAATGTTGACCAGACAGTGAGCCACTGGGTTGCGCAGTCGCGAAATCCCCCCGCACAGCCAACGGCAGCCCTTACGCCAACGATAATCCGCCCACCACCTCCTTACTCTGTCACCCAGTATTCCCTCACTCCTTCGTATACTCGAATACCGACCGTTGAGAGTGCGGTGGTTGTTATTGTTATGGTGACGGTAATGGTTGTGTGGAACGCTGCTTAAAGTATAGCTAGCCTTGAATCACGCCTCGAGGACTGATTCACTTCCAGGTTTGATTCGCTTCCTGCGCTACTACGTTACCAGCACTGTAGTCACATACTCTGTTCTCCAGCCACCGCAGCCACGCCATCGGCTACATAGACAGCAGTTATGTAAGTGCAATCTGGCGAGCAAGTCCCCACCCACCCAACCAACCATCACTCGTGGGGCTTGTGGGCACGTACATATGTACTACATCTACCTCTAACCCGACCCCCACGTTTCTTCGGCGAATGGTTTGGCGGGGGAGCTTTCGACTCTTCGAGAAGGCTGTGCTCTGCATACATATGCAGAGTAGATAGGTAGAGTATGTAGATACGGCAGACATCCACGCTTAGTTGCTCTAGAGTAGGGGCGGGCACTGTGCACTAGTATGGTTAGTTAGCTAGTGCAGCGTGCCCCAGTACGGCACGTCAGACGTAGAGTGTCCGCGGCAAAACGGATCGTCAAAGCTTGAAGAGTATCTAGAGTTACGATGATATCCGTAGAGCACATAGATACTGGGCGTAGATATGTAGATTGATCACAATACGGGGGGGGGGCGGATGTTGATCTCCCATCCCCCTGCACTTTGTCAGTTGTGCATACATATCGCGTCTTTCGGAGAGCAGAGCAGAGCAGCCGGAGATCGGTGGCCGGCCTCCCTCCCGCCCCCCTGGCGGAATGGATTGGGGGGGAGACGTAAGGCGGACAGGGGATGCCAAAGTTGGCCCAGCCCAGCCCAGCTCAGCTCAGCTCAGCTCCGCAGAAACGCTCTGGCGGAGCGGAGTGAATACGGCGGAGATCCCGAAGCCGTGCATGGTCCACGGGAAGAGGATATCTAGAGAGGGCGACGGAGCAGACGACGTGGGCGGCGGTGGTTATCTGCTCTGCTTCTTTTCCTACTCTTCCCGACGTGCACATCTCTACTGTCCCCACTCGCATTTCTCGGACTGTCTCCTCTCGTCCCCCCCTCTCCCACGACGGAGGAGGAAGAAGAAGAAGAAGAAGACGAAGAAGCAGAAGACGAAGCAGAAGAACAAGCAGAAGGGCCCGTCGAGGGAAACAGAAAGGCAGAAAAGGCTACAGATCGAGCTCTGAAATCGGGTACGCGTGCACACTGCCCACCCGCCCGCCGCCTAGCGGACTCAATCTTCCGCGTGTCCCGGACGACCAACTGTCGGACTGGGCCGTTGGCGTGTATTTCCGATTACTGGGCTGACATGCCACACAGGAGAAGAAGAAGAAGAAGGAGAAGGAGGAAGAGGAGGAGGAGGAAGAGGAGAAGGAGGAGAATCGAGCTGCGCAACAGGCTGAAGTACATAGGCGAGCGAGGAGAAGAAAGAAAAAAAAAATCACGCTGTGCCAGCCAGCCAAGTCCGTGTCGCCTCGAGCGCCCAACGCC
>Ga0307508_10003562_pt1 | contig 15680 bp, 14 predicted proteins | sample 9_EM_MG_FD_203089 | JGI IMG/M metagenome (GOLD analysis project Ga0307508, IMG submission 203089) | Populus trichocarpa ectomycorrhiza microbial communities from riparian zone in the Pacific Northwest, United States - 9_EM | ecosystem: Host-associated > Plants > Roots > Unclassified | place...
TAAATGCGCAATAAAATCACGGTTCTGCGCGGGCCAGGGCACTTCCACCTCGGAATAATAAAAGAGCTCTGAAGGAGATACGCGCTTAATTAAAATATTCGATTTGCTTTTGTACACCCACTCATCGCAGGCGTCCAGGTCAAGGAGAACCGCTACCAGCTGCGATAAGCCCGCATTGATGCTGCATTCCACCTTCAGGGCCTTGACGGCAGTATTGGGCACCGACCGCATAAAGATCCGGATGCCCCCGCTTTCTGTTTTTAATTTCCAGCTGTCCTGTGCGTCGCACAAGCCCCAGCTCATGAGCGATACCAGGAGGGTGGCGAGGGTGCGCACCCGCAGCAGGCTTTTTCTTTCAAGGTTAATTCCAGGCTGTTGTGTCTTTGTCATGCGGCAAAAATAACGCTAGTTCTTCTTTTTATCGGGCTCCTTCTTTTTATCGTCCTTTTTGTCCTCTTTTTTGTCGTCCTTCTTATCGCCCTTTTTTCCAAAAATCCGTTGAAACAGGTTGCGGTGGTCCTCCTCTTTTTTGGCATCCACCGAGTTGATATTGATTTGGTTGTCTACACTGGGCAGCAGGGCTTGTATAAACGCATTTTTTAGTACCTCCCAGATGGCATCCAGCGTATTGCTCTTTGGATCGTTGAGGCTGCCCTCCAGCGGCACCTTGGTAGCTACCTGGTCTTTTCGCTGGTTTCTGAATATAACCCCTGCGGCGCCTACGAGCGACTCCCATATTTTTTGAAAGAAGGCATCCTTCCGGTCTTCGGGCCCTACCACGTCGAGGTTTTTTATAATGGGTTTTACATACCCCCGGAACCGGCCATTTTTTGTAGCCACCTCGCTGTACAGGCCAAAATTGCCCCGGTGTACGTCAAACTTACCATAGGCCTTTAAAAAATCATTTAGTAATACCAGGTTCACATTTTTTACCTCGGCATTCATATCAAAGGTGGCGTGTTCGGCCAGGGGATTCAATTTCATGTTCAGGTGCATCGTGCCCTCATAGGCGTGGGCATCGGCCGTTACGGTAGAAGGCAGCAGCACATTGCTGTCGGCCGCGTTTTTAAGGTTCAGCGCCAGCACATGCAGCTTAGACAGGGCCACGTCTACCTTTGGATTTGAATTTTTATCGGTGTAATGCAGCGCTCCGTCGTTTATTTCAAAGCGGTTTATTTTCAGCGGCATAAACTTCTTCAGCACTTTGCGGAAATCGTTGGTGTCCTTTTTTACATCGCCCAGCTCCACCTTGTCTTTGGTAAAAATCAAATCGCCCCGGTTAAACGCTATTTCTCCTACCAGCCTTCCGTGAAAAAGCGCCTTCCATTCTACCGATAAATCGATGTTTTGCGCCTTAAGAAATTCCGTTTGCTTACCCGTACCGGAATCTTTTTTATTGATATAGAAATCGTTTAGCTGGTACGCCCCGCGGTACAGGTCTATATCGATATCCTTTACATGCCCGTAGTACCCATTCATTTCCGCCAGGGTTTTATTAGCATAGTGCAGCACAATAGCCGGCAGGAACAGGCGGAGGATAAGGAGAAACAATACAATGGAAAGCAGGATGATGGTGGATTTTCTTTTCCAAAAGGGTCGTTTGCCGGCAGAGCGGGCGGTATGTTTGGTACGCATGGCTCGTTGTAAATGGTTGCAATACCGGTATAAATATTCATGCCCGGGGTATTTATTTCCCCAAACGCCCCGTCTTACGGGGAAAAATATAACTTGCCGCCTAAACCATTTTATCATGATACGAGGCGCTGCTCCTGGCAACCCGGTACCCGGCGATACACCTATGAACTGGGCCGGTAACTATACCTACAGCAGCTCCCCGGTGCACGTGGCGCACTCCATAGAAGAAGCGCAGGCGCTGGTTAAAAAATACCCGCATCTCAAAGTATTGGGCACAAGGCATTGCTTTAATAACATTGCCGATTCAAATGACCAGCTTATTTCGCTGGCCCCGCTCAATACCATCCTGCCCGTTGATAAAAACAACCATACGGTAACGGTAGAAGCCGGTGTTCGCTACGGCGAGCTGGCCACCGTGCTGCAGGCACAGGGCTATGCCCTGCACAACCTGGCGTCGCTGCCGCATATTTCCGTGGTGGGCGGCTGCGCTACCGCCACACATGGTTCGGGGATAAGCAATGCCAACCTGTCGGCCGCCGTGCAGGCCATCAGCTTTATCAGCGCATCGGGCGATATGGTACAGCTGTCGCGCCAGGAGCATGCAGCCGTATTTCCCGGCGCTGTCGTGCATCTCGGCGGCCTCGGCGTAGTCACCGGTATCACGCTTGCCGTGCATCCCGCCTGGCGTATGCAACAGTATGTATACCAAAACCTGCCCATGCAGCAGCTGGCAAATCATTTTGAAGAGATCATGTCGGCAGGTTACAGCGTCAGCCTCTTTACCGGCTGGCGCAATAAGAATATCGACGAAGTATGGATAAAAAAGAAGGAAGGAAAGGCGCCGCCCGCTGTTTTCTTTGGGGCTACCGCCGCTACGCAGCACCTGCATCCCATCAGGCATATGCCTGCCCAAAACTGTACGGAGCAAATGGGCGTTGCCGGCCCCTGGCATGAGCGCCTGCCCCATTTTCGCATGGGCTTTACGCCCAGCAGCGGCGCCGAGCTGCAATCGGAATATTTTGTGCCGCTCAACAGCGCCTGGGAAGCCATACAGGCTGTAGAGCGGCTGCATGAAAAAATAGCGCCGCATGTATTGATATCGGAAATCCGCTGCATCGCGGCCGACGACTTATGGATGAGCCCCTGCTACCGGCAGGCCTGCGCCGCCATTCATTTTACCTGGCAGCCAAACTGGCCTGCCGTCCGCGCGTTATTGCCCCTGGTAGAAGAAGCGCTCGCGCCATTTGATGCAAAACCGCATTGGGGAAAACTGTTTACCGCCTCACCCCAACGTATCAGCGGCCTTTATGAAAAGCTGCCTGCCTTCCGCCAACTGCTGGAAAGCTATGACCCGCAGGCCAAATTCAGGAATGAATACCTCGATACGGTGATCTTCGGCGGTTAATACGCATTTGACCTTTTTTTTGTCGTGTTTGCACCCTTTGCACTAAAAACTATGGCAATACATTTGTCTTATTCATTCATACCTCATAAACACGGCATATGGTAAAAGAGCTTGTTAAAGAAACAGATGAAACGTACAAGGCGTTATTGCAAACATTCGCGCTTGTACCGGTCAGTCAAATCGACACCATTCCCTTTGAAGGCAGCTGGACGGCCGGGCAGCTGGCGGAGCATATCATCAGGGCGGGTTTTTCGGCTGGCGATTTCTTCCGCGAAAATGTGCGTCCCACAACAGAACGGGCGCCCGATGCAGGAGTGGGGCAGATCAAATCCATATTCCTTGATTTCAATGCCAAACTACAAGCGCCGGAATTTATCATTCCGATCGAAACGGTGCACCATAAAGAACAACAGTTGAAAGAGCTGGAACGCATTCACCAGGCATACCTCGATGCGGCCACCCACCTCGATCTGTCGTACACCTGCCTCGGCTTCAAACTGCCCGGCGCGGGCTATCTCACCCGCCTGGAATGGATGTGGCTCAATGTATACCACATACAGCGGCATATACGGCAGCTAAAGAATATTGTTCAGGTCCTGCACGCAAAGACAAAAACGCCGGCTTAAACGGCGATGAATCTGAAAATTGCTGTAATTTCCGGGTATATACGCAACAGTTACCTCCATCAAAATACAGCCATATGAGATCGCTTGTCCCGGCCTGCCTCTTCATCGTTATACTATGTACTATAGCGGCGTCCGCCTTTACGCAACCCGGCGATAGCATACGTGCGCCGCGGGTTAAAACCGCCAATGGTCTGCTCGAAGGCGTGTTAGAATCCGGCATGTGTATGTTTAAAGGCGTTCCCTTTGCTGCGCCGCCGGTAGGCGATCTGCGCTGGAAAGAGCCGCAGCCGGTAAAGAGCTGGAGCGGTATACGCCCCGCGGTAAAGTTCGGCCCCCGCGCCATGCAAAGACCTATCTACAGCGATATGCAGTTTCGGTCAGATGGCGTAAGCGAAGATTGTTTGTACCTCAATATATGGACCAGCTCCGTGATGTCTAAAACAAAGCGGCCGGTGCTGGTGTACTTTTATGGCGGCGGCCTGATGGCAGGCGATGGATCGGAATACCGCTACGATGGCGAAAGCATGGCGCGCAAGGGCATTGTAGCCATTACCGTCAATTACCGCCTCAGCATATTCGGCTTTTTTTCGCATTCCGAACTAACCAAAGAATCGCCGCACCATGCTTCGGGCAATTATGGTTTTCTCGACCAGGCGGCGGCCCTCCGCTGGATAAAGCAGAATATCGCCGCCTTCGGCGGCGACCCCGATAAGATTACCATTGCCGGCGAATCTGCCGGTTCCTTTTCCGTCAGCGCGCAGATGGCATCGCCTTTATCGAAGCATCTTATCAGCGGCGCCATCGGCGAAAGCGGTTCACTGCTCGGCTCGCCCACACTTACACCGCTGGCCGATGCCGAACAAAGAGGCCTGCGCCTGGCGCAGCTGGCAGGCGTTAGCACTCTGGCGGAATTACGCGCTATACCGGCAGAGAAGCTGCAGGCGCTGGCCGCCAGCCATGAAAGGGAAATTTTTACCGTGACGGTGGACGGTTATTTCTTTAGCGAATCGCCACTCGCGGTTTTTGAAGCAGGTAAACAGGCGCGCGTACCCTTACTGGTGGGATGGAACTCGCAGGAAGGCAGTTTTAACGCTATTACCGGGCAGGACAGACCTACCGTTGAGAATTATACCAAAGCCGTGCAACGCCTGTACGGCGATAAAGCAGCCGACATTTTAAAAGTATATGCCGTTGCTACCGACGATGATGTAGCGCCCGTGGCCACCGATTTAGCCGGCGATCGCTTTATCGGGTTCAGCACCTGGAAGTGGTCCGACATACAGGCCGCTACCGGCGGCAAGCCGGTATACCGCTATTTTTATAAACGCCCCCGCCCCGCTACCGTGGCCACGGCTACCAGCCCTTCCAAACCTGCCGCCAATGGCGCAAGCCACTCGGCCGAAATAGAATATGCTATGGGCAACCTGGCTACCAACCATGTGTACGACTGGCAGCCGGAAGACCTCTCCGTATCGCAAACCATGCAGGCGTATTTTGTGAACTTTATCAAAACGGGCAATCCCAATGGCCCGGCCCTACCCGTATGGCGGCCGGTAAAAAGCGGTGGCCCCGCTGCCGTCATGCACATCGATGCCAATACAGCGGAAGAAACCGAAAAGCATCGCGACCGCTACCTGCTCCTGGAGCAAATACTGTTAAAGAAGTAAAGCGCGATAAAATAAACGCGCAGCGCCAAAGCGAAAAAGAGCATTAACATCTCTTTCTCTCTTTTAGCGCTGCGCGCGAATTTTTTTTCTTTTACTGCGTACTTACAAAAACAAAGGCCGCAACGTATACCACCCCAGCGCCGGGAAAAAATGCATGGGCACTGCCAGGCCGGGAAACAGCTCGGGCGATTCAAGGTCCAGCGGAAGCTTTATGGCAAACACCGCCAGTATGCTCACCAGGCTAAGAATGGTAAACACGAAGTTGAATACCGCTTCGCCACGATGCTTCAGCCATTTGTCGAGCAGCCAGTAAACTATCGCCGCCAGCAGGCATCCCAGCAGGCTGCTGGCAAAAATACTCACCGGCGAAATCACCGTGGAGAAATCCGCTCCCAGCGAAGAGGTATATACCTTCTGGTATACGATAGATGCCACACCCGCCAGCAGGCCGGCCAGCACACCCAGTAACAATAATCGTTTGAACATAACAGTTTATTTTTTAACTACCGGAACGGTGATGTCTACCTTTATTGATTCTGCTACATCGCCGCCGGGCTTCCCGATATGAAAATCGCTGCGGTTAACGCTAAAGCTGCCTTTAAACTCCCCGCCGTTGCCGCTCCTGCGAAACGTAAAGGGAATCGCCACTTCTTTTTTAACGCCGTGCATATCCATATCGCCCGTTACCTGGTAGCCGGTGGCGGTCTTTGTTACCTTTTTAGATACATACCTGATAACCGGGTATTTGGCCACATCAAACCATTCGTCGCTTTTGGCATGCTTGTTCTGCAGCCCGTTGCCGGTATTGATGGAGGCGGCATCGATGGTTACATCGAAGGCCGAAGCGGTGGCATTCTGCTCGTCGAACACAATATTGCCGCTGAATTTTTTAAATATACCGCCGGCATCATTGCTCGAAAAGCTGATATTGTATTTATCCGTTGGCTGCCAGCCCTGCGCTACGGTAAAGGCAAGCATCGATGCCAGGAGGAACAGCGCCGCCACAGGTAAAATAAACTTCTTCATAATCCGCTTGTTTAGTCTTTTGCAAATTCTGTGTTGACTACCAGTTTCACGTCATCGCTCAGCATGGCTGCGGGAAACGAAGTAGCCACACCAAAATCGGTACGTTTGATAACACCGGTAATGGTAAATCCGGCCATAACTTTCTTGCTCATGGGGTTAACAGTGGTGCCATTGAGGGTTACATCAAGCACGATGGGTTTGGTAACGCCATGGAAAGTGAGGTCGCCGGCGAGCTTGTATTGTTTTCCCTGTACTTTTGTAAAAGATTTGCTCTTAAAGCTAAAGGAAGGATACTTGGCCGCGTCGAAGAAATCGGGGCTTTTCAGGTGGCCGTCTCTCTGGTCGTTGCCTGTGTTAACGCTGCCCACTTCGGCCGTCAGCTCGATGCTCGCATCCGAAAAATCTTCTTTGGAAGCAGTCATCTTCGAATCGAAGCTCCTGAATGCACCGCCTATTTCGGCAATGGTAAGGTGGGTGATGCTAAAACCCAGCTGCGAATGCGCCTTGTCTACAGACCATGTCTGGCCAAACGATACTGCCGATACAACCGATGCTGTCAATAACAAAAAGAATGGTTTCATGTTTTTCAATGTTTAGACAACAAATGTACGGAATATTAGCTTACAAATTGTAACTACTTACCTCAAGGTAAGCACTTACCTTTGGGTAACCGGAAAGTGTTGTAACTTTGAAAAAGGATGTTATATTTTAAAAAACATTATTATGTTTAGACCACACAATCCAGGAAGGGGCATGGCAAGGCCCGGAGAATGCACAGGCGCCCTGGGCGCGATACAGGATGCCCTGTATGTATTGAACGGGAAATGGAAGATTCCCATCATCGTGGCCCTGAGCGAGGGCAATAAGCGGTTTGGCGAGCTGCAAAGGGCCGTAACAGGCATTGCGCCCAAGGTATTGTCGGGTGAATTAAAAGTGCTCGAGCTCAATGGCTTCGTGGTGCGCCGGGTGTACGATACCATTCCCGTATCGGTAGAGTATGAGCTGCTGGAATACAGCAACAGCCTGGAAAAAGTGATAGACGCGCTCAAAGAATGGGGCACACAGCACCGCAATAAGCTGCGCAGCGAGGCTAAAAAGGGGAAAGCCAGCCGGGCGGCAGGCGTGGGGAGCCATTAGCACGGGCATCCATACAGCGTCGCTAGTTTTTCAGCTGCATCCATATCAATGCCACCGCGGCGGCCGTCATTAAGATAAGGGTAATAAAACCCAGCACATTCTGCAGGACGTTATTGGTATATTCCGCCATCACCTTTTTATTATTGCAGATATGCAGTATGATGGCAATCATAACGGGGGCGGTCAGCCCATACAGGATGGCGGTATACAATAATGCCTTCATAGGGGAGATGCCCGTAAAATGCAGCAGCAGCCCCACCAGGAGCGATACGATAATGGTACTATAAAAAGGCTTTGCCTCCCCAAACTTTTTATCCAGCCCCTTTTCCCATCCAAAAGTCTCGGCCATGATATACGACAGTGAGCCGCCCAGCACGGGTATGGCCAGGAAGCCGGTGCCCAGCACCCCGATGGCAAACAGCAGGTAAGCGCCTTTTCCCGCCAGCGGCTTCAACGCTTCCGCCGCTTCCGCCACCGTATCTATTTTATGCATCCCCGCATTATAGAGCACCACGCCGGTGGTGAGCATGATAAAATACATCACAACGATAGAAAAAAACATGCCCGTATTCACATCCTTGCGCATGGCGCTCAGTACCTGTTTGTCTATTATCACCCTTGCAGCATGGTGTGTGCTGTCTTCCGCTTCCATGGTAGCCTGCCAGAAAAACAGGTAGGGCGAAATAGTGGTGCCCAGTATGGCCACGAGTATAGACAGGTAGTCTTTGTTAAAATGAATGGCGGGCACAAAGGTGTTTTTCAGCACCAGTCCCCAGTGGGGCTTCAACATAAAAGCCACCACGATGTATACCAGCACCGCCAGGCAAAGCCATTTAAGTATCCGCGCTATTTTGTCGTACGGGTATTTGATGATGACGTACAGGAGCAGCGCGGTAAAAAAAACGCTGAACACATAGCCGGGTACAGCTGGCAGCAGCATATTGCTCACCGCGCCCATGGCTTCTACATCGGCTCCTATGTTTAATACAATGGCCGGGAAGCTCAGCGCCAGCATGGTATACAGGATGCTTTTGGGATAATGCCTTCTGAGGGTGCGGGCAAGGCCCGACTGTGTGATCAGCCCTATGCGGGCGCACATACCCTGTATGGAAGCCATGAGGGGAAAGGTAACAAGGGCGGTCCATAGCGTCGATAATCCAAAGCCGGCGCCGGCCTGCGAATAAGTAGCGATGCCGGAGGGGTCATCATCGCTGGCGCCGGTAATAAGACCGGGCCCAAGCAGGCGAAAGAAGTTTTTAATACGGGCGGCAGGCGTTGATTTTTTTATCATCTTATTGCAGAAAGATAAATAAAAAAAACCAGCCGTCTTCGTTAACGGTCGTCAGTTCATCACCGCCATCGAGCGCCGCATTTCAATATAGGCGGGCAGTGTTTCTACCAGGAATAATTCGTCTTTATCGGTCTGGGGAGGAGGGGGGCTTACTTCAATATAGTGTACGTCGAGGGCGGTAGAGCGTTCGCCCAGCACCGACTCCAGTATTACATAGGCTACATTGTAATAGCGTTGCTCCTCCTGTTCGTTAAAGCCGTCTATATAAATGCATACGCCCAGCAGGTGCGGCTCTTCGCGGGTTTCGATGGGGCTGAACCATACATTGCAGGGGTCTATGGCAAGACCGTCGTACTCGATGGCCTGCACCAGCCGCGTAGCCGGCGCCAGCGCAATAAACTTCCATTTCTTGAGTTTCGGCGCCATAAACACCAGCTTTTCCACCGTATCGAAATATTCGGCATTGCCTTCGGCGGAGATGATAAGCTCCTTTATCCCGGGCTGCTGGCCGCCTATCTGGAACACCAGTTTATCGCAGTACAGGTGAAGCTGCTGTAACAATTCGTTCAGCAGGTATTCTACCTCGTCGTGCTCTTTCTCGTCGAGATGAAAGTAGCTGGACCGGTTTTGTGCAAACCATTTCCAGAACCTGTATCCTTTTAGAAGCTGCATATTGGTTATTTAATCAAAGCCGGTTGTTACACCTGGTAATGGTTGCTTACAAGCTTTTCATAGGTTTTGCCCGGTAATGCCCCTTTCAGGAAAACCGATAGTTTTTCCAGCGGTTTGCCTACACGGTAGCATCGTTTTACTTTGCGTGACTGTATTATTTTTTCCACCACGGGCCCAAACAGCGCGGTGTCCATTCCCTTGCTTACGCTGCTGTTGACGACGTCATAACAGCGATCGAAGCTTTCCTGGTAAGGACTGCCGGCCGGCAGGAGCGTTGTGATGCGGTTTTTGTTAATGTCCGTTATAATGCCGCCCGGCTGCAGGTAGCAGGCGTTGATGCCAAACGGCGCCAGCTCCATCCGCAACGCTTCAGTAAGCCGGTCGAGCGCCGCCTTGCTGGCGCTGTACGCACCGCGGTAAGGCAGGCCCGTTTCACTACCGATGGAACTGATATTGATGATAAGGCCCGAGCCCTGTTTGCGCATCGACGGCAGCACTGCCTGGCAGGTGCGCAGCACGCCGAATACATTGGTATCGAATACCTTTTTTACATCCGCCAGCAGCAGGTGCTCTACGGGACCGGCTATGCCCAGCCCGGCATTATTAATAAGAACATCGATGCGGCCCTGTTCCAGCAGGAGGGTACCTACTGCCTGCTGTACGCTTTTTTCATCGCCTACATCCATCACGATGGGCCTGAAAGCAGGCTGTTCCTGCGGAAGGCTGCGGGAAGCACCATATACAATATGACCCTTTGCCGATAAATACCCGGCGATAGCACCGCCCAAACCGGAGGATGTACCGGTGATTAAAACGATTTTAGACATACAGGATAATAATTCCGCCGAAAAATACTAAGAAATGGTTAATAAGGAGTGAGTAATTCTTACACATCATTCAGGTTAAACGGCAGTTTACGTACCCGTTTACCCGATAAATCGAAGATGGCATTGCACAGCGCCGGCGCCAAAGGCGGCAGCCCGGGTTCGCCCACGCCGCCGGGAGCTTCGTCGTTTTCCATGATATGCACTTCTATATCAGGCATATCGCTTATGCGGGGCATTTTATAAGTGTCAAAATTACGCTCCACGGCCTTGCCATCGGCAAAATGGGTTTCATGGGTTATGGCCGCGCCCAGCGCCATTACAATGCTGCCCTCTACCTGCGCCCTGATAGTATCGGGGTTTACATACCAGCCGCAGTCCATAACGGCTATCACCTTGTCTATTTTCAGCTTGCCATCGGGTTTGCGCGATACCTTTACCGCCTCGGCTACGATGCTTTTAAAGCATTCGGTCAGCGCTACGCCCCAACCCTGGTTTTTGCCCCGGGTGTTCCAGCCGGTAAGGTCCTGTAGTTTGTTAATGACGGCCTGGTAGCGTTCATCGCGCAGGTGGTAGCTTCTAAAGCCCAGCGGGTCCATATTGGCGGCATGCGCCAACTCGTCTATAAAGCTCTCGTAGGCAAATGCATTGGTAGACGCATATACCGAGCGCCACCACATAACGGGTATGGGCGACTCGAGCGGTATATCGCCAAAGCTGTAATCGTGTATCGAATCGAAATAAGGTTCCGGCAGTCCTTCCGTTACGCTGCTGTTGTAATTCTTTTTATTGGCGCCGGCCCATGCATGGTCCATGTCCTGCCCCGCCATACGGGTTTCAAAAGCGCCGATGCGGCCATCCTTATGCAGGCCCGCTTTGCATTGGTATACCATACCGGGGCGGAAGGGCCCCAGGGTCATATCGTCTTCGCGCGTCCATACCACCTGTACCGGCGCACCGATGGCTTTTGATAGTACGGCTGCTTCGTGCGGATAGTCAAGAAATGCCTTGCGTCCAAAGCCGCCGCCCAGGAAGGTCATGTTTACCTGTACGTTTTCGGGCTTCAGTCCCAGCAGGGGCGCCACGTCTTTCTGTACCCAGTCGGGTCCCTGTATCGGCCCCCATATTTCGCATGTATCGTCGTGGTAATGCGCAATGCAGTTGAGCGGCTCCATACAGCTATGGCTCTGGTAAGGCGTTTCGTATACCGCTTCCAGCTTTTGCGCCGCATTGTTATATGCATCGGCAAAATTCCCTTTTGTTTTATACGACAGCATGTCTTTTGTAAGGTCTTCACGCATGCGGGCATACAATTGCTCCGTGCTGTGGTGCGCAAAGCCGGTATCGTCCCATTCCACCTTCAATGCCTTGCGGCCCTGCATGGCGGCCCAGATGCTATCGGCCACTACGGCTACGCCCTCCAGCTGGTGGTCGAATACGTTCATCTGTACTTTGATCACCTGCTTTACACCGGTAATGGCTTTTGCGGCGCTGTCGTCAAAGCTTTTTACTTTACCGCGAAAGCGGGGATTGCGTTCCACCACGGCATATTGCATACCGGGCAGTTTCATATCGAGGCCAAAGATGGCTTTGCCGTTTACCTTGAGCGGTATATCCTGCCGCAGCAGGGGCTTGCCTATGAGTGTATAGTCTTTGCGCAGCTTGAGGATCACGGTTTCGGGCGGTGTCGTTTTAGAAGCTTCCTCTACCAGCTCCCCGTAACCGGTTTTTTTGCCCGAGGGGCGGTGTATTACCTGCCCGTTTTGGGCATAGCAGTCGCTCTTACTGGCGTTCCAGCGTTTGGCCGCGGTAGTTACCAGCATTTCGCGGGCGGTGGCGCCGCTGCGCAGCAGGCGCTTATACGAGCCCCGCACGGTGGAGCTGCCGCCGGTAACCTGGCTACCGAATTTGCTTTGGTGGCCGGGCGCAAAGGCGATGTTTACCTGGTTGAGATCTACTTCCAGCTCTTCGGCTATCATTTGCGGGATGGCCTGCCAGGCGCCCTGTCCCATTTCTGATCGGTGGCTGAGCAGCGTTACCTTACCCGTGGTATCGATGGATATCCACGACGTAAGCGCCATGCCCAGGCTGTCGGCTTCCGTTTGCGTTACCAGGCGGGCAATGCCCTTGCCTGCCGCGGGGAGGCAGTAGCCGATGGTGAGCGCCGCACCGGTAAGACCGGAGAGCCGCAGAAAATTCCTGCGCGAGATATCGTTGCCGGTTGTTGTGTGGGTGGTTCGTTTCACCGGGGTTGTTTTTTAACGGGTGGAAGATGCTGGTTTGGCGGAAGTAGTTTCACCGGCGACCTTTTTAATGGCCTTGCGTATACGGGGATAGGTGCCGCAGCGGCAGATATGCCCCTGCATGGCCGCGTCGATGTCTTTATCGGAGGGATGCGGGTTACGTTTTAGCAGGGCCGAGGCCGTCATTATCATCCCGCTCTGGCAGTAGCCGCATTGCGGTACCTGTTCGGCTATCCATGCCTGCTGTACAGGATGCGAATTGTCGGCCGATAGTCCTTCAATAGTCGTAATCGGTTGTTTGGTGGCGGCCGATACCGGGAAGGAGCAGGAGCGGATAGGATTACCGTTAAGGTGTACCGTGCAGGCGCCGCACTGGCTGATGCCGCAGCCATACTTGGTGCCGGTCAGGCCCACGAGATCCCGTATCGCCCATAAGAGCGGCATTTGCGGGTCGGCATCGATGGTATAGCTTTTTCCGTTTACCTGGAGTGTGTAGGAAGGCATAAGCAGGGGATTAAGTGCTATTAAGTTACGATAATTTCAAAAGCCGCGATGCGGATTTATTTGAGCGGGGCTGACCTGAAAAGGCACTGCCGGAGAGAGATTATTCTTCCGGCAGTGATGAAACGGCGCTCTATTAGCGATTTCCTGTTGTTAAATAGTAGGCATGCCGCCCGTAACCGGCACGGTAGCGCCCGACATATAGCTTGATTCGGGCGAAGCCAGCAGCACGTAGGCCGGCGCCAGCTCGGCCGGCTGGCCGGGGCGTTTTATGGGCGATTGTTCGCCGAACTTAGTCGTTTTTTCTGCCGGGAAACTGGCCGGGATGAGCGGGGTCCAGATAGGGCCCGGCGCCACGCAGTTTACCCGGATGCCTTTTTCGGCCCATAGCTGCGCCAGGGTAGCCGTAAAATTCTGGATGGCTGCCTTGGTGGAGGTATACGGTATCAGCTGGGGCGATGGGGTATAGGCATTTACGGAGGTGGTATTGATAACCGAGCTGCCCGGTTTCAGGTGCGGTTCTGCCGCTTTGAGCAGGTAAAACATGGCGTGCACGTTTGTTTTAAATGTATAGTCCCATTCTTCCGCGGATATTTCCTGCAGGCTCTGGTGCGGCATCTGCGTAGCGGCATTGTTTACGATAATGTCTATTTGTCCAAATTCCTGTAGCGCGCGTTCCACTATTTTTTGGCACTGCGCTTCCTCACTTATATCGCCCGGCATTTGTATGGCCTTCCTGCCCGCTTTTTCTATATAGCCGCAGGTGTCTTTTGCGTCTTCTTCTTCATTTAAATACGAGATAAGCACGTCGGCCCCTTCACGGGCAAAGGCAATGGCCACGGCTTTGCCGATACCCGAATCGCCGCCGGTGATGATGGCTTTGCGCCCGGCCAGTCGGCCGTTGCCCTTATAGGATTTCTCGCCATGATCAGGTTTGGGGTTCATCTGCTGCTCGGTACCCGGCAGCTCCTGTTCCTGTTTGGGAAAGGGGGGCTTTTCGTATTGTTCTACAGGGTTTTGCGTACCCTTTTTTTGTTTGGTTGTCGTTGTCTCCATAACACGTGGTTTAAGATGAATAATGAATTATGCGCATAACTATCGTGCCAGCGGGGGTGGGGTTAATGCCGGCGGCCGGTTGGATAATATTCATGATGGTTGTTTTTAAAGATGTTTTTTCAGGCGTGTCTCCGCCTAAGCCTTGTGCGCTGCCTGCGGGACGCGCCGTTTCTTGCGGGACAGCGCGAATATAGCAATGCCGCAAAGCTGTTTCCAAATACCGATGGCCGGTTGCGTCCGATAAGGTAAAAAGTGGTAAGAAAAGGCCCATCACGGCCTGGTACGGCCTGTTACGGCCTATCATGACCGGTAGTTGCCGGTGTATGCAGATAAGGGTAAACACTTGGGATAGTAGGGTTAAAACAGGGCATTTGTTCGCTCTTTGTTCGCTTCTCGCTCGGTCCACCTTCGCTAATAGGGCGATTTGAGCGAACAAGCACCGCACAAGAAGCGAGGGAAAAACGATTGAGAACCGTCCATAAGCCTACCCGCCCGGCGCCGGTTGGTGGGCCTCGTTAGTGGGGATTTTCAGGCGTGTCTCCGCCTATGCCTTGTGCGCTGCCTGCGGGACACGCCGTTTTCGTGACACAAAATTTGTACTTTTAGAAATATCTTTAAAAAGGAAGCCATGATGGGAAATTACTTTAAGACAGCCTGCCGAAGCCTTAAAAGGAACAAGGGTTTTACTTTCCTCAATATTACAGGGTTAGCCATAGGCCTGACCGCATGCCTGCTAATCGTTTTTTATGTCATTGATGAGACCAGTTATGACAGGTATAATACTAACGGAGAGAGAATATACAGGGTAAACACCGACAAGAAAATCAACGCCAGTGTCAATTCCAGTGCGATAGCAGCTCCCAAAGTGGCAGAAGCCCTTCGAATCAACTTCCCGGAGATAGAAAAAACAGTAAGGCTGCTTCCCGATGAGGACGTGCGGTTCAAAAAAGGAAATGAAGTGGTAATGGAAAAAAGTGTTCTGTACGCTGACTCCACCATCTTCGACATTTTCACCTTGCCCATGCTGGAAGGAGATCCCAAAACTGCCCTGGCGGAACCCAACAGCATTGTCATTACAGAAAGGATGGCGGAAAAGTATTTTAATACGACGCATGTCCTTGGAAAAGTACTTGTCAAAGTTGAAAATAATAACACGACCACCAACCACCAGGTCACAGGCGTTATCCGTAACCTGCCTGCCCGGTCGCATTTCAATGTCGACTTTTTCGAATCCATGGTATCCGTTCCCATCAGCGCCAATAATAACTTTACCGCCTTTTATCCTTTTTCTACCTATCTCTTATTGAAGCCCCATTCGGATTATAAAGTCCTTGAAACCAAACTGCCGGCTTTCCTAAAGAAATATATCGGCTTCATAGACGATATGGAAAAAAACGGGGATTATATAAAATTAAACCTGACGCCTTTATATGACATCCACCTTCGGTCCAACCGGTCCAACGAGCTGGGTGCAAACGGTAATATCGAATACGTATATATCTTTTCCGGGGTAGCGTTGTTCATCCTGCTGCTGGCCTGTATTAATTTCATGAACCTTTCAACAGCGCATTCGGCTACCCGTGCAAAGGAAGTAGGC
>Ga0307508_10003563_pt1 | contig 15679 bp, 18 predicted proteins | sample 9_EM_MG_FD_203089 | JGI IMG/M metagenome (GOLD analysis project Ga0307508, IMG submission 203089) | Populus trichocarpa ectomycorrhiza microbial communities from riparian zone in the Pacific Northwest, United States - 9_EM | ecosystem: Host-associated > Plants > Roots > Unclassified | place...
AGTGCTCATTCGGGACCCAACCACTGCCCACCGCCCATTTATGCATCCAACCAACCGTGCTAGCTGCCGCCGCCGCCCCCGCCCCGCCCCCCCCCCCCCCCCCCCCCCCGCCCCCCCCCCCCCCCCCCCCCCCCCAACAAAGAAACAGACCGCGCTCGAGGGCACCGAGGATGGAGTGGGCGCGGGAACACAGAAGTTGATTGAGGGGAATTCCTACCAGCGACGCAAAAGGAAGCATGGCGTTCAGTTTAAGGTCGAAAGGCGCGGGATCAGGCCAGCGGCCCTCGTGCCGGCATGGGTACGAGATCGATACAGAGGGAGTCGATGAAGTAAGTCACGTCTGAGTGGCACTACCCGTCGTCGCCGATGCTGAACATATCTGGACCCCTGGGCTGGGAGCGTGCCCTCACCGTCGAGCCGTAGAATCAAGGGACTTCAGATTTCGGAAACACTGATGTCAGGGCACAAGTTACGCAGGCAAATGTATAAGCAAGCCAAAATTAGGCAAATAACGCGTGTCTACATGCCAGTCAACCCCGCGACTGTGGAAGTGGATATCGACGTAGGGGGCGACATGTCGGACTGGGAGCTCCGGGAGCGCCAGGAGCGGGAAGAGCTGAGGGAGGCGGGAGCGGGGGCGCGAGGAGGTGCGGACGTGAGGGGGGCCGGGGAGGAACTCCCGCTGTCCCTCCCTACGCCCGCGTTCATGGCATCGACAGGCGAGGATTAGGTGACGGACCACGCTTTCCTTTTGGTTTTTCCTTTCTTTGGTGCGCTCTCTCTTACTTGGGACAGGCCTGGGCGGAGGGCCAAAGGGGTGCTTACAACGAGCCGCCACCGCGCGGACTGCGGGCTGAAAAACTGGGGCAAAATGTACGTCGCCACGATCTAGATAGGTCGAACGCGAGTTTTTTTTTTTTTTTTGTTTATTCATACTCCCATGCGACCTATATATAGATCATGGATTCTCCGGAAATTTGACGTCTCTGCGGGTCAGTGCAGCCATTCCCCATTTCACTTCTAAATGGAAGGGGGGTTTCGGCGCTTCCACATCTCTGCTGGTTGGTGCAGAAGTGGATGATGGTCGTAATCACAAGGGGTGTTGATGTTGGAATTTGGGGATCGACGGAGATGAAGAGAGTGATTTATTAAATGATACAATGTCGAAGTAAAAACATTTTCTCTACATATATACGATGGCATGACGGACTCGCTAGAGGGAAAGGACGGAAGACTTTCTCCCGTGCAGGTGCTCGGAGACTCGGGCAGCTGTCATCTCCTGAAGTGTCGCCTACGGTCCGTCATCTCCGAGCGCCCGTTATTCTCGTAGCTGAGGACCGCGGGTGCGCGCCGCACTGGGCGGCGGTCACCAGGTGGGACTGGTTGTCATCTGTGCCTGCTAGGATCGTGAGGATCTCTGGACGGATGCGGTTGAAATCGGCGATCGTTCCGTTGTCGCGATCTTGCAGAACCGGTGGTGCACATTCGACTGGCTCGTGAGTAGGTGGAGGCGGTGTTATCGATATGTCGAGCCGGGTAGAGATAGCAGGGCTGAATTCCGTAACCTGCCGTCACGTCAGTGCTACTGACAAAGGGTCGATGTTATATTGTATAGAAGCTTACCTCGTAACTGTAGGTGAAGATTCAACTCAAACGACGTAGACTCATTAAGTGTAAGAAGGTGAGCGAATGCCGCATAAACATCAGAACTCAGGGACCCGGTAGTAGACCGGTCTGGGGACGATAGAGGTAGTGATCTGTGGTTGATCCGTAAGACGGTGTAGTGTAGCGATGGCGAGAGTGTGTATATAATACAGACCGTGAATAAGTTCTCGTTGGTAAAACCTTCCTCATGCCGAGATGGGAACCACCCGGTAGCCCTTCACCATCGCCCACAGTACCTCACAGTGGCCACTGAATTTCTTGCGGTGACGTGGCGGGAAAACCGACGACGAGCTGAAGAAGCGAGCGATCCGACGAGCGATCCGACGAGCGATCCGTGGAGCAAAGACTGATGAAGTTAATCTGGATGTACCCCCCTGCGGTGGGAACTCGAAGAGTAGAATAGGTACTTACAGGTCGAGCGTCAACCACATCAACGAGGCCGAAGCCGTCCGTGCTCCAGAAACAGATCAACCGGAACTCGGAGTGTAGCAAGCGAACCCGCTGCTCCAGAGCTCTCTCGAGGGCCAGCGTGAAGGCGTCCACCCATCGTGACGACGACTGGCTGCTTGGAGTGCGACCGGATGCGCAACCCCTCGACGACCACCTTCAGCGACTTCGTCGTTCTGCGTGCAGCGGGTCGTCAGCAACTCGTCACAAGCGAAGACCAAAACCGGGCTCGGTGAGAGGCCAGCAAACAACGAACCAGGCTTTTCCGACGTACCGCGGCACATCGGAGATGAGTGAAGACTGTTCCGGGCTAGCCCACACACCCGCTTGTCTGCACCGATCGTTCTAGGGCTCCGCAGCGATTATTTCAGGACGGCCGGGTTGGCCCAATCGGTGGTTGCGGATGTGCTGTGAGTTGTCCTCTCCGAATGTAAAGACAGTGCGAGGCCCTGGGAGAAGTGGAGCAGCGGTGTTTGAAGGGATGTTACCTCATAAGAAAGGGCTAAGCGTTGGCCCAGCTGGATGGAACGCTGATGTAGCGATGTGTTGACGTGGGAGGAAGGAAGAGAAGTGGGAAAGATGAGCGATGCAGAAGGAAGCGCCAGCTGCCGGGTAAGGAAGGCAGAGTTGGGTGGCCTGCATCCAGTGAGAACAGCGCTAGTTCGGATTCGGCCGCGGCGAACAATTAAAGCAACGTCATTATCACTAGCAGCGGTGCCGAGGGCCTTCCAGCAAGGTAATTGAGGGCTTTCTCTCCTTCGCCGGGGAATTCAGCTCATTCGCCTGTCTTTGCCGCTTCTGGACACGCTCTTGCGGCTGGAAGCCTGCGAAGCTCGACAGCGACCTCAAGCTCTTCCCGACGAGCTGTCGCGAGGTGTTTCCCTGGCAGCTGAGCGGACAGCGGACTGGAGCTCGGCCTTCCCGGCATCAACGCAAGTCCCCGTCTTCACAACGATGGCTACCGCCTCTGGACAGCGAAGGATCCCCATCGCGTGATTGATCAACACCGTCACCTGCCAAGACGGTGACTACCACGCGCCACGTGGTGACGCTACCTGCTTGCTGCGTACCGTTCCGGCTCTGACATGATGGTACACCTTGCCCCCCCATCGGGCGTCGTCGCCGCTGTGCCGGGTGGTGAACGACCTGCAACGTGGGATTCTGTCTTCGCGGCGAGTCGAGTGCATGGCGGTCATACGATAGTGAGTCTCATCGGCGCGCTGTGCTTGTGGAGGCTGGGGTCCGGCAATGATGTCTCATCAACCGTGCGACCCGAGCAGACCAGGACGATAATAGAGTCCAGCCATCTTCAACACCTTGTTCTAACCCAGATCCTGAGCGAATTCGCAATCACTTTTCGGTCTGTATTCGACTAGGCTACCACCCGCGGACATGGCTAACTGCACGGGGAGTTATACGAAAGCCCGCCAAACCAGATTACAGTAAGTAGGGCCCGAGCGCACTTTGTTATTTCTCTACCGGACGCGATGGGAAAACTCGCCGGTCGGACCCGTAGCACAGGCTAAATCAGAACGGCTGGAGATGAGTCAACCTCCATGTTTCCAAGCCACCCCTGTCGGCGGTGGTGATGGTTTTGCGATTTTGCTGCGGGACGCACTCTTGGATTCTCTCTCGTTCGCCAAGTCGCGTGACTGAAGCGGCCAACAGGTATCTCTGCAATACCCACGGCCGTGAAACAAGGACGAGACCGGCCGTAAGCGAGCGCTTTCAGCAGTGACGGTTGCGATTGGTCTCTGTTGAGCAGGTGAGCAGTGTGGATTCCAGGCTGACGAGACTCGGATTATTGACGCAGGAATGTGGACCAGAAGGTTGAGGCTACGGCACGTGCTTGGTTAGCACCACCCGTGTGAACTCGTGCTGTCATTGGAGGAAAGGCCAGACCGGGTGCTTGGGGCCTTGGCGGCTTGGCACTTGGCAGTGGGTGGTGTTTGCTGCCGGGAGCTGCCATTCTCGCTTCTTCGTTAGACATCAACACATACTTCTCTCCTCTCTTCGGGACGCTTCGTCCCCACGTTTCTCTCTCGTGATTCTCTCCCTGCGCCTCCGCTGCCGGAAACCTTGAGCCTACCAGCAGCGCGGTCCGCTCAGCCCCTTCGCCCCCTCACGCGAGCGCAGATTGCCAGTGGTTGCGGATGGTTGCGGCTCGCTCCGTGAAGAATGCGGAGAGAAGCAACGCGGACAGGAGTAAGCGGGAGTGTGAGGGTGTGAAGAAGCTGTGCGGACCGCTCTGCCGGTAAGCTCAAGGTTTGCGGAAACGGAGGCACGGGAAGAGAATCACGAGAGAACAGCATGAGGACGGACCGTCCCGAAGAGAAGAGAGAACTATGTATTGATGTCTAACGAAGAAAGAACGGCCGCTCGCCGCCGGCAAACATCGACCTCCGCCAAGTCGCAGAGCCGCCAAGATGCCACGCCCTCAGGTCTTGGCTTTCCTCATATGGCAGAGGTAGTCTGGAATGTTCTCGAACGTGGGCTTGGTGAGGTTCGCAGCCAGACCGCACGGAGGGATGTGCTTTGAAGCAGCCTGCTCTCCGTTCTTCTCCCGTTCCGCCTTCCGTCCCCCCCTTGAGCCCCGCAGCCGCAGCTGTGGCCGTTCCCAATCGTCCGCCGACGCCTGGGCTTCTGTCTCGTCTCGTCTTGTCTACTTCTACTGTCGAGTCGTGCGCCCGTTGCGAGCCTCCTCCATCCGGACTTCCGATCGCCGGTCGCCGCCCGCCGCCACCGATCCGGTCTCTGCCCCGAGCCGTGCTGGCGAAGCCCCGCGACACGTTGCGGCGTCTCCTGTTCTGCTCCGAGTGACGCGTCACCGCTAGATACGATGATGCACCCGCAACTTGCGCTGCTCCAGAGCCCTCACGGTGGCCACCTCACCGAAGTATTCGTCGTGCAGTTGCGCTCGACGCTCGGCATCGTTGCCATCAGTCGCCCCGCGCCCGATGGCCAACACTCATCTGCCATCAGCGGGTGGCGATCGGCCGACCGGGCAAAAAGAGACTCGGAAAGGCCCCGCCACCGGACCGGAGAGAAGACGACACGACGAGACTGGGCAGGAATGCACGCGCCTGCTGCGGCCCACGTTAAGGTGCGGCGGTGGTCGCGGTGGCTCGCCGGGACAGACGAGCAGTTGCACAACGGAGGAATGGAGGAATGGAGGAGGATGTTAAGAGATCCGTCGTGGGTTGTCTAGCGCTCTGCTGGAGGAAATGCGCAGTGCCGTGCGGTTGGAAAATTCAATTGTATACATAGATACTTTGAATTTAATCATGGAGCCCCCGATACGGACCATGTGCTACATACTACGTGTGATTTCCCTACAGCTTGCAGAATGCGTCATCGTTGCGCGAATGGGCAACGGCCCCGTCAGTTCGCTATCGGCAAGCCTCCGATATCCATCCGATAGACACAACTCAAGGGCGAGTTTCGACGGCAACGATGCACTCGTTCCGTCCCGCCAGCATACTGCCACGTCTTCTGCAGTCTCCCGTTGTAACCAGCACTGCTGCTGCGCTTAACCGATACCAATCCGATGCACGCAAAACAGCGATCGCTGTTGCCGCGACGACGTGCTCGCTCGAGCCGCACCATGCATGCCGTTGTCCGTCGCGGTTGCCGGAGCGCGTACTCGCACAGAGCATCCCTCCAGTTACGATGCAGAGCGTCAGGTGACGAAAGCTCGACGGGAAGGAGAGGTCTGTCGCAAGCGTGAGCCGCTCGCATCCACAGCACCGAGGATCGAAAGGGAGAGAGTGCCCTACGTGGTAATGCGCGCAGTTCCGGCATCGGCGCAGTGGGTAAGACAGATGGCCGCCCCGCAGGCGACACTGCGGGCGGCGCTGCGGAGGGAGACTGCGAGGGAGACGTCTCCACGGACGAGAGGTGCACCCAGGCGCGTGTAGCGGCTGCGGATGCGGGGCGGCCAGCGCCAGCCGCTGCTGCGGAACATGCACAGGGCGAGGCGCCGGAGCGGAACGAAGCGGGAGACGAGCGAAGACCGGAGGACGGCGAGACGCGTGATACCGCGATCGTCGACGCGCTCAAAATGCTGTTTCCTGCGGCGACGGCTGCGAGTGGCGTGCGCGGTCCGGCCCTTGTGCTGTGGGGCAGCCCCGCACCCAGCGTCCGCACAGGCGACGGATTGGGATCCGAGGGGAGCACTGCGGGTGAACGGGGCCACGCGACCGGTTACGGACGACGGAGGAACAAGCGCATCGACGGTCGTGGCCGTCGCCGACGCTGGAGCACATACAAAGCCGGGTAGGCGAGCGCGGGCGCCGGTCTTTGCGGGCACTCGCTGACGGTTGCCGTTCGTGGCAAGGTTGACATCAGCGCTCCCCTCCGTGTGGGGAGCCTGTTCGTGGCGCCCAGACAGCGGGACCTTTCCCACAGCCTGCTGCTCCTCGTGGGGTGTTCGACGGATGACGCTCTTCCGAGCCGGTGCTAAGGGACTCGTGCAGCCGTCAAATCCTTCAATGGAAGGCAATTCGCCGCTGCTTCCTCTTCTCCTGATCTTCTCTCTCGTCCCTCTAGTCGTTCTCCTTTCCGCATACCCTCCACAGCCCTCGGCCTATCTCCTCACACTTCGACCGCTTCTTCCCTCATTTCTAGGATCTATCCCCGCATCTCCCTCCCACACTTCACCAACTCTCTGCATTCTATCCCTCACCACATCCTCTCCTCCACGTCACCTCCTCGATAACAGCTTGCGATTGCCAAGCGTTCTCCACACCGCGGGCAGTCGTCGCTTTGTCGCCGCTCAGCTCCAACACCGCCTATGGCAAGCGGAACCCATTTGCGGGGGCATTGCAACCACGCGTATACCCGCACCCCCGACAACTCGGACGACCGGGACCGCTTCTTCGTCGAAACCAATGCCGGCGACTCCACTCTCGCAGTGTCCCCGAACCCGAATCAGCCGAACCGGACCAGACGAAAATACGGCACCCACCGCCGCCCTTCTTCCAAGCACAGGCTTATGCGGTAGCGGGTTCCATCCCGGCCGGCCCACGGAGGCGGACCAGGTATGTACCGTCGGGACAGGAGAGCATCGGATCACCGACGCGGCACCTATCATACAGGTGTATCCAGCCCACGCAAGGGTCGAAAGGTATGAACCCCTTCCCCATCACGTGAGGCGATGACTCTAAGCGGTAACCAGATCCCCAGTTTCGATGACTACGACCCGCGTACGCGATGTCCCGCGCGAACGACAGTCGCACGCCGCAAGGGGTGTTCTGAACGTTAAGCAGCATGGCCGGGGGCGTGGGGACTACCCATCGCTGCTTATCACTAAAGGTGGGGATGCCAGGGCAGATGGGCGCACGACTGGCCCCGCCGAGGACAACCTTTCCAGTGCACAGGGAGCTCCATCGCAGGACGGATCGAGGCGCGATAGCAGACGGAGACTTACGATCGATGCACATCTCGAATCAGAATGCCGGCCTCCGAGGCATCGAGACGGTCGGACGAAAGAGATAGTGCTCTACTACTATTACGGCTACCCACCGAACCTGGCAGTGACGAAGCCCATGCTGGTGAGAAGAAGGTATGCCAAACCCGTGTTTCGAGCGGACCTCGCAGCAGGCCAGCGGCAGTGGCAATCCCGGCAATGTCGCCAGGGGCAACCCAGTCTATCAGACGGCGATGCTGGCTCCGCAGCAGACACGCTCGATTGAGGAGGCGAGGCACAGCCTCCCACGCCGACGGTCCGCTCAAGAAGTATGTTTTCCGAGATTTGTCGCGGGCACCAACAAGGCTCAGTAAGCTAGCCCGCCGTACCCTTCTCCTCTCTTGCGCGACATTGCCGGACTAACAACATCGCTAGGCCCGAGAAATCGACCTGGAGATCTCCCACCAACCCGCAGAGGACCGGGACGCTGTTACGCGAGGTGTTCACCTGTATGTCCCGCCGGGCTCCGAGCGTGAGGGCCACCCCGCAAGGAGTGATGCGAACGTTCTGAGGGATAGCGATGTGCGTGCGGACCCCCAATCGCCTCATACCAGGAGGGGTGGCGATGCGACTGTGGTGTGGCACCTATGGGCGATCCCTATTAGACACCAGATGAATGATTGCGCAAAGAAATGTCTCATTGTTTTCAGTGCAAGGGTGCCCAGCACCGTGCCGACATCGCGGGAGCTATCGTCCTACGTGACGAAGGCTTCCAGCCGCGAGTAAGTCGGGTGTCTCAGAGACCCGCTGCTGTTCCTGGTATTAGCTTCAGCCATGCGGGGCTACGCCATCATGCCGATGAGCACCGCGGAGCCGCAACTAGCTGTCGTACCGTCGCCGCCCGTTTGTCGCGCCGAATCCCGAGCGACAATGCCGCCGTACCGGGGTAAGCTGATCGCTCAGAGTAAGCGCTGTGGGCGGGCGGGCACCACCCTCATCTCCTCTTAACAGCCGCGGTGGCGGCGAGTGAGGAGGTGGCGGCTGGGCCGCGGGAGGAGAACACCCTCCCCCGGAGCTCCGTAACGACACGGTCTCGGTGCCGAGCTAGTAGCCAAGTCGCCCGGCATCGCCGCGGTTAAGATGCCAGCTATCATACGTGGTGGTGAGTATCCACCCATGGACAATCACCTCACTGTTCCAACTGCGCTAACTGTTCACTGCCAGTTTCTACTTGACCACCCACCTTGGAGTGCAGCAACTCCACGAACTGACAATACTGTCGCGCTTTCCAACCCTCAGTGCGCATTCCGCTGCATCTTACTGCGCTGTATATTTCTTCTCCGCGACCCGGAAGTGTCGGTTCGTCGACGGCCTCGGCGTCATCTGGGCGGTAGAGGTGAAGACTTCACGGCGAGCAGCTCAACCACCGAGAGTTTCTCCCGCTCGCTGAATCCCAGGAGCGTAGGAGTGGAAGAGTACTAAATAAATTCTCGCCCAGAAACCGTCTGCTGTGGCACGTCAGCGCCGGCTACAGCCGCGCTGGAGGGGCGGTTGGTATTGACAATTGAGACAGATGTCACGTGCGTGCGACGAAGAATATGCCGTCCTTACAGAAACGCTTCGAGACCAAATGCGGACTTTGCGCCCGGATCGTCGGTTCGAGTGACATTCGCACTACTGCTATTGATAGTATCCAAACTGAGCCCGTTCGCGCGCCCATTGTGGCACCGGAGATACGGCCCCCACTGCAGTGCCGCAATACGAAATCCAGGTGTTGACCAGTGAACAATTGCGATGACAGTACTTGGTAGCGGTAGAGTCCGCGCCTGGTAAAGCTCGCAGCACCGGTAGCTAAGGGAATCTCCACGAATTGTTAGATGGCGATCGATCGGACATCAACATAACGGGTTGCGGTGGAAGGGCTTGACGAGTGACTACCGCAACTACCTCTCTCGCGGCAATGCGCACTTTTTCCGTTGTTAGGTTATGTTTCTTTATCAATCAATCGTATGCAACCTGTCTAGACGGCGATATCCATACTCTCCGTTTCTCTTTTTTTTCTTTCCTTTATCGCGTGAGACTAGACTAGAGCATGGCGATGCACTCACTGTCTCCTTCCCTTCCGCTCTTTCCTGTCCTGTTATCGCCAATGGAGACGACGACTACTTCTTCACCCACTCGTTGGCCGCGTTGCGAAGGTGATTTCTACCGTTTGCATTGGTCGTAACCGCGGTAAAGGTCGTACGGCGCTAGGAGGGGGGTGAGCCGGATGGGTTTGGTCCTTACTCTCTGGGAGTCTTCCTTCTTCACGGACATGACAAGCGCAAATAGTTTACCTGTAGATGATACTCACTACGGGGGGCGGGTGAAGAGAAACGCTCGAAACAGGGAGTTCTTGTAGATGAGTGCCACCGGCGTGCTGGTTCTTGTAGTGTTGCGAGTTCAGCTGGGTGGGAGACAGGTCGCTGCGACAATATGGCTAATGAGAATCGTACCTACGCCGATGGCGTGTATCGGTGGTACGTACGGCAAGCACTCTGCAGACGTGCGGAAGCTAGCGGTGCGGGCAGGACGAGGGCACTGGCGGAATCGCCGACGGCAGCAGGCCCGAAGCGTCGGTGGCTGCGGCATCCCTGCGTGCCTGAACCCCGGGCGGCGGCTAAATTTGGCGGTCAGTGACGAACGAACCCTCAAATGCGCCGTTGCTAGCGCCGTTAGACATTTGAGGCGTAAATTTTTTTTTTCTTCTGTATAAAAGACTGGGACTCCTCCCCCTTTCCCACTTTTTTTTCTTTCCTACTCTGTGTGAACCCCCAAGTCTAGATCTTTCCGGTCTTTCTCTTGCGCTTCACATACGGCTTTCGACCCACCCCTCACAGCTTCCGTTTACGATCCCTCTTCTATAGTAAGTTCAACAGTTCCACTTACTCCCCCGAAACATCGCATCTTGAATGAGACACAGCTAACAGTATCTCCTTCTTTATGCAGACCAACGACCCTCCCGCTGCTTGTACTATCCACCTTTCCCCGCTCCCCTACGTTCACCGTTGCGAGACAGAAAGCTAATTCATCGCAGTTTCTTCTCGCTCGCGAGAATGTCAGACAACGAGGAGTGGACCGACCTTGCGGGCGCCATTTGGCGGAGGTGGACGAAGGAGTGGCCGGCGGTGGTCCGGGCCTTGCGACTGAAGGCCCCCGATGCAGCGGCACAACGTTTGGCGTTTGCCGAGCAGAAGGTGGCCGAGCTTTCCAAGTTCCCGGCGCCAATGGCGCGCTCCTTGCAGGAGTCCTTCGCCAGATGGCGTGACGAGCTCAAGGACACCGAGGACGGGGTCAAGCAGCAGATGCTCGACTTCCGGACCCGGATGTCCGAGCCTTCGAATAAGGCCTTGTTCCGGAGGAAAGCGATTTTCGCTGAAATCCGGGAATACATTGCCTCCTTGAAGCGCGAGCACCGGCAGGCATTCCGCGACCTGCTGAACCCGATGTACCAGTTGGGTGTCAAATTTGGCCACAGGATGGGAGTGAGTTCACTGTTTGCCTCCTGTATCTCCTACCGACGGAAAGCTGACACGCGCATAGGTGCCCTTTCCGACGTACGCAGCCCTCGGCGATAACGACAGTGACGCTAGTGACGTCGAAGGTGGCGTCGAGGAAACGGACGGGGTAGTCTCTGCTCCCCGGCCGAATCCTCGCGCTGCACCGTCAAGCTCACAGTTGTTGGCTTCTTCTGGTACGCAGTTGAACGCCGTCGCCAGGAGTGATGTCCCTCTGGGGAACGTCTTGGGTGCTGCTCCGGTGCCATCTTTGAAGACGATCGCGAAGAATCCGATCGCACTTACAGGATTGCCTCTGGCTCCTGCTCCTACTCCTGGTCCCGTTGTGACAGGCAGTAGTGATATGATCGCGAAGAATCCGATCAATACGTTTTCGGGTGTGACGATCGGCATGCCGATGCAGTCACACACTCCTCGTCCTACGGCTGTGGTAGGAAGTATTCCCCAGATCGCGAAGAATCCGATCAGCCCGGCGACGGGTGGGGCGACGGGATTGCCTCAGGCTCCTGTTCATACTTCCGGTCCCGCCGTGGCAGGTAGTGTTCCCATGGTCGCGAAGAATCCGACCATCCCGATTACGAGTGCGCCGACGGTTCCAGTTTCGAGCCAGACGGAGGAGGTGGTGCGTGGTCTCATGGCTACGCCGTCGAGACGCACCAAGCGGGTGGCACGTGGTCGCGTGGTCGCGAAGAATCCGACCAACCCGATCACACGTGCGGCTATGGTTCCTCTCCCGACGCAGACCGAAGAAGAGGTGCAGGACCTCATGCTGAGGACCTCCAGGGGCAGGAAGCGGGAAGCGCGTGTTCCCGCTAGCCCGCGACCCACTGTGGTCGACGCACCCTCGGGTGCGTTGGAGGGCCCGGCAAAGGCGCCTGTTCAGACTGCCGGTACTACGGCAGTGGCAGAAAGTATTCCCCAGATCGCGAAGAATCCGATCAGCCTGGCGACGGGCGGGGTGGCAGGATTACCTCAGGATCCTGCTCATACTTTTTGCCCTGCTGTTGCAGGTAGCTCTGGTTTGATCGCGAAGAATCCGATCAACGCCTCTTCTGGTGCGCCGGAAGGAGGGCCCATGGCCCACGGCCCGGGTGTGGCTATCGCGGACGGGCAAGCAGCTACTTCCCTTATCTCCGCGCAGGCGTCGTCGTCCATGCCTATCGGCGGGACGCTATCGACGAGCGCGGTGATTGTTGGGACGGGACCAAGTGGGGTACCGAGTAGCTCGCGGCACCCGAATGCGAATGCCACGCCCGCTGGCAATTGGCCTGCGGCTCCTGCCAACCAGAGTCACGATCTGGGCGGCATGGGGGGTGGGCACGCAGTGAATTCTGCGGCTATCCAAGCGCCCGCACAGACTGGCTTCGCGCCCCAGTTCGGAGGGGCGAATGTCCTGTCTGTGGCGGCCTCGGGCGGCGTGGCTTTGCCCGCTACCCTGAGTTACGGCTTGGAGAGCATGGAGTGTGAGTACACCGGGTACTCTCCGGCGATCGAGTGGCCCGCACAGTGTGGCTTCGTGCCTCCAGTGCCGAATGTCGCGGCTATTGCCACGTCGGTTGGTGCCACAAGCGGCTGGGGAGCGGACGTACCTCCTCACGGACGGGACGCTGTTTCGCAGCTCGCATGTGCCCAGCAGTCGTTGCTCATGCCTGCAGGCTGGCCGACCGCGCCGCCTCCGGATATGGCAGCGAACGACACGCTGTTCCCGCCTGGCCACAAGGCCACGGTCGAGATCCCCAGGACTTCCTTGCTGCCATTTGCTCTGCCAGCGGTCGTCTGGCCGCCGTTGCCCCAGCTCCTGCCGGTCGAGATGGACTGGGAGCCAACGCATGCCATCGTCCTGACAGGGCCTGGTGCTTCTCCAAGTACCGGCCCGGCTCAGGTGGCTAGCGGTCTGGCGACGCAGACAGCAGTGTCGGCAGTGGTTGTCGTTCCCTCGCCAGGAGGATCCGGTGAGGATACTGGAAGAGAGGCACAGCCTCTGCAGCGGGCTCCTCACAGGCACGCCAACTGGAGCAGTGACACTGGGGTGCACCGCGATTCGATATCGGTCTCGGACGCCCACAGCCGGGGGCCGGACTCCATGCGGACGAGGGCGTGCCAGCAACCAGCTCGCCGCGGCGTACAGGCCCGGCGCTGGGAGAACTTTGCCGACTTTCGGATCGTCCGGGACCCGAGCCTGACCCGTCCGGAAGAGCGAAGTCCTGGCCGCCAGCCTCCGCCGGTTTCCGACGAGCCCCCAGCGGCCCCCACTCCCCCAGTTCGTACCCGCCCAGCACTCGCTCCCTCCGAACCTATCTGGGGACCCAACCAGATTAGGATACTGAAGGTTGGAGCTGTGTGCTACGGGTTACTGCTGGGGGCCTCCTACCTTGGCCTGATCTAAGGTTAGGCCATGGTTGGGGGTTCGAGTGGGGTGCGGAGCGGAAGAGAGAAGGGTGAGCTGATGGGGAGGTGGCTGCCTGGTGTGCGGTACGCTACGAGAAAAGTTTTTTTTTTTTTTTTTTTACAAAAAACCTCAAAAAAAACCCCCCAAAAAATAATAATTTGTTTTTGGAGGAGAAAAGGAAAGTTTCTCAAACATCATTCCAAAAGACACACAAATGTGAGTCCCCTGTCCTGTCCTATTTGATATTCGAGTACTAATTTATCTCAACAGTGTTGCCGAACGGCTGGTGAACGCGAAGTTGAACCTCGTTGGCGTGTCCGGATCGGGGCCTGATGGTGTACACTACTTCACGACGCCGCTCCGCAGACCAGAAGACTGAGGCGTGAGCTGCATGGGTTGTGGCACACGCCTTTGTAGCCAACGCTGCATCCGAGCGCTGCCGGTCACACTTCCCGACTATTCCGTGGTCGAAAAACCGGCATCGATTTGTCCTGTTACTGGGTTGCTGGTAGGATGGGAGTTATTGTCAGTCTCCCACAGCACGCAATACGCGCGCAAACCCAAAACAGCCCGAGCTTCAGATACCACGATAGTCATTCGGGACTTCCACAGCGCTCCGCATCCAACCGCGCCCTCGACCGCCAGCATCTATCCGGCACACACCAATCTCCCGCAAAGCAGGGGGTTTGTCGAACGGCATCCGCGCCGATACCGCACTCACACCACCTTGGCCTCTCCGTTCGGACCGCCAATCCTTTCACCCTCTCACCAAATAAGCCGACAGGACTCGGTGACGGCGGACTTCAACCAACCATATACGATCGTACCGCGAGACGCACGGGTCAACAGTTCCGGCCGGTCGATTGAGCGAAAAAAAAACGCCATACTTCGTTTTGCGACCAAGTGCTATCAAAAAAAAAGAAACTACAATTCAGCAGCAGCGAACAACGTTGCGCTCACCATACTCTTACACCTCCGATACTCGACTCGGCCTCCTCGACAGAACCTCGGCGGGCAAAAGCGTTCTACGAGCCCAGCCGGACTCCTGGCCCCGAGACTGCATACGAGAAAGTTGGGACATCATCAGAACGCCAGAGCTGCAAACCAGACAAGCCCCCTCTCCGGCTGCGCCCCTGCTGCCGCCAACTATAGCGTCGCTGGCCAAAAAATATTTCCAACCGCCGTGGCAGAGAGCCGGTCGCAATCTCCATTCAAAAAAACAAAACAAATCGTGATGAGCAGCTGGAGATGGCAGGCTGCGAAATGGACAGTGCAAATGGGCATTCTTCATCCCACGAACAAGTGCAGCCGAAAAAAGAAACCTCAATTCGGCATCCGCGAAAATCGCCGCAGGCGCGATACCGCCCCTGCCCCCACCTCCGGGACACGATTCGGCCCGCTCGACGGAAGCACGACGGGCTACAGGGTTCCACGAGCCCAGCCAGACTCCAGGCCGGAGACCCCAGCCGAGAAAATTGGGTCGCCATGAGAACCCCAGAGTTGCACAGCAGCCCCTGCCGTCAACTACAGCGTCGCTGGCAAAAAAAGTTGTTTCCAACCGCCGTCGCAGGGAGCCGGTCGCAATCTCTATTCAATTGAAAAAAAAAAAAAAAAAATCGTAACGAGCAGCTGGAGATAGCAGGCTGTGAAATGGGTGGTGGAATTGGTGGTGAGGTGAGCGGTGCCAAGGGTGAACTGGGTCGTGAAATGTTCAAGTGGGGGTGGTGGATCAGGTGCTGAATGGTGCTCCAACAAAAGTTGGTTATCGGGGGGGGGCGGCCCGTGCGAAGAGGGGATAGAGGAGGCAGGTGTAAAGGGAGGGCCAATAGCGACAGTGGGTATAAATGATTGTTGTATGGAGAAGTGCAAAGACAGGTGCAGGAGCGAGGACATATTTTAGAAGGTTGCCAATTTGCAATGCGCGCAACGCGGGCGCATTATGCTCATAAGCTGTTGGAATATCGAAATAATGGTGATAACCCGTAATTTGCATTGACGTTACATGGTTGCGGACGGAGCCCTCTCTCCATAAACCAGGGGGCCTGAGGGACTCGTCTGTTGGATGGGCGAAACCGAGACATCCCGTGGCTACGGAGGCCCATAGCGTCCAATTGGTCACGTTATTGAAATTTGAGAACCCTGCACCCTGAAACCCAAAAACTCGAAAACTCCAAAACGCAAAACACAACAATCAGACAACCCTGCACCCTGAAA
>Ga0307508_10003565_pt1 | contig 15679 bp, 21 predicted proteins | sample 9_EM_MG_FD_203089 | JGI IMG/M metagenome (GOLD analysis project Ga0307508, IMG submission 203089) | Populus trichocarpa ectomycorrhiza microbial communities from riparian zone in the Pacific Northwest, United States - 9_EM | ecosystem: Host-associated > Plants > Roots > Unclassified | place...
GGGGCGAAAGGCCCGGGCGGGCGCTGGCAATTACACCGAAATCTGCTGAGTTGAGGGAGGAGGAGGGGGGGGGAAGGTAATTGATGATATCAAACCCAGCGAGCTGGTTACTTGGACAACGCACGCTGCGTATCTGTGGTACGATTTCCGAGTGATGCTTGGGTATCGAGGAAACCAGTGGGATCGTTGGGGGGGGGGGTTTCTTAATTTTTAATTATTATTTTTTAGTGAAGCTGCAGAGATATCACGCACGATCACTCGGGACAGTCGCCAAGCAGACACAGACTGTCTGTGAATGCGGCCTCCATACGATCCACACTTCGACACGTACGTACGTGGTACATAAAGGTGGGTTCCTTGATCCGGGATCGTCTGCAGGCGGCCCACCGCCAGTCTTTCCGGCGCATATCTAAGTCTGTATTCCAGCGGGGGCGGCAACTGGGCGCCTCCCGAGCCGGCCGATGGTCCCGACGCACCCGTCCGCAACCACCACCTCCACCGGTTTCCGCTTCCGTTCCAGGACACGCGTGTATGTAGCCGCGCCGGAAGTGCGCTTGCGTATGGCGCAGGGGCCCATTATCGCCAGCAAGACGTGTCCGTGAATTGTTTGCGACGTCTGTCTGTCTGTCTGTCTGTCTGTCCGTCTGTCTGTCTGTCTATGTGTTTGTCGGTATGATTCCCTTCCTTCCGATCACGCAATGCCCTCCAATCGGAACAGTACCTTTTTTCTTTTCTATTTCGGCCACTACGCCTTGGAGGATTCCCCACGGAACCAAACCAGACTTCCATCTCGGCACTGTGTTCACCGACTTGGCGGCCCGCTGTGATAAGATACCATGGGAGACTGCTTGGCGGCGACCGACGACTCCCAAAGACTGACTGTATACCCATACCCCGCTGCAGAACGGAATGGGCGCTATATACGTGGGAGAGACTGTGGACTTGTGGACACGATTGGTTCGATGCAAAAAAGCCCTGGGTGGTTCCAGCGCAAAACGGAGTTCTCGATGCGGGTCGAACAGCGTCGAGCAATGTGCTTTCTATCGCGCTTCAGGTTGCGCACAGATATGGCCTGCCTCATCTATATGTATATGTATGTACTGGCTGGAGCGGGAGCCACATCGCATCACGCTTAGGCACCGACACGCCGGAGCAGGCGCACGTGAATGCCTGCCTGGGTCTAGACTTCACAAGCTCCGGCCCCCTTCGCCAAACAGTGTTCCGCAGATATGTATGCCCCATTAATGCGGCGGTCACACTTGTGGTGTCAAGGATTCAGTAGTGTAGGGGTATCATGGGCGCTTGCCATTCCAGCAGTTGTGCGCCCGACCCGGGTTCAAATCCCGGCTGAATCATGATTCCTTTTTTTTCTTTTCCTTTTTATGATCCTCTACATAGTGGTTGAATGGGGACAATATAACTACCCCAAGTTCGAGTATCATGCATGCATCATTACGAAACGTGTACCACGGAACCGTGGTCCGTGAATATCGTCTACATCATCTCCACGTCGCCACCACTACCACCCCCCATTGTGTCCACCTCGATCCTATCACCGGCCCTCCGCGTGCCAGCTCCTCCTCCCACATCCGTCTTGCCGACGGCCTCGGGGTGTTTCAGCTCCCAGCTCCTGACAAAGTACTCGTTCGGATGGATGATGGTCTCGAACACCGCCGGCGGCCCTCCGCCTCCGCTGGAAGACAGTTCCTTCGCCTTCCGGAGTTCCTCGCGGTGGATGTGCTCGAACACGCGGTTGCAGGCCATGTGGTACTTGGTCGCCGCCACGTCCTGCGTCACGCCTCGCAGCACCGGAGGGTCCTTGACGCCCATCTGCTGGGTAAGGAAGGCGTTGAGGTTTTCGGGCGAGAAGTGGCGATACGGACAGCCGTGGGCCTCGCCGCTTCCCGGCGGCGCTTCGGTCAGGATCTGCTGGCACGACTTTGCACGGTAGTTTTTGCGCTGGCCCTCGAGACCGTAGGAGTGGCGGATGTTGTAGCGGTACTCCTTGTCGAACTTATCACTCGGAGTGGCCGAGAACGCCGTCCGCCAAAAGGTGAGCGCCTCCTCGACGCTCAGTCCCAAGCCTTTGAGAAAGAGGCCGTATTGCAGCCGTCCGAAATGCTTGAGGTGCTTTGCCTTGCGTAGCGTTCGGTGGAGGTGGGTCATGCATGCTGGGAAGTGCTGTGACAGTCCCTCGACGTCCGCCGCGGTGATGGGCGCGCCCGAGAGGAGCGACAGTTCAGAGGAGGCGTTGTATTCCGGCGCAGTGAAGCCGAGGGAAAGATGGTTTAGGATCGGGATGAGCCGGTCGTCCTCGTCGAGCCGGGGCAGTGCCCGTGCTGTCAAATCGAGGGCATCTTCCAATTTCTTCGTGAATTCCGCCACCACGAGGGAGACCTGCAGCGACAATGGCACGTACACCTTCCCCGCACGCACATACACCCGTCGCTGCTCCACCAGATCCGGAACCCGCTCCCAGTCAACCTTGAAATATCCACCATCGTCCAATTTCTTTCCGCCGGAGGTGGCGATCAGCTGCTGGGACAGAGCGGCCTTCTCCTCGCTGGAGACCGGCTTCCAGTCGAACTCCAGACTGTCGATGAACTTGGAGCGCTCGCTGCCGTCGTCGCTCTCGAACCGGTGCTTGAAGAGGATCGCTTCGGCCTTGGAGAAGCGTCGTCGCAGGTCTTCGGTCCGCGCGAACGCGAGACGCAGGATGAAGTGGGAATAGTGGTCTTTCTGCCGCTGCTCGTGCAAATGCGCCGAGTTGGAGGAGTTGGAGTCGAGGTGCAGGTACTTTTTCAGCAGTGTGGCCAGAGCGATCTTCAGCTCCTCCGGGGACTTGTTGCGGTAGAGTGACGTTTCGATTTCTTCCAGGACTATGGCACAAACCCATTCGATCAGTAACCGTCCAACCCCCTGCATCCTCCGCGACACGGTTGGAAGGACAAGGTCTATCTACCTCGTAGACGATCGATAGCCCATTGCTCGAATTGGTCGAGCGTTACTTCGGCGGTGGGCGGCGAGCTGTAAAAGTTCAGGCGGTGCGGGTAGTCGGTCTTAAGGTGACCCGCAGGGTTGCCGAAGTGCTTCCTTGCGACGGGTGCTTTCTTGAACTGGTCTTGACGGAACATTGTGGCGGTGGTATTTTGGGTTCTGTTGGGGAATTGACGGCGAGGACGCGTTGAGTGGACCTGTGGCCAAGGGGAAACGCGTCCGCCAAGACTCGGCACATGTAGGACATAAAATATCACTAACCAGCTCGATCACAACGGATCATCCTTTGTTCCCCACCAGCAGTCTGTCCCATGAGTTCTTCCGGCAATACTCCCCATGGCTTGCATACGTGCGAGTGCATCGTCGATAGACGAGATTGAAGCGAGTATCTAACTATCCCCCGAAGATGCTCATACACCTAGGGTATCGGCAAAGAGCAGATACTCGTAGATACCCGGCGATCACTTCTGGTTAAGGAGGGCCATAGTTCTTCTACTATCTAGAGTATCTGGGACAACTGGCAGGACGCATGCCGGCGGTCGGTAATCGAAGTGGATCGCCAGGTCGTATCGATGGTCTCCGTGTCTCCTCCGGCAAGAACCAGGAACGCCACGGATGCCCAAGGAGCGTGGATGCTGGATATAGATATCCACACATCCACCGTGCTATCTCACTTACAAGGACGCCCCTATAAACGCCACTGTTATAGGTGATAGCGCCACGGGCGCATAGTAGCGCGCCTAAGGACTAGCGCAATATCAAATCGCGCTTGTGCACAAGGACCGAATCTTCGCGCTCTGCCCGTAGAATCTACTATTTACAAATCTGGCTGGGACTCATCTGCATGCCAACGAAAGCCGTACTCAAGTCTTCATCTTCACCCTAGTCACCCCCCAGTGTCGGTAATTTTCGAGAAAGAAATGACATGGCTGTGCAGAGGTTTCCCTACCATCCTAGGACTTCCCCGAGTTCCTACAGCTAGTGGTGCGGCCAGTGCGGTCGCTCATGCGGCGCGGCTTACGGCCGGCGAAAAGCTGACGGTCATCTCACGCTGCTGTACCGGACCGGCGGTGTTTCCTGAGCCTGATACAGAGTGTAATTTCATTGCGGTGACGAGACCGAGAGAACCAGCCATCTGCATGCGGAATACGATAGTAGAATGAGGATAGATCTCTGTGGATAACCGCGTCGAGGTACGCTCGAACCAATTGCGGCGTACAACACGTCCCAGTTTTCGCTCCTCAAACGCAGCGCGCAGTTGCTTCTCAAGTTCCTCCCACCGTGGGTTGCTGCGCCGTGTGCGCGTGGGTATATCGATCCGCCTGCAGTAGCAATGCCTCGTTCTATGGAGACCTCGATGATTAGCAACTTGCAGTAATAGTCTGATAATCTCACAACGTACCTTCTTCCATTTCATGACCTATGTAGTTCTTTTACCGGGGCCCGAACCGTACTCGTACCTCCTCACGTGCAGGCTTCTGTTGCTCACCACTCCCATCGCCCACGCGGCCATTTTCTGCCTGGACAATACTCTGAGCTTAAACCGAACTGTTCTGCATCCCTTGCCTCTGTAAGGGGAGGCCGCTGGCAGAGGAACTAGCGAGGGAGCACTGCAATTGGGTGTTTGCGAGGCCTCGGCCGTCGTTTGAACTTAACCAGCGAGCGCTTGCTGGGAGTTCGAGTCGTATCGACAGTTGGCTGCAAGGAAGCTTGCGAGAGGACCGTCGTGAGGAGTTGTACCGGCTGCGACGAGCTTGATGCTTGGTTGTTGATGATGGATAGCCGCACCAAGCCGAGCTGGGATACCCCTGGGGCTGATCACTTGCCGGGTCAAAAGGCTCGGCGCGCCAACCCTATGCGGTCTAGCGCACGCCCAGCGCGTCACGACACATACATGGTACTGGCGTTTATAGGGGACCCCATAAGTGAGAGATAATTACGGTACCGTGTCCGTAGGGAGCTGTGGGATCGACTTTGCTGTTTCTTCACATCCACATGCCTGCTGCTGGTGCGAGGAGAACGCGGCGGCCCGTGCGCTCGGCGGTTATGTATATCTATACGCCTCGATCTCCCAAGGCGCTCCAGTCCGTTCCGCGCGCGATCGCTTCCGGCGATGTGCAGTCAGTGCGACGGCACACGACCATGGTTGGTGGGCACGACCGCACACAGAGTAGATGGGCACATAGTTGTTCTCTCCTCTCGGTTTCGAATTCTCCCCCTTGCCTGCCGTCGTTATATGTAATCTTCTTCTCGCAACCGGTGATCACGGTTCCGACTGGCCTCGCTGTCTGGCCCGATGCAGCTCCACGCTCAACCTTACTCAGATGCCCCCACTACCCCTTCCCACCTGTGCGCACGAGAGCTTATTCTCCGGTAACGATGCTAGCAGGACCTACGTGGAAGGCGTCCGTCCGTTCGAGAGCCGAGTTTCTGCATACATAGATGGCGACTTGCGGAGTGCATACTACATGAAATAAGCGCCCAGCGCAGAAGACTAAAAATAGCTCCAATTTCTGTTGGCACTTCGCGGTTTCAGAGGAGGGGACTTGGGCCCCCGGTGTCGGTTCCTGTTCCTGAACAGATGTCGAGATCCGCCTGCACTTCAAACCTTTGGCGCCTCGCCCAGTACTGCTACTGCGAATTGGCGTCGCTACCGTGATGTGTCTTGTGCGAGGGGGGGACAATGGAGTCTGGATGTCCGTGTCCGTCGAGCTCTGCGGACTTGCTGGCTGCGGCACGACACTGCGTCCAGAATCCAAGAAGCGGTCAGTTCCAATACACCGCCAGGTCAACACTCTGCATCACAGAGCACTCCGGAGCGTGCATCGCCTCATACATACCTACATGCACAGATCACCATCGCTGTGGCAGCCTTGGAGAACAATTGCTGCAGTGGAAACGGCTAGTCGAGAGACGGGGCTTCTGGGTTCGAGTCACCTGCGCGCCTGAGAGAAGATCATTGTGCAAACCCCGAGTCCCCTTCGCTACGCAGAGGAGACACAGACATATCGGTACGACGTCGAACTCGGGCCGTCGTGACACATGCCGTCCGGATTGATTGTGATTGCACGGTGAGTGCACACGTATCTATGCCACTCTGCGGCTAAAGTGCTCTAATTATAAACAGCGGAAGGTGCCAAGATCCAAGTGCGGCTGTGGCGGTGGAGAGGGGGGAGCTTCCTTCCTTCCTCACTCAAGTTCTGCGTAAAGCTTCTTTCTTCTTGGCGGCGTGGTGTCCGAGCGAGATGTGTTTCAAGCGAGCGCTGCTGCGAGGGCCTGCCGCAGGCGTTGGCGCTATGAATAGCAACTCCATGTTTAGGACTGCTTAGCTTGCTTCATGCCGACTCTGGTCATCGCGAAAAGGAGAGCATCTACATATGCAGCGGGACAAATGCCTCCAGATCCAAACTCGCAGACGCTACATATGATGCTTGGAGACTTGTGTGTATGGCTATCTGTCTATCACACGTTGTCTGTCTGGAGCCGGCGATGGGCTCCATGAGAGGAGGACACCGCAGAGAGAGAACGAGAAGCCGTTCTTGGCTCTGGGCCGGAGGCTGGGCTGATAAAACTGGGCAGGAAATACATCCAGTGGGCGGACCTGAAGGAAGGAAGTCTGCCTCTGTCCGTGCTGCGATCCATACAGCATTGAGCCCTCTCATCCCGTCAAAGCTGTATGGCCGGCAACTCGGTGGGTGTCGCGGCACTGACGTAAACATGCTGCCAGTATGTAGTTATGTAGATAGGCCCGACATTGCATGCTTGACGCCTGGACGATCCCCCAGGGCCATACGGGGTGGCCACGAAACGGGCATTTCTGCAGAACGACAGCCGCTGTGCTATCCACGACGCCGTGGTCGCGGTGAAGCACCGATGCAAACATCCGGGCCGCAGCGGCCACTGCGGATGTGAGGCGAATGCTATATATACTTTGCCGGCATGACATGACGGGCGGGCTGTGTCGAAACATTAAAGTCGCCTTCGGTCCTGCCGTAGACCTCGAAACCCATTGGCCTGCACCCACCACGACCTTTCCTGATCTCGATGCGTCCATCGCCAGCACACCCTCCTCGTCCTCAACATTGCACAGGAGACGCCTGCTCGAGACACTCGCAGGACATGCACTCGCAGACGGCCGGGTCGACTCGCTGCACAGCCTCGCCGCTCTCTGCCCGAAGCAAAGCCGCACAGCCTTCATGCGCCGTTGGACTCTTTGGCGGCCGACGGGGCAGACTCGCCGGTGCGGAATATGGGCTGAATGCCGGTCGAATGGGCCCATCGTCTTCCCTTTTCGCCGTCGGTAATGAGCACTCAAGCAGCACGCACCCACCTGGCCTGGGGACTTTGATGCGCCACCGAGTGAACCACACCCGGCGAGACGCCGCTTGGTTGCGGACCGCCGACGCACCGCTAAGTGGCCGCGCGAAGTCCGCGTGCGAGCCGTTTCGCCGCTCCTCGGGGGACGGCTGTCACTGCGCTCGCTGCCGATGCACGCATCTGCGGATGGCGGCGGATTGGCGACTCATGCCGTGCATTGATGTACATAGGCGCCTTCGGAACAGACTGGTCAAAGTAGTTAGCCAAATGCAATCCTCTGGGAGATTTGGGGGCTGTTCGGAGCGATGGCGATTGAACAAATGCAGAGTGGGAGTTCGCCTCCCTGCGGGTCCGGAGAGCCGCGAGCAAAGCATCTTCCGTGCAAACTGGGAAGGGGCATTGCAAGTCCGAATTCTCGAGCGAGCTCCGCGCTCCTGATGCTGTACTATGCTTGGCACCCAAATCTCGTGGCTGGACTTCGCCAGCCGGCCGTGCTCAGTTCCCTGACTGAGTTCTCGAACAGAGCAAGAGATGAGACCACCGTTTCCAGGCGTGGGCGACAGCAATTCCCGTGCTTCGCCGAGCGGCCCAAATTCCTATGACCCGAACCCAGCAAGAGCTAACGCCAGCCTCACGCCTGCTTCGCGCTTCGGTCTGACACAACCCAGCGAACCCACCCCCCCTAACGGCCCCCAGCCAACTAGAGTACAACACGGGCAGATACCCCTCCTCTGTTCTGCTCCTCCGCTCGCTCGAACATCTTCCCATCTCTGCATTACTGGAGTCCACGTCCTCATACCGATCTTTTTTATATACTTCCAGCCTTTGAGATATTGTGGGAACTTTTCCTCCCCTTCCGAAAAGATAAAAAAGAAAAAAAAAAGAAGAAACTCTTCAACTCCACTTTCTCTTCCCCGCCGGCCCCCCATCTCACACGACCACTGGCTGGCCACCACAAGGCCGACCACCGCACAACCGTTCGTCGTTCTGCTGCTACCGGTAGAGCACCGCACCTGCAACACAGTCTTCCATACGGGCCGCTCGTGAGATCGCGCGGTCAGCTGCTCCGAGCTCCTGGCCCTAACCAAAGCCGAACTGCCACCCCTCACTAAGCTCGCCGCCCGCACTACTGTCCCGGCTAGCAACACGTCCGTTATCCTTGCCGGAAGGAGCCCTACCAGATCTCGATATAATCCACCCGTCCGCTCGTGAGAATCAACGATATCGCGGAGAGTCGTGCGTTCTGTCGTTCGCGGCCACCAGAAAGGTAGAATCCTCCTCCTCCTTCCTTCTTTTGCACCCCCTGGCTTCGTGTAACCGTCGCCACCGCTGATGGACGGTGGCCGATAAATGCGTGCTGATATTTCATCCAAAGAACGTATTCATCTGCTAGGCATTATAAGACCACTGTCCTCCCACATTTTGGACCGATCCCGCCTCACATAGGCACCCTCTGTAGCCCTATTCCGCAACACCCTTTCGCCCTTGTTACGATGTCCACTCCGGCACCACCTCCATTTCTCAGGCCGACGCCGATCAACTCTCCACGAGCTGGCGGCGCACGACCCCCCCGGCTCGGCCTCGCGATCCCCGGCGGTGCTGCTGCCCCTCCCGCCAATGGCATGGGCCCGCCAGCTGGACGCCGTGGCCCTCCCCTACTGAAGTTGGCGACCCCGCAGCCGCGGCCACAGTCCGGAGGAAATGTTCCGCAGTCCGCAACGAGCCAGTACTCTGCGTTGAGCTTTGCCATGGGACTGCGAAACCAAGTGCGCGGATCCCCGAGCGATTCGAAGTCTACGAACGGAAACGGAGCGTTGGACGATCTAGACAATAAGGTGCCGGACGACAATGTGGACTACGAGAGCATGGATGTCGAGCAGCTGCCCGTTGAGGGCTGGAAGAAAGCTAGAGAGACCGGCCGTATTATTGAGCTCGGAAGCCTGGGTGAGGGTGCCGGAGGTGCGGTCACGAGGTGCACGCTCAGAGGAGGAAAGACGGTGTTCGCTCTGAAGGTTCGTTGCCCCTCGTCTTAATGCGTATACCGCTAACATCTACTCGAGGTCATAACCACAGACCCGACACCAGAGGTCCGAAAGCAGATATTCCGCGAACTCAACTTCAACAGGGAATGTTCTTCGCCGTATATCTGCAAGTACTACGGTGCGTTTACAGATATCACCTCCGGCACAATATCTATTGCGATGGAGTTCTGCGAGGGAGGCTCGCTAGACAGTATCTATCGGGAAGTCAAGAAACTGGGCGGGCGAACAGGGGAGAAGGTCCTGGGGAAGTGCGCCGAGGGTGTTTTGGAGGGTCTTACATACCTGAGCGCACGGAAAATCATTCACAGAGGTGGGTGCTATTCTGAGCCGGATGTCGTAATTGCTACCCTAACAGTTTCACTTCAGATATCAAGCCGTCGAACATTCTCATCACTCGGGCCGGCCAAGTGAAGCTGTGCGATTTCGGCGTCTCCGGCGAACTCATCGGTTCCAAGGGTAATGCCGACACGTTCATCGGAACCTCTTACTATATGGCGGTATGTGTCTCCGCTCCCCAGGGCTGTTGGAGATTTTCCACCTACTGACCGCGGGATCCTACAGCCGGAGCGAATTCAGGGTCTCTCGTACACAATTACCTCGGATGTTTGGTCTCTGGGTGTCACCTTGCTGGAGGTCGCACAGCACCGATTCCCCTTCGGTCAGACGGACGAGGGCAGCGGGCATGCGCGGGCTGGGCTGATCGATCTGCTCACTTACATCGTCCGACAGCCGATCCCCGAACTAAAGGATGAGCCAGAGCTGGGGATCAAGTGGAGTGATGGCTTCAAGTACTTCATCTCGTGCTGGTGAGCTTCCGTGTCTCCTCTTAGCCCCGAATTGTGTGCTGATGCATGCCATAGCCTCGAGAAGGACACGGCACGGCGAGCAAGCCCTTGGAGAATGTTGGACCACCCATGGATAATGGAGATGAAACACAAAAAGGTCAACATGGCGAATTTCCTTGCACAAGTTTGGGATTGGAAATGAGTTCTCTAGCACGACATCTACCACCTACCGTCGACGCATACGAAACGGATCACTTTAGGGATATTGCTTGGGTATTTTTTATTTTTCCTTTCGCATGAGTTTTGAATATCTCGGGTCGTATAGGGGTGTTTTTTTTCCTTTCACTATATGTTGGCACCTTGCTCCACGGACACTTTCCTTACATCTCCTTCCCCGTTTGAGTGATGCTGCAACACTTTTGGTGTTCTTTTTTTTTTATTTACGGTGGAATGCAATTTTGGTGAGAGGGATTTTTTCATTATCGTATCGAACCTCTTTTGTTTGTCAGGTTATCTCTCTCATATATATCATTTCAGATTGCTTTTGTAAGTCGTTTTTTGGCCTGAGGGGGGGACCTGAAGTCGGTAAAATATGACGGGGACACGAGGAGCAAGGAAATGGCAGTGAATGCTTGTTCGCTATACTGTACCCATTTTGACTTCGTGGCGGATGCACGAACTCACGTTGCCTGTATCTATTTCCCCGCCTAGACGGTTCGAATGCCAACATCTCGGGGCATCACATGCACTTCACTTTCACACCGCGAAGCAAATCCAGCTATCCAATCCCACTTAGTTTGTATCCGGCATGTCTTCTCCCACGGCCGGTTCGACCCGGCATTGAAAGACCCAGTCGATATGTTAATATTATGGCGGGATAGCAGGATCTGGGCTAGTCTGGTCTTCTGATGCGGCACAGATTATCACTCGCTCCTCGAACACTAGCTAGGGATGGAATTATTCCCGAGAACTGTGGGCAGGTAAGTACATATACCTATGAGGTATGTACTCTAGTCTAGAGCACTTGGGGCTAGGCCTGCTGTTTTCTAGCTGGAAAGAGGAGCAGCGTGCGGCCGGGCTCTGTGCTCCGTGTCCACGAAGGCCCTGGTTTTGTTGTGCCCGGTACGGGTTGCAACTCCAGCACGCGCCCAGCACGCGCCAGCACTCGGTGGATGCATGTACATAGATGGAAGGGTGGATGGCTGGTGATTACTACCTGGCGGATCCATGCGCAGATCGTCGACCGCAACCGCTGGCATTTTCTGCTCTCTCTCTCTCTCGCTCTTTCTCAATGATATGCACCTATGTGCTTTACCTACATGGACACATGAGTCATTGCCAAGAAGTGTTCTTTTCTGTCTCTCACATCATGTCATCCAACCTCTCCTCTTTTGTTTTGTTTTGGTCATTATTACCTTACTAGGTAGTAGGTCCCCGCCCAGTTGGGTAGTGGGAGCTGCTTCCGAAGTCCGGGTGACATATTTCCGGCCACAGCTACATACGGCCCCTCGCCTTCAAACGGGGCCCTATGTAGAAAGGCAGCGGGAAGTCTTTGGGGGTGGCAATCCCCTAAGCATTTTCACTATATAGCTTGTCGATGACAATGTGTGGGGGGAGGACCTAGTCTGCACGGATGGCGTGCTCCGGGGGGCTGGGAGCGGGCTCTGAAGGAATAGATGACGGGGGCGGTCTTTATGTAGTACACTACGTATGGGTTCCTGTGGTGGGATGTCTGGAAGGCGGTGGACGGTGGGCTGATCGTCCAGAAGCTGTCACCGGCGGGATCATATCTATGCCTGACCTGGAGCTAAAAAACGATCCTTACGTACGAGTCGATAGCTTGTCCGTGAGCGAGTGCGATATCGGCGAACCATGAGCCGGATTTAGAGCCTCTGAATATGTGGAACCCGGCCTCCGGCCGCCGAGAATACATACACGAGAGTGGACCCGGCCCAGTATCAACCTTGGGGTAACGTGCCCTGCCCGTAAAATCTCCATAGGTCGTTATCCAGAGCAGTGCCGGCGTGTCAGGATGTGGGAATAACCAGCGGGAGAGCTGCGTAGATAGGATACCCAGCGTTCGTTTCGCGGCAAACCAACCAGATCCATCCATACTCACATACCAAAAAGCCAACTCAACATCCTCGGGTAGGTTGTTCGTCATCCATCCAGTCCAGCGGTATCTACCACGCCAAAAAATGCCAGGCCAACCAAGCCTTTCCGATATTATTATTATCGGCTTCCCAATCACTCCCCTCCCCTCAAATAGCTCACCTGCCACCTTCGGGAGACGACTTCAGCGGGAGACACGCGTCTGCGGGCTCGGCGTTCTGATGGGAGGACGAGCGGTGAGGAGGAGCGAGCTGTAGTCTTTGATTAGTATAGGAGGAAAGCACAGTCGTCAAGGGGGTACCATAGGGCGAAAGTGCGCCTTGAAGATTTTCCGGCAATAGGACACGACTTGTCTTGGCTTTTGGCAGAGTTTCAGTCGTGCCTCCCCTCTTGGCGCTTTGCCCTTTGAAGTGGAGTACATAGAATGAAGAGTTTGGTTGCTATTGGTCCGTCGGTTCGTCGGTTGCACAGCCCCCCGATCGATATCAACGGAACATGAGTTAGAGTTGGATATGTATGTGCGTCGAAACTTTTTGGCCGATCCGATGGTCTGGAACGATGTGTGTACCTCACAGGACGGGCACGGGACAAAGGCCGTGAGAGACAGCTTCATCCATCCATCTGCCGGCCCGACGTGGGGGGTTTAAATTTTTCCTTGGGAGGGTGGCAGGAAAAGACGGGGCCAAGACGGCTTGGCTGGCTTGGAACACGCATGATTGACCACTCAGGCTTGGCAGCAGGGAGTACATACATATGTACGGCTGGGCATGTGTCTTGGCATGGCTGGGCGTAGCAAAGCTTGGCGCTGGCTTGGCGCTGGCTTGGCGTTATCGACTCCTCACAAATCGTTTGATTTCGGGGGGGAGGAGGAAATTGAGGGTGTGGTGTTAAGTCGCACGGCCGGATCCACCGTTTTGCGGGAAACCGGGGAGCATTTGCTGCTCCTACTTCCCCATGTCCACGAGTAAGTACACTACATATGTATCCACATAAGTAGTCACCACACTCGAGCATCGTGTGGGCAATTGCGTTTGTGGATATCTAGCTGTTCGCGGCGACAGGAGACACCTACTCTGGATATATCCACGACGTTACAGACTGCTGGAGCCGGAAGTGTCGTCGCTTCCGTGCCAGTAGAACTGCGGGCTCGTTATCGTCAGCATCAGCATCAGCCCGTCATCACCTTCAATCCCAAACCCGCCCGCTTTCGATCGCAGCCCGCCAGCCAGCCAGCCAGCCAGGGAAAAGCACAGGCAGCGGAAGCAGATTGCAGCCGCTCCCTCTATACATATTCGCCGCTCTCGTCCCTCTCCTCTTTCCTCGCTCCACCTCGTTCCTCCTCGCGCCCCACCTCTCGCGATCGCGAAGAAGATCACCGTTCTCCCCGCAATCGACTCCTGCCTGTGCTTCCTTCCCGCCTGTCCGCTTGCATTTATACCTGCCGGCCGGCGTCCCCGGATTACGGAAGCCGCCTCCGCCGACTAGATACACAGAGTAGAGAGCCCCCGACTTACTCACCATCCAACTCGCCCCCCCCCCCAAAAGGCAACTTCCGGTCACATATCGGTCGTCAGTACCTGCGCCAGACCGGTGTAGCTACGCTTCGGGAAAGTCTTCACAACGCAAACTCACTTGCTGTCCGTCGCCGTTCGTTCGCTCGGGTCTGTCCGAGTTCGCACGCCGAAAACACCTATTATCTGCCCGTTGTTCCTTCCTCGCTCGCCGTCTTTGCCCGCTGGTTGCTGTGTGGTGGTGTGTCGGATTATCTCTTGCTGCCTCCACGTTATTACATAGCATCGTCCTCCCCCCCCCCGTCCCTGTGGTCTGTCCTCGCCTTCTCTCCTCTCGCCTCTCGCCTCCTCTCCTCTCGCCTCCTCTTCCTCTCCCAATCCACTCCGTCGCCGCCTTCCGTCTCCGCCGCGACCAAACCCTCTCCCCCCTCCAACCAAACCCTCACGCCCTAACGCACTTCGCAACCGCCACCTCCTACCACTCACTTCCTCTTCCACCACCCACCACCCCAACTTTCAACCCCCCCCCAACTCGTGGTTCTTCGACAACCTTAACATCTCATCCCTCTTAATATTAGCGCGCTCATACATCATCCATCTGCCCGCCGATTAACATCTCGCCAGCACCAACACTTTCAACCCTCCCCTCCCCCCCCCCCCCCAAAGCCCACCCTCCTCTGCTTCGGAGGAATCAATACCCCACTTTAGAAGTATCCCCTACACCACCGCCACCATAGAGTCCGTCACTTCCGCCCTGGACACGTTCATTGCGAACAACGTCCAGCAGAACTCGCCTCCGTCGAACCCCGCGACTGGCTCCCCCGTCTCGGCTCCGTCGGCTACCGCGCAGTTGCAAACGGCCGTCGCGAACATGACCCTTCCGGAGAGCCCCGCGTCGCAGCATCAGCAGGCTCAGGCTGCTACCCACCAAGCTCCTGCGGTCGCGCCGCCACCGCCGGCTCCGTCGGGTGGTTCGAAAAACGACGAGAATTTGACGTGCCAGTGGACGAATTGTAGCGAAAAGTTCGACACCGCGGAGGATCTATACGTAAGTGGTTGTTCTTCTCTTCTGTTGTTTTCGAGGAAGCTTGGCGAGGCGACGTTGGAAAAGGAAGAAGGGATTGGATCGTTCGGTGGGAGGGAAAAAAAAAAGAGGATGGGCAATAGAGAAGGCTCGGCGCTCTTTCTACGGATACCAAGCCTTTGACTCTCTGTCTTCGAGCACACTCGGCTGACGATAGTCATTCCGTGTTCGCGTACAGAACCATCTTTGCGATATCCACGTTGGCAGGAAAAGCACCAACAACCTCTGCTTGACATGCGCATGGGGAGCATGTAGGACTACCACTGTGAAGCGGGACCACATCACATCGCACATCCGTGTGCATGTGCCGTTGAAGCCACACAAATGCGAGTTCTGCCAAAAGGCTTTCAAGCGGCCTCAAGATCTCAAGAAGCACGTGAAGGTATGGAGTCTGCTCGTCTGATCTTCTTTTCCCTTGCGCTTGCTTCCTGTGCGCCCCGAAGTTTTCTTTTGGTTCTTAGGCTGACCTTCGATTTATCGTCGGCATGTTGAACAGACGCACGCGGACGATTCCGTCCTTCTACGTAGTCCCGAGCCCGACGGGACCGGGAGACGTCAATCTGGAATTACGGTCGGTACTTTCCTTTCGTCCTCCCCCCTCTCCATCGTTACAGATGCGATGTCTCTCATCCGTCGTCCCCATCATAAGTTGAATATGTTCTTCCGGGCTTCAGAAACTTACCTGTCATGATAGGGAAACATGCACGGTCAATACACTACAGGTGTCGGCATGCAACGTAGGGGGGGGGGGGGGGGGGGGGGGGGGGGGGGGGCGGGGGGGGGGGGGGGGGGGGGGGGGGGGGGGGGGGGGCGCGGGGGGGGGGGGGGCGG
>Ga0307508_10003566_pt1 | contig 15678 bp, 16 predicted proteins | sample 9_EM_MG_FD_203089 | JGI IMG/M metagenome (GOLD analysis project Ga0307508, IMG submission 203089) | Populus trichocarpa ectomycorrhiza microbial communities from riparian zone in the Pacific Northwest, United States - 9_EM | ecosystem: Host-associated > Plants > Roots > Unclassified | place...
GCATATCCACGGCGGGGCCGCGGCGAAACATCATGCGCCCGGCGACGGCCATCAGTTCGGCTTGCCTCCGGGATTGGCGGCGTCGTCCTTCGATGACAGGCGCTTCTCTTTTTGCTTCTGCCAGTCACGCACGACGCGCATCGCGACCGGGCCTGCGTTCTTGCCGCCACCGCCGCCGTGTTCGACCAGCACCACGATGGCGATTTCGGGCGAGCGCGACGGTGCGTAGCCGGAAAACCAGGCGTGGTCGCGATTGAAGTACCAAACCTTGCCCGGGTCGACGCCGCGCGGCGTGACGTGGCTGACCTGCGCCGTACCCGTTTTGCCGGCGATATCCACGCCGGCGATGCGCTCTTTGTAAGCCGTGCCCTCTTTTTCGTTCACGACGCCTTCGAGCGCCGACTTGACCCAAGCTAGGTGCTCGGCGTTGGGCTCGATCAAGCGCCGCACGCGCGGCGGAAAGTCTTGCACCACCGTACCGTCGCTGGTCTCGATGCTGCGCACGACTTGAGGTTGGTACAGCGTGCCGCCATTGGCGAGGGCCGCGTAGGCCAACGCCAACTGCAGCACGGTGACCGTCGTCGCGCCCTGCCCGATCGCGGAGAGCACGGTGAAGCCGCCGCGAAACGCTTCTTTGTAGCGGCGCGTGTACCAGCTGCGGGTGGGCATGCGGCCGCGCGCTTCAGGGTTGATACCGATGCCCGTCTTGACGCCGAAGCCGTAGTCGAGCCCCATCGAGGCCAGGCGATCGATGCTGATGCGCGAGCCGAGCTCGTAGAAATAGGTATTGCACGACTCTACGATGGCCTCGTGCAAGTGCACCTTGCGATGCACGCCGGTGCAGCGAAAGAAGCGCTTGCCGTATTCGAAGCCGCCGTGACAATCGACTTCGGTGTCCGGATCGATCAGACGATCGGACAAGGCGGCCAGCGCGCTGAACGGCTTGTAGGTCGAACCAGGCGGATATGCCGCCGAAATGGTCTTGTCGAGGCTGGGCTTGAGCGGATCGGCGTTGAGGCGACGGAACATGTCGCCCACCGCCTTCACCCCGCTGCCGCCCGAGGCGATGTTGACGTCGAAGCTCGGCTTGGAGGAGGCCGCCAAGAGGCGCCCCGTCCGCACGTCGACCACCACTACCGCGCCGGCCAACTGCCCGCGGAAGGCTTTGTCGATGGACGCCACCAGATCGATGTCTAGCGTGAGCGAAATATCGCGACCCGGAATCGGCTCGACGCGGCGTGGCTCCTCCAGGTAACGCGCCTCGACCTCTTGTACGTCGTCGCGTCGCGACACGCCGCGCACGATCTTCTTGAAGCCGCGCACCCCACGCAAGTAGCTCTCCCAGCGTCGCTCGACACCAACGGCGCCCAGGCGATCGCCGGCGCGGTAGCCGCGCTCCTCGAGGCGCGCCAAGTCTTCGGCGCCGACCTCGCGCATGTAGCCAATCGAGTGCGCGCCGAGCTCGCCGTACGGGTAGTAGCGCACCGGCTGCGGTGAAACCTCGATGCCGCGCAGCTCACGCGCGTGCGTCTCGAGGTAGGCGACGGCGTCGCGATCCACGTCGACTTTCAGCAAAATTTGCTGATTTCGTCGTTTTTCGTCCAGCGGCGACAAGCCCTTGGTCGGCAGCGCCTGGATCTCTTTGATCTTGTTCTCGAGCTCGGCCTTTTCCGGGTCTTGCACGCCCAGCAGCTTGACCACGGTTGGCCAGGTTTCGGCCAAGTCGACCTCGGCCGGAGTCATGTGCACGTTGTAAGAGGGCCGATTCGCCGCCAGCACGCGACCTTGGTTGTCGCGGATCACGCCGCGCGTGGTGGCCAGGCTGCGTTCGCGCACGATGTTCTTGCGCGCCTGCGCACGGTGAACGTCACCTTGAATGATCTGCAGCTGCGCCAAACGCCCAGCCAGCACCAAGAACGCCGCGACGGCCGCCAGCACTAGCCAGCGATAGCGTCGACGAAACTCGCCGACGTCCGAACGGTGGCCGAGCAGCGCCACTAGCCCACTCCTTCGGTCGGTGCACGCGACACACCGTCCTGTCGCAGGCGCTGCGCCAGCAAGAACAGCGCCGGCGACAGCAGCGCCGTGGTCACCGCATTGGCCAACACCACGCTGGCCATGCTGACCGGACGCCGATTGTCGGTGCCAAAAACCGCCAGCAAAATCAGGACGACGGCGCTCTGCACGAGCGCGAAGGCAAAGCCGAGCGACGCTCGCGTAAACCAGGTCTGCGCCGTGAGCCGCACGCCGGCTACGCGCGACAACCACCAAATGGCAACGTGAACGAATGCGAACAAGCCAATCGGCGCGGCGGCCAAGATGTCTTGCGCGTAGCCCATGGCGCAAGATAGCGCCGCGCCCTTGGCCATCGACGGCTCGTACACGCCCAAGAAAATCACCATCGGCAACAGCAGGCTGGGCGTCGCGCCATGTGTCAGACGATCGCCGATCAGCGTCGACAGGGGCCCCAGCAAGCGAAACAGATTCGACTGAATCAAAAGCAGCAGCACCGCGACGCCCAGGTAAGCAGCGCTGCGCATGCTCAGCCCCCCTTGTTCTTGCTGCGTCGCCCTCCGGCGGCACCGGTATCGCAATCTTTGGCATCGGTCAGGATGATCAGCACCTCTTCCAGCCGCGAAAAATCGACGGTGGGCTCGGCCACCAGCGATTGGTAGACGCCAAACTTCTTCTTTTCGACGGATTTCACGCGCGCAACCGGGATGCCCTTGGGGAAACGGCAACCGACGCCGCTCGTCACGAGCACGTCGCCCACGTCGACCTCGTCGCGCCGCTCGGCCCACTCAACGCGCACCAGGTAGCGCGAGCGATCGCCCTCGCCGCGAACGAAACCACGCGCGCCCGTGCGCTCGACCACGACGTCCACGCCGAAGCCGCTGTCGACCGTGAGCTGCACGTCGATCTTCTCGCCGGCCACGCGCTGCACGGTGCCGACCGCGCCTTCCAGTGAAATCACCGGCATGTCAGGCCGAATGCTGGCATGAGGGCTGTCGAGTGTGACGTGTGCGACGCGGAAAAATTCCGTCGTGTCTTTGCCCACCACGACCGCGCTGACCATCTCGTGAGGAATGGTGTCGCGCAGACCGAGCAGGCGACGTAGCCGTCGGTTGTCGGCCTGCGCCTGTTCGAGCTCGCGCACGCGCGCGCTAAGGCGCGCATTTTCGTAAGCCAGACGGTTGTTGTCCTGCTTGACGTCGACCAAGTAAACGTACTGGCTGACGCCGCTCGAAACGAAGCGCGCGACCGCGGAGGCGAAGTATTCGAGCGGCGCGCCGATGCGCGACAGTGCGGAGACGACCGGGTTCGTATCCTGCGGATTCCTGATGCTCGCTCTCAAAAAGAAGAACGGCACCGACAGCAGCAGCACGACGATGATCGTGTCTCGGAGGCGTTTGAAGGAGCCCACGGCGCGAGCCTCAGCCGATCGTGACTTCCTTCAAGAGCTCGATGTGGTCGAGCGTCTTGCCACTACCGAGCACGACACAGCTGATCGGGTCATCGCTGACCATCACGGGCAGGCCCGTTTCTTCACGGAGCAGCACGTCGATGTTCTTGAGCAGTGCACCGCCGCCGGTCAAGACGACGCCTTTGTCGACGATGTCGGCCGCCAGCTCGGGTGGCGTGCGCTCGAGCGCGAGCAGCACGGCTTCGACGATGGCGTTGAGCGGTTCGGCCAACGCCTCGCGGATTTCGTCGGAGTTGACGGTGACGGTCTTGGGAACACCTGCCACCATGTCGCGCCCTTTGACCTCCATCGTCAGCTGCTGCTCGAGCTGATACGCGTTGCCGATGGTGATCTTGATGCGCTCAGCCGTTTGCTCACCGATCGCCAAATTGTATTTGCGCTTCATGTACGCGACGATGGCTTCATCCATCTTGTCGCCGCCGACGCGCACGCTCTGCGAATAGACGATGCCGGCCAGCGAGATGACCGCGACCTCGGTCGTGCCACCGCCGATGTCGACGACCATGTTGCCGCTCGGTTCGGTGATCGGAAGACCTGCTCCGATCGCCGCCGCCATGGGCTCTTCGATCAGGTAGACCTCGCGCGCGCCCGCGCTCTCGGCGCTCTCTTTCACGGCGCGCTTTTCGACCTCGGTGATGCCGAACGGAACGCAGATGATGATGCGCGGCTTGACCAGCGTGCGACGGTTGTTCGCCCGCTGAATGAAGTAACGCAGCATCGCTTCGGTGATTTCGAAGTCGGCGATGACGCCGTCACGCAGGGGCCGAATTGCCTGAATGTTTCCGGGCGTACGGCCGAGCATCTCTTTGGCTTCGCGTCCCACGGCCAGCACGCGCTGCTCCCCGCGGGCGTCGCGTTGCACGGCGACGACAGACGGCTCGCAGCTTACGATGCCCTTGCCTTTCAAATAGATGAGCGTCGTGGCCGTACCGAGGTCGATAGCCAGGTCGCTCGAGAACAGGCCGTATAGCCAGTCGAAAATCATCGAATCAGGGGGGTGGTGAGGGTCACCGGTCGGTGTCCGAAGCCGGCTTCACCCGTCCGCCACAGAGAACGGCCGTCGTAGCACGTGGCTTGGTTCGGGCGCAATGCGTCAGGCCACGCGCTGCCGGCCAAGAGGCCGATTGTCTACCAGCGTTTGGGGCCCTGACCCCAAACGCGCCTTGCCGCGAATTTGCCGTTTCGGTCTCAGTCGTCGTCGGAGCCGCTGCCCCAATTGCGACCGCCACCGCCACGTTCTCGCTTGCCGCCGGCGGCGCCGCCGCCTTCGCCGCCTTTGCGGCCCTTCTTCTTCTTCTTGTCGGCCCAGTCACCGCCACCGCCGCCGGGAGGCGCGGGTGGCCCAAAGTTGCGCGCGCGTCGGGCGTCTACAGGGCGGGACGGATCGCCCGCTGTTGCATCTGGCGTGAAGCGCGGCTCGCCGCCGCCTGCGAAGCCGCTACCACCGAAGCCGCCTTGCGCTGGACGCGGAGCGACACCGCCGCCCGCCGGACGCTCACCGCGCGGGTGGGCGATGTTGACCATCAGCCGACGACCGCGCACGTCCAAATTGCGAAGCGTGCCGAGTGATTGGTTCGCGGCTTCAGCACTGGCGCACGTGACGAAGCCAAAGCCACGCAGGCGACCATCTGGTCCAATTGGCAAATGCGTGCGCACTGGAGGCGGCAGCCCGTTGTCTGTGAACAGCTGCGTGACTTCCACCTGCGTCACGTCGTAGGGCAAATTGCCCACATAGAGCGTGCGATCTTCTTGGCCAGCGCTACCCATCGGCGCACCACCGCCAGCGCCAACGCCCCCGCCAGGCGCGTCGCTGCGCTCGCGTCCCATGCCGCCTGCTTCGCGGCGAGGCGGTTCCGACGAAAACGGTCGCACCGAAATCGGTCGACCTGCTTGCAGTGAGCCGTCTAGTGAGTCGCGCGCGGCGCCGGCCTCTTCGGACGTTGCGAACGTCACGAAGCCGAAGCCGCGAACACGACCTGTCGCGCGATCGCGCGGCAGGCTCACATCGGTTACTTTGCCACCTGTCGCTTCGAATACTTCGCGGAGAGCGTCCTCCGTGATCGACTCGGGCAAGCCCGCGACAAAGAGCTTGCGTGCGTCCTCAGTCGCCATCTGATTTAGCGTTCCTATGATCGTGATGTAAGAGCGGTACTTCCGCGCCCATGGACATGAAAGGCAAACGGAGATCGCCCAGGTGGGACGATAACTTTCATGGATTCGCGGTTCAAGTACCCCCCCTCAGAGTAGGCAAATCCCGGCCAAAAGGCCGGCGAAAGCCACGCGCCCCGGGTTGCTCGCGTCGGCCGGCCCGACCTGCCCTGCTTGTGATGCGGACAGCCGAAACCGGGGGCGGTTGGCGGGTTAGAGTCTGACCCGTGCACCTGCGCGTCATCTTGAACCCGACCGCTGGCAGCGGCGGAGCCGCCCGAAAGAAATCCGCAATTATCCGCGCGCTCACGGTCGGCGGCGTCGCCCCCGACGTCGTTCACACCGACGGACCGGGCGACGCCGGCCGCTTGCTGCGAGAAGCACGGCAGGCAGGCGTCGACTGCGTCGTGCTGGTCGGCGGCGACGGCACGCTCAATGACGCGGTTCAGGGTTACCTGGAAGCCGACGGCAGCGTCGCGCGCGGACCGGACTTGGCGCTGATCCCTGCTGGCACCGGCGGCGACTTCCGGCGCACCTTCGGGCTGGGCGAGGGCGTGGAAGAAGCCGCGGCGAGAATCCTCAAGGCGACTCCGCAACCGCTCGACCTTGGACTGCTCTCCGTAACGGGACACGACGGGCAACCGCTGCGGCGCGCGTTCATCAACATCACGAGCTTCGGCATCGGAGGACTCACCGACCGCATCGTGAACTCGAGTCCGAAATGGATGGGCGGCAAAGCGGCGTTCCTGCTGGGCACGCTGCGCGCCATGTTCGTCTATCGAAACGCGCCAGTGCGCGTGAAGGTCGACGGCACGCTGTGTTTGGAGGCGCCAATTTTCAACGTGGCGCTCGCCAACGGGCGCTATTTCGGCGGCGGCATGCTGATCGCCCCCGATGCCGACCCGTCCGACGGCCTCATCGACGTGATCGCGCTCCACGATTTGTCGCGCGTGCAAAGCATTGCGCTCGCCCAGCACATCTACAAGGGCTCCCACTTGGGGCAACCTGGCGTCACGGTAGCGCGCGGCAAGGTCGTCGAGGCCGAGCCGCTGGCGGCCTCGACCGAGGTGCTGGTCGACATGGACGGCGAAACGCCAGGCCGCCTGCCGCTGCGCGCAGAGTTGTCGCCCGGGGCGCTACGTCTGCGTGCTTGAAACGGCCGGCAGTGAGCGAAGCTCGACGGGGACCTCCGCGCGCTCGAAGCCCTCGCCTCGCGCGACGGCGTTCAGCATACGCTGCAAAAGAAACAGCCCGAACGCGAGCAGCCCGAAGCATTCCCATTGCGCCGGCGTGAGGTAAAAGTAACGGGGGTCGATGGCGCCGTGGACATCGCCCGGCACGGCGTCGTGCTCGCGTAAGAAGTCGAGCGCAAAGCGCAGCGGCGCGTAGCTGATGCAGCCGAGCGCCAAAAAGAAACCCCACGGGCGCGGCTTCCTGGCCAGCCACAAGAAGCCGAGCATCAGCGGGATGGTCAAAAGCAGCTCTAGCAAACCGAGATCAAACCGACCTCCGCCTGGATATTGCACCGCCAGCCACGAGTCGCTCAGTAGCCCGGGATGGTCGTGCGCGGTGGCGCAGCCGGTGCGACCGAAGGCCCAGCCCAGCGGGAACAGCGCCATCATGTTGTCCGCGTAAGGCAGCACCGGTACCCGGTAGCGACGACGCCAAATCAGGATGGCGATCACGCCGCCCATGAAGCCGCCGAAGCTCGATAGGCCGTCCCAAAGCTTGAACAGCGACAGCGGGTCGTCGACCAAACGCTGCGGATAGTAGAAGAGCTCGTCGAACACGTGGCCACCAACCAGCCCGATGCCGACCACCCACGCAATGAACGAAGACATGGCGCGCTCGTCGAGCCCAATCTTGCGTGCGCGCTTGATCGTCAGGTGCGACGCCAAGAAGATTCCGGTGGCAACCAGCGCGCCAAACGGTTTGATCGAGATGGGCATTGGCGGAAACCCCTTAAAGAGGTGCGCCGGCAACAAAGTCAGCTCGGGCAGCGTGATGTACGGAATGAGCGGGGCACCCAACATGGTCCGCGCGCAGCATAGCTTACGGCGCTGCGGGCGCTATCTCGATGCTGTCGTCGTCCGTCGCGGTTTGACCAGACAACATGCGGGCGCTCAGGCCGTGACATTTGCGCTCCAGAACCGCTGGCGCTTGCGGAGCGACCTCGCATTCCGCCGCCGGCAGCAACGGCTCGAGCAGAGCGCGCACCAGCAGCAGCGAGCGATTGATGGCGTCGGCGCGCTCTTCGGGCGTGGGATTCGGCAAAGGCCGCAAGGCCAGGGCCTCGGCCAGGCGGGTCCAGAGCTCCGGGCCGGCCAGGCGTGCTCGTTGCAACAGACCGCGCTCGAGCTCGAGCTGAACCTCGAGCAGCGCCGCGCGCTTCACCAGCTCGCGCTCGCCGGGCACTTCGTAGCTCAGCTGCAGCAACTTGCGACAGCTATCGCCGTGGCAAGCGCCGCGCGGCTCGCTCAACCGGAAGGCGAAAATGGTTTCGTCTGCCAGCTCCGACGTGGGCTCGCCGAACGTGGTGATCTTCGTGAGGCGCGCCGTCCACTCCTTGAAGGTCGTGACGAACGCGCGGCGCTGCGCGTCGACTTCGCGCAGATGGCCTTGCGTTGCCGCGATGCGATCGTTCTCGTCCTCCGCGCGCAGCACCAGGTGTGCCCGCTTGGCTTCCAGCAGCGCGATACGTGACCTAACGTCCTCGATGTGCGGCCCGTTCGGCAGCGCCTCTCGATAAGCGTACAAGTTCGGTAGCCGGCTGAACGACGCCAAGAAGTAGCGTTCTTCGGTCGGACCAAACCAATGACGAAGCTGCCTTTGATGTGGACCGTCGGGCACTTCGTGCAAGTAGCGAGAGGCGGCCTGCAGGCGCGCTTCGAGCGTCGGCGCGACGCGCGCCGCGCGGTAAAGCTGGTAGTGCTCCGGGCGTTCGGTAAGCGTGGGCAACGACGCGCAGCCGAGCGAGAGCGCGGTCGCGAGCAGCGCGAACAGCCGCCGGGTCACGGCTGGCCTCCAGGCGGACAGAAGTTGCATTCGGTCGGGATGCTGGGCGCGCTATCGCTCATGTACTCGCGAAAATCGCTACAGCTGCCGTTTTGCAGCGCGCGCAAACAGACTTCGCCGTCGTGAACCAGCGGCGCGCAGTCTTTCGGAAAGTCGCTTTGCGCGAGCACGTCGGCGCATGCCCGGGTGCAAGCCTTGGTCTCGATGCCACAGCTGTGACAATGATCACACTCTGTCTGCTGTTCGCTCCAAAAGAAGGTCGGGGGATCGAGCGGGTCGGGGCTTTGCCCGCAGCCGCCGACGTCGCCCGGCACAGGCGCGGCGCAAAAAGCCAGCGCCAGAAAGCCCACCGCGATTTTCAGGAACCGAACGGACAGGCGCTTCATGGCAGCCGCTCCCAATCGAAGAATACGCCTAGGGCAAGCGAGGTGACCGGAATTACCGTCACGGCTCGATCGATGGTTGCGGCGCCGTAAAAAACGCTGAAATCGAGCTCCGCGCCGAGCCCCAGGTTCGCGCTAAAAAAATAGGCGCCGCCCAAGCCGGCCTCGAGCCCTACGCTCGCGTCCGGCTCGAGCACGATCGGAAAGCCGGCGCGCGCGTAGCTCAGCACGCGCGGTGTCAAGCGCTTCACCAGCAAGTACGACGGCGTCGCGACCTCTTGGCGAATGCCGTCCGTGGCAATCGAGAAATGCACGGCCAGCCCGTGCTCGAAGCTATCGGGGGCGCTGAACGTGCGCCCAAAGTGCAAGTCGAGGTAGGTCGCGCCGAGCGAGAGCGACTGGGCGTCGCTACCCAGCACGCGATGCAGTCGGTAGGGGTTGTTCCAGCGCAGCCCGCGGCCCAGATACATTCCGCCCAGCCAGTGCTGGTAACCGTCGCTCGCGCGCGGCGTGCGGGCGGGCACCGGCGCAGACGTAACCTGCGGCGACGGCGCAGCCGGAGCTTCGGGCTCGCTGAAGGGATCTTCACCACCGGCGCCCGCGGCGTGCGGGGCCAGCATCAAGATCGCTGCGAGGCCGAAGGCGCTGCGCTCAGCTCTGACAAGCGCGCTCGACTGCATCCACCGTTCTCGGAATGTGCGCCGTCAGCACTTCATTGCCCGATTCGGTGACGAGCACGTCGTCCTCGATTCGAACCCCAATACCCCGGTAGCGTTCGGCCGGCCCCGTCGCCTGCTCCGGCACGTAGATGCCGGGCTCGACCGTCAGCACCATACCCGGCGCGAGCGGCCGCCCCTTGCCGCTCTGATAGTACGCGCCCACGTCGTGCACATCCATGCCCAGCCAGTGGCTGCACTTGTGCATGTAATACGTTTTGTAGCGCTGCTCCTTCAGCGCATCCTCGAACGGCCCTTCGATCAGACCCAGCCCGATCAAGCCGCGCGTGATCACTTCGGCAGATGCGACGTGCACCTCATCGAGCGTCGCTCCAACCTTGGCCTTGTCGATGGCGCGCTCCTGCGCCTCGAGCACGATGTCGTAGATGGCGCGCTGTTCCGCCGAGAAGCGGCCACCGACTGGAAAGGTACGCGTCACGTCGGAGGCGTAGTAATCGAGCTCGCAGCCAGCGTCGATGAGCAAGAGCTCGCCGTCCTGCATGTCACGATTGTTGCGCCGATAGTGCAAGATGGTCGCGTTCGGCCCGGAGCCGACGATCGGCTCATAGGCAGGGCGCTCGCAGCCGTGCTTGCGAAAGATCCCGCGAAACAGCGCGTCGATCTCGCATTCGTTGAGGCCGGGCTTGGCGCTCTTCATCGCTGCCAAATGGGCCTCGCCGCTGATGCGAGCCGCGCGGCGCATGATCTCGAGCTCTTCGGGGGTCTTGAACAGACGTTGCTCGTGCAACTTCTCTTCGGCGTCGATGATGCGCGTCGGATACGTCGGGCCGCGTCGCCCGCGCCGCCGCGCCCCGTCGAGAGCGGCGAGCAAGAGGTCGTCTTGCTCGCGGTGACGTCCCAGGGAATAGTGAAGCTCGCTCGCGCCGAGCAAGAGCTCTGGCAGACGCGCAACAAGCTCGGCGATCGGATACGCGGCATCGGCGCCAAAGTCCCGAACGGCACCCTCGACGCCCGCACGCCGACCGTCCCAAGTCTCGCGTTCCGGATCGCGCGGCCTCACGAACAGGACGCACTTGTCCTTCTCAGCCACGCTCGAAAGCACGAGCACGCTCTCCGGCTCGTCGAAGCCACTCAAGTAGAACAGGTCGGAGCTCTGCCGGTACTCGTGCTCCACGTCGTTGTTGCGAATCGCCGTGGGCGTCGAAAACACCACCAGCACACCGGGGTGGATCGCCGAGAGCAGGCGCGCGCGGCGCTCGCTGAAGGACTGCATCGTGCCGATACTATGCCCGACCGCGGAGCGTTCGCCTGCCCCAGGAGCGGCGGGCCTTTCTGGCTCCCAAGCGCGAACGAAACCGGCTTTCCGGGCCGCAGGATTGACTGACGCGGTGCGCCAAGCTACGAAATATAGGCCAGCTTGCCGACCGAGCCTCCGCCACCGCGTAGCGACGAGCACCCCGAGCGGGAAGAAAACCGCCTCGAGCGCGCGCTGCGCGAGCTGGTGCGCAGAGTGATAGAAGCGGGTTACGAGCGTCTCAGCGAGGGACCCGAAAACGTTCGTCATCTGATGTCGGAGCTGAAGCTGCCGAAGGAGACGCTCGGCGCCCTGTTCGGGACGCTCGACGACACCAAAAACGGGCTCTATCGAGTGGTTGCGCGCGAAGTTCGCGACTTCTTGGAGCACTCGAACCTGGCGGAGGACATCGTGCGCGGCCTTACCGCCGTGTCGTTCGAGATCAAGACCGAGGTTCGTTTCATTCCGAACGACGCGCGCCCTAATCGTCCGACGCCGGACGTCCGTTCTAAAGTCAGCGTCAAGCGCGGCTCGGTGCCACCTTCCTCGCCTCCCTCTCACGAAGGCGCTTCACATCCGGGCCCGTCTGAGAAAGATTCGGACCCTTCCCCGGAGAGTTAGAACGTGAAGTCACTCACAGCTGGCAGTGAAATCGATAGCTATTGCACCCGCTGCCGCATGGACCTCGGTCACCGCATCGTCGCGATGGTAGGCGGCGCGCCCAAGCGCGTCATCTGTCAGACCTGCAACTCAGAGCACAACTACCGGGAACCGCGCACGCTCAAGACGGGGTCGTCCGTGGTGATCCGCAACAAGAAGGCGGAGGCCAAGCCCAACGCCGCCCAGCGCGTCACGCAGAAGGTGCGCGCCGAACAAGAGCGGCACGAAACGTGGGCAACTCGCGCGTTGGGCAAGCCGGTCGACGCGTTCACGAAGTACGGCATGGATCGACATTTTCGCCAGGGCGAGCTGGTGATGCACACCAAGTTCGGCGAAGGCTACGTGGATGCGGTGTTGGACGGTGGCAAGGTCAGCGTGATGTTCCGCGACGGCGCGCGGACGTTGGCGCATCGCGCCGCGCCCTAGGCGTAGCGGGATTTCCTGGTTTGCCGCGGGGGTCTTGTTCGCCGCCGCGCTTCGCATTCCCTGCCCCGCGCCCTTGCTGACCTGACCCGCGCTGGGCGCTCGGTCTAGCCTTGGTCGCCACGCCTCGCCTCTCGATCGCGGATCGTGATCGTTCCTTCCAGGGCAGGTCGACGTCGTCGTGGCGCGGGCTTTGGCCGCGCTCGGTTTTTAACGCCGCCTTGCCGTTCGAGAATTTGCTCGGTCCGCGCTCGGCTTGAAACACTGCCTTGCCGCTCGAGAATTTGCTGGGCCTGCGTTCGGCTTGAAACGGCGCCTTGCCGCTCGAGAATTTGCCCGGCCCGCGTTCGGCGGCGAACGGCGCCTTGCCGCGCGAAAATCCGCGCTGGCTGGCGTCGCTTTGGAACGGCGCCTTGCGGTTCGAGAATCCGCGTTGGCTGGCGTCGCTTTGGAACGACGCCTTGCGGTTCGAGAATTTGCTGGGTGCGTGGTCGCCTTGGAACGGGGCCTTGCGGCTCGGGCCTCGCTCGTCGCTGCGGAAGCCTCGCGTCTCGTCCCTTGATCCGGACGCTTCGTCTCGGGGCGGCCGCGCGCCAGGGCGCGGCGGTTTCGGACTGCGATCGTGAATTTTGCCGCGAATATCGGGGCGAGCGGGGCGCCGTTGGCCTTTGCTGACTTTTTCGGCGGCGACGAACTCCGGAGGTCGCACCTTCTTCGGTACGCCGTAGCTCTTCTTGAGATCGACGAGCTCGTCGACGCTGAGCGGGCGCCACTGGCCAGGGCGCAGATCTTCGCTCGTCACACCGGCGTGCGAGATGCGCGCCAGGCGCATCACCGGAAAGCCGGTGGCCTCGCCGAGTCTACGCACCTGCCGGTTGCGCCCCTCGCGTAGCGTGATCTCGAGCCAGGTCTTGTCGCCTTCGAAGCGCAAACGTTTCACTTGCGCCGGTCGGGTCGGGCGACCGTCGATAACGACCTGCTCGCCGAAGCGCTCGAGCGCATCGTCGTCGACCGCGCCCATCACCTTGGCCACGTACACTTTCGGTACTTCCAGCTTGGGATGGGCGAGCGCCTGCGCGAACTCGCCATCGTTGGTGCAAAGCAGTGCGCCGCTGGTGTGAAAGTCGAGGCGGCCCACCGGGACAACGCGTGCCCCGGCATCTTTCAACAGGTCCCGAATCGTCGGACGCCCTTCCGGATCGCTCAGCGTACACACCACGCCACGCGGCTTGTGCAGCACCAGGTAAATCAGCTTTTCGGCGACAATCGTGTTGCCGTCGACCTCGACGCGACTCCTCCGCGGATCGACTTGCGTCCCCAGCTCGCGCACGATTTTGCCGTCAACGCGCACCCGCCCCGCCAAAATGATCTGCTCCGCCGCGCGCCGCGACGCGATGCCCGCCTGGGCCAAAACCTTCTGCAACCGCTCCATGTGGGCCGGTCCGTAGCACGGGCCCCAGCCGTCAGTTGTCAGCCCTCAGTTTTCAGCACAAAAGACCGTACCTTTCACATCTCGCTCCCTGCGCAAAGGCTGCTGAGCATCGAGCGCGAGCGCAAAGCGCGAGCTGGATCGCCCCAGGCCAGTCTTGGCACCAGCAGATCACGATCTGCCAAGGAAGACCGGAGTGAAGAAACTCGGCGAGGCCGAGCGCCAGCTGTGGTTCTGGACACCCGAGTCGCCGCGAGCGACCGGCCGCCCCATGGCAATGAAAACCAAGCTCACCTAGGAAGCGCTAGCGCTTCCTAGGTGACACGTGGCCGTCCACGGGTGTTCCGTCGGCTTCGTCCTGTTTCTTCTTCGCCGCTTCGGCTTCTTGAGCCTTCTTTTCGTCTTCTTTTTCTTTCGCGTCGATCTCACGCAGCGCGATCTCGTCGCGGTCCCAGCGATCCACGCGCCCGTCGAAGTCGAGGTCGACGCCCAGGCGCTGCAGGCGCCCGTCGTCGTAGATTTCCCACTGATCGGGCTTGCCGTCGCCGTTGGTATCGCGCTGGGCGCGAGCCAGCTTGCCGCCGACGTAGAACTTCACTTCTTCCGGCAGACCATGGCCGCTCTTGTCGAGCTGCACCTTGGCGATGCGGCCGCGCGAGAACGTGATCCAAGTGTCGACCTTGCCGTCGAAGTTCGTATCGGCCAGCTCGGTCAGCGCGTCACCCTTCTCGGTGTAGGTCCGGATCACGTCCTTGGCGCCGTCGAGGTTCGTATCGACCTCGCGGCACAGCAGGATCTTCTTGCGATCCTCACCTTCTCCGACGATCGCGAACACGCGGCGAATGTTGGGCTGGGTTGCGCCCGGGCCGCGAACCTCTTGCACCTCGCGGTCGGCGCGCCCCTTGTAGTCGCAGCGTGAGGCATCGTCCGCCGCCACGCCTGCTACCTGCTTGTCGGACATTTTCGCCTGGGTCTGCGTCGACGTGGAAGCGCCGCAACCGATGGCGCCAAGGCCCAAGAGCAACGCGGCGGCTGTGAGCCTGACCCTGATCATTTGCTCGGCCCCTTGCTGGTATCAGGCTTGGCCGGTTCGTCCGCGGCTTTGTTCTCGACCTCGGTGGGAGCCGAGGTCGCCTTGCCGAAGTCGGGGCTCTGCGGAGCCGCTGGCCCTTGGCGTTCCGGCGGCACGTAGCCCGTCTCTTTGCAGTAGTCGACCGTGGCGCCGGGATCGGGCTTGCCGTCGTTGTTCACGTCGGCGTGAATCATCGGGCAGCCGGGCTGCGCGTATTCCCACCATTGATCGATGATGCCGTCGCCGTTGGAATCTCGCTCGCTGCGCGCCAGTGCGCCGGCCTGATAAAACTCCCAAGTGTCGAGCTTGCGAGCCATCGACGAGGCCTGATCCTTCTCGGTCAAGACGCCAGCCTGGTAGGTCTGAATTTCGTCGATCTGCCCGTCGCGGTCGTAGTCGTATTCGCGTCGGCGAAGCCGGCCCGAGCTGTCGTTGTACGAGAACGAGTCGATGACGCCGTCGAAGTTCAGGTCGACAGCTCGGCATGTCTCGACCGAGCCCTTGCGAACGATGAAGATGTCCGGGCGTCCGTCGTTGTTCGCGTCAATCTTCTCGGAAGCGCTAGCGGTGTCGCACGCTTCATGCGTGATGGCGGTGTCGCGCTTGGTGATGCCGCCGGTCGCCGCGCCGCCCGCGGCTCCGCCCGCCCCCGAGCAGCCCACAGCCAGCAGGACCGCAGCCAGGGCGGCCCAACTCTTCGACTCCTCAATGTTTTTCATCTGCGTCTTCCCATCGGGACCTTTGCTTTCGCTAGGGGTACCCAGGGTCTGCGTTTTACCCCGACCCCGCGCGCCCGTACAGGTCGTCACCGCCTCGCGAGAGGCTTGCCCCCCACGGCGAGCGAAGGCATGCGGCCCACGAGCCTGACACGGACTTCGCGAGCGGTGTACTTAACGTAACTATCTAAAACTATTGGCTAATAATTCGCGCCGGCCGGTGTGTTCTGATTGACAACATGTGTAGGGGCATCTATTGTAACGGCTGGTAATTCGGCCGGCATGTCACGAAACAAGATCTCCACGACCGTCTACATCACGCAGGAGCAGAGCGACAAACTCCGCCTCCTGCACGATCGCACCAAAGTGCCGGTTGC
>Ga0307508_10003568_pt1 | contig 15671 bp, 14 predicted proteins | sample 9_EM_MG_FD_203089 | JGI IMG/M metagenome (GOLD analysis project Ga0307508, IMG submission 203089) | Populus trichocarpa ectomycorrhiza microbial communities from riparian zone in the Pacific Northwest, United States - 9_EM | ecosystem: Host-associated > Plants > Roots > Unclassified | place...
GGTCAGCGTCTCGACGACGAAGGGCGGCACCATCGTCGGCGTCTACCGGCCGAACGGTAAGCCCAGCTACGACAGCTACTAAGGGCTGTCCCGTAAATGATCTCCGGCATGCTGGATGACCTGTGCCTTCCTCCGTCACCCCGCGAGGGTCAGGTTGTGCAGGCGGGCGATGCCGAGCATGGCGTGGTGGACGCCGTCACCTTTGAGACGGCAGTCGCGCAGGATCTTCCAGCTCTTCATGCGGGCAAAGGCGTGCTCGACGCGGGCGCGGATCTTGCGGTGGGAGGTGTTGTGGTCCTCTTTCCAAGCAGGGAGTTCGGCTTGGCCGCGTTCGCGGCGGTGCGGGATGACCAGGCCGGTACCCCGGTAGCCGCCGTCCGCGATCACGGTCGTCCTGCCGACGGCGTCCTTCGCTCCGGACAGTTCCCACGCCTTGCAGTCGTTGCGGTTGCCGGGCAGCGGCCGGCCGACGGCGACGACGAGGCGGGTGTCGGCGTCGATGACGACCTGGTGGTTGGTGGAGTACCGGTAGTTCTTCGACTGCTCGGCGATGGTGTGGTCGCGGGTGGGGACCAGGGTTCCGTCCACGATCAGCACGGTGTCCTTGCGGAACCGCTTGCGCGGCTGGAGCGCGAGCGTGGGCCCGAGGTGGTCGATGATGCGGTCGGCAGCCGACTTCGACACTCCGAACAGCGGGGCGAGTTGGCGCAAGGTGAGGTTGGTGCGCCAGTAGGCGGCGACCAGCAGGACCCGGTCCTCCAGAGGCAGGCTCCAGGGCCGACCCTTGCGGACCGGGTCCGCGCCCTCACGCCGCATCGCGGTGATCAGCTTGCTGAACTGCTGCGGGCTCAGCCCGGTGAACGGGGCTATCCAGGACGGCTCCGACGCCGTGATCACACCAGACACGCCAAGATCATCTCACCCGTGACCAGCAGTTACGGGACAACCCTTAGCCTGCGCGTTTCACTTGCGGCCGTGTCCGGATCTTGAGCGGAAACACGAAAGTGCCTTCTGAGCTGCAATGCCGGTGATTTAGTGCATCGGTACAGGTGGGGCGCTATGGATGGCAGTTTTTGGCTGAGTCGGCACTTGGGGTGCATGGGAAGATTCGCCCCGATCTGATGATGCGCCAGATGATCTCAGGACATGGCAACCCCGCGCGGTGGTCTACTTCGTCCTGGCTCTGTGCTTGTTCAGCAGTTGCGACAGTGCCGGGCCGCCGGGATACCGGGTGGTCCTGCGCGTCCTGACCGAGAAACTGCGGCACCTGCCGGGCGGCCTCGTCCAGCGCCTGCCCACCAGTTCGGCCCTCACCAGAGCCTGCCAGCGCTTGGGCGACAAGCCGTTCCAGGCGCTCTTCGAACGCCGGTGCGGCGCCCAGGCGACACTCGCGACCCCGGGAGCGTTCGCCTTCGGCCTGCGGCTGGTCGCCTGGGACGGCACCGCGCTGGATATGCCGGACACCCCCGAGAATGCCGCCACGTTCGGATTCCTCGGGTGACACAGTTTCCGGCACCCGCACGCAACCTTCCGGCGCGCTGCGCGCGCTGCGCAAACGCAGCTTCCTTACCCTGTCACCCGAGGTCCGGGGGACACACTGGCGGTGCTGGCGCCCGTACGCGAGGAGTGCCCCTGACGCTTCGCATCAGGCCGTCGGCCCGGTCGTGCGGGCCGGGATCTCCTCGGCGCTGAGGCTGCGGCAGACACCCTCCAGGGCCTCGATCGCGCGGCTCGATCGGCCGTGATCGGGCCGCACCACGCCGAAGGTGCAGGGCGGCAGGTCATGGACGGGCAGATAGCGGACGTCCGGCCGTGGATAGAGCTCGTTCGCGGCGGCGGGCAGGAAGGCGATCGCCCCGTCGAACGAGACCGCGGACAGCAGCGATTCGACCCGGGTGATCCGATGGTCGGTGTAGCGGACGGGGGTTCCGTCGGGCCGGGGGTCCACGGCCCAGAAGCTCTGCCCCGCCTGGCCTGCCTCCGCCGCCATGCTCACCACGGGCCGCCCGGCGAGATCCGCGAGCCGTAACGAGGGCTGCTGGGCGAGCGGGTCCGAACTGGCCAGGCACACCACCCGCGGCTCGGTGCTCAGCGGCTGGGTGGTGAAGCTGTCGGGGACCGGGAGATAGACGAACGCCGCGTCGATCTTCCCCGACATCAGGGCGGTTTCCTGCTCGACCAGGTCCACCACCTGGAAGTCCAGTTCGACATCCGGGTGCAGGGCGGTGAAGGTGGCGATCGCCCGGCGGGTGGAGGGCAGCGCGGCGGAACAGTCCGTCAGCCCGATCCGCAGCGTTTCCACATCGCCGCCGTCCGTGGAGGAGTGTGCGGCGTCGCGCAGTTCGTACGTCGCCTCGACCACGTTCTTGACCAGGGGCAGCAGCGCGCGTCCGACCGGGGTCGTCTCCACCCGCCGGCTCGTCCGGGAGAACAGCTTGACGCCCAGCCGGTGCTCAAGAGAGCGGATCTGCTGGCTGAGGGCAGGCTGGGTGAGGTAGAGCTGTGCGGCGGCCCGACCGAAATGCAACTCTCTGGCCAGTACCAGCACCGCGCGAAGTTGGTGGATCGACGGGTAATCCGCACCCATGCGCCCGGTGTCCCTCCTCGATCAATACGGTTCCGTCCAGAATCCATCACACATGCTAATCGATGGATCATTGCATGCACCCGCCGACCACAGCAAAGATGTAACAACGCTTCAGCATGGCCGCGGGATGTGAGCACGGAGCTGGCCGAAAACGGTCGGTCTCCCCTCTGGTACACCAGCCGACTCCGTCCGCACATGCGGAAGCGCTCTTCATCGCGTCGGCCGGCAGCGCCGTCACGAGATTGATTTCAGGGGGATTTGCTGTGGCAGTTGTTGGAGGCAGACGTATGGCCATGCCCGCGCGTCCATTCGCCGGTCATTCCTCAGTGCCTGCGACGTGACCCCGACCGTGCAGCGTTCGATGACAGTCGAAACGGGTAATGCCCGGATGTGGAATGGGTAATGCCCGGACGTTCACGCTGTCCGTAGCCCGATCCGCAGCCGTGTCGGCTCCCTGAATCGAATCTCCTGGAAAAGACGCCCGGTGGGTCCTACGCGAATGAGGGCTCTGGTTCCACACAGGCAATCCATCTGTCATGGAGGGACGTTGAGTAAGACGTTAACGGGGGACATTCCTGCGATGCGTGCATCCCGGAGAACTCTCGAGCTCCTCTATCGGTTCCGGCGGATCGACGAGTCGCTGACCGATGAAACCGACGCTCCCTGTGCGGCGTGTTTCGAGGCACATCAATGCAAGATCGAGCGGTTCGTCAAGCGGGACGAGCCGATCCACTTCGTGGTACCGGCCTTTCCCGCGAAGTCGCCGAACCAGAAGAAGGTGCTGGGCGCGCTGCCGGATCTCGGCGAGCGCATGGCCCTGGGCTTCCTGCAGTCGATGTGCGACTACGTGGGCCACTACTACGGCCCCGGTGCCCGGGTCACGATCTGTTCGGACGGCCATGTCTTCGGTGATGTGGTCGGCGTCTCGGACGGTGCGGTGACCGAATACCGGGAAGCACTGACACACATCATCGGCACCGCGCACTGGTCGTCGCTCGACATGTTCGGGCTCGACGACGCGTTCGGCAGCCTGGACTATCCGAAAATGCGCAGCCTGCTCGAAGAGAACTACTGTTCGCCCCTTGCGGAGCTACGGGAGCGGGTCCGCACCGAGGACGCGACGCGTTCGCTGTTCAACGGTATTCACCGCTTCATGTTCGAGGACGCGATGGCACGGCCGGGCGGTGCCGGAGCCTCCCGGTCGCAGCTGCGGAAGAACTCGAAGGAGGCGGCGTACCAGACCATCCTGCGCAGCAACGCGTGGAGCGGGGTCGTCGCCGAGAAGTTCCCCGAGGCGATACGCCTCTCGATCCATCCGCAGCCGCCGCACTCGGAGAAGTTCGGGTTCCAGCTCATGCGGACGAGGGACGGCTGGCTGACGCCGTGGCACGGCGTGGTGCTCGACGACGGCGTCAACTTGTCCCTGGTCAAGCGGTGGGAGGCGGAGGAGCTCCAGGCCTCCGTGGTCCGCCGGGACGGCCGCCTCAGCCACTTCGTGGCACCCGACCTCGCCGCCAACTCCTAGAGGGAGAACACCGGATATGAATGCGGCATCCTTGAACAGCAGTCTCGTCCACACCCCGCTTCGCCCCTTCGGGCGCGTCATCGAGGCCCCGGACGGCGCCGAGATCACCGACATTCCGGTGGACACGCTCGCCCGCTGGACCGTGGAATCCCGAGTGCTGGTCCTGCGCGGTCTGAGGCTGCTCGGCAAGAAGGAGTTCGCCGACTACTGTCGCCTCTGGGGCGAGGTACTCAAGTGGGAGCCCGGCGAAGTCATCGACCTCATAGTGGAGGACAACCCGAAGAACTACCTGTTCGCCAGCGGCGATGTGCCCTTCCACTGGGACGGGGCCTTCGTCGAGGCCAATCCGCGGTACTTCTTCTTCCAGTGCCTGGACGCCACCCCGGACTCGGGCGGCGAGACCGTCTTCTCCGACACGACCATGGCCTACCGGGACGCGGAACCGGAGCTGAGGAAGCGCTGGGAGCGCGTCAGCCTCACCTACAAGACGGAGAAGCTGGCACATTACGGCGGGGAGGTGACCGAGCGGCTGGTCTCCCAGCACCCGGCCACCGGAGTTCCCGTTCTCCGATTCGCCGAGCCGCTGGACCCGGACACCTACAAGAACCCGGTGTATGTCACCGTCGGCGGACTCCAAGATGATGACCGGCCGGATCAGTTCCTAGACTCCACGGCCGAGCTGCTGCACCAGTCGGAGTACTGCTACCACCACGTCTGGCAGACCGGTGACATCGTGATCGCCGACAATTACGCGCTCGTCCACGGGCGTAATGCCTTCACCGGACCGACCGCCCGTCACCTGCAGCGGGTCGAGGTCATCTGACACTCTCTCTGATCCGAGAGGAAAGCCTTTCCCCAACAGGTGGAGCGAAAGTATGAGTATCGGCATCGTAGGCACCGGGATTTCCGGTCTGCACCTCGCACTCCGGCTGCAACAACTGGGCATCCACGCCACGCTGTACACGGATCGGCGACCGGATGAAATCCGCAGCGGTCCGCCGCTGAACTTTGTCACCCGTTTCGACTCCACCAGGGAACGGGAAAAGGCCCTGGGTCTCACGACCTGGGCATCCAGTGCGTACGACAACTCCTGGATGCACATGTACATCGAAGGTCCCGGGGGGCTTTCCCTGCGCGGGAGGCTGCCCAAGCCGGCCAGTTCGGTCGACTTTCGCATATATCTGGCCGCGCTGCTGGAGGAGTACCAGCGGCGCGGCGGAAGCCCGGTGCACCGCAAGATTGCCGACCGGGAGCAGCTGGCCGAACTGGTCGGACAGCATGATCTCCTGGTCGTCGCGGCGGGCCGGGGCGCGCTCATGGACACCTTCCCGCGCGACCCGGCCCGCTCGCCCTACCTCCAGGCACCACGGCATCTCGTCGGCGGGCTGTTTCACGGAGTCCGGGCGCCCGAGCCCTCGGGGATGACCATGCACATGGTGCCGGGCATCGGTGAGGTGCACGCGCCGACGTACCACTCGTTCGAGGGCCGGGTCACCGTCGTTCTGGTGGAGGCGGTGCCGGACGGCCCGTTCACCGCGGTGACCGGCCGCGACTACCGCGACGAGCCGGATCAGTTCGCCAAGGACATCCTGGACCTGATCACCACCCACGTCCCCAGCCTGCGGCCCCGCGTGGAGGTGGGGGAGTTCGCCCTCACCCGCCCGGTGGACATGCTGCAGGGCGCCGTCGTGCCGACGGTGCGGCGGGGCTGGGCGCGGCTCGACGACGGTACGTGCGCGCTGGCCATCGGCGACGCCTGGATCACCAACGACCCGCTGACCGCCCAGGGCGCCAACCTCGGATCGGCACTGGCCTTCCAGCTGGCGGACGCGCTCACCGCGCACACCGGTCCGTACGACGAGTGGTTCTGCCGCACGGCCTCGGAGCGGATGTGGGCCACGGCCCGGCCCGTCGTCGACTGGACGAACATGTTCATCGGCGCGCCGCCGCCCCAGATGGGCACGCTGCTGGGCGCCGCCGCGGCCGATCAGCGCGTCGCCGACCGGTTCATCGCCAATCTCGACCACCCGGCCGTGATGTGGGACTCCATCAGATCTCCCGAACACACCGACGTATTCATCGCGGGTGCGCGATCAGGAAGGAGCGGGACGTGACCGTCAAGATCGGCCTGGTCTGGGACGCGGTCGGCGAGATCGACGCCGGACGGGGCATGCTGGAGGTGGCACGGACCGCGGGGCTGGACACCTTCCTGGTCTTCGACCACCTGATGAACGTCTTCCCCCGGCAGGTGTGGGACACCGACTTCACCTATATGGCGGCCGGCATGCCCACCCCCGACCGGTGTCTCGACTTCGCCACCGTCCTGGGCAACTTCGCGCCACAGGCGGGAGGCGTCCGCCTCGCGATCGGCGTCACCGACCCCAACCGGCGGCATCCCGCGGTGCTCGCCCAGACCGCCGCCACCCTCGCCCACCTCACCGAACAGGCGCCCGTGCTCGGTATCGGCGCCGGGGCGCTGGAGAACCTCCAGCCCTACGGAGTGGCCCACGACCGCCGGGTGAGCAGGGTCGAGGAGGCGCTGCGGATCCTGCGGATGTTCTTCGACGGCGAGGGGCCGCACGACTTCCGGGGCACCTTCTTCACCCTGGACAAGGCGCTCATGGGGCTCCAGGCCCCGGAGGGGAGAACCCCGCGGATCTGGCTCGGGGCGAACCACGACCGGATGCTGGGACTCGCCGGCCGCTACGCCGACGGCTGGCTCCCCTCCCAGCTCATGACCCCCGACGAGTACGCCCGCCGGCTGGCGGTGGTCCGCACGTCGGCGGTCGCCGCGGGCCGGGACCCGGGCGCCGTCCTCGCGGCGGGCGGGGTGCCCATCGTGGTCGCCGAGACCGACGCGGCGGCCCACGACCTCCTGCGAGCCAAGCCGATCCGCTTCCTCGCGCTGCACGCGAGCGCCGAAGCCTGGCGCGCCCACGGCGCGGCCCACCCCTTCGGCGAGGACTACCGGGGCCTGTCGGAGCTGCTGCCCCATCTGCTCACCCGCGACGAGGTCGAGCGGGCCATGGCGGCCGTCCCCGACGAAGTGGTGGCCGCACAGGCCATCGTCGGCAGCAGGGAGACCGTGCTGAAGAGGATCAACGAACTCCTCGACGCCGGTATGGAGCACCCCATGCTGATTCCGGCGTCGGCCATGGCCTCCCCGGAGGCGGCGCAGTTCACGGTGGAGTCCATCGTGTGGCTGGCCGGCCGGCTGCGGTCCCAGGAGTTCGCCGGGGACGTGAGCGCATGACGAGCGTGGGGATCGTCGGCGCCGGTATCTCCGGCCTCCAGCTGGCGCTGCGCCTCCAGCAGCTGGGGGTCCACGCCACGGTCCACTCGGGGCAGGACATCGACCAGCTGAAGGCCGGACGCCCGCGCAACTTCCCGGCCCGGTTCGGTCCCACCCAGCGGCGGGAGAGGCAGCTCGGCGTCTTCGACTGGGACTTCGCCGACGCCCGGGTCGAGCACTGGGCGGTCACCATGCGGGCCGGGGAATCCCCCCTCGCCTTCACGGCCGATCTCACGCCCCCGTCCAGTGTGGTGGACTTCCGTCTCTACCTGCCCCATCTGCTGGCCGCCTTCGTCGACCGCGGCGGGGACCTGGTCATCGGCGAGCGCCCGATCGCCGACATCGCGGCGCACCACGACCTGGTCGTGGTCGCGAACGGCAGCGCGTCGATGCGGCGGCTCTTCCCGGCGGACCCCGCCCGCTCACCGCACACCACACCGCAGCGCGTCCTGTGCAGCGGGCTCTACTTCGGCATCGACGAGGCCGTGCCGCACTCGCTCGACCTCCACTTCCTGCCCGGCGCCGGGGAGATCTTCCGGATTCCGTTCTACTCCCCGGCCGGGCGGGCGGACGTGCTCGCCTTCGAGGCGATCCCCGGCGGCCCGCTGGAGGCGGCCGCCCATCTCGACGCGGACGCCGACCCGGGCGCGTTCCACCGCGCGGTGCTGCACTTGGTCGCCGAGCACGCGCCCGCGCTGCGCGAGCGCGTCGACACCAAGGAGTTCACCCTCATCGCGCCCGGTGAGCTGGCCCAGGGCGGGATCACCCCGGTGGTCCGGCAGGGCTGGGCACGGCTCGACGACGGCAGGTACGCGCTGGCCATCGGCGACGCCTGGATCACCAACGATCCGCTCACCGCGCAGGGCGCCAACCTCGGATCCCACTCGGCGTTCGAACTGGCCGAGCTGATCGCCACCGGCGGGGGCCCGTTCGACGAGCGGTTCTGCCGCACCGCGTCCGACCGGCTGTGGGACCACGCACGGCATGTCGTCGACTGGAGCAACGCCTTCCTCGCCGAGCCGCCGCCACATCTCACCGAACTGTTCCAGCACGCCGCCCAGGACAAGCGCGTCGCCGACGCGTTCGTCAGCGACTTCAACGACCCGGTCGCGATGTGGGAAACGCTGTCCGGCCCGGAGGGCACCGCGTCCTTCCTCGCCCGGGTCCGCACCGAAGTCCCCTCGCACGGCAGCCCGCACGGGGTGCCCGGCCACGACTCTTGAGAAGGAGCAGGATGACACTTCCCGACATCGCACGTGATGAGAAGGGCCGGCTGATCCCGGAGTCGGAACAGACCGCCGTCTGGCTGCTCGGCGGCCTGGCGCAGGTCCGCGTTCCGGGCTCGGCCACCAGGGACACCTTCACCGTCGTCCAGCACACCGGCAAGCGCGGTTACAACACCCCGCTGCACGTCCATGACTTCGAGGACGAGGTCTTCATCGTCCTGGACGGCACGCTGCGCATGATCTGCGACGGAGAGGAGCAGATCGCGGAGGCCGGCTCGACGATGATCGTCCCGAGGACGATCCCGCACGGCTTCGTGACGACCTCGCCGGACGCCCGGTTCCTCACCATCCACTCCACCCCGCAGCCGGACCGCAGACCGCAGTTCGACCTGTTCCTCGACGCGGAGATCCCGCACGCCAAGACGCTCACCCTGCCGACCGAGGACGTGGGTGGGCCCGACCTCGATCACATCATCGCCCTGGGCACCCAGTACGGGTACGGCTTCGCGGGACCGCCTCCCACCCCGTAGCGGCTTCCGCGGCCGATCGACCGACACATCAACCCTGAACCGACAGAAGAGACATCCCCATGCCGTTACAACTCATGACCCTGATGCTGTGCGTGTTCGGCATCACGACAGGTGAGTTCGTCATCGCCGGCATCCTGCCGGACATCGCAGGCGACCTCGACGTATCGATCTCCGCAGCCGGCCTGCTGGTCACGGCGTACGCCATTGGGATGATCATTGGCGGCCCCGTCATGACCGCACTGACCGCGCGCTATCCCCGCAAACCCCTCATCCTGGCGCTCCTCGTGATCGTCGTGGTCGGCAACCTGGCCTCGGCGGTCGCTCCGATCTACGCGATGCTGTTCGTGGCGCGGGTGGTGACCGCGCTGGTGACGGCCACGTTCTTCGCCAACGCGATCGTGATCGCGGCGTCGACGGCCCCCGAGGGCAAACAGGCGTCCACCGTGTCCAAACTGGTCTTCGGCATGAACCTGTCGATGATGCTCGGTGCCCCCATCGGCACCTTCATCGGCAACCACTTCGGATGGCGGGCCACGTTCCTCGCCATCGCGGCGGTGTGTCTGCTCGGGCTGCTGCTCGCGCTGAAGCTGGTGCCGGACGTCCAGAGCTCCACACCGGGGACCTCCGCGGTGGCCGAACTGAGGGTGTTCCGCAATCCGAAGGTGCAGCTGGCGATCCTCATCACGGCCGTGGCGAACATGGGCCTGCTGATGGTGTTCACCTACTTCTCGCCGCTGCTCACCGACGTCTCCGGCTTCGCCGAGGGCACCGTCGCGATCCTGCTGCTGGTGTACGGGGTGGGCGCCGCGGTCGGCAACTTCGTCGGCGGCTGGCTGTCCGACCGCGCGCTGATGCCGTCGCAGATCGGGCTGCTCACCCTGCTCACCGTGGGCTTGGTGGCGATGTGGGCGCTCAGTGAGAGCGTCCCCGCCACCGCGGTGATGGTGTTCCTGATCGGCGCGATGGGATTCTCCGTCATCCCGGGCATGCAGACCCGGGTCCTGACCACCGCCAGCGAGGCGCCGACCCTGGCCATCGCGGTGAACGCCTCCGCGTACCAGCTCGCCGCAGCCTTCGCCGGCTGGATCGGCGGCTGGGTCATCGACGGCGGGCCGGGGCTGCGTGCCGTCTATCTCACGGCCGCCGCCGTGACCGTCGCCGGAATCCTCCTGAGCTGTTTCGCCTGGTACCGGGAGCGTCCGGCCTCCCAGGGCGAGATGAAGGAGGGAACGGAGGCGACGCAGACCTCTCCCGCGTAAGCCCGAGCGGGGATCGATCGATCACGATGACGTCGAGAACGGGGAGTGGGGAACCATGAGTCGCGCATCCGCACTGGTCACCGGCGAATGGGGCGGACATCACCTGGATTCGGACGAGGTGATGTTCGTCGAGACCGGCAATGAGGACACGGAGTACCGCAAGGGGCATGTCCCCGGCGCCGTGTGGATCAACTGGAGCGAGTTCCAGGACGATCTGGAGCTCGGGGTCATCGGCCCGGAGAAGTTCGGGCGACTGATGAGTGCGAAGGGCATCCGCAACGACGACACCGTGGTCGTCTACTCGGGAAACTCCAATCTGCTCGCCGCCCTCGTCTACTGGTACTTCACGTTCTACGGCCATCGGACGGTACGGCTGCTCGACGGCGGCCGCAAGAAGTGGGAACTGGACGGCCGGCCGCTGACCTCGAAGGTGACCGGCCGTCCGGCGTCCCACTACCGCGCCCAGGGCCCGGACTGGTCGGTCCGGGCCCGGCGGGACGACGTGATCGCGGCCATCGGGAACGCCAACATCCTCGACGTACGGACTCCGGAGGAGTACTCCGGCCAGATCTTCGCCCCCGGTTTCGCCGGTGAGGCGTTCGCCCCGGGCAACAACCCGCACGAGGTGGCGCAGCGCTCCGGACATGTGCCCGGAGCGGTCAACCTCCCCTGGGAGAAAGTGGTCGCCGCGGACGACACGTTCAAGCCCGACGACGAGCTGGCCGCGCTGTTCACCGGGCTCGACCAGGGCCGCGACACCATCACGTACTGCTGGGTCGGCGCCCGGTCGGCGCATTCCTGGTTCGTGCTGCGGGAACTGCTCGGCCGCTCCGATGTCAAGAACTACGACGGTTCCTGGGCGGAGTACGGATCGCTGATCGGCGTGCCGGTCGAACGCGGCGCCCGGTCCTCCGCCACCTCCACGCACTAGCCCTGAAGGGAGCGGGGCCGCCCGCCCAGCCGCGGCTGCCCCATGACATCCATGAACGAAAGCCGGAAGGCGCCGTCCCACGACGGCACAGCGGCCACGGGCCGACTGCACGGCAAGGCGGCCCTGGTGACCGGGGCCAGCTCGGGAATCGGCGAGGCGGCGGCCAAGGCGCTGGCCGCACAGGGCGCGAGCGTCGTGCTCGCCGCCCGGCGGCAGGAGGAGCTCGACCGGGTCGCCGGTGAGATCACCGAGGCAGGCGGCACCGCCATCGCCGTACGCACCGATGTGACGTCCGACCAGGACCTGGCCGCCGCGGTCGGCGCGGCCGAGGAACACTTCGGCGGGCTCGACATCGCCTTCAACAACGCCGGGGCGATGGGCAGCATGGGGCTTGTCGCCGAGCAGCAGCCCAAAGCCTGGGCCGAGGACATCAACAACGTTCTGACCAGCGTGTTCCTGTCCATGCGGCAGGAGATCCCGGCCATGTTGCGGCGCGGTGGCGGCACGATCGTCAACAACGCCTCGCAGCTCGGAGTGGTGGGATTCGGTGCCGGCATCAGCTCCTATGTGGCGGGCAAGCATGGGGTGATCGGCCTCACCAAGGCCGCCGCCCTGGAGTACGCCCGCCGGAACATCCGCGTCAACGCCCTCGCACTGGCGACCGTGGACACCCCGATGTACCGCGCGTCCGTGAACGGCAGCCAGGAGATGGCCGACATGTTCACCGGGCTGCACCCGCTCGGCCGCATCGGCACCGCCCGGGAAGCGGCCTCGGCCGTCGCCTACCTCGCGGGCGACGAGGCGGGCTTCTTCACCGGGTCGGTGCTCGTCATGGACGGCGGCTGGACCGCCCAGTGAACCGGCCGGCCGCTGAAGTCCCGGTGCGCGCGGTGCCCGATGTCGTCGGCGCCGCGCTGCGGGTGCCCCTGGTGACCGGGCGGTGGGTGCAGTACGCCAACCTGGACTACGCGGCGACCACCCCCTGCCTGACCGAGGTGCACCACCAGGTGAACCGGCTGCTCCCGTGGTACAGCAGCGTGCATCGCGGGGCCGGATTCGCCTCCCAGGTGTCCACCCGTACCTATGAACGGGCCAGGGAGACGGTCCGGCGCTTCGTGGGGGCGCCCGTGAAGGCCACGGTGCTGTTCACCCGCAACACCACCGACGCGCTCAACCTGCTCGGACGGGCGGTGCCCTTCGGCACCACCGTGTTCCGGTTCGCCACCGATCACCACGCCGCGCTGCTGTCCTGGCGCGGGTCCCGGGTGTGCCGGCTGGGTGTGCCGGCCGACCCCGCGGACGCCGTCCGGCTGCTGGCGAAGGCCCTGGCCGACGCCCCGCGGGGCCCAAAGCTCGTGGTGCTCACCGGGGCGTCCAATGTCACCGGGGAGCTGTGGCCGGTGGCCGAACTCGCCGCGGTGGCCGCCGGGCACGGCGCCCGTACAGTCCTCGACGCGGCCCAAGTGGCCGCGCACCGCCCGCTGGACATCGCGGCCCTGGGCGTCGACTGGGTGGCGCTGTCCGGCCACAAGCTGTACGCGCCGTTCGGGGCCGGGGCCCTGGTGGGCGCGGCCGACTGGCCGGCCGCCGCCGAGCCCTATCTGGCCGGTGGCGGGGCGACCACGCGGGTCACCGAGGAGGCGGGCGAGGAGAGGGTCGTATGGGCCGGACTGCCCCATCGGCACGAGGCGGGCTCGCCCAACGTGGTCGGCGTCCACGCGCTGGCCGCCGCGTGCGACACGCTGTCCGCGGCCGGCTGGGACGCCATCACCGGCCATGAACAGCGGCTGGCGGCGCGGTTGCTCGACGGGCTCGCCGAGATACCCGGGGTGCGCCGCCTCGATCTGTGGCGCGGGGAGCGGCGGCCACGGCTCGGCGTGGTGTCGTTCAGCGTCGCCCGCTGCGGAGGGGAGGCCGCGGACCAGCGGCTGATTGCGACCGCGCTCTCCGCGGAGCACGGCATCGGCGTCCGGGACGGGGCGTTCTGTGCGCACCAGGCCGTCCGTGCCATGCTGCGGGGCGCCGACGCGCATGAGCCGGACCGTGCGCTGCGGGCCAGCATCGGCCTCGGTACCACGGCCGAGCACATCGACCGGCTGCTCTCGGCGCTCGACGACCTGGTACGGCATGGCCCCCGATGGGCATACCGGAATCCGGAGGAAGGCTGGTGGCCCGTTCCCGACCCCCGACCGCTGCCGGAATTCCTGCGCGGACTTCGGTCCGGCGAATGATACGACGAGAAACACCAGGCACCAGAAGAAAGCTGTGAACATTGTCTGCACCCGGCATGGCCGATGGCCAATTACCGCGAACCGCCACTCCCGGCGGACCGGAGAAAGCGGCGGAACCGCTGCGTAAATTTGGTGTCATGGTCTATCCTGACCAGCCCTTTCCCGTCCTGGTCGAGCGCATCGCATGGCTGGAGGGCCTCGGTTTTGACCAGGTGTTCCTTCCGGACCACAGCTCCGATCTCCGTGATCCGCGCGGTACGTGGTTCGACAGCTGGTCGGTTCTCGCGGCGGCCGCGCTCGGCACCGAGCGCATCACGCTCGGAACGCTCGTCGCGAACCAGATCCTGCGCCCGCCCGCGCAGCTGGCGAAGCAGGCGATCGCCATCGACCATCTGTCGGGTGGCCGGTTCGACCTGGGGATCGGTGCCGGAATCTTCCCCTGGGACCACCACAGCGTGGGTGAGATCTCATGGTCGCCCAAGGAGCGCGCGGAGCGGTTCGCCGACTATGTGTCGATCGTGGACGGCGTGCTGCGCGGCGGTGTCTTCAGCTACACCGGCACTCGACTGTGGGTCAAGGACATCCACACGGTTCCCGGTTCGCTGCGGTCCCCGCGCCTGCCGATCACCGTCGGCGGGCAGTCCCCGACCCTGATCCGGGTCGCGGCCGGGCACGCGGAGACCTGGAACACCCATGGCCCGCCCGGAGCGAGTGCCCTGCAGGTCCTCACCATCACCGCCGAGCAGAACCGGAGGGTCGACCGGCTGGCCACCGAGGCGGGGCGAGACCCGTCGGCCATCCGGCGCTCGTACACGATCTTCGGGCCCTGGGATCCGCGGCGGGGCACACACGGCTATGAGGAGATCTTCGAGCGTTTCGCGGCGTCCGGTGTCACGGATTTTGTCCTGGACTGGCCGGGCGAGCGACATCTCGAAGAATTCGAACGAGTCGCCCGCGACGTCATTCCGGCACTGCGCGGCACCTGAGGCCGTAAGCCGCCTCAAGAACAACTTCATAAGCGACTTCACGGGCAATGTCACGAGCAATATCATGAGCAACTTTATGAGTAACGTCGAAAGCGACTGAGATCGCATCAGTGCAGGGTTCGCTGTGTCGGCCGTGGCGCCGTCCCGGCCGGCACGGATTGCTGCACGGGGGATGTAGGAATTGACCGAGAATTCGGCGATCGACAATCAGCAGCCAGGGTCCTTATCGAGGACTCGCGTACCCGAGGGCGTGACGACAGTGAGCGAAGAGGCGACCCGAAAAGCCGCGGCCATCACGGTGACCAAAGCCGACCGGCAGTATCCCGACCTGATCAGCGGGCTCAACCAGCGGTATGTGGCCGCACCCGAATCCATCCGTATGGTCACCTCCACCGAGCAGGTGGTCGCCGCAGTCCAGGAGGCCGTCGACCGGGGCAAGCGGCTCAGCGTCCGCTCCAGTGGACACTGCTACGAGGACTTCGTCTTCAACTCCGAGGTGCGGATCGTCCTGGACATGGCGGGGATGAACGACATCTCCTACGACCGGCACCGTAACGCCGTCGTGGTGGGGTCGGGCGTCACCAATCTCCGGATGTACCAAAACCTCTATCCGAAGTGGGGCGTCGTCATCCCCGCGGGGTTCTGCTACTCGGTCGCCATGGGTGGCCATGTGAGCGGCGGCGCCTGGGGGCCGCTGTGCCGCATGCACGGCCTGGTCGTCGACCATCTGTACGCGGTGGAGGCGGTCGTCGTCGACCGCGGGGGCCGGGCCCGCGCGGTGGTCGCCACCCGGGACGAGGACGACCCGAACCGGGACCTGTGGTGGGCCCACACCGGGGGCGGCGGAGGGAACTTCGGGGTGGTCACCCGCTACTGGTTCCGCTCACCGGGCGCCAGGGGCGGGGAGCCGCACGATCTGCTGCCCAAACCCCCCGCCGAGCTCCTGGTCAGCGCGGTGAGCTGGCCGTGGAGCGAGCTGAGCCGGGAGGAGTTCATCAGGCTGGCGCGCAATTACGCCGCCTGGCATGTGGCCAACCTCGGGCCGGACGACCGCCACTCCGCCCTGATCAGCCAGCTGGTGCTCAACCACCGGTCGGCCGGCCA
>Ga0307508_10003569_pt1 | contig 15665 bp, 17 predicted proteins | sample 9_EM_MG_FD_203089 | JGI IMG/M metagenome (GOLD analysis project Ga0307508, IMG submission 203089) | Populus trichocarpa ectomycorrhiza microbial communities from riparian zone in the Pacific Northwest, United States - 9_EM | ecosystem: Host-associated > Plants > Roots > Unclassified | place...
TGTGCTGGAGTATGGCGTAAAAGCCAGCAGCACTGGGTTGGCAATCACCCCCGCCGAACTTGCCTCGCTCGACAAGTTCACGCGAGCTGCAAATTACATCGCTGCCGGTAAATAGACCCTCATTTGGTTGTTCCACCCCTCCCGTACTCAGGCATGATCTAGCTATGATCTTCTTGAAAGACAATGTTCTCCTCGAGAGGAAACTCGCTTCAGGCGACATCAAGAAGCGCTTACTTGGGCACTGGGGAACCTGCCCTGGCCTCGTCCTTGTGTATGCGCATCTGAATCGCATCATCAAGAAAACCGATCTCGATGCCCTTCTTGTCGTAGGACCCGGTTAGTTTTACTTTCCTGTGGATTTATTCTATCCGGATGCTGATATTCTTGTCGTTAATCTAGGCCACGGCGCACCCGCTATTCTCTCTTGTCTGTGGTTGGAGGAATCACTCGCTTGGTTCTGGCCACGTTATTCTCGTGATAGAGATGGGTTGACGAGGCTCATTACGAGATTCAGCACTCCCGGAGGTTTCCCGAGGCAAGTTCTACGCCATTCCCACCATCTGAAGTTGATCGTTTTTCAGTCATATCAACGCCGAGACACCTGGCTGTATCCATGAGGGCGGTGAATTGGGGTACGCTCTCAGCGTTTCTTTTGGCGCTGTCATGGACAATCCGCACCTCGTCGTCGCTTGCGTTGTCGGTGATGGAGAAGCCGAGACCGGGCCCACTGCGACCGCATGGCATGGGTTCAAATATATTGATCCTGCAGAATCGGGTGCTGTGCTTCCTATTCTACACCTCAATGGATTCAAGATTTCAGAACGTACCATCTTCGGATGTATGGACGATAAGGAGTTGATTGCACTATTCAGGTCAGCGTGACATTTTCCCAACATGGGCACTTACGAATACGTCCCCAGTGGTTATGGGTACCAAGCTTGTATCGTTGATGACTTGCCGAATATCCATAGAGACCTCGCTGGGGCCATGGAATGGGCCCTTGGTGAGATTTCCCGTATTCAGCAAGCAGCACGCTCGGGAAAACCGATTGTTAAGCCTCGCTGGCCAATGCTGATTTTACGAACTCCGAAAGGCTGGTCGGGCCCAAAAGTGGTGCATGGGGAATATAACGAAGGTTCATTTCGGTCACACCAAGTACCGCTTCCCGAGGCCAAAACGTCGGGGGAAGATCTCAAGCAACTACAAGATTGGTTAAGCAGCTATCATCCCGAGGAGCTCTTCACTGTTCATAGTGCAGAAGGCGAAATCGAGGGTGCACCTACGAGCGACGTCACGGAGATTATCCCCGATGTTAAGGAGAAAAGGCTCGGCTTTAGGAAGGAGGCTTATGCGGCCTTCCAACCGCTTGCAGTTCCTGAATGGATGCCATTCAGTGTCCAAAGTGGTCGCGAGGCAAGCTGCATGAAAACAGTCGGAAACTTTCTTCGCGAAGTAGTCAAAGAGTGAGTGTCCCATTTCTTACTTTCTTCGCTGAAGCTGAGGTCTGTTTTTCAGCAATCCATCCACCTTTAGGATATTCTCACCCGACGAGCTGGTTTCGAATAAGCTCGATGCTGTATTCGATGTCACTGGGAGAAATTTTCAGTGGGATGTCGCTTGTCGTGCCCAGGGAGGGCGAGTTGTCGAAATCCTCTCCGAACACACCTGTCAAGGTATGCTCCAGGGATATACACTCACAGGAAGGACGGGTCTCTTCCCGACGTACGAGGCTTTCATAGGCATTATCCACACCATGGTGGTGCAATACAGCAAGTTTGTGAAGATGGTTCGTATTGTCCGCTGGTCTGCTGCGATCTATCAACAACTTTCATCCTTAGGCTCATGAGACTGATTGGCGCCATGATACGGGCTCTGTCAATTTCCTGGAAACCTCCACCTGGGCGAGGCAGGAGCACAACGGTTTCTCGCATCAGAACCCTTCGTTCATCGGCGCCATTCTCAGTCTGAAACCAAAACTTGCACGCGTTTACCTCCCACCTGATGCGAATTGTTTCCTTTCTACTATAGCCCACTGCTTGAAGGCCAAGAACTACATCAATCTCATGGTTGGTAGTAAGCAACCAACCACAGTATGGCTAAGCCCGGAGGAGGCGAATCACGTACGCTTTTTGGTTGCCTCTGGACAACATACAACTAATCCCCATAAAGCATTGCGTGGCTGGTGCCTCTGTTTGGAAATTTGCGAGCGTTGACGAGGGAGTGAACCCAGATGTGTACGTCGATTTCTTGCAATTGTAATACGCTTCTAACAGGCAGCTCAGCGTCCTCGTCGGCATCGGTACAGAGGTCACGTTCGAGGTGATTGCAGCAGCAGCACTTCTGCGCAAGTTAATCCCTTACCTCCGCGTGCGCGTCGTGAATGTCACGGATTTGATGATTCTCGGTCCGGACGGGAGTCACCCTCACGCACTCAGTGACGATGACTTCGATTCTCTTTTCACTCCGGATAGACCGGTCATCATCAACTATCACAGCTATCCAATCGAGGTGAAGGGTCTGCTGTCGGGCCGGCGAAATGTCGAAAGGATATCGGTTGGAGGGTTAGTCGTCACACTTTTCCTGAACGGGTCTCATAGGTAATGATGCTCAATAGGTATCAAGAGGAAGGAACCACAACGTCCCCTTTTGACGTTCGTTTTGATATTTTTTTTAAAATCAGCCTGTACTGACAAGATGTGTTAAGATGATGCTGTGCAACAGCGTTTCGAGATATCATGTGGCTACAGCTGCAGTCCGTGCTGGGGCACTTCACAACGCAAGGGTCGCAATCGTGGCCCATGAGATGGCGAGCCATATCATGCACCTCGCGGCAAAGGACAAGGAATATATTTACCGTGAAGGGGAAGGTAAGCCCATGTTACTTAAATCCATACTGCGCAATTGTGGATTGACCGCATATTAGACCCGGATGGCACCTTTGCGACCCCTGTCTTCGAAAATGTGTAGCTGTGATCGAGCATTTGTATTAATATCCCTGGTGTCGTTCAAGTCGACACGGCAAGTAGGCTTAGTATATGTACGACTAGTGGTGCCTTGGAAGCCTTATCGACGAATGTTTTGAGAGACCTTGAAATCCGATTGAGGGTATGATACTCTTGACTGTGCTGAGTGACTGAGTGCGTAGAGGAACCACAAAAAGCGACAGGCCTGGGACTCGAACCCAGAATCTCTAGCGCCGGAAACTAGCGCGTTACCATTACGCCAACCCGCCTCAAACGACAGACCGGATGGGGAACTTGATGATAGCCAACTGGCAGATCTAGCAAGTCGGTGCAGAGATGCCGGGAAAACAGCTGGATCACTCAAATCGTATAGGACGACTAAGTATTGGGAGCCTGGATCACCCAGATCTCTGAACCTGCTCCACTCGATCTCCCATGACACCTGCATTCCACGATGTCATCATGTCATGATCAGTTACGCAAGTACGTTCTTTCAATGACGGTCCAGGGAAATTAAAGTCGTTTCCCCTGAATTGCTTTCGCCCGCACTCGGAGTCCGCACCAACAGTTCTTTTCATCGCTCTACACCATCCTAGCATAGGCGGTGGTGGTCAGCCTACGTCAATTTCTCCTCGAACAATGGTCGATACTCGCCTCCACCGAACGCGGTCGGCGATGTCAGCTCAAGGTGATCCTTGGCGACGGGTGCCACCCCGCCAACTTGATGGGACCCAAGTTGCTCGTCGCCACGAGCCGAGAGACACGACCAAGCGCGGATGCGGCGAGGTCGGGCATGTGTAGCGTGTAGCGCCGACAAGTGCTGGAATGAACGTACCAGGCCCATCTTTGAGCCGCGGCGGGCTGGCCCAGGGCGGCGAGAAAGAGAATGGACTGCTTGGCCATTCGGCTTGGTTTTCCTTTGAAAGTGTATGATCGTTTTCCGATCGATTCGCAGCGGGAGGGGAATGGCGTGTTGCACGCGCTCGTCGCTCATGCTGGCGTGTATTGTCCTGATGATGCTCAGACATCAGACGATTGGGGGGTCACGTACCCGCGATTTTTTTTTTCACGGCTCGTCTTGCGCCCAAACGGATGGGTCGCGGTCAATGGTCTGTCCACTGCGTTGTTGGGCATCCGGCTCCTGTGAACGCTTCCACTACAGATTCGGCGCCACGCTTGGTTGTCGTGTCGAAAGCATTGAGAAAATGGGGTACTCAGTGCTTCCAGCTCGAAAATTTCAGAGACATGGACCGACGTCCTCGAAACCATTAACAGTCGGGTTTTTGGCTCCAGGTCCGTCGTTCTCGTGTGTGTACATGCCAAGTGATGATACTGAATCGCCAGGATGAGACGATGAAGGTCTTGTCGACGAACGCGTCCCAGACCGTTTCAAAGTACCTGCGGGACGTTTCTTTTGCATTATGCAGCTATTGCCATCATAGTTATCCCTGGTAGCATGACATGTATCTTACAAGTCGACATCAAGGGGTTCGTTTCAACGCGGTACGTACCGCACTGTAATAAAATCAGCATGGGCTGAGCCGACTGAGCGACGGAAATAACGAACACGACCACCCAAGTAAGATCATCAGAGTCCTGACTGACAGCAGTGGTAAGGTGACATTATCGTACATCGAGGACCAAGCAAGTAGGGTGCACAAACTTGGAGTTAAAATACGGCTATGGATTCATCTACTTCTTTGGTCGCCTCTTCACCTCCTCTTCCTTGCATGCGTGCAACATCAGTTTGTTTGGATGACCCGGGGTCATTCCACTGTGCCCCTTTGACCAATCGTAGGAGACGGCATATGCAAAGATCGTGCCGTTGCGGTTGAACGTCGTGGCGCTGATCGGGCCTGGCGCGGCTTCAAACGCTGCGTATCCATATCACAAGGGTAAGAGCAGGCACCAATAGGTCCAGGACATTAAAACATACTCTTTAGTCGTGTGCGCGCATCCTTGTCCCAGAAATGAATGGTTCCATCGGAGCCTATTCATACCAGTATGAGTGGAAACATGTTGCAAGGTGGATGAGCGGAACGCACCGCAGGTGGAGAATGTTCCGTGGACAGGGTGGAACGTGATATCGTTCACAGCATACACCAGCGATTGATCTTTCGCGTTTGGAGTCTGGTCTCTGCGGTGACATTTGAAAGAAAAGTTATTCCTGCAACGAATGTTAGAGACTTGTCGTTACTGGCTCGCGGAGGGCTCACGTGCTATCCTTTTCCTCGACGTATCTGTATAAACGACGAATTAACCACGCGCAGAGTCTACACAGGAGAGACGTACTGTATTGCCACACGACCTTCAATACTGCCAACCGCAAAGCCACTATTCGCGGAGTTGGTGAAGCAGGTCACTACACGCGTCTGCCATTTCAGGGGAGAAGTTATGGTCTGGATACGGTGACATTAACGGGTACAGTTGGCCGTGTGACATCATGGACTGACCTTGTACGCCGCGGATGGATTCGTCAAATTGAATATTTGAATATGACGCTCGGCAGTGCCAACGACCAGGAGGGGATACTGCACATCCATGGTATAGCAACGTTCCGGTAATTGAACTGTGGCAACGGGACTGGCGGAACGGAGATCCCAATACTATGCAAAATAAAGGAAGTTAACGCCAAGTTCGCGTTCAAAAATGGCGTGCACGGACCTTGAGTGTCTTGTCCCAACTGCCAGTAGCAAGAATGCCGCCTTGTGGTGTTTCTATCCACTTGACGACTTTTATTGGCGCATCATGCTGCGCGACTTGCGTTGTTTGGCCGTTTGTGATGTCGAACATGCGCGCGGCGTTGTCTGCACCGCCGGAGATGACTTTATTGCCGTCCTTTAGGTTTGAATGAGATGACTTCAAATGATCGGCATGATATTGAACCCACCTTGTTCCAACAGACGCTGAGCACGGGACCCTGGTGACCATACATGGCCTTGCCCTGTGTCTGACCACCCGCGCCGACCTCGTACAAACGGACCTGGTTGCGCGTCAATGATTAACTAGATAGAAAGAAAACACAAGCTACATTGTTATCCCAGCTGCCTACAGCAAGATAGTCGGCAGCAGAGGAAAATGCGAGCGAGGATATAGAATCTGAGGGTGGTTCTGGAACTTCGATGTCCTTGTCGGCTGTGGCAGCGGGTGTCGTGGGCGCGGCCGCTGTGCCAAAGAAAGACATGGTAGTAGTATGGGTCTAGGAGACAACACAATAATCCTTCTCACGCCACTCGATGCAGTGCCGCCACTCTCTCCTCTCATCCCAACGCCGGGCTCACGCTCATGTTGGTCCTGCATGGTTCGGTATCGCCTCTCATCACCACCTGGCACCCTAGAGACCCATCTCACACGCATGTTCCTTGCTGTCCAAACACCGCCGCATCGTTTCGACTACACGCGCACAAGTCGTGAGAGTGGTGAGGCCGACATCACCCTCGACACACGAGGTCGCAGAGGTCAGGCGTTCGTCAAGTCACCAACGTCGAACCAATTCATGTGCTGCGTTGGGTTGCAAGGCATTCGAACCGGTGGCCGCGTTGACCCCTCGCTATGCCATTCCATGACGTCACTCACAGCACTTGACCACCTTATTCAGGAGAACTCAAGGCAGGACAGCCTACAGGGTACTTGAGACGCGAGATACAGGCAATGTGCATGCATACATGGAAACGAATAACGGTGTAGGCAAGATCGTCTGGATCGTCGAGAGTTAAAAATTGGACATGACAATAATGCTCAGTGCTCAAATGACAGTATAATACCTTGTAAAGTGTGAATGCTATGCGTTGAAATGTAATCACCACACATTAGTAGCTTCGAGTAGATGTACTTGAGATCCAGTCTATGCGTGATACGATGGTTCGGACACGGAGTTTATGACGTCTTCTCCTTTGGAACTTCCAGCAATGGGTCAAGGTGTGATTCTGGATGGCGATACGAGCCACCCGCACGATCCGCCCACGTGAAGTACTGTTGATAGGACATTAGCGGACAAGAATTACGCTATCACGAGGGGCTGTGGGTACCTGGCCGTAATTAACCGTGAAATAAAGATGGTGCAGTGTATGGTGTGCGGGACCGTTGATGACGTGTTCGAGGGGATGACCGGTAATCATATCGGAGTCATGAATCTGTACAGGCGAACGTCAAGATGGCCATCGGGGTGAAAGAATATGGATCATACAAATATGCTCCAAAAGTTGACAAACACAAAGAGAGCCAAGTACAGCCATCGCTGGAGGGGGAACAAGAATATGAAGAGATGGTACGGCACGGACTGCAAATATCCGTCCACAGGATGGAATGCATGGGATGCGAAGGGGGTCGGTACTAGGGGAAAGTATGTCAGCCGACAGGGAAAACAAGAACCAAGAGGACGTACTTAGCCATTTGTGGTGGGGCTTGTGGAAGGTCTTGTACAGCATGGGATGATGCAGAGTACGATGGACCCAGTATATGAGATAGTCGGTAAAGACCAAGAAGCTGGATATGTGTCGGCGTGGGCAATGATCGATAAAAGATACATACAATGGGACCGAGAGGACGAGATAAAGCCATCCGTACTCTGACACGTCGTCGTACAATCTGGAATAGCCCATGACCTCGGCTTGGAACCATGGGAGGGTCAACAACGCCATTCCAGGAAAGGCTTTCAGGCTGCACTGAATCTCTAATTTAATCTGGTTTTTTAGGAAGCGTGGATGTCGCATCATGTCGTGGTTGAATATGAATTGGAAGGAAAGACCGGCGAAAATGAAGTAGAGGAGGTGGATGCCAATCAGGGTGACCACGATCAACGACAATAATTGTCTGGGAATGTGATCTCGCGGCCATGCGGACTGCGGGTGGAGTGCCGCCGTCGATGCGTTGCCGGGGGGGAGGTCGGCGAGGGGGTCGTTGAGGGGAACGAGGCGGGCCCACACGCTGTCGAGAAGAAACTCGTCGGCAATGTGTAGAACGAGGTCCATGACGAGGAAGAGAAGCACCGCGACACGAGCGCGCGCGAATTTTTATAGCCATCATGTTGTTGTGATCAGGCCACTTTTTGTTTTTATTTTTTGGGAGTGCGCCACCAGCGCGCCCAGCGTCGGTCCTCGCCAGAGCTGGCAAAGACTTCCTGTCTCTTCTGGAATTCGCTCGAGCACATTCTACTGGAAACGACCCGCTCTTATCAGCCCTTCTCTTCTTCCACCACGGGCCATTTTCCTAGGCTGTTTCATTCTATTCCGAATTTCGCCAAGAGTCGCATTCCTCAACTCGCGGCATAAACGCGTGTACGCCGCTAACCCACATGAATTACAGAACCACAGCAACTGCACAAAAAATGGAAGTCGCACTGCTTCCCAGCACCCTCAACGCAAGGCGAATCCATCGCGTGACCCGATGTGATACAACATTGCCAACACGTGCTGAATGAAACGTCAGCTCCGTCCCGGATATCTCGTTCGCCAGCGTTCACATCCTCCCCTCACAACGTTCCAGCGATGGGCCAAATCTTCGCATGCACCAGACGCAAGCAACTCGACAAGTTTGCCGACGAGGAGCCAAAGTCTCCATCAGTTGCTCCACTAGTCCGCGAAACCATCTACGTTGCGTGCGTCGTTCTCCTTATGGTCTCTCGCACCCTGCTTATCAGTTCCGCTAGGGTCATGGGATCCACTGGTAGTGGAAAGACGACAGTTTGTCCCTTTGATTTTAACGCCTGGTCTGCTCCTCACCCGAACCCCAGTTCATCAATCTGGCGTCGGGATCCAACCTTCGAGAGGGTGCTGGCTTGGAAAGTTGCACCAATCAAGTACAGACGTCGGCGCCCTTCACTGTGGGCCGACAACAAGTCGTCTTGATTGATACACCCGGATTCGACGATACGACCTTGACAGACACCGACGTCTTGAAGCTCATCGCTGCCTACCTGGTCACCACGTATGTATGCCTCCATGCGGTCGTACCTCCACTGGCTGACACGTTCCACAGCAACAAGCAAGGCGCACGCCTTGCCGGTGTCATCTATATGCACAGAATCTCCGACTTGAGGGTCGGGGGCTCCGCTCGGCGTGATTTCAGAATGTTCCAGGAACTCTGCGGCGAAGAAGCTTACCCAAACGTGATCATCGTCACTAATATGTGGGGCACAGTCACTGCGGAAGATGGAAGTGCCCGGGAGCAGGAACTCGCTACCAAGAACATCTTCTTTAAGCCAATCCTCGATAAGCGGGCAAAGATGCTGCGGCACGAAAACACGAAACAGTCCGCTCACCAGATCATCCACACCTTGATCGACAAGGAGCCTGTGGTCCTCCAAATCCAACGAGAGTTGGGAGAAGGCATGGACATCACCCAGACAGCCGCATACAAGCAGCTCGATAAGGAGATGTCGGAGCTCGCCACACGCCACCTGAAGGAGCTAGAAGCTCTCAAGGAAGAGATGGCTGACGCTGAGCGAAGCCGGGACGAGGAAACGCAAAGAGAGCTCCAGGAGGAAGCACGCAAGGTAGAAGCCGAGTTGCAAAAGGCGCAGACCCAGGCAGCTCGGCTCGCGTCTGACTATCAAACCGAACTACGCAGGATCGAGGAGATACTGCAGGTGAAGGAAGAGTGATTCGCCTGCACATGTCACATTATGTAGTACTTGCGAGCAGGCTCGTCATATCCTCCTTCTTTAGTTAAGCGCTCTTTGTGTAGTGTAGTGTTGGACGTTGAAATTTGAAAGGCGGTGGATGCTGCGGTTGAGATCGATCTAGGTGTGCCACAGCCTAGAGCGGGTCTCGACGGGGTATTTGCCTTTTCGGCGAATAACAATGGTTGCATTCACCCAAGTTGCTTGTGGCTCCGCGAAATCGAAATCGCCGTACATTCAGGGGTACCTTGGAGCAGCAGGATTCATCGTGGCCGTCTAATAGCCGATCAGTGAAACGCTGTAAAGGTGTTTTCGTGTCTCCGGGGTCGTTGGAGAGGGTGCCACCAACATGCTTCCTCCGATCGGCGTCATGGAGCAATGTGAATAGGGTGCATGGTGTAGGCTCTTGTAGGTGATATAAGGACACCCTTGATGGTCAGGCCGAACTCACCCGCCCCCTGCTTCCCATTCCTACAAACCTGCCATCGGTCATTACTATTCATCGCTATCCCCAAGTACTTTTGTTAACCCGCCGAAATCGCCATGGCTCTTCGCGGGAAAGAGATCAGAATTGCGTACGTTCTTGGTCCACCGCCCGGCTCGCCATTCCCTAACACGACATTTGCAGGGTGATGGGAGCCACTGGAAGTGGTAAATCGACCGTACGCCATTTCGAGTGCGGGGCGCGAGTCGTCACTGATTATCGGATTCCGACAGTTTATCAATCTCGCCAGCGGGTCCAACTTGCCCGTCGGTCGTGGCCTGGAGAGTTGTACGTCAGAAGTACGAACGTCCAGACCGTTCCTCCTCAATGGGCGCATCGTCACCTTGATTGACACGCCTGGATTCGACGACACGTCGCGTAGCGACACGGACATTCTCTCGTCCATCGCAGCGTATCTGTCCAACACGTAAGTTGCTTTCCTATCTTCGGAACGCGGAACAACATGGATGACCGCCATACACTAGTTATGAGCAAGGCGCCAAGCTTGCTGGTATCATCTACATGCACCGGATCTCCGACGTCAGGATGGGCGGCACGTCGAAGCGCAACTTTCGTATCTTCCGCGAGCTGTGCGGAGATAGCTCGCTCCGAAACGTCCTCATCGTGACCAACATGTGGTCGAACGTCGACCCTAAGATCGGGGAGGCACGCGAGCAAGAGCTTGCTAGCAATGACAAATTCTTCAAGCCCGTCCTCGAAAAGGGCGCGCGACTTCTCCGCCACAACGGCACACAGGTATCCGCCCAGGCCGTCCTTCGTCACTTGATCAATAGCCAGGCTGCTACGCTTCAGATCCAGCACGAGCTCGTAAACGAGCGCAAAGATCTGGCTCATACCTCCGCCGGAGCCGCGCTAACCCGCGCCCTGAAGGAGCAGGCTGACCGCCACGACGAGGAGCTCCAGAAGCTCCGTCAAGAGATGGAAGCTGCGATGCGCGCCAAGGACGAGGAGACCAGGTCGGAGCTCCAGGAGGAAGTAGACAGAAAGCGGGAGGAGATCGAGCGCATACAGCGCGACTCTGAGCGTATGGCTGCAGACTTCATCGCGGAGAAGGTGCGACTTGAATCCAAGGTCGCGGAAATGGAGAACGAAAACCGTCGCCGTATGCAGGAGCTTGAGGGACTGCAGGAACAGGTCCTCCAGGCTCGTAAAGAAGTCGAGACATCGCAGGTCGAACACGCACGACGCGAAGCTGAACTATTGAACGCGAAGAAAGAAGCGGAAGAGCGAAAGGCTCGTTTGCTTGAAGAGGAGCGCAGGGCCCGAGAGCTCACCGAAGCACGGCACCAGGAACACCTACGTTCCCTGCAGCAAGAGATGCTCCGAGCAGAAGCCGAGAAAAAGCGAGCAGAAGCAGAGCAGGCGGAGAAGGTCAGGTTAGAGCGTGAGCGGGCTCTTGCGCTTGAAGCAGAACTCCAGCGTCAGGTGAAAGTCAAGGAGGAGGAAGAAAAGGCCAGACTAGTAGCGGAGGAACACGAAAGAACTCGCTTGCAGGACGAGATTGCGAAAGCTCGACAAGAGGTGGAGAGGGTTGCCGCCGAAAAGGAACGCCGCGAGCGCGAGGCCGCTTCTGCAAGTCAAGCACAAGCGGAAGCTCACGCCCTCCTCCTCGAACAACAGAACCAGGCGCTGCAGCGCGAGAAGGAAAGGTATAAGACGCAAATCCTCGAGGAAACGGAGCGCGTACGTCGAGCCTTGGAGGAAGCTCACGCCAAGAAAGAACAGGAGGCACAAGCTCTGCAGGAAGCAGAAGAGGCTCGTATTCGACAACTAGAAGAACAACACCGCCTCAAGCTACGGGAGGAAGAACAGCGCAGGCTAAGCCTGCAAGAAGAGCTCGCACGACAACGCAAGGAGAAGGACACGGTTTCCGAAGCAGATCAGGCCCGGAGTGAGAGCGAGGCGGAAGCGGCAAGGATGGCCCGAGAAGCCGCTCTAGCAAGACTCGAGGAAGAGCGCCAACAAGCTAAGCTGCGAGAGGAGGCTTTCAGAAAACAGCTCGAGGAAGAAGTTGCCAGAGTTCGTATGGCGATGGAAGAAGAACTAGCCGAAAAGGAACGTCACGCTGTGGAGGCAAAGCGTGCCGCAGAATTCTCTAGAGCGTTGGCGTCCGAGGCTCAAGAGAAGGCTAGGTTGGCGGAAGAACACGAACGCAAAAAGAAAATGGAGGGAGAGCTAGCGGAGCTTCACAGACGAGTTGCGGAGGCTGATGATTATCGGAGACGGCTGCAAGCAGAGGCAGCGGAACGAGAAGTCGTGGAACGTCAGAAGAATGCCCAGCTGCAAGAAGAACTCGCAAAGGCTCGACGGGAGGCAGAGCTCGCAAGAGCAGCCCAAGAACGGGCCCTCAAGAAAGACCCACCGTCCGGTTTCGTGCTCCCGATACCATTTGTCGTATGGAAAGCTGCCATGCACTGGCTGGGTGCGAGATAGACATTGCGAGCGGAAGGACCTTTATTCGATCGTGTTCGTTCTTGCATGCTAGTGATGTTTTTTTTCTCAGGATATTATCTATTTTGTTACCCTTCATCGATGCTTCGGAAGTAGGTTTACGCTGACCTTCGGCTGTACAGATGAATTCTATACTGTGAACCGTCAGCTTGGTGGACCAAAACTTGGCAGCCATCAACTTGTCAATTTGTAAGTTCATCACGAGGAGCACCCTAACCTTGAATCTACTTTTGTGACACGGTGATCGTGGTCAATGGCAGTGGGCCCTATAAGTGCTTATAAGACATTTACAATGCTTCCTTGACGAGAGTGTATCTGCGATATCGGACAAAATATAACGTACAAAGGTCCATAACTAGCAAAGTACCATAGCCATCATGCCTAAGAACAACTGTTCCTGGTTTCCACTGAAGCCCTGGCCGCGACCAATTTCAGAGAATGAGCAATTCAAAGTTTCAGCCGTGCCTGGTGTATGAGATAAATGTGTAGAATGTCCATTCGTGCCAAGATGGCGCTCGTGGTTAATCCAAGATCACCCGCCGGTACACATGGTTTGTGGTGAAGACTGGGACAGAACTAGCAGCCACTGAACCAATCTTGTGGAAGGTGTTTGGCCCAATTTTGTTCGCTATCACCCAGCGCCGTGCGTCCGGGGAGCCTGCTGTTACGTCCAGGATCCAGCATTGTTCTGGGTCCGCAGTCTTCGCGCTGTATCTCCAGCCTAGGAACACATACGTTCTGTCTGCACTCGAGTAGCTTGGTCCGGGTTGCGCCGTGAATACTGTCCTATTCCACCCGGCTATACCACGACCATGTACTAGTTTGTGTCGGAGGTTCATCTTCTCCACTAGGATGAAGCAATGTAGGAGGGATGGCGCATGCAGGGCTTGCCGTAGCTGATCTTGAGCGTCTCTGACGCCCTCGGGAGGTATTGTTAACGACGAATTGGCAAGTCCTTCCTCCAGTAACTCCATGATCGGCCCAGAGCTAAACCCCTTTGCCACCAATGACCAAGCACATGAGAGTACCTTGTTCAGCTCCCCGGTCCCATCACCGATGCTAGCGCTCATCCCACTGATGCGTCCCACCACCCTTGCAGTCAGGTGAACACCAGCTTCTGTCACGGTCACCCCTCTCTGGTTGCGATGGTTCCACACTTCGTGGAATTCGGAACCCCGGGCGTCGACTATCCTCGGGATCCAGTTCGTACCCTTCGGTGCGTCGGCAATCATTACGTCAAAGAGCAATGGCCACACTCTGCCTTCTGTCACGGTTTTCACCATCGTCCGTTTCCATAGCCATTCAAGTTGATGGGAGGAAGAAAGGTGTGCAGTTGGGTGACCAAAGGATATGCCTGACGCGATGCCGTTGGGAGACTTCTTGTCATTAGCGGAGGGACTGCCGGTAGTCACGGTGGTGGCGTCCTGCGTGTCGGGTTCGTGCAGTGTAGTCAACCTATCTTCCTCTTTCAGCAGCCCGTATATTCCGAGTAGCTGGTCCACAGGGAATTTGCAACTCCTCATGGAATTGGCCATCACGGCAGGGAGGAGATCGATATATCCGTCCCGTTGAAGCGCGGTCCTTAGGCCCCAAGTCATTCTGAGCGGGCCCCATCCTTTACTCATAGACATTCTAAGGCCGGTGTCATCTCGGTAGATCCAGCCATACTCCCTCCCTCCTTTAGGCTTCTCCAGCATTTCGAGTCTTAGTATCTTGAAGTACCAACCAAAGCACCGTTCCAGATCATCGATGGAAAATTCTTGGCCATCCAAGAGGACGTGCTTCTTGGGCAGGAGCAATTCTTGAAATATCCACGATCTCCAGAGCCAGGCGTCATCGAGTACCATTTCGAAACTTGCGAGGGCATCCCAGATGGGTTCCGCATAGTCCTTGACTGAAGCCCCTATGTCCGCGATGCTGAATAAGATATGCATGATGGTTGAATATGCGGGGGAGAATGTCTCGTAGTTCTGGGGAACCACGAGACATGCCGTTGCGTCTCGATAGTAGTGGCTCATCTTCGGGATTTCAACCACTTTCTCAGCTTCCGCTTCCCAGCCCCTAGATTGGTTAATGCATAGAATGTCCATCCATAACCACTTGATGCCATTCTTCTTACAATGATCCCGGATCGCATCCCATTTCTTCTTCTCAGAGATGGGGACAGGCCAGGCGACGGTAGGCAATGTCAGATACTCCTTGATCTCTCCCCAAACTTGTGAAACTATGAGATAGGGGGGAGTGACACCCTGTGTCTCTTCGAGGTAGGTCCGTTGATTTTTTAGGATCATGTTTTCGCAATCGTACAGTCGCAGAGGCCCACGTGGACTGCAGTTGGATGCGTCACGGAAGAGTTCTGTCAGTCGAGACCAGAAATTCTTACTTGTTTTCACCTTCTTTCTCAGTGACCTTTCCTTGGGTCTCTCCTTCAATGACCAGTAGTACTTCCTTCTCTTCTGGCCAAGTCATATCCGGTGTGTGCTCGGGACTTGGCCAAGTTGCAAGGATGTGTGTTCGTTTGCCAGCCTGATCCTCCCAAAGGAAGGTGTGCTTATCAAGGACATCGTTCCGAGAGGTTGGACCTGCATTCCAGCTGTATATAGCAAGGAGGGCTGGGTGTGAACTTGGGTGTGAGCATGTAGGGCCCGACTCGGACGTTGCCTGCTGAGGATGTGAAGTGGCTGTGAAGCCTTGATTCGATTTTGAAACGCACCGGATAAGCAGATGAGGACATATGTACGGTAAGGGGAATGTCTCTGATGTTATGCCCTTTGCCTGGCCGTGAGTCTGATGGAGTATGTAGGGCCCGACTCGGACGTTGCCTGCTGAGGATGTGAAGTGGCTGTGAAGCCTTGATTCAACTTTGAAACGCACCGGATAAGCATATGTACGGTAAGGGGAATGTTTGACTGTCTCTGATGTTGTGCTCTTTCAAGCCTGGCCGTGAGTCTGATGCGTACTAGGTACATATGCACGCTTCAACCCCACCTCATGTGTCGGCGGTCTACTACTACTGCGGTACCAACTTAGCTTAAGATAATCCTATGTATGCTAGGGATCTAGGTTAACGTTCCTGCCTCGCACTGACCTGGTCATACTCGCAGGCTTGAAATAGTTGTCATGCTGC
>Ga0307508_10003570_pt1 | contig 15664 bp, 18 predicted proteins | sample 9_EM_MG_FD_203089 | JGI IMG/M metagenome (GOLD analysis project Ga0307508, IMG submission 203089) | Populus trichocarpa ectomycorrhiza microbial communities from riparian zone in the Pacific Northwest, United States - 9_EM | ecosystem: Host-associated > Plants > Roots > Unclassified | place...
TCCAGGCCGGTCCTCAGCATGGTCTGTCAATCGTCAGCAATGGACGCGCACAGCAGCTCCGGCATCACCGAGTGCGTACGACGGCCACAACAATTGGCGCGTGCGACTGCTCCGGCTCACGGAGTGCGCACCACAAACCTCATCCTCGAGCGCGTGCGACTGCTCCGGTATCACCGAGTGCGCACCACAACTCCGAGTAACCATTAGGCGCGTGCGACTACTCCGGCATCGCCGAGTGCGCACCACAGCCTCATCCTCAAGCGCGTGCGACTGCTCCGGTATCACTGAGTGCGCACCACAACTCCGAGTAACCATTAGGCGCGTGCGACTACTCCGGTATCGCCGAATGCGCACCACAGCCTCATCCTCAAGCCCGTGCGACTGCTCCGGCATCACCGAGTGCGCACCACAACTCCGAGTAACCATTAGGCGCGTGCGACTACTACGGCATCGCCGAGTGCGCACCACAGCCTCATTGCTTGAGCGCGTGCGACTGCTCCGGTATCACCGAGTGCGCACCACAACTCCGAGTAACCATTAGGGGCGTGCGACTGCTCCGGCATCGCCGAGTACGCACCGCAGTCTCATCCTCGAGCGTGTGCGACTGCTCCGGTATCACCGAGTGCGCACCAGAACTCCGAGTAACCATTAGGGGTTCAGAGAAAACGTACAAGAAATCGGCTATAAGCCGTGAACCACGACCTCATCCGGGCAGTCACCGAAGTTCACCCGGGCAGTCTGTGCGGAGGCTTTTTGAGACCACCGTTCCTTCCTAAGACCTTCCGCATCCCGCTTCAACTGGCAGTCCGCTTCCTTGTGTCCTTCTCGAGTGCAGTAAAAACACTGTAGCCCTGAGTTGCTAGACCTTTCGTAAGGCTTTCGTCCTCTATAGCCATCGCCTCCTCTTCGCTTTCTATGGTGGCGAGTCGTTGCTGCTAGCGCTTGACTGGTGGTACCAGCGATGTTCAGGTTCGTACCAACTTGGTCGTTACAGAGTGCCATCGAGGCTTCGGCGTCAATTAACGTTGTGGTGACGGCATCCAGAGTGAGTTCGGCAGCAGGCTTGTTCTCAATGATGCTGGCGATAGCTGCAAACGTCTCTGGGAGAGTGGATAGGAGGTGACCGATCAGGACATTATCGGAGATACGTTCTTGGGAACCAGCGAGCGGTTGACGAATATCTTTTAGAGTGGAGATATACGCTGAAACTGAGGTGCCCGGCTTCATTGTAGTCTTGTGGAAACGGCGAACGGTCGTAAGTTGTCCGGACAGGGAGGCTGAAGTATCGAATGCCAGACGTAGGGTAGTCCACACATGGTCGGGTTCTTCGTGGGGAGGTTGTCGATGAGGGACCGTGTGGTTTCGTCCGATGACGTGTATATCAGCGAGTAGGCCCGTCCGGAGCGGCGGCGAAAGTCTCGTAGCTGAGCGGTTGCGCCCGCGTTCGGGGGTGCTTCTGTTCCGGTTACGATTCCGAATGCGTCTTCGGCGATAAGGAAGGCCTTGAGTGAGCGCTTCCAGGAGTGGTAGTTGCGATCGTTGAGCATCTCCGTTGAGCCGTGCTTGCAGGTGAACTTCGTGGATTCCATATTGCGAGGTTCGGAACTTTGAAGGATAACTAAAGTTTGGTAAAGAGGCTCAAAAGGATTGAGGATAAAGTATGGAGACTATTGGTCGGATACGAGGGTGCGAATATCGACGTGTTGCGTTGCGGATTGGGCGAGCGTTCAATCTGGGCTCATAACCTGTCAAAATATTCGAGTGATAGGGTGTGTAGGAACTCCGTTGCTTGATCTTTTTCACCATAGCAGGAGGACCGCTCTCTATATATACATGCAGAAGCAAGCCCATTACACATCACTGACTCGTCCAGATACCCAGGGTGGCAACTTGCCCCCTCCGGTGTAGATGTCGCCGGTGGCGGCTTGCCGCGTCACCAGTGGCGAATTGCCACCTCCGCCACCTGATGCCTTCCGGACGCAACTGAGCGCCGCGGCCTCGTCAAGCCTAGGCTGGACCTCAGCCCATATTTCTGACAGACGGCTTCCATTTCTTCATTGCATTCATGTGCCAATCTGTCCGTACCGATCTGATTTCTGAAGCAAGCACTGGTTCTTCTTTTCTGCCTTCTTTCGTTCCTTTCTTTACTCACACAACAACTTGTTTGTCTTGTTCCGTCAGGTCTTGTCTTGCTTCGTTTCCTATGTCTTATCTTGTCTTGTCGAGCTATAGAAGGGTCTCTTCTTTCCAGTCTTCTTTCCTTCCTTTCTTTTCTCCTACAACTTGTTTGTCCTTGTCCGGGATCCTCTGTCTCGTCCTTTCTCGGTTCTGGATCGCCGTACGCACATCCGCTCGCCGTTACCTGTCGCCATTTGCCTGTTACCGTACTTGTGTCTCAACGAGGAGCAGTAGCTGATCGGTTTGGGGTTCGTTGAAGTATCTGGGGCTCTTACGGCTGCGGGCTCATAACCTGTTGAAAGAGTAACAATTAGAAATGAAGATGGAAATGAACGATAGGAGTTCGATCAGTCTGAATGTCGTATGAGATGAGGATACACAAGGTGTACGGGCACAGGTCGTTTGAATGGCTCACAACTTTGTTGTAATATTCGATGGTTATAGTAGTAAAGAAGAAGAGAATGAACCCGCAAAACAAAGATCCTCCGCTCACACTTCCACCGCATGCGCCCTATGTAGTCGTGTCCTCAACAAACTCTAACGCACAAGCACCAAATGTAAACAACACGCGAGAAGCATTTCCAACACCACACGCATTCAGCAGTGGTGCGGTTCTTCGTCCACTGGAGATATTGCACTGTCGTGCAATGGCCAACTCGAAATTGGTGGTATCGTCCAGCCAACCGCTTCGGTGTTTCCGCCACCATTGTGTTGTATTGTTCATTCTTCGGCATCCTGTATTTTTCGCGTTGATTGTGCCTTCTACCCAGCTCTTGGCTTCCTCGCACTTGTTCTCCGTGATCCGCCTTCTAATGCCGGATAGCGGTCTGGACAGTGGCATCCGACTTCTCCCGTAGCGGTCGCTGTATCCCAGCCATTTTATGCCACGGGCGTTGTTGCGGTGCACTTGCGGTGCACTTGCGGGCACTCATTTTCGTGGAAAGAGGTGGAGTGACCAAAGCAGCGTCAGTGCCGCTGGCGTCCGTCCTCCACTTGCCCTCGCTTTTTCTTCGTCAGTCGTTTAGTTCTTCCCCTTCTTTTTTTCATATTCTGGGTTGTCGATGGTTGGATAGAAAAATACAACCACTCTTTTCCCATGTTCCTCCGGTTCCTTCTTCTCTCCCTTTTCTCACCTCCCTTCGGTGAGTGCTTATCCCGTCCAGCCCCATTGCGTGCCTCAACCCTTTCTGCCTCTCTTCCTTTCTTCCTCTCTTCCTTTCTTCCTTTCTTCCTCTCTTCCTTCCTCCTCCCCGTCCTCCTTCTCCATTCTCCTGGTCTTTTCGGCCTGGGAACAACCAGCGCAAAACCTGCTCTCTCTACCTGCAAAGGCATCTGGCTCTTCTGCTGCCAGTTTCGCCCATCCGTCTGCTTTCTCACTGCCTGGTACCCCCTGTCGGAAATGCTTCTCGCGGCGTTCTCCGTATTGGGGTGTTGTTGGCATAGACCGTTGTTTCGATTTGGCACTTGTGCCTTAGTGTCTGTTGATGTTACACCCTAAATATTACGGGTTGGACATTCGGATAAGGACAGGGCAGGAAGGTATTAGTTCCTTTACGAATAACTGTACTACCTTCGCTTTGGTTATCAGAGCTATTTTTTTGAGCTTTCAATTCATTATAGAACTAGAAAACTTGATACTAACTTGTGAAACATTAATGCTGAAATTGAAAAGTTAGAGAACAAAGAAACAACTAACCATGTATATCGGAAACTCGTCACACCGTCTAAGGATGGCATACCGAGACCGGGCAACCGACAGCATCGGGGCTCGGCTCGGGTCAACCGACTCTGCAGCACCACGAAACCCCTGGCCCAAGTACTGGCACCGACCGAGAAAGCGCAAGTGCTGCTGCAGAGAAAGACAACCTTGGTGGTCATCATAAGCAGGACAAGCGATCGGAAGGAAAATGGGAACGCAAGGAGCTGCGCGTCTAGATCACGGAATAGGAGCGTGGTTGTTTCCAGAGGCACGGCTTAGAGGAACAACACCACAAGTTGGGAATCGCTGTATCGTCGCAGACGGCTCAAAGGCCCGAGACAATACTGTTGCACCCCATGGTCAGGAGACACGAGGGATCATGCTACCAGTCGCATCCTCGTCATTGACACCTGATTATGGCGATGAACTCAGGGCTTTGCCAGCGCACGACAGCGTGAACGTATCACCCACTTATCCGAGATGCTTACAACGATTATGATACAGGGCACACGTCGCACCAAGGTAAGTGACTTCGAGTTGAACGGATACTGAAGCGGAGGCTTAACTTCAAGCCAATCCTATAGCGCTGGGTAGCTCCCGGACCAAGTACCGGCTCGTGTTCAGGAAAGTGCAAATGCTGCTACAGGACCGCACCTCAAGGTTCGAGAGTCTATTGGGAAAGATATGGGGTGGCGCTATGCCTTGATGCTGTCGCGGCCGTAGAAAGGATAGGTGGTACGGTTGAGGGTTCATTGCTCCAGCTCAGGTCGAGTAGCGTAATCAACCCCGCACACAACCCATATCGTATCACCCAATCACGACAAGCGAACTGAGGACCTACTCCAGCCACTCTCAGGATACGTGGAAGCACTACTCTCCGATCCAAATCAAGAGATTATCTGTGTTACACTGATGAAGTTTAATGCCAAGGCCAACAGTTTTCACGTTACGGTGCGGGGTAATTTCCCCCAGCACGTGACTCTGCCCAGCCGGATACTTATACGATGACCTGCCGACAAGCGGTGGGCAATCGGTCTTCATTGGAAGATTCATCAGAATCATCAGTGGAACGATGAACCGCAGAACAGTCAATCATCAATGAACCACAGAACAGTCAATCATCAATGAACCACAGAACAGTCAATCATCAATGGACCACCTACTGGTCACAAAGTCATGAAGTCAACGATCGTCCCCCTATGAGCGATCCTATGAGCGATCCTATAAGTGATCCTACGAGCAATCCTACGAGCAATTATACAAGCGCTCCTTCAAGCGCCACAAGCGAGATGACAGTTGATCGGGAAGGAGACGGGAGGATACGCAAGGGGCTCGAGATTCTAGGTGGGAGATAAAAAGTGGAGTTAACAAGACATACGGCCGCCAGCGGTCGTGAGGGTTAACTTCGGGAGATAAAGGATACCGGCAACTGGTGGGAAACGGAGGGAAGTTGGGTCACGTCATCTAGGAGATGATAAGGCCACGTCATCTAACGGGATGGACGAGAAAAGATTTCACGATCCACTGGGCCGCATGAGGGACTTAACCCCGAAAGGGTTGGGCGAGTTATGTAGTGCTAAACAGAACCTTGTTTCCTTATCGTCAGACCGACCAGGGTGAGTAGCTTCGGACTCTGGCCTGCACCCAGGAGGGTCTGGTGTGTGAGCGTATTCCTTACCTTATCTTACCTGTGAGGTAGTTGTCGAGCGAACTATTTGGCAGACGCCAAACCAGACTGATACGATACGAGTGAGCCGCTGGGCAAGCCGCCGTACCCGTCTCGAACCGAAACGATATAGACAAGCCACCTGGCACACCGCCGGTCATGCGTCACACCATACGCCGAAGCGCTGATACACCTAAGCGAGGCGAGTGAGATGACAGTGGATCGGGAAGGAGACGGAAGGATACATGAGGGGCTCGAAAGTCTAGGTGGGAGATAGGCAGGGCCTGATGGGCAACACATCAGTCGGCACGGATATGACCCCCGTTGAGGGTATAATGTCTGAGGCCGTACTCAAGGGCTGACGTGGGGTCGTGACTTCAACCCAGCTATAAGCTGAGGGAATGGCGCGGTCCGAGATACCATAGGGCGGATCCTATTGTCAGACCGACCAGGACGAGTAGCTTTGGGCTCTGGCCCACACCCAGGAGGGTCTGGTGTGTGAACGTATTCCTTTCCTTATCTTACCCGTTAGGCAGTTGTCGCGTGAGCCGTTTGGCATGCACCGAATGCATCGAACGATCCACCGTACCGGACCAATGCGAGTGAGCCACCGGGTAAGAATCCTGGCCCGTCTCGACCGAACCATCCGCCGAAGTTCCACAAGTGAGCCATCGGGCAAGACGCCGGGCCCGCTTCGAACCATCCACTGAAGCGCCACAAGCGAGCCATCGGGCAAGACACCAGGCCAGTCTCGAATCGAATCCTCTGCCAAAGCACCACGAGCGAGCCATCGGGCAAGACACCGGGCCCGCCTCGAACCATCCGCCGAAGCAATACACGAGCGAGCCGTCTGGCAAGCGGCCGGGCCCATCTCGAAGTATGCGCCGCCGCGCGAGGCACTGCGTACACCGCACCGTCCACCGAGTGATCCGTCAAGCAAGCCGCAGCTGCGGAGCTGCATGCGATCTGGCGCTCAAGCCGTCGCCCCAGATGCCGAACCGAATCCTTTAGGTTATTCGCTGTGAATCCCCTAACGGTGGGCGAACTTGGAAGGAGAGTCATTGGGGTAGTTATTCCTGTATAATAATTGAACGCCAGTGAAGACCACGTGCGCCCCATCTCCTTCATGACTATCGAGAAACCTGACTAGTTCGATATTACCATCACTCCGACGTTGACCGCAGGTCCCAGTGTCACAGTTGAGGACACGATTGCATGAGGCACAAGTGGGGAAGTGTGAGAGGAGTATCTTGGTTCAATACTCATCGAATACTACAACCAGGTTGCGAGCCACTCTAACGACCAGTGTCCATACGTCTTGTACATCCTCACTTTATACGGACACTCACACTGACCGAACTCCCATCATTCATTTCCATCTTCATTGCTAATCAGTATTATTTCAACACCCCCTTGTGAGCTGGGCAGCGTCGGCTGTCTATTTGGATATGTGGTCTGCTTACTTTCAGCACCACTATACATTTCCGTGCTTGGAGGACATGTTTTTGCCCAGGGCCCGGCTTGTCCGTTGCCATCAGCCTCATTGCCTCCTGTGAGTCCGTGAAGATCGTCACTTTTCTCTGGGTTGGACCGCCTCCTCATAGCAATTTCCAACGCCCTCGGCCCTTCACTATCGCCGCACACTCTGCATCGAATACCTCTTGTCCGAATCCCAGATGGGTCTTCACCCCCTTCCATTGCTCTCCGTTCTTCTACACTACAGCGTATCCCATTGCCCCACTCTCTATCCTTGATCCATCAGTGAACAGTGTAAGGCCCTTCCTGGGACGTTCTGCCTCTGTTCTCGCGGCTTCCTGCTCCTCCACTACAGTGGCTACCGTCAGCTCTTCTGGGGTTCCGGTAGAACTGCTGCGTCCACCCTGCCTGCATATCCAAGGACCATCTCCAGCGTCTTCCCAAGGTCTGAACTTGCCCCGACCACTTCCCTGGCCTGATCCCCCACAGTTTTTATTCTGTTTAGTCATTATTCGCATGCGAGCTAGCTAGATCACTGTGGAGGTATGTACAGTCCGTTTCCTGTCCGCTGTCCGCACATGGCGGCTCGATGCAAGATCCCCATCCCCTCTGCCCAGGCCTACTCCGAGAAAGAATAGATGCGCACCAAGGAAAATTAATGCCTTCCCTTTGAGATAAACAAAAGAAAAACAAAAGAAAACCTTAACCCGCCCCCTACTCCTCGTCTGCCAATGCTATGAAGAAGTGCGTGGGTACAAAGAGCAGTAGTCCATCCTCATCACCCAGTGCCTCCGCCTCCGCCTTACTCTCCTCTTCCTGCTCCCTGCACTCCCGTTCCAACACCTCACTGTGTTCTCAGCCTCCTCATTTCCAGGGATACCCTTATGCACCGGGAACTACCGGATCTCGATGACAATGTTCGGCCTGGCCTTCCATAGCACCCAGATGTGCTTCCTTGCCCGAAGCGAGTAGATCTGGCCGGGGTTAGGCTCCTCCAAGGCCATTGTTCCGATGGCCGCTTGCGCATCGGTGAAGATCGTCATTTGCTGTGGAGTCATCTGTCTTCTTGCCACCATCTCCAGCGCTCTGGCAAGGGCGGCACCCGATCTATCGTAGACCTCCTAGTTGTATTCCGTGCGTGTTTCGGTCCCACGCCAGGCTTCACCGTTCTTCCATACTACCGCATCGCCGGTGGCTGCCCACTGATCCACCGCAGTGGCCGACAAGATGCAGGTGGCAAGTCTGCACACGTGTGACAACTATATTCCATTCTGACCCACGAGGTAATGCTTCATTCTGTGGCAGATAAAATGCATCCCAGCACACATCTCCAATACCACTATAGCAGCCAAGGATATACACCGGGGGTCTCTGGGACTTGACGGCTACATTCTCGGTACGTGCATCGCGCTGGTTCACAGCCTCACTCAGTTGGCCCCAACCGTCATCAACAGGCCATTTTATTTGTTACTGTAGTGCTACAGCAGCATCACTATGAAACACCTTCGAGATGGGGTCATCTCCCGCCATGCACACGGTTTCTACGCATATTGCCGGACAGCTTCGACCACGAATACGCTCACCGGCGGAGATCAAGGAGTGGACTGTTGAACAAACGATACAATAGTGTATAATCTTAAACCAAATGATTATTTCTCTCACTCCTGTCCCCCGACTGCAAAAGAAAATTGTCGATCCTGTGAACGCTGTGGCTATGACAGCTTATCCCGAAATCAAACTCAGACATGAGTATGAAAATTGCAACACACATGACATTCCAGACCCCCTTCATCGCCACTCCGAAAAATAAGCCCAAACACAATGAGAAAGGGAACATCAACTTGTGTATTCTCCTTGAAGCGACTCACCTAGTGTGATATCGAATCAAGATTGAGCGTGATGAAGTAAATTTCACCCAATGGAGGCGTGATGGCGACGCAGTTCCTGTGGGCGGTCGATTCTTCAGGGCGATAATCAGGTGGAAGTAGAAGATGTTAAAAGAATATTGACTCGGTGGTGAAGATCAAGGTCAAGTATCTTAAACAAGTATATAGAACTGGAAGAGAAGTAAAAGAAGAACAGCAGATATCCCTTCTTACTTCCCCACTCTTGCATAAACGTGTCCTCAACAAAACTGTAAAGCAGAAGTGCCAACCTAAAGACTGTCTTGACGCGAGAAGCATTTCCAACACACCCCCTCTTCTCATGCTCTGTAGATCAACCAAATGCAAATGAACCCATTATCCTCGTCAACCTCATTAAAACCTCTGCCATGAAAACCCTGTGGGAAAAACACGGGCTAGTAGGAAAAAGAGTGCAGACTCACACTTGCCGACATGATGCAAGAACTTTAAAACTCAATGCCACAAAACAGAACACTTATCCTTCACATCTCTTTCTATCTCAAGTGCCTTCTTCCACTCTGATTTACACCCCCTTTTTCCTATCAGAATCACTTGTCCGGTCCTCCTGGTTGGACTCTGAGTCCTGTATCTGGTGGGGTGGCACTGGCTTCGGTAGGGCGTCGAGTCTTATGGGTTGTAGCAGCTGTTGATGTCGTGGCGTGGCAAGTGGCTTGGTGAGTAAATCGGCTGGATTCGAATCTGAGGTAACATATTGAAACTTGACCGATCCCTCAGTTGTTCATCTTGAACTTGGTGATATTTCACATCAATATGTTTCGATTTCTGACGGACAACCCTGTTGGTGATCAATTTGATGGCTCATTGGTTATCGCATCCGATCGGGACCGGCTCTGCTGATGTCTTCACCGGCATCTCTTCTGATGCTTCCTTGAGTATGGGCTTAAGCCAAATGCTTTCCCGTGTGGCATCAGAACAGGCAATATATTCCACCTCCAGAGTGGAGAGTGCTATGACACTTTGCGATTTCGCTTGCCAGTGAATCGGACCAGACATGACAATTTCCAGGTTCGAGTTGAGATATCCTAGGCCAAAGACACAGCCACCAACAGACTTACGGGACTTTAGGTTGCCTGCCCAATTAGAGGCTGTGTAGCCGATATCTGAAAGATGTCGGTGTGGATGGTGGCGGTAGTGAAAGCGAAGATTTGACATTATCTTGAGATACCAAAGAACTCTATTTGTGGTGGTAAGGTGCATCTCGAAAGGTTGTACATGTCATGAACCTGGGGCGACAGGCTCCTTGGCGCCGGCGCCGGTGCCACTCTCACCCTTGTGGCCCTGTGGCTCGTCCTCGTTTCCGCTGCCACAGCCGCGGTCATCCTCCGCGCTTAGGCGTCACACCCGATCTCCGCAATTTCGCTCTGGTAGCGATATCCCCGACCGCTGGCCGGTCTAGACCTCTCTCCTTCTTTGCCGTTATGTTTCTTGTGCGTCCTTTCTCCTGTCCGCTACGTTTGTTGTCTCCCCTTGATTGAGCTTCCGCGTTCTTCTCCCATGTTCGTTACGAGTATTGTTTTCCCTTGATTAAGTTATACGTCATTCTTCCTTTCCTTTACTGTTACTGCTTGCGCGTCCTTCCTCCTGTTGCCGCGAGTAGAGTGTTGGCCGTGCGGCGGCCGAGTGCGATCATGTGTTTTCCTTGGGCGCGGCGATCCAGTCATAATGTTAGACCGAGGAACTGTGTCAGTCTTGCGGGCAAGCTGTGATTCCACAGAGGGAAGGAAAAGTATAAAGGAAGGGCGCGGTAGCTAGTCTGGAGATTCTTCTCCATGCAATCTATTATCTCGCTCCACAGACCTACCTCTCTATCCCCGTGACCGGCACTGCGACCATCACTCCCCAGAACAACGAGCCCACGCAAGGCATGTGAGAAAAGCCGAGAAGAGACCACGCCGGGCGTGACGGATACTGCGAGAATAACGAGCCTACGAAAGGCGTGTGAGAAGAGCCGCGAGGAGACCACGCCGGGGGTGACGGATACCGTGAGAACAATGAGCCCACACAAGGCGTGTGAGAAGAGCCACGAAGAGACCAGGCTGGGCGTGACTGATACCGCGAGAACAACGAGCCCACGCAAGGCGTGTGAGAAGAGCCGCGAAGAGACCACGCCGGGCATGACGGATACCGCAAGAACAACGAGCCCACGCCAGACGTGTGAATACACCGGAAGTGTGAGTACGCCGGATGTGTGAGTAGGAGTGCTTGCTCCGCAGACCCAAGCCTACATTGCCTGTCGAGCCAGAACGGAGAAGTCGAGGCAGGATCTTGACACTAGATTGCGTCTCCCCATCGACACCTGACGTAGCAACGTAAAAGACACAGTGGATTCCCAGGACGAAAGCACTGGGGACCCCCTCAACCTTAGCGAATTCAGGGACACCCTGACGACCAGCGAGCGCCGAGCCCAGTAACCCCCGAACAAAGATCTAGACCCCAGAGCCCCGAGTCCCCCGAACAACTCAAAAGAATGACAGAAGCCCCAGAACCCCACCTGTTGACAACAGAAAAGCTGCAAACACTTTTAGCTGCACGCGACCGACCGCCGCAGACCAGTTACCCAAAGCTCAGGGATCCGGAACCATTCGAAGGAGAAAAAACGAAATTCAAAACGTTCCTGGCCCAGTGCGAGCTGAAGTTTAGAACAGAGGGAAACCGATTCGATGACGATGAGTAGAAAACAGGATATGCATCCTCCCTACTGCGAGGGGTGGCATGGAATTGGGTGGAAACCTTCCTAAACCAGGAAGATGGAATCAACCTGACTTGGGAAGAACTAAAGACCAACATGAAGCACGCCTAGGGCCAGGCAGACGCCGAGGAAATAGCGTTCGAGAAATTCCAGAAGATCCAGCAGGGAAATTGGACCGTGGCCACCTACTGGGCTGAATTTCAGCGAATCAAAGCAGACGTCCCATACGCGGACAACATATGCATTGCACGATTCCGATATGGATTACATGCCGAGGTAAAAAGGCACCTAGTCATGAGAGAAACCCCCGCCACAGTCTTGGTGGACTACGCCACGGCCGCCATCAAAACGGATAGCTGCCTATGCAACCTCGGAGTCATTAATCGACGACCTACTACCAACCCACAAGCGTGCTTCCACGTCAACACAAAAGAGCCTCTGTCGACGCCCCCAGGAAACCCGATGGACCTCGATACCAGCCGATGATTCAAATTCGCAAGGGGAACGCCGAACCGATTCCCACGATGAGCAATCATGGGAGAATGTTACAACTGCGGAAAGAAAGGACATTTCGCAAAAGAATGCCCCCAGTCCAGGAAAGAACAAGTTCCATGGAGAAGACCATACAGGGCCGCAGAAGCCACCTTCGAGGAGACGACCGAAGAAGAACCGTCGGGAAACGACAACCCTCGGGAATAAGTGCTGACAACCAACACCCGAGGGAAACACCTGTTGTCAAACCCGAAGAAGACCCCCCGTACCGAGTACAAACTGCCCGATACGACCGCGAGGAGAAAATTATGATCAAAGTACGAATCCAGGGGACAGATGGGAATGAATGCACCACTACAGCCTTGGTGGACAGTGGGGCATCAGAAAACTTCATCGATAAGGCCTATACTGAGGCCAGCGGAATACCTATGCAACAAAAAACAACGCCAAGACGAGTATTGACAGTCGACAGAAGTGAGGTCACCGGCGGGCCGGTAACCCACGATGCTCTAATCCACCTAACCATCAACCATCACGAGGAGAACATCCGGCTACACTGCATCACGATCCGGAACGCCCCGATCATCCTGGGACTCCCGTGGCTCAAACTCCACGACCCAGTGATAGGGTGGAAGAATCACGCCGTGAAATTCCACTCCGACCACTGCGCCGAGAAATGCCTACCCAGCTCACGAAGAGCCAACACAGTCCCGGAAGAAAAGGCCACCAAGCAATACTATAAGAAAACACCGGCAGAAGAGGAGAACTGGGAAATCGGCGAAAAAGACCCATGGGAAGTATGCCAGACAGTAATCAACGAAAACAAAGAAATGTCCAGCAGGAGCAAGAAACCAATTCCCCCAGAATATCACGAATTCCTTGATGTATTCACCGAACAAGAACCAACGACACCCCCGCCTCACTGCACGCAAGACCATCATATCCCACTGGAGGAAGGGAAAACGCCCCCGTATAAGCCCTTGCGACCCCTGAATGACGAGAAAATGAAGGCTCTAAAAGAATACTTGGATTTCAACGAAAAACGAGGATGGATCCATGCATCCACTTCTCGGCCGGAGCACTGATCCATTTTGTGAAGAACAAGGACGAAGGACTACGCTTGTGCGTGGATTACCGACAATTAAATGAAATCACGGTCAAGGACCGGACACCATTGCCATTGATCGAAGAATCTCTGGATCAACTGTCCAGTGCCACCATCTACACCAAACTCGATATCCGAGACGCATATTACAACCTCCGAATCGCAGCAGGAGACGAGTGGAAAACAGCCTTCAGAACCCGGTACGGACTATACGAATACTGCGTCATGCCTTTTGGGTTGACCAATGCACCGGCATCGTTCCAAAGATGGATAAACGAGATTCTGAGCGAATACCTGGATATTTTCTGTGTGGCATATCTGGATGACATCCTCATCTTCTCGCAAAATCTGGAAGACCACTGGAGGCACGTCCGAACAATCTTGAGATGAGTTGAGGAAACCGGGCTCACGCTGAAAGCATCTAAATGCGAATTCCATACAACGGAAACAGAATACTTGGGATATGTCATATCACCAAAGGGACTGCGAATGGACGAAGAAAAGATCCGAACAATCAAGGAATGGAAAGAGCCAACGAATGTAAAAGGAATCCAGAGTTTCCTGGGATTTGCCAACTTCTATCGTCGCTTTATCAGAAACTACAGTAAGATCACAACACCCCTATCCTCCCTCACAAGGAAGGAAAAAGAGTGGGAATGGGGCGACAAACAGCAAGGAGCGTTCGATACCCTAAAAACGGCAATGATCACGGAACCCATACTACAGCACTTCAACCCAGAATGAGCCATCACCATCGAAACAGACGCCTCGGACTACGCCATAGGGGCAATTTGCGCGCAACCAGACGATAACGGAATTCTGCACCCAGTCGCCTACTACTCAAGGAAACTCAAGGAACCGGAGAGCAACTACGATATCCACGACAAACAGCTACTGGCGATCGTAGACACACTGCGAAAATGGGATACCTATTGCAAAACAACGGGACCCAAAATCACGATTCTCACAGACCACAAAAACCTCGAATATTGGAAAACGAAAAAAGATCTCAACCTACGGCAGGCCCGATGGGGTGAGCGGCGAGCAAACTACGACTTCAAGATCAAATACCGACCAGGAAGATTAGCCGGCAAACCAGACATCCTCTCTAGAGAGTCAGGAGAATATCCCTGGGAAGGGGATATGAAGCATCGACAGAACCACGGCCGAATCCTGTTACCCGAAGAAGCGTTCAAAGCACTCCAGGCCAATACAACGGAAACCATCAACCTCGAGATAGACAAGGAACTCCCGAATGAAATCCGAACACTAAGCGCAGCAGATAAAGAGATCCAAGAAATCCGAAGGAAAAAAGCGAGCGGGACCACGCGTGACGGAAAGATCACGCTAGGGTTATGCGAGGAAAACAGCAGGTTGCTAATGTACGACGGCCTCATATGGGTCCCTGACAATGACACCCTGCAACTACGCATATTAAGAGACCACCATGACGCGCAAGCCGCGGGACACCCAGGCCGAGCAAGAACCCTGGAACTTGTTAGCCGAAATTTCTACTGGCCAGGGCAACGAAAGTACATCCACAGATACGTCGACCACTGTGACACCTGCCATCGCATCACACTAATCTGACACGTGCCATTTGGACTGCTAAAGCCACTCGAACTCCCACACCGACCACGGGACACAATATCAATCGACTTTATCACCGCGCTGCCGACGAGCAACGGAAAAGACGCTTGATGGGTAATAATCGATCGCCTCACAAAGATGGGACATTTCGTCGCCTGCCAGGGCACCATGGACCCCGAAGACCTAGCAGACCACTTACTCCGACAAGTTATAAGACCCCACGGACTGCCAAGCAGTATTGTATCAGACAGAGGGTCCCTGTTTACCTCAGACTTCTGGAAACGTGTAATGGAAGCACTCGGGATATCACTCAACCTCAGCACAGCCTTCCACCCACAAATGGACGGACAAATGGAAAGAGCCAATTCCACCCTCGTTTCCTGTCAAATATACTCGTCGATAGATAGGTAGGAATTCCGTTGCTTATTCTTTTCACCGAGACCAGAGGACCACTCTGTATATATACAGGCACATCCAACCCATTACACATCACCGGCTCCTCTAGATCCTTTGGTGGCAACTTGCCACCTCCGGTCTAGATGTCACCGGCGGCGATTCGCCACCTCCGGGCCTAGATGTCGCCGGGCCTAGATGTCGCCGGTGGCCATTGGCCACCTGCGCCACCTGATGCCTCCCGTGCGCGCATCTGCTCGCAGCAGTCTAGGCAGGCCTCGGAGGACCTGGTTGGGCGATCGATATATCTAACACTTCCCCTCAAACAATGAGGCAATAAGAAAGAAGGACTGAAAAACAGAAGTCCCATGACATCCCCGGATGCCTCATTAAAACTCGTAGCCATGTAAAAACCCGTAGGAAAAGCATGGCCATAGGAGAAAGAGCGCAT
>Ga0307508_10003571_pt1 | contig 15660 bp, 15 predicted proteins | sample 9_EM_MG_FD_203089 | JGI IMG/M metagenome (GOLD analysis project Ga0307508, IMG submission 203089) | Populus trichocarpa ectomycorrhiza microbial communities from riparian zone in the Pacific Northwest, United States - 9_EM | ecosystem: Host-associated > Plants > Roots > Unclassified | place...
AGCGGCACGTCGGGCGGCGCCGCCGGCACGTCGGGCGGCGCCGCCGGCACGTCGGGCGGCGGCGCCGGCACTGTCGTCGCGACTTGCGGACAGCAAAAGTACACGCCGAACGCTTCGCCTGGTGCTGCGTGCGCGACCAAGATCGTTCCGGCGGAGCCGCTGATCGCGGCGTTCGAAGACGCCGGTGAGGCAAGCGGTTGGGGTGTCTATCCAAACGTCGACGCCATGACCGGTTTCATGCCAACCAAAGCAACTCCCTCAGCGGGTGGTGCGAACGGCACGGCCAAGTCGCTCGCTTTCACGGTGACGAACCTGGTGCAAGGCATCAAGCTTCAAGTGGGCTTCAGCACGCAGTGCCAGGACGTGCGCACCTTCACAGGGCTCAGCTTCTGGGCCAAGGGCAGCATCGACGCCGCAACTCAGCCGTTCCCGGTCGCCGCCAACACACTCGTGATACAGATCGGTTCAGAGACCTCGAAGCTGGGCGGATGCACGGGCAATACCTGTTCGGACGCGCCGCCCGACAAGCGCGTCGCGATCGCGGCCGACTGGAAAGAGTACCGCATTGCGTTTGACTGCTTCGGCGATGGCAAGGTGTTCGACGGCTACTACACGAGCATTCTTTTCAGCGCCTTCGGCACGAATTCGAGCTTCGCGATCGATCAAGTAGGCTATTATTGAGCGTGCTCGAGGCAGCGTGGAACCTGCTCGCCGGTCGGAATGGCGTGACAACGCCGCCCGGGAGATGCAGCCCCAGGTGTAACCCGGCGCTTGACCCTGCGCCCCAATCCGGAGCCTGCTCGTGGCGCGCACGAGGGGCCCACATTCGCGTCGAGCGGTGGTAGGAGAAAGTATGGTGAGGTCGCGATTGGCGCTCGTGAGCTTGCTCGCCTCGACCACCGGTAGTGGTTGCTCCCTGGCGCTCGACTTCGATTCAACATCGAAGGTGCCGCCGGCCGCGCAGCCGACGTTTTGCGCCGACCACCTCACGCCGCCCGCCATCTTTTGTGACGACTTCGACGCCGACCCGCTCGTACCGAAGTGGTCCAAGGTGGAGGAGGTGAACGGTGCAGCCGCCCATGACGCAGGCGCCTCGACCAGCGCTCCGGATTCCTTCCTGAGCGTCGCCGACCCGGTTGGCAAAACGGGCCGGGTCCGCTCGGTCGCCACGGTCAACTTCACCGACCTGAACTCGACCAAGGTTGGGCTGCGGATCTCGTTCAACTTGCTGGTCGATCAGTTCGACGCGACCGTGGGCGCGAAGACGAACATTTTCGATTTCGTGTACGGCCCCACCACCGATTTCAACCAGGTCGTCTTGGTCCTGGTGTCTGCCGGTAGCGCGGTTTCGCTGATGCTGGCCGAGAACCCACAGACAGTCGGCGACCCCAACACTCTGTACCACGAATACGGACCCTTTCCGGTCAGGCCGACCCCGGAGCAATGGATGAAGGTGGCGATCGACCTCGACATCACGAACCCGCTTGGGACAGGCAACTCCGTTCGCGTCACGCTCGACGATCAGCTGGAGCTCGACAGTAAGCTCGTTTACCCACTGAAGGGTGAGACGCCGCGCCTCGAGCTGGGTGTCGGCTGGGTCGACAGCGACACGATGCCCACGCAGACCTGGGCCGTGCGTTACGACGATTTCTTGGTGGAGGCCGTTGCTCGGTAGCCGCGCATGCCTGCGAGTACGCCGCCGACACCACTGACCATCGGGCGCTACGCGCTGCATGCCGAGATCGCGTCCGGCGGAATGGCTACGGTGCATTTCGCCCGGCTGCTCGGTCCAGGCGGCTTCAGCCGCATGGTGGCCGCCAAGCGCCTGTTGCCACACATGGTGAGGGACGGAGCCTTCACCGCGATGCTGCTGGACGAAGCGCGACTGGCTGCGCGCATCCGTCACCCGAACGTCGTGTCGACTTTGGACGTGATCTCGACCGGCGACGAGCTGATCGTGGTCATGGAATACGTGCACGGCGAGTCGCTGCACAAGCTAGCCCAGACCGCCAGCGATTTGGGCGAGCCGATCTCGGCGCGGTTCGCCGCCTCGATCATCATCGAAGCGCTGCACGGCCTACACGCTGCGCACGAAGCGAAGGATGAGTCAGGTAACCTGCTTGGTGTCGTGCATCGCGACATCTCGCCGCAGAACATACTGGTCGGGGTGGACGGCGTGACGCGCATCGCAGACTTCGGCATCGCCAAGGCCGCCGGCCGCTCGTATCAAACGCGGGACGGCACTATCAAAGGCAAGCTCGCCTACATGGCGCCCGAGCAGGTCGAGGGTGGCGAGTTGACGCGCGCAACCGACGTCTTCGCTGTCTCGGTCGTGCTCTGGGAGCTGCTCACGGGGCAGCAGCTGTTCGACGGCGTGACCGACGCCGAGGTGATGCACCGCGTTCTGACCTACGAGATCCCAGCGCCGAGCTCGCTCGTGCCAGGTTTGCCGGAGTTCTACGACCGCATTGTGGCGCGAGGTTTGGCGCGAAACAAAGCTCTGCGCTTCGGCTCCGCGCGCGAAATGGCGCTAGAGCTCGAGGCGGCGTCGACGCCGGTGCGGGTATCCGAGATTGGCGGCTGGGTGGAGCGCGTCGCATCCGACACGCTCCGGCGTCGCTCGCTCTCGATCTCCAAGATCGAGCGCTCGCTCACGGACGAGGTGTCGCCGCTGGCAGCGACCAAGCCGGTCACCCCCGCCGCGCGTCCGTCAGCGGACCCGCCCAACACGGCAGCCAAGGTGTCCTGGGACAGCGGCACGCCAGGAAGAAGCTCGAGCTGGCTGCTCGGAGCCGTCGCGGGTCTCGCCGGTGTGGGCGCACTTTTGTGGGTCGCCGGCGCCCATCGGCCGCCGCCCACCGCCGCGAGCGCGGCGAGCGTGAGCGCGCTCGTGAGCGCAGCTGCGTCGGCCGCGGGCACAGCGGCGCCGCCGCTGCCGGGCGTGCTGCAGACCCCGCCGAGCTCCACGGCCTCGCAGACCCCGCCTGCGGCCAGACCGACCAAGGACGCAGGCATGGCGGCGGACCACCGCCCAGCCAGCGTCAAGTCGGCCGGCGTCCCGCTCGGCAAGCCGAAGAGCTCGGCCAACTGTGACCCGCCTTACTCCATCGACGCATCTGGTCGCCGCATCTTCAAGCTCGAGTGTATGTGAGGTCGCCCATGTTGTTGAAGCATTGCATCCTGGCTTGGCTCTTGCTGATGACGACATCGGTTTCGGCACTGGCACAGGACGTCAAGCGTGAGTGCGTCGACGCGTCGACCGTCGGCCAAACCAATCGCGACGCGGGGCAGCTGCTCGCAGCGCGCGAACAATTTTTGATTTGCTCTCGCGACGCTTGTCCCGCAGTCGTGCGCAGTAGCTGTGGCCGATGGCTGTCCGAAGTGCAGGAGCTCACACCCAGCGTGGTAGTCCGCGCGGCAGACTCGGCTGACGCCGACATCACCGAGGGCAGCGCGTCGATCGACGGTACGGAGTTTCCGCTCGACGGCAGAGCTATCCCACTCGATCCGGGCAAGCACGTGGTGATCGTGGAAACCAAGGACGGCGCGCGCGCCGAGAAGAAGCTGCTACTTGCTGCCGGTGAAAAATCCCGCCTGATCGAGCTGCGCGTCGAAGCCCAGAGCTCCAGCCGGGCGAGCCAGCCGAGCGGGGCCGCGTTGCAGCCAGCACGGGCCGGCAGCGCAGATCGTGGCTTCTCGGTCCCGACGGGCACCTGGATACTCGGCGGTGTCTCGGTGGTGGCCTTGGGTAGCTTCGGCTTCTTTGCAGTCAGCGCGAAGAGTGAGCTCGACAAGCTGAGGCGAGCTTGCTCGCCGAGCTGTACCGACCAGCAGACCCGGCCCGGACGCACCGACGCGCTGGTGGCTGACATCTCACTTGGCGTCAGCGTGGCGGCGCTGACGGGAGCGATCACGTGGGCGCTCGTCTCGGGCCCCAGGTCGCGCCCATCTCCGAACACCGCGCGCGTCTCGGTCTCGCCCCTCGCGCACGGCGGCTACGCGGCGTTCTTGGCGCCGTTCTGAATGACCCAGTGTGAGCGCGTTGCCCAAGCCAAGTCAGCCGACGGCTTGAGACGCTGCCGCGCCCGTCACGGCGGCTGCACCCAGCCCGGCGACATCGTCCGCCGCCGAGCCTAGCGGTACAGCGCGTCGAGCAGGCTCTGGTAGTTGGCGAGCACACGGTTTCTGCGGATGCTCATCTTGGGCGTGAGCATGCCGTTTTCGGCGGTAAAATCGGCGGTGATCAGCGCGAAGGCCTTCGGCCTTTCGTAGCCACGGAAGCCCTTGCTGTGCTGCTCGAGCTCGGCCTTGACCAGCTCCAGCACGCGCGGATTGGTCGTAGGCTCGCCCAGCGTGACACCTTCGCGTTCAGCCCACTTGGCGAGGTTCGCCTGGTTCAGCACGACCAGCACGACATTGTGCGGCTTGTTGGCGCCGTACAGCATCACGTTGCCGATGTAGGGCGAGAGCTTGAGATCTTCTTCGAGCGGCGACGGCACCACGTACTTGCCGTTCTCGAGCTTGTATTGTTCTTTGATGCGACCGGTGATGTAGAGGTAGCCGTCTTCGTCGAGGTAACCCATGTCCCCCGTGCGAAGCCCGTGATCGGGGGTGAAGATCTTTTGGTCTTCTTCCGGACGATTGTGATAGCCGTGCATCACGTTGTCGCCATACACGATGATTTCCCCGTTTTTGGCGTCACCGGTGGCTTGGGTGTCGATCACGATGCGCACGTTGGGCAGGGGCTTGCCCACCGAGCCAATCTTGCGGTGCTCGGGCGTATTGACCGCGGCTACCGGCGCCGTCTCGGTCAGGCCATAGCCCTCGAACACGTCGATGCCGAGCGCGTCGATGAACTCGGCGACCTCTTTGCTGAGCGCCGCGCTGCCACTGACCACCAGCCGTAGCCGGCCGCCGAAGCGCTGCCGGACCTTTTTGAAGATGAGCTTGTCGGCGAGCTTGAGCGTCAGCCCTTCGCTGAAGCTCAATTGATGGCCGCGCGAGCGCCGCGTGGCAGCGCGAATGCCGGCGTGAAATAGCGCCCGAATCGGTTTGGGGCGATCCCGCATCTGCTGGTTTACGCCTTCGTAAATGCGGTTGAAGATGCGCGGCACCGCGACTAGCACCGTGGGCTTGACCTCGGGCAAGTTGCTCACGAGCTTCGATACCTCGTCGTTGATGGCCATCGCGCAGCCGTACGCAGCCAAGGTATAAAACTCGCCGGTTTGACCGAAGGCGTGCGCCCACGGCAAAAACGACAGCGCCCGATCGTCGGAGGTGAGCGGGAAAAGCGGCGTGAGGCCGTTGACGTTGGCGCAGAAATTCTTGTGCGTGAGCACCACGCCTTTGGGCTCACCCGTGGTGCCCGACGTGTAGACGAAGGCCGCCGGCTCGTCCGGCGACGGCTTGACGACGGGCAGCTTGGCGCCGCTCTTGCCTCGGCTCAAGAGCGCTGCGAAGCTGCGGTTGTCGCTCGGCTCGAGCTCGAAGCCGCAGACGTGCTCGAGCTTGGCCAGGCCGGGCTTGGCCTGCTCGAGCGCGCTCACGATCTCGCGCGTGGCGCCGAACACGACCTTGGCGCCGGAGTCGCGCAAGATGTAGGCCCAGTCGTCCTTCGTCTGCGACTCGTACATGGGCACGTAGGTGGCGCCCAGACCGAGCGTGGCGTGGACGACGATGGCCCACTCCAGGCGGTTGTCCGAAATCAGCGCTACCCGGTCCGCGGGGCCAACGCCCAGGCTCGCCAGCCCGGCGCGAAAAGCATCCACCTCCGCCGCGACCTCGGCGTACGTCTTCCAGACCCAGCTCCCGGAGCGCTTTTCGCCGAACAGCGGGCGCTCCGCATAACGGGCGGTGAGCCGCTCCCACATCGAGACCAGGTCCGAAAAATCCTCGTGCATAGGGGGCGAATCAAAACGGAGTCCGGCGCCTCCGTCAACGCCTGGAAATGCTAGGGTTCGCGCGCAAGTTGGCGCGCTTTACGATCATCACCTTCGGTTGCCAGATGAACTCGCACGATTCCGAGCGGATTGGCGAGGTATTGCGCGGCGCTGGGCACGCCGAGGCCCAAGGGCTAGACGACGCCGATCTGGTCCTGCTCAACACTTGCAGCGTTCGCGAGAAGGCCGAGCAAAAGCTGCGCAGCGAGGTGGGGCGCATCGCGCTCTTGAAGCAGCAGCGCCCGGGGCTGACCATCGCCGTTGCCGGTTGCGTGGCCCAACAAGAGGGTGCCGGGCTCTTGCGGCGCATGCCGGACATCGACCTGCTCATCGGCCCGGACAACATTCCCGAGCTGCCGCGCTTACTCGAGCAGGCCGACGGCAGCGCGGCTCCCGTCGTGCGCACCGAGTTCGACCTCACGGCCCCGCATTTTCTGGCGGCTGCTGCCGAGCCCGGCAGAACACCGGTCAGCGCTTTCGTCACGATCATGAAGGGCTGCAACGAACGTTGCACGTACTGCATCGTGCCGCACACGCGCGGTCCGGAGCGCTATCGCCCGTCGCGCGAGATCATCGACGAGGTTCGGCGCTTGGTCGCGGCCGGCGCGCGCGAGATCACGCTGCTCGGCCAAACCGTCAACAGCTACCGCGACCCGCTGGGCGAGCTAGGGCCTGCGCCCGGTGCAGGCGAAGCGCCGTGGGTGCACACGCGCGGCTTGCGCGCTCGGGAAGACGAGAGCGAGTTTGCTGCTCTAATCCGGGCGATTGTTGCCCAAGTTCCGGAGCTTTTGAGGCTGCGCTACACCAGCCCGCACCCGCGGCACCTGACGGTTTCGCTGATCCGCGCGCACCAAGATTTGCCCGTCCTGGCCCGGCACGTGCACCTGCCGGTGCAGTCCGGCAGCGACCGCGTGCTGCGGCGCATGCTGCGGCGTTATTCCGCCGCCGAATACCAAGAGCGCGTAGCCGCACTGCGGCAGGCCGTCCCGGGCGTCACGCTGGCCACCGACATGATCGTCGGCTTTCCCGGCGAAACGCGCGAAGACTTCGCGGAAACGCTGGCGCTCGTGCGCCACGAGGGCTTCTCGCTGATCTACGGCTTCAAGTACTCGGAGCGCCCCTACACGGCGGCGGTCAACCTGGGTGACGACATCAGCGAGGCCGAAAAGATCGAGCGCTTGGCCGAGCTGATCGCGCTGGGCGACGGCATGCGCACCCAGCTGCTGCGCGAGCAGGTTGGCACGAAGCAGAGCGTGCTGTTCGAGGGCCGCGGCAAGACCGGCGCGCTGCGCGGTCGCACCGAGCGCAGCGAGATCGTCCACGTTGCTGGGCCCGATGCGCTGATCGGCCAGCTCAAGGAAGTCATCGTTACCGGCTCCTACAAGAATTCGCTGCTGGGGGAGGTGCCGGGTATGGCGCCGCAGGGCCCCGAGCCGCGCCAACCCTTGCCGCGGGCGCCAGGCGTGCCTCGCGCTTTGCCCGTCGTGCCGTGATCATCCGGGCCTACAAGGGCAAGGCGCCCCAGATTGCCGCAACGGCGTTCATCGCCGACGGCGTCGTCATCATCGGTGATGTCGTGATCGGAGAGCTTGCCAGCATCTGGTACAATTGCGTGCTGCGAGCCGACGTCGGCTACATCCGCATCGGCGCGCGCAGCAACGTCCAGGACGGCAGCTGCCTGCACATGACCAGCGAGCTTTCGCACGCTGTGATCGGCGATGAGGTGACCGTTGGTCACAACGCGATCGTGCACGGCGCTACCGTCCACGACGGCGCGCTGGTCGGCATGGGCTCCATCTTGCTCGACAATGCCGTGATCGGTACGGAGGCGTTGATCGCGGCCGGCAGCGTCGTGCCGCCGCGCATGCTGGTGCCGGCCTACAGCATGGTGCGCGGGCAACCGGGCCGCGTCGTGCGCGAGCTGTCCGAGCACGAGCGGCTCGAGGGGCGGCGCGGTGCTCTGCACTACGTGGAATTGGCCGCTGAGCATGCAAAGCTGGCTTCGAAATAGCCATGCGCCGGCGCGCTTTCGAACTTCGCTTCGAAAGTCGGGCTGACTCGGACCAGCCGCCCGAGCTAGGCTTGCTCGTGAAAGGTAACGGGTGCCCAGATGCGGTGTACGACTTTCGGCTGGTCCTTCATGTTCGTTGTTGCGCTCGGCGGCGTGGTCGCTTGCTCGAGCAAGTCGACGGACGGGGGCACCGGCACGGGTGGAAACGGTTCGCTCGTGGGCGGCTCTGGCAGCAATAATACCGCGGGCAGTGCTAGCGGTGGCTCCAGCAGCAACACTGGTGGAACGACGGGCACCGGCAAGGCTGGTAACTCGGCAACGGGCGGCTCGGCAACGGGCGGCTCGGCGACGGGCGGCTCGGCAACGGGCGGCTCGGCAACGGGCGGCTCGGCGACGGGCGGCTCGGCGACGGGCGGCCCGTGTACCGACACCACCATCACTTGCGTGGACGCAACGACGGCCACTGGCTGCAATCCTGACACTGGCGTCGTCGAAACCTTCAGTTGCGTAGACGACGCCAAAGCGCTCGGCATCGTGTCGACCGGTTGCAGCAAAGACCCTGTCGCTGGCGACTCCTGCGACTTCACGGACTTTTCCGATATGGATTGCGCCAATGGTGCCCAGGCCTTCGCCTTTTGCCATAACCTCGCTAACGACAAGCTGCTGAACGTCTACATCAACTGCTTTCAGGACAATCAGGGCGCGCACGAGGCCATCACCTGCTTCAACAACTACGTGACGCCGATGATGATGACCTCGGCCGACTGCAACAGCGCCGATACTGCTTGCCTCGGCGGTGCGGGGGGCGCTGGTGGTGCGGGGGGCGCACCCTGAGCGGGCGCTTTCGCTAGGGGCCCGCGAAATCCTCAGTTACATAGCTGCAGTATGCGCCTTCGTCGCGCCTCGCCATCCGGGCGCCTCGGCCGCGATTATCGACCGACTTAGCCTTTCGCGGGCCCTAGGGGGTGAAAGACGCCGGGGCGACGGCCTCGCCTTCGCCCTGCAGCTCGGTGTGCGTCGCGCGTTCGGGCAAGGCCGGTAGGCTCTCCGGATCCACGTCGCTGCCCACCCAATAGATCTCGGGCACCGGGTAGTAGGTGCTGGTGTAGTGGCGGACGCGCTCGCTGCCGTCGAGGTAGCGCGTGCGCACCGTGCTAACCACGTCGTAGCCGGGAATGCCTTTTTGCTGGCGCTTGACCTGATCGGGCTTGAGCTCCGGGTGCCGGGCCACGCGCCGGAAGAAATCTTCGCTCTTGGTGACGGAGTACGTGTGCTCGACTTTGCCGGGCGGAACGCTGCCTAGCATCTCGATGCGAATGCGCGTCGGCACCGGCAGGAACGCGTGCACGATGATCGGCACCGGATAGGGATTTCTGAGTTGCAAATCGACTTCGCCGTCGATCACGGTCGCGTCGAGACCGAGCGGCGCGTAGCCGCTCGGCCGGCTGTGACTGCGGCGCTTGACCACGTCGAGGCCACCGAGCACGCCGGCCGCGAACAGCGTCGTGGCGACCTGGCAGACGCCGCCGCCCACGCCTGGTTCCACTTCATCCGCTACGATCACCGGGGCGTCGACGAAGCCGCGCTCGACGGTTCGCGGGCCGACGCTGCGGTTGAAGCTCCAGACTTCGCCAGGCGCCATCAGCGTGCCGTCCAGGTAGGCGGCAGCGCGAGCGATATTTTTCACACGAGGCCCACCGCGTTTGGCAAAATCGGTTTCGTATTCGCTGAGCACGAGTGTCGGATCGACGTTCGCCAGCGTGCTGCTCGGCAGCTTCGGCAAGAGCTGCGTGAAGGCGAGCTCGACCTCGCTCGCAGCGCCGACCGCGGCGAGCCGTGATAACGAGGCGGCCAGATCGAGCTCCCGACCGGAGCTGGCGTCGATGCGTTCGTGGCCGCGCAGATCGAGCCGCGCGTCCACCGGCTCACGCCGCAGCCCCGGCGCTATGTCCGCGAGCCAGGCCGCGGCCCGGGTCGCGTCGAAGCGGTAGCCAGGCGCAAGCTCGAGCGGCTCGGGCGGCACCCGGCCGAGCGCCACGCTCAGTCGGATGAGAACGCCGCTCGGTGCTCGCGGTCGGCTCAGCTCCGCCAGCGCCGCCTCGGTGTCGAGAGTCAGGCCGAGCTCGCGTCGTGGCACGACCAGCACTCCGTCGGGGTGTCGCACCAGAACCTCGGTCTTGCCGTCTTGCTCCGCGCGCCGACCGAGCCAGCTGGACAGCGCTTCGCCTCGCGTCGGGATGCGTCCACCGAACGCGACGCGCGCCGGTTCGGGCAGGCGCTGGTCGAGCAGCGGCCAAAGCGCAGCGCCGGCGCCTGCCAAGGCCGACGCGAGGACGGTAGCGAGCGCGACGCCTGAAACCCGCACCCGGTGATTTTACCTCGCTCGCGCCTTGCACCGCCAGTTTGCTTGATCAAAGCTCGAAAGCGCCATGCAACTTACCGTCAACGGCGAGACCCGGACCTTCCCGGACGGCCTCACGGTTCGAGGCCTGGTCGAGGCACTTTCGCTCACCGACGGGCCCGTGGCGGTCGAACGCAATCGCGAGGTGGTGCCGCGGGCCCTCCACGCCGCGACGCTGCTCGCTGACGGCGACGTGGTCGAAATCGTTCATTTGGTCGGCGGCGGCTGAGCGAGCGCGGCATCGGCGCCGCCGTCGGGCGCCTTGAGCGGTGGGGGCAGCCGGCGCGCCGGGATGCGCAGGCGGGGGCCGGGAGCTGTGGGGCCGCGGCTGGCGACCGGTACGCGCAGCAGCATTTTGTCGCGGATGAGTGAGGTCCTCAGGCCGTTGGCGGCGCGGAGGCGCGGCACGGGCACGCCGTATTTGCGCGCGATCATGCCGAGCGTCTCGTTCTTTTTCACCTTGTGGCTGATGTAGCTCTGCGGCGCGCTCGTCAGCTTGGCTTGCAGCAAAAAGGCGTGGCAGCGCCGCGCGGTTTCTTGTGCGATCGGATTGAAAAACCGAATGTGCAGGTGTGTGGCGTGCCCCGGAGCGTGGCGAATGATCGGGCGCAGCTTGCCCGGCACGCCGCGAAAGATGCCGCTCAGCCAGGTTGGATCTTCGCCGTGCTGCCGCGCGTAGTCTTCGAGCAAGACCTGGATCGAATGATCGATCAGAATCAGGTCGACGTCCGTTTCGGCGATCAGCGCGCGCACGAAGGCCCAGTTGCGGGCCAAGTCGAGGTTGTGCGCGGTGCCACGCGCGTACCAGCCCTCACCGTCGTTGTAGAAGTACGCGATGTCGACGTCGCGACCCGATTGGTGCGACACGTGCGGCGGCGAGGGGCCGCCACTACGACCGCCGATGTCGCCCAGCGCAAGCGGCGGTGTGCCCGGGAACTCTTCCTGAACTTTGCCCAGAGCTTTAGCCAGAAAATCGAGGGTTTCTTGCGTGCCCCAGGCGCCGCTCGGGCTCACCGGTTTGTAGAGGGCCGTTGCGACCGCCTGCACGCCGTTGATCAGCGCTCCGGCGTTCGGCGAGCCCAGCGACATCGGCCCGAGCGAGCGCAAGTCGTGGTTCACGGCCGCGGCGATTTGCGCGTCGCTCCACGAATCGAGCGGGTGAGGGCGGACGCTGAGCGTTTCCGCGGCGCTCGGTTCCGCGCTCTCAGCGGAGTCGTCGAGCGGCTCGCCGTGTTCCGAGCCGTCGTCGTCCGCGGCGCCGCCCGCAGCGCTAGTCGCCGGCGCGCCAGCACTGCTGGATTGGGAGGCGAACCCAGCGCCGTCGTCGCTGGCGGTCCTGGGCGCTCGGGTGTGCGCGCGACTGGACGCGGACGACGCCGCGCAGGCTGAGGCGAGCATCGAGGTCAGCAGCCCGAGCGCGCCAAGCCAAACGCGGCGACTACGCTCGCTCACGGTACCATCGCGCCGTCTCAGCTAGCCCCGCCGCGAGCGGCGTGACAGGCCCGAGCGTTTGCTCGAAACGGCTCACATCGAGTAGCGAGCGCTCGATATCACCGGCGCGCACGCCGCCCTGTTCGATGCTGGAGATCGAGCCGGTGAGCGACACGATTTGCCGAGCCAGCTCCAGCGTCGTCGTGGCGTGTCCGGAGCCGACGTTCATGACCGCATGCGGCAGCTTGCCTTGCATCGCCAGCAGGTTCGCCCGCGCTGCGTCGCCCACGTACACGTAGTCACGGATGCAGCCACCGTCGCCCTCGCTCTTTTTGGCGAAAACCGTAAGCGTCTTCGCAGCCAGCGCCGCGTCGAAGAAAATCGCTACGACGCCAGCCTCGCCGTGCGGGTCTTGGCGCGGCCCGTAGACGTTGGCATAGCGCAGCACGGTGTGCGAAAGCCCGCGCGATTGCCCGTAGACGGCCAGCAGCTTTTCGAACGTGAGCTTGTGAATGCCGTACGGGCTCTTCGGCTCGAGCGGGAAGCTCTCGGAGGCGCGCTGCCCGTCCGCGACTTCGCCGTAGATCGCGCCGCCGGTGCTGGCGAATACGCACTTTTGAACGCGACTCTTGGGCGCCGTGCAGGCGTCGAGCAAATTGATGCCGCCGATCACGTTCACCTCGGCGTCGAGGCGTGGGTCGCGCATGCTGATGGGCACGCTGGCCTGTGCCGCTTGGTGGCTGACGAGCTCCGGGTCGAAGTCGCGCAGCGCGCCCAGCGTCGCATCGCGATCGCGCAGATCGACCGTGAACAGCTTGACGCCTGGGGGTACGTTCTCGCGCTTACCGGTCGAGAGGTTGTCGAGCACGGCTACCTCGAAGCCTGCGGCCACGGCCTGCGCCACGATATGACTGCCGATGAAGCCGGCACCTCCGCTGATGAGCACGCGCATGGCGCCTTTGTATAGCCGAACCCGGGAGGCCCGGCGAAGCGCCTTATTTTGGCGCGTCTTGGCCCTGGGCCTTGAGCAGCTCGGCGTGCGCGCGAGCCAGGTAAGCGCGGGCCTTTTCGAGGTGCTCGTCGCCGTCCTTGTTGCCGAGCTTGACGTCTCTGAGCACCGTGATCGCCTCGCTGACTTGCGCGCTGGCCTTGTCGATCGGCGTGGCATCGGCCGCCAGGGCGAAGGAAGCGAGCAAGAGCGCCGAAAGGCCCGTGCCGACGGCAAGGGATTTTCGAGCGGGTCGAGGCATGCGCGACATCATGGGCAAGGCTCCTGAATGATACAGAAGCCATACGCTAGCGCTAACCTGAATCTTCCCGAGCGCCAGAAGTGGGGTTTGATAAGTGCGGCCGCCGGCGCTAGAAGGTACGGAGAAAATGGCCAATTCGAGGCACTTCACCAGCGACGCCGCCCGGGCGGCGCCCGGGGCTGAACCGCTTTCAGTGCTGAACGCATGGTTCGAAGAGGCGCGAAGTCTCGGCGATCCGCTACCGGACGCGATGACGCTCGCCACCGCTGGCGCAGACGGCCGACCGTCGGCGCGCATCGTGCTGTTCAAGGGCATTTTGCGTGGAGGCGTGCTGTTCGTGACCAACTACGCCAGCCGCAAGGCTCGTGAGCTGGACGAGAACCCGCGCGCCGCACTGGTCATGCACTTTCCCAAGCGTGAGCGACAGCTGCGACTCGAGGGGCGCGTCGAGCGAGCCAGTGCGGCGGAATCGGAGGCCTATTTTCGAAGTCGCCCGCGCGGCTCGCAGCTCGGCGCGTGGGCGTCTCCGCAAAGCCAGCCGATCGCCTCGCGCGCCGAGCTCGACGCCCGAGCCAGCGACGTCGAAGCGCGCTTCGCGGACAAAGACGTGCCGCGTCCCGAATCCTGGGGCGGCTATCTCGTTTTCCCCGAGCGCATCGAGCTTTGGCTCGGCCAGCCCGATCGGCTGCACGACAGGTTTCTGTACACGCGAGCGCCCGGCGCCGAAGCCTGGACTATCGAACGTTTGGCGCCCTGATCGTCACGCCCTGCCAAGCAAAGATGGAGACGACACAGCAGGCAGGTGAGGAAGGCTGGAAGGATTCTAGGATTAGGCCCAACATCAGGCTGCCCAGCTGGGCAGCCCAACCAGCAGCTCGGCCTACCCCATTAAGCCGCGGGTCCGGCGGACCGAGGCCACCTCACCGGATCGAGATTTTTTCACAAAGAGATCGTGAGATCGGGAGGGCGAGCAGAGCCGAGAATTTGTGGTCGAGCGAAGCCTGACGAGGCCTTCACGATGGCGCTCGATTTCGTGCGGAGCGCAAACCCAAAAACGCCCGATCTCGCGATCTCTTCGTGAAAATCAGGGTCTCGCGTCGCCGCGCGGGCAACGCCGGGGCCCGAAGAGCCGCTGGCGGAACCGAGGGGCTGCGACGACTGGGCAGCCGCTTTCGCCCTCTTGCTGATGTCGGGTTATTCGTGGCGCTTGGGTCGGAGGGCTTTTTCGATCAGCTCCCAATGAGCGCTCGGCGCGGTCACGCCGACGGCGTGGTGTCCGGGCGCTTGCGATGATTCGACGAGCGACAATTCGCCGATGCCGTGCTGGTTCAGGAAGCCCTGCAAGTGCCGCTTGAAGTGGCTGGCGGTCGGCTGCGAGCGCGGACCGAAGAAGTCCCAAAAGTAGGTGCGCACGGCCTCGCTCATCAGTTGCCGAGGTAGAGCATCGTCACGAGCACCAGCCAGACGCCGCCCAAGAAGTGCCAATACTGCGCGCACAAGCTGAGCCCTTCGTGGCTCGAGCTCGAGTAGTGCCGGCGCGCGGCGTGATGGATCACGAAGCCGAGCGGCACGAAACCGCCCACGACGTGCGCCGCGTGCACGCCGGTCAGCATGAAAAATGTCGCCAGGTAGAGCGAATTGGCGTCGCTCGGCGGGCGCATGGCGAACCAATTGGCGGTTTGGGTCAACAGAAACAATAGCGCCAAGGCGCCCGCTGCGAGCAGCCAGCGCTTGAGCGCTTCGAGCTGGTTTTTTCGCACCGCGAGCTGCGCCTGCCAAATGCAGAGCGAGGTGAGACCGATGAGCACGGTGCTCAAGAGCAGGCCTTCGGGCAGATCTGGCAGGCCCGGAGCGCGAAACTGCTCGGAGGTAATGCGCGTGAACCAAAAGCCAATGATCGTCGCCGTGAACAGCACGGTCAGTGAGCAAAACAGCACCAGCATGCCGAGCTGCCGCATCGAGACCTGGGGCAGGCTCGTGGTTTGCTCGGCGTTCTTTTCGGGGTGCACTCTGTCGCCCATCGCGCGCTCGCGCTCCTCGGGGCTGTCATACCACTATTCCGAAGGGCGCCCAGCGATGGCCGCCAGCGCCAGCTCGGCTTCGGTGCGCACTTCCAGCGAAGCATCGCCGTGGGCGGCGCTTTGCAGGGCCACGAGGCCCGTCACGAGTGGCAGCCTGAGCGCGCCAAGCGCCCAGGCTGCGTGCGCCCGGACCAGCGCGCTTGAATGGGTCGAAAGCGCCCGCGCCAGCGGCGCCTCGGCCGCCGGATTTTTGGAGTTGCCGAGCGCGATGGCCGCGTTGCGCCCAAGCCGGGCACGGCTGACTCGCGAAAGCGCGCTGCCTCGCACTAGGCGGCGGTAGCCCGACGAGGTGAGAAAGAGCAGTTCCTCCAAAGGGGGAGCCAGCAACTGTTCGCGGCGTCCGAGCTCGGCATCGGCGGCTGGGGCGTGGCGTGAGTGATTCCATGGACAGACGTCTTGGCAGATGTCGCAGCCGAACACGTGCTGACCAATCAGCGCGCGGAGTTCGCGCGGCACCGAGCCAGTGAGCTCGATGGTGAGGTACGAGATGCAGCGCCGCGCATCCAGCACGTAGGGGCCGGCGAACGCCCCCGTCGGGCACGCCGTG
>Ga0307508_10003572_pt1 | contig 15659 bp, 18 predicted proteins | sample 9_EM_MG_FD_203089 | JGI IMG/M metagenome (GOLD analysis project Ga0307508, IMG submission 203089) | Populus trichocarpa ectomycorrhiza microbial communities from riparian zone in the Pacific Northwest, United States - 9_EM | ecosystem: Host-associated > Plants > Roots > Unclassified | place...
TCGATCTTTGGATTTAGGAAGGCCGTCACCACGTCCATGTGATCGACGTCCCAGCCATACTGAGCGGCTAGTGCCAGTATCAATCGAAACGTTGCCATCTTGGACACCAGTGCGTAAGTTTCGTCGTAATCGATTCCTTCCTTTTGTTCGTAGCCCTTGATAACCAGTCGTGCCTTATACAGAGTGGATCCGTCCGGATTAATTTTTCTCTTGTATACCCACTTACAACCGATAGGCTCTTCTACTGTCCTGTCAGTCGTAGGCGTATGAACGGTATTACCTTTCGACACAATATCAAAGGTATGATTATCGACCAACGCCTGCCATTCCTGGCGCATGGCTTCCTTCCAATGTCTTGCTTGCGGACTTCGAAGCGCAGCTTTGTAGGTGAGCGGGTCACTCTCGTTCTCGCACTCGACGGCTTCGTCTTCTGATGTGTAGGTGAGCGATTCGCTCTTGTTTTCGCACTCGACGGCTTCGTCTTCTGATGTCTCGGTGATCCCAAGTAGCAGGAAGGCAGAGGCAAGGTGTTCCGAAGACGTCACATCACCCCCTTCTTTGTGAGCTTTGCTCATAATCGCCTTGTTGATTTCAAGGCGTGCCTTGCTGCGCGTCTGTGCAGAAACATATTCATTCTTATCTGCCATCTCATTCAGTCTTGTTCTCAATCATATGGAATCCACATCACGAGTTCTCCACAGCATTTGCTGAATTCAGTAGGTAATGCCCTGCAGCTTATCGAGTATATTCGCTGAATTCAGCATACAAGTCACCAGTTATCGCTTTCGCAAGATATTCTCGACTTCTTCTGCCCAGCATTCGCTGAATTCAGCAGGCATCTGCCCAGCGTTCCCTGAATTCAGCAGGTATCTGCCCAGCATTCGCTGAATTCAGCACACTGCCCAGCATTCGCTGAATTCAGCAGTCTTCTGCCCAGCTTTTGCTGAATTCAGCAGGTATCTGCCCAGCATATCCGCTGAATTCGGCACACTGCCCAGCATTTGCTGAATTCAGCAGTCATCTGCCCAGCATTTGCTGATTTCGGCAGGTATATATCGCCCAGCCGCTCATAGAGTGATTTCACCGCATGACGAAAGAAATCGGGTATTTGTTACTCACTGGTATTCTCTTGACTGTCATGTGCGTCATTTATTTCATGAATCCTGTCCTGCGCTCCATCGGCCTGCACTTCGTCGGTCGTATCAGGAAACTCAATGACTTCCTTCTGCTCCTCTGTGTGTGCATTTTCCTCTTCGTCAAACACGACACTTGAGCATTCAACTGCTCGACCGGTTCTTCCCGATTTGAAATCCCAAATTCTCCAGATTTTCGTAGTATTGTGGACGTATCCCAGCATCATGCACATACTGGAGCGGTCTCCGAATTTCTTCTCCGTTCTTTGAGCGGGTGGGATGTGTTTGTATACTCGACAGCCGAATCTTCTCAGGTGTCCTATTTTTGGAATAGTGCCGTACAGTGCTTCGTAAGGTGACCGATTGTCTGTCAGACTCGAGGTTGGGGATCTTCGGTGTAGATAGCATGCCGTCCTGATGGCTTCGGGCCAGAAAACAATCGGTAAATTGGCATCCAACATCATGCTTCGCGCCTTCGCATTCAGTGTCCGGATCATCCGCTCGGCCGTTCCGTTCTTGTGTTGGGTGTACGGGGGGGAGGGTTCAAATGTAATTCCTTTCTCTCCCAGTAAACCTAGGAATATCGAGTTGTTGTATTCTCCAGATCCGTTGTCGCTTCGAAACCGTTTGATATGGAATCCTTGCGTTTCCACCCAGGCTTGGTAATGTTGAAACTTGGCCGATATTTCTTCCGCGGTTTTTGTGATCAAAAAATACACCTCTGTGTATCTCGTACAGTCATCAATATAGATGATGTAGTATTGGGCGCCTCCGATACTGTGCTTCATCGGCCCGCAGAGATCTGAGTGCACAAGTGCAAACGGCATTGAGGACCGGGATGCTCTGGTGCGTACAATATGTTGTTGTTGCTTTGCCTGAACGCATGTCCGACACAATCCAGGTGTTTCCCAGCGAGGACTCGTGTCCATGAGATCCGTCACCGGCTCGACATCCCTAGGGTCCGTCACCGGCATATCCGTCACCGGCTCGACATCCATAGGATCCGTCACCGGCTCGACGTCCATGGGATCCGCGATTGGCTCGATATCCGGGACCGCGACCGTCTCTATGTCGGGGTCTGCAGCCGGTTCGACGTCTGGATCCACGACCGGCTGCACGTCCAGAGAATCGGAAATGCGCTTGACTGAAGACTTCAATGGATCCGTAATACGTTCTCCTGAGGATTCCAGTAGTCGTCTCAAGTCTTGATGGTTAAGGTGCGCGAGACGTCGATGCCACATGTTTATCGTATTTGAATGTGGACTTGTTCGAAGCATTCTGATTTCGGAAATATGTGCTGATCCATCTGTTGATAGTATGTATAAGCCGTCTTCAAGGTTGGCGCCTAGGACCTTCTGCCCTTTTGCATTGGCAATCGAGCAAATCCCAGAGCGGAATGTTGTTGTGTATCCTTGTGAGTCGAGTTGTCCTACTGATATGAGGGATATTCGGAATTCCGGAATGAAAAACGCCTCAATATCCACTCTTCCCAGACGTACTATTCCTTTCTTCTTTGCTTGAACTTGGTGATCATCTCCTAACTTGATGATCATATCCATTTCCTTCATTGAGTTCTTCTGGAAATCTCGTAGATTGTTGCCGTAATTGTGAGATGCTCCAGAATCAATTACCCAGGTCCTTGTTGTTATTGCCGATCGATATGACGCCACCATTACCTCCAAGCTGAGGGAGGTAGATCCCGCAAGCCATTGCTGGTTGCCCGAGGTATTGTGAGTGCGTCCATTTCCTTCGCGTCCATCACGTCCGTCACGTCCGTTTCCTTCGCGTCCGTCGCGTCCTATTCCTCTGCTGTTTCGCAGGGCCTGTCCCTTTTTCCTGGCCGGGCAGTCATTCTTGATGTGGCCCTCTTCTCCACAGTAGTAGCAGTCATTCTGGTCTCGTGCCCGTTTGTTGTTCTTCTTACTCCAGCAATTTGAGGTAGAGTGAGTGCCGGTCTTACACCAATCACACCACCGCTGAGAACGCTCATTTCCTTGGTATCGTCCCTGGTAGCCACCTCGTCCTCCCCTTGCTCCTTGTTGTGTGTAGAGAGCTTCTGAAACGGCATCAGGTTTTGTTGTCATCGATCGATTTGTTTCGCATTCGTTCAGTGCATCAATGACTTCTTGAACAGTGACTCCTGCAGGAGATTGAAGAATCTCAATCGTGACTCCATAGGAGGGAGGAAGAGTGGTCTAGATGTGGTTCTTAAGGACCATGTCGGAGACCGCTTCTTCGGAGCCTGCGAGCTCAGTGGTGATGTCAAGCAATTCGGCGAAGCAGGCATTTAGTGGCTGTCCGGGAGTGGGGCGGAGAGTACTGAATTTCCGGAAGAGCGACATTCTACCGACCGATGAGTTGGCGGTGTTTGTGCGTGCCTCCAATTCTTTCCACATCTGGATGGGATCCTCCATTCCTTTGATGTGTACCTTGACAGCATTGGTACAAGATCCGTAGATAATGGCCACGGCCTGCAATTTCCGTTGTTTGTAGTCCTTGTATGCCTTCCGTGCCAGAACGAGAGGTCTGGTAAAGTCGTTGGGTCTTCCTGGATCTTCTGGTTCTTCTTCTCTCTCCATCACGATGTCCCACACCATGATTCCTTGTAGAACCTTCATGCAATCTTCTTTCCAGACTGCGTAGTTGGTACGATCGAGTATGCGGACGTTGCCTAGAGGGTGTTTGAACGTTTCGTCGCTCATGATGAAGATCGTTGTAGATTCTCGTCGAATAGCGATGCGTAAGGAGGGAAGTTCTTTTCGGCCATCAGAGGTCTTCTGTCGCTAGGATGGTTAGCAATCAATTTCGAGGAGAGATCTTCCAGGTGAGACGTAGAGGAAACGGCCTCGGAATCGCCGGCCCCCGCGTTTATCACTGGCTCCTGAGGAGCTATTTATCGTGCGAGAGTTTGACGGCGGTGAGGTTTGATCGTATATGGAGCGGTTACGGCTCCGGGCTCATAACCTGTAAAAGTTTGCCCGATCACCGTTCCTCTGAGAGTCTTCACACGAGCAAAGAGAGAGAGAGAGAGAGAGGGAGAAAGAGTTGACAACTTGATGATTATATCGTTGGAGTTTGATGGTATCGCTCAAACGTGATGCGTCGTCTTTTTCTCTACTATGAAGAAGTATATAGAAAGAAAGAAGAAAGAATGCCAAAGACGCTGCTATGGGAGAATGCCAAGCCGTCGTTGCCAGGATCCCCTTGCCACTGCCGTTGCTATGCCATTGCTCTCCGCAGTGTTGCTGTCGTCGCCGTTGCTGTGGTGATGCTTCCACCGGCGCGCCACGCCGGAACGGCGAGTGGCGAGAAGCAATTCCAACACTGGTGGGGTGGATGACGCTTCTGGAGTCCTTCACGCCCTCCCTCGCGTCCTCCTCGAGGCTTGAATTGCGCCGTACGGTTATCCGTGGATGGAGTGCCGCATTGGCGTACGATGTGACCGAACCCGAGGCAACAGTGACACTGTATCTTTCCGTCGACAACCGCATTGAGTTCGTCATTCTCCATATTACTCAAGTCCATCGCGTCGCCGTGCGCAGTGGGGGGCCAGGCTGGGTATTGGGCCTGGGAGACGTTACCAGACGGCATCGACATAAACAGCAGAGTCCGTGCGGCGACGATATCCATCATGCCGGACAGCGTCATCTGCTTCTGACTATCGCCACCGCGTATATCCATAAGGCGTGCCTGCTGGGATATATCGTTTTGCGTCGCTTCCGCCAGCTTGATCAGGTATTCCTCCCACAGCGGATTTTCCTTCGTAATGGTGAGCGACCCGGCCAGAATTGTGATCAGCTCCAATGCTCGCTGGTTGAACTTCAAAACCTGCGGGCGATTGAACTTCAACGCATACCATTCACGGGGGATTACCGAAATAGCCCGTTCCGGAACGTACTGCCGCTTGAAGAGGACTTTCACAGCGTCTCATGTGGTATTGTAGTTGTAATCCTTTGGTGGGATAGTATCCACACCCTGCTTCTTCATGCAGTTCTCGAACCAGTGGAACACTTTGGCAGTGAGAAAACGCCAGAAGGTGTCGATCTTCTGATTGTCTTCGGACGCCTTTTGACAGACTGCTCCGCCCTGTCGAACGTAGTGCTGCACATCTTCGAGAAATTCAGCGACAACCTCCAAGTCCTGGGAACCATCAAACCTCTTTGGCTCATACAGCTTGATTTTTTGAACGATCAGGTTTTGGCTCGGGGCCCTATCTTGTAGTTTTGCGGTTTGTTCGCTGATGGTAAAGAGGTGATCGCAGCGCTGCTTCCAAACCTCCGTCTCCTCCTCTGCCTTACAAAGTCGGTGCTCCAGTGCCACCAGATCCGCAATCTTCACAGAAGCCTCGCGGTGAATGTCGTACCACTGGGCGTAGGCATTTAGGACCGCTTCGGCTGAAACAGCTATGACTACCACGTTTACATCGCGCGAGAGGTTCGCTTCACCAATCCACTCGAGTAGCTCGCCCGGCTGCGGCCAGAGTTTCTGGGTGTTTGACGTTGCGCGCTGTTTCGGCATGCCTTGTTTTGTTCACCGCGCTTTTGAAATGCTTAGCGCTTCTGCCTGATGAACGGGTGATATAGGCAGTAGCTCAGCCCGGTGAACGGGTAGTTGAGACTGCTGGTCAGCGTGTGTATACGGCGTGTGTGTACGGCGTGTGAATATGGCGTGTGAATACGGTGTGTGAATACGACGTGTGAATACGGCGTGTGAGTATCGCTCGCCGCGCATTGCAAATGCTCAGCGCTTCTGCCCGATGAACGGGTTATATAGGCAGTAGCTCAGCCCGGCGAACGGGTAGTTGAGACTGCTGGTCGGCGTGTGTTTACGGCGTGTGTTTACGGCGTGTGTGTACGGCATGTGTGTACGGCGTTCTGTTTCTTCCTGAATCCGCTCGATTTGCTCAAATTCTTCTCAAATCCACTCGATGAATGGGTTGGCATGTGTGTACGGCGTCTGAATATGGCGTGTGAATACGGCGTGTGAATACGGCGTGTGAGTATCTTTTTCTTGAAGGTCAGCGCACTATATATGACTAGAAACAGCTTGGTGAGACGTAAGGTATGGGCCCCGAAACGCCGGCCCCCGCGCTTACCGCTCGCCGCGTCCTCCCGCAGCTACTTTTCACGCGAGAGTCCATTCGCGGGACCGTCCCATGTCTCGTCGCTCGGTTTCCTCGTTTTCTTGATTTCCTCGTTGTCCTCTCCGGATGTTGATGTTTCCGTGCCCTCCTTCTGCTCGCCGCTCGTCACATGGTGCCATAAAGAATGCAGGCCGCTGGTCGTGCGGGGTAGGGAAAATAAAGAATGCTCGCCCCTGGTCGTGCGGGGCAGAGAAAATAAAGTGTTGCTACCAGTTGAGTGGTCGCGAGAAACATGTCCATTCTAAAGAGGGGAGCACTGGACACTTTACAAGTGTCCATGTGCTAGCGCTAGTGTGTGACTGTCTATCTACCGAAGCCCTTTGGGCAGCCATCTGCTAAGTCCCACAAACTCTAGAAGCCATACTAGCAGCCATGCTAGCCACTCTAGGCATGGTGTCCACGATGCCCGGAATCCAAGTGACACTGGGGTTATATCGTAACCGAAGTGAGGAGAGAATCAAAGGTAATCAGGCTACTTTTGATAATTCACAACAGAATAATCTTAGATCTTGTGCGTGGGTTCGGTGGTAGTGTTCTTTTGTGCTGAGGATTCTTTCTCGTCGTGAGGAATCCTCTTTTTATCCTGCGAGCAATAGCGTGAGAAGTGGTGACTCGGGTTTGGATTCCCCCGAGGCGTATAGGCCCCGTGGGTGATCGATTGGTCATGGCCGGGGTGTAGATAAGGGAGATGAGCCTTTCATGCAGCTGAGCGGGGTGCTAGCCCCAAACCGCTCGTAGGTGGCCTCTCCCCGCAGGGACCCAGACCTCTTTGTCGTACGTAGTTCCTCTCATGGAGAGCCCAACCAGTGTCTGCCTAGTTTGTCCGTTCGTTCTTGCACTTCGACCCCTCATCCCGGAGTTTACTCCTTACAACCGGTACGGCCGTAAGCTAAACTCCGTTCCCTTAACTCCCACCTAGACTCTGGGATCATCATCTGTCACCCGCCAGCCCCGTTCCAACTCTACCGCTATGTTCTCTAGATACTCAGGTGTAACACTACCTCCCCTCCCCCTTAGCCTCGTCCCGAGCGCTAACACTTTCTTTAATTTGAGTAGCCCATCTCTTTTCGACCTTTGAGGTTCTTTCAATGCCGAAGTTCCTTCAGCGTCATGGACCGCAGTCCTCCTCCTCTGCAGCCCTCCCAGTCACCGGATCAGAGTTCTTCCCTCAGAACATGCCTGTAATCTGTCGGTATGGCTGGGCCCTCAGAGCAAGCCGATGCGTGCTCTTACTGTCATGTCATATTGAGTCGTACTCGCCGCCGCGCTGCGTCAAGGCTTGGCCGGCTCGGTGAGGTTCCGGGGTCGCAGTTGGCACAGGGAATCGGGAGAGGCATGGTGTCCTTCGTGCTAGTAACCCGTTTACTCGGCAGTGACCGCGCCCACATCCTTCTGGGGGGAGACTAGTATGCTGGAGCAGTGACAGCGCTGTCGGGGACTCACTTCACCGCTTATGTGCCATCTGCGCCGGTTCCGCCGGCCCGAGTCGGTCGCCAAGAGGTCGATACGTCTGTTCTGAACGGTTATCCTGACTCTCAACAGTTTCGGTCGCGTCCACTCTTCATCGGGCACCCAGTCGGTGGCTTTGTCATTGTGGGGTGCCCCCGAAGCGGGTGTTTTCTTCGTTCTTGCAACACGTCAAGCTTTTCGTTCCGCGTGTTTGTTGGATATAGTCCTCCACCCCTACATCCTACTACCACTGATGCTTCGCCGGGCCCTTTTATGGACATCCTGTCTAGGCGTCTACGAGCCGGTAGTCCCTCGGCGCATCTGGATTTTGTTGATGAAACTATCGGAGTTTTTCCAGGCCACCATCCGAAAAGTTGTCGAATGGTTCTTCCGTCCAGTTTTTACGTTCCGGATAGTCGAGCTATTTTACGAGGTAGAGGATTCATTTGTTATTTCCTCGGCTGCGTTCGATTGAGGACATTACTTCGTCGACGTCATATTCCTCCGACTGCTCAATGTCGTCAGCCTCTCGCAACACCTTTGATGGGTCCGGAGGTGCTCAGTGTTTGCTGGTCCGGTAAGGTTCGAGGAGCGAGACATGGAAGACGTTGTGGATCTTCCATTTCCGAGGTAGCGTGAGGCGGACGGCCAGCAGGGAAACGATCTTTTCTATCTGGAAAGGACCATGATTTTTGTGGTACAGTTTCTTCGAAGGGCAGCGCGTTTTGATATTGCGTCCGTTGAGCCTTACCAGGTCTCCTACTTGGTAAGTTGGGGGTTCCGTTCGCTTGGGGTCTGTATATCGCCGTATCCGTTCCTGTGCTTCCTCCAGCCCTCTACGGGATTTGTCGTGTACGGTGTGCATCCAATGGGCGAAGACTTAGCTGTCCGGGTTGAGGGGCTCCGTCGACGCGGGGTCCATGGCTACCGAGTGGAAGCCATAGTAGTTAGCGTAGAAAGGAGACGTACCATTCCCCGCAGTAGTCGAGTTGTTGTAGGCGAATTCCGCCATTGGCAACAGTCGCACCCAATCATCCTGTTCCTTGCTGAAGAACACTCGAAGGTAGGCTTCTATCGTTTGGTTGAGCCGCTCCGTCTGTCCGTCGTTTTGTGGGTGGAACGCCGTGGACATCCGGGGCCGAATCCTGGAGAGTCATAGGAATTCTTTCCAAACTTCGGACGTGAATCTGGAGTCTCGGTCCGACACAATGTCAGTGGGGAGACCGTGGTGTTTCCATACTTCTCTGGCGAATGTGACTGCTAGGTCGGCCACAGTTTTTTCTCGGAGGGGGATCAAATGTCCCATCTTGGTGAACCGATCGATAATCACCCAGAGTTGGTCGTATCCTTCCGACAGCGGGAGTTCCATGATGAAGTCCATCGCAATGGACTGCCATGGTGCGTATGGTAGTTCCAGTGGGGATGACAGCCCGTAGGGTTGGTGACGGGAGACCTTATTTTGCTGGCATTCCGGGCAGCTTCTGACGAAATCGACAATTCGTTAATCCTTTTTTGGCCACCAGAAGTTTCGACGGATGAGTTCGATCGTTTTGTCCTGTCCCATATGGCCCGCTACTTTTGTGTCCTGTTCCGACTCCAGTATTCGTTGCACTATTCCTTCCGGTACCCAGAGCATACTTTTCCAGTAAAGCAGGTCGCCCTTGAGTTCTAGGTTCTTTTTGCCCTCCTTTCGTTCCGTGGGCGTCAGTTCTTCTGTTGTCGCTTCCTTTTGGCCCTGCTGATAGGCTGGGTCGCTCCTTGCTGCCTTTCAGACTTCTTCCAGAAACTCCGGGTTCCATTTCCGGGCTGGGAGTAATGCCAGCCTGGCTGATGAGCAGACGAAGGAATGCGACAGACGTTCTTCAAAGTGGTTTTTCTTTAAAACCGACGTCATTGGTTGGTTTTCTATCCCCCCCTTCTCAGGGCGGTACTCCGGACGCCTCGACAGTGCATCTGCCTTCCCATTTTGAGTGCCTGGCCAGTAATGGATTCTGAAATCTATGCCGGCTAGTTCTTCCGCCCACCGTGCTTGCCGACAGTTGAGTACCTTCGTTGTTGTGAAGTACTCTAGATTGTGGTGATTCGTGAATACCTGTATTGGGTGTTCCGCTCCTTCACAATATCGTCGCCAGTGTTTGAAAGCGTCCACAATGGCTAAGAGTTCCTTGTCGTGGATGTCGTAGTTGATTTCCGCGGGCTGGTACTTCCTTGAGTGGAACGTCACTGGGTGGAGTATGTTCTCGTTGTCTCGTTGCGATAGGACCGCTCCTATCGCGAAGTCTGATGCGTCTGCCTCGATGATGACGGGTCGGGACGCGTCGAAGTGTGCTAGGATGGGTGCTGTAGTGAATCGCCTTTTTAGCTTTTTGAACGCTGCTTCTGCTTCGGGGTTCCAGGCCCACTTTCCCGGGGTTTTCTTCGTTTGCTCGGTGAGTGGTCGCGCTACCAGGGAATAGTCTTTGATGAAGCGCCTGTAGAAGTTGGCGAACCCGAGGAATGACTGGACTTCCGTTAACGAATTCGGTGTTCGCCAGCTTAGTACTGCATCTACCTTGTCCTGAGCCATCCGAATTCCGTTTTGTCCGATGACGTAGCCTAGGAATTCCACTTCGCGGACCTTTTATTCGCATTTGTCGGGTGAGACCGCTAGTCCGTTGGTGGTTAGCCGTTTCAAGACTTCTTCCACTAGCCTGTCGTGCTCTCCTTCTTCTTTTGCGTATATCAGGATATCGTCCATATAGGCTATAACGCCTAGGTCTAATAGATCCGAAAAGACGTGATTCATCATATCTTGGAAGGTGGAGGGGGCATTGGTTAGTCCGAACGGCATGACCTGGAATTCGAAGAGCCCGTATCGCGTCCGGAAGGCTGTTTTCCATTCATCGCCTTCTCACATTCGGATGAGGTGGAATCCGTTCTTAAGGTCCATCTTGGTGAACCATTGCCCACCTTGGACTCGGTCTTGTAGTTGCTGCATCAGAGGTAGGGGATAGCGGTTGGGAATCGTTATCTTGTTTAGCGCTCGGTAGTCCACACATAGGCACAGCCCTCGTCTATGTGGTTTCGGTACGAACAGGATCGGGGATCCTGCTGACGATGTGGAGCGTTTAATTTTCCCCATCCGTTCCATTTCTTTTAGCCATTCCCTAAGTGTTTGGAGTTCTACCTCTGATAGCGGATAGAGGGGTCCCCATGGCGCAGTTTCACCTCGCCGAAAGTCGATTTTGCAGTCGTAGGGTCGATGCGCCGGGAGGGCGTCAGCTACCTCTTTTCCCATAATTCCCAAATATCGCTGAAACTTTGTTGGCACGTTTGCCAGCGAATCCTCGTTTCCCTTTATCGCCGCCACCTGTCCGAGGATCCCCGCCTCCTTTTCGTACAGTATCGTTTCGTCCCCGGTTAGAGAAAAAGGGTCTCTCTCGAACTTAGTGTATTTCTCCATGCAACGAGCGCTATTAAACCTTATTTCTTCTGGCGTCCAGGCTCCTTGCGGTGGGTGTCGCTCGATCCATTCGAACGGGAGGAATAGGTCGATGTCTTCTTCCATCGGTGCCACCTTGAACTGTTCGTTGGTGAAATGGTTCCGATGTTGTAATCATAGGGGTTTCATGTAATATTGACCTCCGTTCACTACCATTTCTCCCATGAAGCTTTCAATGGTTCGAGGGTTTTTGTAAGTTTTGCGTTCGATCCCCAGCCTTTCGATGGTTCGTTGGTTGATAAGGGGTACCGTGTATCCTGTATCCAGGAGTGTTTTTACCTGGTGTTTCTTCCCGTTTAAGAGGAGTACCATGGGAATTATTGGGCGGGTCTGCAGTTTCCTTTTTGGGTTAGCTGCTCCCATGTCTGGGTCGTCTCGTTTTCTTTTGGAGAAGCCACATGCTTGGGATGCGACTCTGTCTGGCATCGGGACAGAGTCTCTTAAAAATCCGATTCCTCTGAGCTGGCCCAGAGTAGTAGGTCCGTGACCATTTCTTCGACCGCGGCCACTTTCTGGTGCTTGGATGCTGGGATGCTTTCGGCCACGTTTTCTCGTGTCCTTTTCCCGGAGGGTGCGTTTGTGGGAGCCGTGGTGGCCACAGCTGCTGCTTTCCATGGCGCTGGTGGCAGTGGCATCCCTTGTACCGTCTGGAAGGAAAAGCAGTCGTAGGTTCTGTGACCGGGCCTTCCGCATCGCCAGCAGTTGTCTCGGTCTTTCTTGTGGTTATCCACTTCGTTCTGCGGTACTCCTTTAGGAGCAGCTCCCGTGGACCCCCAGTCTTTCTTGGGTGGCCGGGCTTCGTCTCGCCTTGGTTCCCGAGCTTCTCCTTGCCTAGGCAGCCGTTTTCCTTGGGCATCCTTGTGTCGGTCGTCCTTCCTTCCGTCCTTGGTTGGGGCAGTTCCGGCGCGCATCACCTCTTTAGCTGTCTTTAGGGCTTTTTTCTTTTCCACCTGTTATCCGGCCTGGTGGGTGGCTTGCAGGAAGCCTTCGTCGTCTGCAAAGTCCTTGAGGTAGTGGGCAAATCGCATGTCCAGTACCGCGTCGGGCATGGCTAGGTCCACTTTTTCTCTTAGTGTGACCCTAAACCGGGCATAGGAATGCGGGTAGTTTCGTGGAGGTGTATGTTTGCTCACGACGGCAGGATGCCGGCCGGCAGCATGCCGAAACAGCACTTTACCGGACGCACCTCGCCGGATCGGCACCTGGCCGGAGGACAGCGGGCCGGCAAACACAGAAGCTGCACACCACCGGAAGCGGAAGGGTGGCGCAGGAAGGGCTTGGCAATGGGTATATAAGAAGCAAGCTCCTCCCACTCGTAGATAGAATGACATGACTTTCTTCTATTCTTTTCTTGTCCGCACAGTGTGACAATTGGTATCAACACCGAAACCAGTCGAATGACCACCAGGACCATTCCAGTCCACCAGAAACTGTTTTTTCGCTGAGTTTTAGCTTCCGCCCCGCTCCCCCCACTCTTTTCCCTCTCGCCCCGCTCCCCCCGCGCCCCCCACCCACCACTACTCGTTTCTCTCTTGCCCCGCTCCCCCCCACCGACACCCATTTCTCTCTCCGTCTGCTCCATCAGCGATAGGTCCCGGCAGCGACAGCCACGACCGACCCAGCAGGAACGAGACCAGAGGTGTGTGGCTACTCAGGTGAACCAGCTCGCTAATAGACTCCCACAAGTGAATCAGGATTTTCTGGATCTCGCTCAGGCGCAGCTACAGGCTTTCAATTCTCTGCAGCGAGAGAGTCAGCAGCACAACAGTCACCGCCGACCCCACTCGCGCTCCCGCTCGCCGCGGAGGGACACCTCCGAGTACCGACAGAGGCCACTATGCTTGCGGTCCCCTCACGCCGCCAACCGTACCCCGCCGACCCCAAGACGCCCATCCTCATCCCGCGAGCGCCCAGCACGCTCTCGTGAGGACTCGGAGACGCTAGCTGACGCACCGGACCCAACCCCACATTCTCCTACTCCGTCCGTCATTGGTTGGGATAGTTTCGTGACTGAGAATCGACAGAGACAGAGCGCAGACAGCTACATACCAGAGTACACCGAACGTACCCATTTGCCGGAAAGGCATAGCCACGCCCCGGAGCGACCGCGCTACCGAGGAGGTTTCAACCAGCGCGGCAGTCAGCGCCAGCGCGGCAGCCAACGCGGCTGTCAACGTCAGCGCGGAAGCCAACACAACAGGCAGGCTCAGTATACCAGACAGCAGCAAGCCGACGAAACCGCTCCCAGTCGGGAGAACGAGAGAAGTGGAGCAGGAGGCCGACCAAGAGGCCACGGCAGACGCCAGCGCCCTCGTTCCCTACACGAGCGGATCGGATTCTGACGCAAAGAGACCGTCAATAGTACCTGTTCAGCAGGGAAATAGATCGTCAATAGTACCTGTTCATCAGGGAAGAAGACTGCCTGCATCCAATCCGTCGCATCAGAATCCATCCATTCAGTCACCTGGCTTTCTACAGATACAATACGAGATCCCAGCCAGTGTCGATCCGGTTCCCGGATCTCCTGGCACTGTCCTCATACCGCTTCAAGTGGAAAATTCCAGCAAGAAGCGTAAAGTAAGGCTTCAACTCACCGGGCCTGCACAGAACCCCTCATTTCCCCCTCAGATCCCTGTCCTATCACAACTTCCTGGCCCCACCCAACCGCTCTTGTTACAAGCGCGCCGACCTACAAGCCCAGTCTTGTCAGAAGCCGGCTCCACGGAGTTGCCAGACGCCCCATCACAGAAGTTTGTTACCTACCACTATCCCGGTAATATCAGTCAAGAAGAGAGGATGTCCGCAAGAGATACCTCCCTAAAGAGGAGGGAGCTCAGCCCAGCTGGGTCCCTCAGTGAGTACGACGACACACCAGAACAGTTGTACAGACCTCCACAGGCGATCAGGGCGACTCAGTCAGAAGCCGCCTACGGCAAGCAGCCTATACGTCCTGTTACTTCTCTGTACGATCCACTTGCCCGTCACGGATATAGTCAGCCATCGGCCATACCGTCTTCCGAGGAAGATGATGCTATGGAAGGAGTAACACACCACAGCATTAACGACACTCCTGACAGGAACGACTCGCGTTCGGACACGGCTATTACAAGAAAGCACACACTGCCACCGCTACCTCCGCAGCAGTACGTGCCCAGGCAGCAGTCACCGGTTGCCCCGCAGCCGCAGCAGTACGTACCTATGCAGCAGTCGACACCTGCCCCACAGCCGCAGCAGTACGTACCTATGCAACAGTTGCCGTCTACCCCACAGCCACAGCAGTACGTACCTATGCAGCAGTTGTCGCCTGCCCCGCAGCCGCAGCAATACGTACCCATGCAGCAGGCACCCTATGCCCCTCAGCCGCAGCAGCCGCAGCAGTACCTGCCTCCACAGCAGACGCAGCAGTACATGCCCCCGCAGCAGCCACACCAATACTTCGCTCCTCAGCAGTATACGCAGCAGCTGCACTTTCCGCAGCAGTCGCAATCCAGCACGTCGTTGGATAATATAGCCGCTCAGATGGCAAATCTGGCCATGACCCTGGCCCGTAACCAGGAGGCCATCAGAACGGATGTCGCAGACCAACGGAGTATGGCTGCCGCATACCCCTGGAGAGAACCTGATGCTCCGGCTCTGAAACCAGCAGATGTGGCCTCTTTCGAACACAAGAGTCAATCGGATGCTGATGCAGCCTCACGTTTCATTGATTCCATCCATGATACCATCTCCCATTATGGTGAAGCACGCACACGTGTTGTCCTTCGCCGTTGCTGCAAAGGACCAGTTGCCGAAGATTGGGGAGCAAGCGCAGAATGCGTATTTCGCTACCCGGTATCAAGAGGAAAATAGACTCGGGTTCCTGGGTAGCCACAAGTCCATCCAGAAGCGGGCTCAGGCCTCTACCGTAGCTTGCAGGAACTGTGGTGCCAGTTTTTCGTCGAATAATAAACTACACAGGCACCTGAGGGATCCTTGCCATTTAAGCAGTGAGCCACCGTGTGAGGAAGTGCCCACTGTTGTGGAGTCCAAAGCCACCATTCCCACCGATCCAATGGACGGCCTCGCTGACTTCCATTATGCCCAGGCGTTCTGGTATGTCACGCCAGGTACCAACCCGCACGTCAGCTGTATCGACTCGGGTTTCGGTAATTCGGAGATCGATGATGAACTACAGTTGCGGCTATTTCCGGATACTCCTCGCTTGCCATTGCCACATCCTAGAGTGGTCGAAGGGCTAGGAGGGGCCGAGTGTACAGCAACGCACGTAGTTCTCCTCAATATCTACATGAAGGGAACAGACAATCGATACGCACGGCTCATCAGGCCTTTCCACCTATTCAAAAAGCTTTCAGTTCCGCTACTCATCGGGAATGACATAATGAAGCCGGAGAAGTTCGATTTACTGTACTCAACCAACCGACTACGTATTGGTGCCTGCGATGGTGTTAGCGTC
>Ga0307508_10003573_pt1 | contig 15658 bp, 20 predicted proteins | sample 9_EM_MG_FD_203089 | JGI IMG/M metagenome (GOLD analysis project Ga0307508, IMG submission 203089) | Populus trichocarpa ectomycorrhiza microbial communities from riparian zone in the Pacific Northwest, United States - 9_EM | ecosystem: Host-associated > Plants > Roots > Unclassified | place...
TCCACAAAGCGCCCGCACCCTTGTCTTGTGAATGCTATGTTTCTCCTCGCTTGTTGGTTCAATCAACCCTATGACCTCCGTCCCCTCGAGGAAATTTTCTTGGAAAAGGCTCGCGTAGGACTCTCCCGGTCACTCCAAGGTCTGGACAAGCTTCTCGACTTCATACGAGCATCGTCTTTGATTGGGCTATATCATTACGGGAAAGGTAATATGCTGGAAGGATACGACCATATTTGCAGCGCTGCGCAGATCGGACGCGCGTGTGGAATTGACGCAATCAAGTCGCACGTATGGCGCGACCCAACCATTCCATCCCAGATCACTCGGCGGTATTTCGAGAATCTCCCAGGAAATTTCAAAGTGACGCCATTTATAATACCCCTTGCGGAAGATGCCACCGCTCTTGGCGAGCGTATTCATGCGTTTTGGTCCGTGTGGATTGTCGACGCTAGCGGTTCTGCAACACATGGGTTGGCGCGTGCTTTCGATGACGAGGACGTGCTGACCCCATTACCGTATCCAATCGAGGCGTACGACGGCGGAGGCGTGACGGAGGACAATACTAGGACACTTGGGCAGTTCTGGCGTGAAGAAGGTTACGCTGATAGCCTCGACCCTCCTTTCACACATCGTATCAAGGCTACATCGGTGCTGGAAGCGGCGTGCACTCTTTCTCGAGTCTATGGCGTGCCCGCTATGGGGGATGTGTGGAGCAACCAACCGGCTCTACCCATTGACCCGCTTCAACAGCCTGAATTTGAAGAGAAATTCTCTCGCATTGCAAGGATATGCAACAATCTCCGAGATCGGCTTCCGAACGTTCTTCCAATTAACCTCACGAACCAAGACGTTGTGCAGGATTGGTACCAAGCTGGCATCGATCCCGTCATGGTCCATGCCTGGGGCCTTACCTTGTGCACTATAATGACTCTCAACGACATCAAAGCAAGGGTCAACACTTCTGCGTATGACTTGGCATTGGATGCAGCGTATCAAATGGTCCTCGTTATTCGCCGCATCGTAGATCTTGATTTCTTTCAACTTGACATTATGCTCGGAGTACGTTCGTCGTTCCACCCAACCCGTTTCCAACCGACCTCGCGGGCTTCTTGAGCTAATTAATAACCAATTATTGTGCATGCGCAGATGTCGTGGGTTACAACATCACATATCCTGATTCGCCACGCGCGTGCGTTGCAGAATATGGGACATTCTACAGATACCGTGCTTCAAGAAATACAAATTGTCATCTTCACATTGCATAAGCTTGGTAAAGTTTTCCCCCTCGTAGGTTGGTGTCTCACCCGTTGCATACGTTTCTGTGGTCTCACCTACTGTATGCACGATTTTTAGGCATCCAAGCTAACACCGCGGAGGCCGAACTTCGCGAACTGCACCTTTAGAGCAGAGCTTGCACTATGTCTCGTCTTCCCACCCGTCACGATACACTTTGGGGAACTCAGCATATTTTCCTCTCTGGCCGTCATTCTCGCGTGAACAATTGTGGTCAGGCCAGGGCCCTCTTATTTCTTCCTCACTCATCCCTAACCCGAACATGGTTTCGACTTCTCATCCTTCGCGTGCACTCCTCATTTGAACACTTGCATCATCAGTTACGTTCGTTATGTCAGATGTCAGATAGACCGTTGTTTTTCCCATAAACTACGTAGCATTTATAAATACTCGATGCATCGCTAGCCCTGCATTCCGTGTCATAAAATACATGTCACGCAAGTATCCAACACGTCAGATTTCGCGTGAAAATAAGCCCGGAATGGCGGAACTGGTGACATACCTCCGCATCTTTGTATGCCGCAAGCGCCATAAGCTCCTTGTATTCCTCACTTCTGTCGACATCGATCATAGTGCCAAGCGATTTAGCATTCTTGCCTAGGGTTTCCACGTCGAGAACCATTTGCGCCCGTATTCGAAACTCGTCTCGTCCCTCCTTATCACCAGCTGCCGCACCACTGGCATTGTTGGGGCCAAATAGCATAAACGTCGACCGCTTACTTTTGTTATACCTTCGTAACGAGTCTTCAGTCTTTTTCATACCGGCGAGATGACCAGTATACCTGTCGTACCGTTGGGAAGTAAGCATTGCTTTAGTATTTAGTATGCCATTTTTTTTTTGCGAAGAGAAGGGTGTTTGGCCGCCTTACTTTATTGCCACTTCCTTGAAGACTTCCCCAGCCCAAGCCTTTCCGAACTCTTTTTGAAGCACGACGCCAGGTCCATCCGCATCCAACAAGAACTCGCGCAATGGTCGTAGCACATTCGGTACGAAGTAACTGCATTCAGTAGGCATCTCAGAACCCTTACGTGCGCTCATTGCACGGTACTGCGATGGTATCGATCGGACGTGTTGTAGCGGCTCACAGCATCTTGATGTTAAAATCGCAACGATTTGCGAGGCGAGAGTCGGAACCAGAGACTCCAATTGATTGAGAGTTTGCAAGAGGACAGCTGGTCACAGATGTCAACGCGACCTAACAAGGAGGCGGGTGTTTACTCACTCTCAGCAGGTGCATCTTCTGAGAAAACGGTTTCCGTAGGCAACAACGACACGATTGCATCGGAAAAAAGCATCCTCGTCCTCCTCTGCAGGTTGCGGATGTCCGCCAAAGCGCAGGCGTAGACCCTGATGTGTGCATCATCGATTTCGCTCATATCTTGAGCTTCAGACTGTCATATGGAGCATTGAAAGCTTGTTAAGGATGGAAACCGAGGTTGAGGGTCTTCCACTGACTTTACCCGATGTGTTTGACGAGGGAGCCCTCCGAACTGGCAATGTCGACTCGAGCCAGGTTTGGTACCGCCCCAGTATCTAACATATGGCAGGCTTGGGATCTCTAGGGAGACGATTTGCATCACAAACAAAGAGCGAGCTGACCTGTAGAGTCAACTTCCAGAAGCGGTGGCCGAGTTCAGGGATGTATACGGTCGATGACCAGCATGTCGCGATGGCTTGATATAGTCCTCGCGCCTGAGGAACGAAAAACCCGTCTCCCTCTGTCATAATTGAGTCAACAATGGTAATTTAGAAAGTTGCGGAACTCACTCTTGGCTGTCAAGTCCGGCGATGGGCGAACAAGGGAGTCTTCCAGTCCTCCTACAATCTCTTTCCACCTCAGCTGAAAGTATACTGGGAGTTGCCACCTTCGCTCAAAAGCGTCGTAGACGGTATGGCCCCGGAGTGCATTGACAGCTTCGAGCGACGGAGAAGCGTGCTCTAAAGCGGCTATAAATTCATGAAGGATGGTGTAGTTCTGCAGCCAGACATGATATCAGCCCCTCTCAGTGTGCGACGCAAGTTATTAATGTACGGATTGCACCTTTTGAAACTCATCCGGTCGCCCTGCAGCGAAGAGCATAGAGCCAAGATTCTCCATTAATGACGTCCCAATTTCAGCCCAGATGACACCCCCAACGATATCAAAGGATTCCCTGGATGGATGAGTTTTCTGCGCATCACTCTCCGTCGCACCTCCTGTTATCCTTCCTTTGTACCGTTTGTATGATCTCAATGAGTTCGCACGTTCCGCGAGGTCAATGACGAGTCTACAGTCTCGCTCAACAAAGCGTAGGATCGTGTTCAGAAGATGAACCAGCGGATCATCTGGATTACCGGGACTCTCAATGAGAGTTAAGAGGTGATTGACAGAAGAGGAAGAGGACGATAGATTTGAGAGAGTGAGATTCTGCAGCGTGCTAGGATATGGTGTAAATGGGGTGTTCGGAGTTGGCGGCCCGTTTTGAATGGCAGTCGACATTGAAGGGAGGTCAAGAAATGGGGTGCGTGATATAACAGGGGAGAGAGGCGCAGACAAAGCGCCGACGTGTATAGTCTGCAAGATGTCTCATATGTTAGTGGATGCGACATTGCGACAGAATTGAACGAGCCTTTTTGACAAAAGGTGTCACGATATCTTGCCGTATCACTTCCTCTGCGACATCCCATCGCTCGAGCGTTTGATAGATGAGAAGACACTCAGAAATTTCACTCATTGCTCGGGCGCGGGCAGTCGTAGACTGTTGGTCGGCAGAACTTGGACTGGTCACGGAAAGTAATGCGGCAGAGAACACAACGTCAAGATCTCGCGCAAGAGTATTGTGTATCTTGTCGATACGCTACAAGACGCTTGAGCAATGCAATTTTACATGGGATATGGCTCGTGTGTATCTGCGAACCTTCTGAAGTTGGTCGACAAATACGCATTGCTGTTTGCGGACTTTCTCCGCGTGATAAAGCAGTTGACTGTACTCCACGGCAACCCGAGAAAGATGTTTCGCGCGATTGATGGCTGGTCTGAACGTTGGTTTATTAATCCTGACATGTAGTCGGCTTTTAATAGGCCCTACCTTTGCTCCTCGGGGTCTTCGTCGCCACTTGGATGGAAAGTGTCAGTGATGATCATGCCATTCATATCTCTGACACCCATGGAGGCGTTTTCAATGGTTTGCGAAGTGGATTCATCGGGGGAAGGTATCAAAAGCATGTGCTCTAGGCGAACCACGAGATCGGACACTTTCAACAACAGATGCAAGAGGGTCTGTTGACGTGTGACTGTCAGTAGATACATATGGAGGCGCAACCTTGATCCTACTTTTTCTTCTCTGAGCTCTGCGCGTTCGCTCAGTTTCGCCTGAATAGCTGATTGGACGCTAAGTAACCCCGACCGAGATTCCTATCACAAATAGTGAGGTTGGGTACATACATATAAGAGTTGGTCACGAACGTCTATTTCCCGTTTGACAAGCTCTAAGGGTTCCTGCAGACGTTCCAACCGTGGACCTTCACCTCGAAGGTCTGTTCGCAGAGAGATGAAAGCGGCGTAGTCGTCGTTAATGAGCTGCACAAGCTCCTCTTTGAGCTGCGCGAGATAGCCCCTCAACTCTGCACGCAAATCTGATAAAGAAGTATTCGGTCTGCTTAGAAGAAACGCGTCGACATTGAACGTCTCCGTTTGGGAAGAAAGCAGAGGATGGTCGTGAGAGAGCGGGACAAGGAGAGGAAGCTCGTGCCCGGCAGCGTCTCCATTCTCTTGCTCCAGGGCTTGTTGTTTTACCTCACTAATGAGTCGATCGAGATTGGGGGAATCATAATTGCCCGTGGCCCTCTGGCCAGACATGGCCTTTGTTGTCGCGTGTTGGCAGGTAGCGCTTACATGAGTGGAGAACGACACAAATGCAATCTGCACAAATACAGTAAAAGTACTATCGACATCTCCGGCAATCCGCGCGCCCACCCTTGAATACAAGATAGTGTGCACACGAATGAAGCTGACATTTTAACGACGGATACCCCGTGGTGCACCAGGACCACCACGCCCCCGTCGAGCTGTAGAACAAATGTCAACGGTTAGAAATAAAAATACAAAGGTAAATGGCCAACGCACCGTTTGCTGTAAATACGAAAGTGCCATGATTGAATATGCATGTAAGTCAAGGTTCAAAGAATAGCCACGATCAGGAATACCCACCGCGCATGATGGTGGCACGGCCGCGTGCTGTACCGATACCCCTTCCGCGCATTGCATTTGGCCCGGTACGCTTGAACCTGGTAAATTCAACAACATCAGTGTGCAGGCTGCGCCAGCGACGGAGTACCCTTACATCGGAGCGTTCTGCAGCATGTCTGGCACGATGAAGTAGCGAATCATGCTGCCGCGTATGTAGACTTGCTCGAGTTGAGTGACCCGACCATCTCGTCCAGTCACAGTGATATCCCTGAGAGAGACATTAAGAGAATCCTCCGCTATCGAGAACATTATAATGAGGTTCGAGCGTAATGCAGCACTAGGCGGGATTACCATCTGCCAATTTTCCTCGATACATCTGGCCAGTTTTTGTTTCAACAGTGATTACATGGCCGAGGGCTTCGTGCAGAAGTTTGACGGGAACACCGAGACCAGCCATAACAGAACAGAAGCCAGATATTCTCGTAAATATCGATCGTGTTCTTGTTGACTTCAGTCTAAGGAAGACTTGTCACGTGCTAGCGGCGCTTCAACTCGATCCCGCCAAGGCGTCGCGTCACAGGACGCCAGGCACCCATTATTGGCAAAATCCCTTCTGATGTCTAATGGGGCCAGGGAACGCGCCCCGACGCGTCTGATATACGTCGAATCCTCCGATGAGGAGAATGATAGTGTCTCGATGGGCCCACCTCGAACCGCGCCGGCCGAAGCCGCTGGCACTGCATCGTCATTGCCTGCTGCTCTCTCATCATCTACCTCTCAAAGCCAATCACTGAAACGAAAATCTAGTGAACTAACGCCTGTTCTGTCAATAAATGATGCCCTCATGGGAAAGGCCCCCAAGCCACCTGTGGAAAACCCACACTCCTCTTCCCGTCATTATGTGGAGCGTATACTGGCTTGTCGGCCGCAGCTTCTGGATTGGTATGACGAGGTAAAAAATTTGAGAGGAATGCCATGGCGCAAAGCGTACGATCCCGACTTAAGCGCAGTCGCCCGGAATCAGCGCGCGTACGAGGTTCTGACCAGCGAAATCATGTTGCAGCAGACTCAAGTGTTAGTCCTAGAGCCATGTCTTGTGTGGTTATATTGACTTGTTTGCTTGTCCCATAGAAAAACTGTAATTCCTTATTACAACAAATGGATCGAGACGTTCCCGACCATTCATGCTCTTGCGGCAGCGGACATTGAGGCAGTAAATCAACGGTGGAAGGGCCTTGGATATTATCCTCGTGCTGCTCGCCTCCTGGCTGCAGCGAAGAAAGTCGTTAATGAATTTGACGGCGAATTTCCTTCTGACGCTGCGAGCATGGAAAAAGTCCTGCCGGGAGTGGGTCGATATACTGCGGGTGCGGTGTGCTCTATTGTCTATAATGAGCAAACCCCTGCCGTGGACGGAAATGTGCAAAGGCTTTTCTCTCGTCTGCTCGCTCTTCATGCTCCTTTGAAAGGACACAATTCCAAGGAGCCTCTAGATATCATCTGGAAAGCAGCCCACAAGCTGGTCGACGGATGCTCGGATGCTGGTGCATTAAATCAAGCCCTCATTGAGCTCGGAAGTACAGTGTGCAAGCCAGCCAACGCTTCGTGCTCGATTTGTCCGTTTGAACGAGGGTGCGCTGCCCGTCAACTTTCACAGGTTTGTTATGAATATTCCTGCTTGGCTTGATGAGTTGACGTGCATGCCAGCTCCGCGGTTCCGCGGCAACCGACATAGAAGATATTTGCGGCATATGCGAACCGCTCCCGGTTTCATCGCTGTCGGTGTTGCGGTTCCCTATGAGGACTGAGAAGAACCCGGCGAGGGAAGCCGCCTGCGCCGTAAACGTAGTCTTATGGCATGATCACGAGAGCGGACAGCAGTGGGTGGTCCTCGTTCGCAGACCAGAAACAGGTAACAACCGTGTTTGCTTATGTTAACTTCACCGTCTTACACTTGTGTTCGTATCGAAGGCCTACTGGCGGGCCTTTATGAATTCCCCACATTACCTGTCACAGCCACAGATGATCCATCACTAGATGCGGTGTCTTCGAGGCTGCTGACCACCTATCTTGCCAGCCCCTCCGGTTCGACCACGCCTGGACAATCCCCTTCAACAGTCCAACATAGTGTGGGATGCGGCTCAATACTGCATCTCTTCTCCCACATCCGAATGACATACCATGTTCGGAACACCACCCTAGTGGCGTCACCAGAAAGACCGGAACTACGGCAACCCAGCGACGACGAACTCTTGGGGATCCTGCCAGAGGTAGCAGAGGACGGGAAGGTAGATGAGGACGAGGAACGCCCGTCAAAGAAGCGTAAGACGGGACGAGCAAAGTCCAAATCCAGCAAGAGGCTAAATTTTAAGGGCCCGGACTCGTGTAGAGTACGGTGGGTCCGGGCGAGTGAGGTCGAAAACGAAAAGTGCGTCACTGCTGTTATCTGTCGGCGTCGCTGAATTTTGTCACGTCTGGGGATGTTCAGCATTAGCACTGGCGCACTAAAAATATGGAAACTAGCTGGAGGCGCGGGGGGGGGACGCTGAACCGAAATCGTCAGGTACCAATGTTCGTCTTTTATCTTGCGGAAGCGTCTATTGTTTGGCGCGAAGTCGACGATTCAATCTGTCATTCTTGATACGAACTGCGTTACCGACCTAACCTTTTGAATAACATCTACAATTCACTGTCGCTGTCATGACTCGTCCTGCCGCCACGAATGGCTTTAAAGTTAGTATTGCTGCAAACCTCGGCCGTCACTGGCTCAGCTCATTCGATGAACAAATGATCCTCGCTTTCCCTCTTGACAAGTTCAACCACACGGTGAAGGCTTATTCTGTCGCGCGCAATATATCCTCAGCATCGTTGACGGAATGCGCTGGCTAGATGATTAGGGTCAAAGATGCCCAAGTATCCATCAAATGGTATCAGGAGGTGAATCACCATCGTCACTCCGCCGTACGGCTGGGCTTCTTACAGAAAATCCTTATTCCTCGCGCTGTTCTGAACCTTTGGCTCGGTTCCTGTGTTACTGCGCAGGTTCTTGGGATGGAATTGATTGACAAGATGGATGGCAGCGATTTTACGCTGTACTTCCTTGCCTACCTCTCTGAGGAAGAACAGTCCCTTAACGCCGAGGAGAAAGCGAAGACTAAATTTAATCGACAAGATACGCACTTTACGTTTAACCTGCCAAACCTCCAAACCTGACGCAAATAGTTCTGCAGGCGTTCTCGAATTGACACACAACCACGGCACGGAATCTGACCCGGACTTTACTGGTTACGCATCTGGAAATACTGAGCCAGGCCGCGGTTTTGGACACATTGCCGTCGGAGTGCCGGATATTAATGCTGCTTGTGCCTACTTTGACTCACTAAACGTTAACTATAAGAAGCGTCTGACTGACGGAAAAATGAAGCACATTGCCTTCATTCTGTAAGATTATGACTCTATTCCTTCAAAATACACACATCTAATGCAAATGCGTTGCTACATTTGAAGGGATCCCGACGGGTGAGTACCTGCCCTCCAACTCTACCCTTCTCTCACCTACGCTTGATCGGTATAGGTACTGGGTCGAGGTATTATGTTGCTTGCTTCACTCATGCACCAATGCCAAACTCGTTTTGTACTAGATTGTGCCAAGCGGCGGTTTCTAGGATGCTCGGAGTCGCAACAACGCTTTATTCTGAAATCAATCAACCTTGTACACTAGCTACGAACCGTCACAACAGTATCCGCTACAGCATTCCCAGCCACCTTGTCAATTTGCGAATAAATTCTTTCTCCAATCGGTATCAATGAATTGTGATTATAAACAACGTAATTTTCCAATGCAAGATGCTAAACTATTACGTCAGCGAAGGTTAAATGCACTGCGACAACGTAGCGTCTTAGAGATTGAGTGTCCTTGCCTACAACAAGGGGGGCTCTGGAGCCAACAACTACCAACTTTCAAAGCTGGAATGATCAAAGGTCTCTTCGCGTACTCGTCGCGGTTGCTGGCTGGCGAAGGTTATCGCGGCACTGGATATATCAACTTGATTGTGCCATGGGTAGCTCTGAACACAAAATAAGCGGTATGCATTCACTTCCAATGCAGGTCGAGAATTTTACTGGGCCGGCGACTTGGCTCACGTTGAGCGTTTCAGTAGAGTTGCATGTCGTCGCTCGTTCCTCGGTCTCGGGCCGTGACATGAGGGTTGGTGGTTCAGCGAATACGTCAAGGGAACCGAATGGCTGTGTGCCTATGCACATCGTCAGAGTCATCTCCAACAATGCCTGTGATGTTGACCGAAAATCACCTAAATATACTACAGCGGCTTTCCGCCCGCTCTTCTTCTCAGCATTTTCCACTCAGGCTGGCACGGTTCTGGTGATGGTTCAAAATCTTCGACTCCATCATCCAGCGATATTCCCGAAGGGTCTGCTCGTCGCCAAATTGACGACAAAGCCGTTCTAGATTCTTCGTTGCAACAAATTTCATTTTCGGTATCGCGTCGTGAAATGCCCTTGCCCCAGAGATGCCCCTTTCCCCTCGGCAACCATTCCTGGTCTGTGGTCATTTGCCAACCAAACGCAGTCCGGCACGTGTGAGTTGAGCAATATCTGCAATCTCCGAGGCCGGAGGGATACGCTTGTTTCCCTGTCAAAATGCCATAACTTACTTCGACGATCGATCGGTGGCCCCTTTTTCAGTAAGTTTATCGATCACGTCTCGAAGGCAGGCTACAGCCTGAGTAAACACTGTTTTTTTGCTCCGTTCATAATTCTATCACTTGCCGGGTAGTGTCCCGCCTCAATTCAGCCAAAAGGACCCACAAAATTCTAGTTTAGAGTAGTCCCGTGTCTCTCGGGATCAGTGTTGTGGGATTTGTTCGCGATTTTCTGATCAATAGCATCATCCTGCCATCTGAACGTCCCCAGATAGGTGAAAGTCTGGTGCCATTGAGGCAGCGGGATATACCACACAAGAGTCGCGGATTTGAGCCTCGGGCGAAAAATATAGCCCCTCCAACGTGAGTGTCCAGCAATGTATATTTTGTTATGTTTGTGCCGAGTCCGGTTCTCCCAGGTTCCCACGCCCTAGCCACACGTGAAACCAGTGCTGCTCGCCATCCAGGAGGTTTGCACTGATTGACATCTATCATGACATGCTGAATGACTGTCTTCAGTTCAGCAGCGAAGTATGGATAAAGAGCCTGGGGATGATTATGTTCGACGCTTCGCTGCCATCGTCCGCGCCCACGGACAACGGCTCGCCAATGCCTCGTCGCGTAAGGGAGCTGGGGCCCCTGGAGGGTACCTGAACCCCCTGACATGGGTTGGATGGGACTCCTCAGCTTCCGCATCCGGGCGCGCGCCACCGACTTTGCTACAATTGGATCTTCACCATCTGTACTACCTTCTAATACGCTTTGAAGGCCTCGGGATCGCTGTTGGCCCCCTCGATATCAGGCTGAGAAGCACCTCGAGACCAGTCAGCCATGCATTGACGATTGCGGCGAAAGACGCATCAGATGCTATGTCCATATCCTCTTTCACTTCTGCCCTTTCGGTTGTGTCAAAGCTATCTCTTGGAGCCTCATGGTTCGGTCGGGTGGAGCGACCCATCGATAACGAAATCAAGTACGCTTATAGCGCGTTCACTGTGCTGCCTGCATTGTCAATCAGGCAGAATGACCTCCATGTCATTTCTGAGCTTGCCAACGATCCTCCAGTGCATAACGCGGTTCCCATGTACTCATTCAAAAATCTGACCACCCTGGAGCTCCTTGATGTGGACCCGTGCGTTCTTCTTGGTTGGGATCAACTCTCCGAGTCGTTGAGGAGCCTGACTATCAAGAGGAGCGGGATGGAGGACTTCACAGACCTATTTATCGACTGCGTTTTGGATGATCAGGCACGGAGGGATGATAATGAGGCGGGTTCGGTGCCCGCTCCCTCGAAGCGGCCCAAATTATCAAGATTCGCTTCAGGACGGTTCCGTCGTGGCCCGTCGATATCTGTTCCCGCTTCAGTGAAAGAAGACGAACAGGCGGAGTCTCAACTTCCGGGCAACAAAACTCCTCCACCATCTCAACTTCCACCAAGGAAATGGCGGGTGCTACGACATCTCTCTCTCGCGGATAATGCAATTACATTCTTCCCAGCCACCCCCCTCAGCTCCCTTACATCCATCACTCACCTTGATCTCTCCGGCAACCTCCTTGTCTCCGTGCCTCCAGGCCTCTCCGCACTGTATAATCTGATGTCCCTAAACCTCGCCGATAACATGATCGATTCCGTTCTTGGCATATATGCCAATATTGGACAAGTCCTCACAATCAACTTATCCAACAATCGTCTGGAGAGTATTTGTGGATTGGAGCGTCTCGTTGCGCTCGAGCGTGTCGACCTTAGAGGGAATCTCGTCCAGGACCCCGGGGAGATCGGACGATTAGCTGTTTTGCCTAACATCGCCGAAATCTGGATCCTTGGGAACCCTGTCGCCACGATGGATGAACAATATCGAGTCCATGTCTTCGAACTGTTCGCCCACGAGAGCAAATCGATACTGCTCGACGGCACACCTCCGTCGTTCTTGGAAGCGCGGAATATGCGAGTAGCCGCTCCAGTGTCCTCCCTGGACGCTGATGCATTGGCGGCGCGAAGGAATAGCAGTATACCGAGCCCTCCTGTGGTTGCCGTCGGTTTCACCTCCCCACAACCAAGACGCGGTCAAGGTCAAGGTCAAGGTCAAGGTCAACAACCAATTTCTGTCCTTGTCAATGGACACACCCCGCGAGCGCAGAGCCCTCCCCCTCCCCTAGATCCACACGCATTTGTGGGCTCACCGTCATCCGTATTATCTTCCGGGTCCAAGCCGCCGAAGAGGAGAAAACAAAGGCGGTTGGTGGACCTTGATGGTTCGCACACGGACGGAAGCCATAGTGATACATCCACCGTGCGCGACTTATCAGAAATAAGCCCACTTGGTCTGCAACCAAAACGTTCGACGAGACATCGGAGGGGGGCTTCCGAAAGCGATTCACCAACTGCTGTTGCTCCTTCTGGTTTGGAGCCGCGCGACGTATTCCTATCGAGTGCAGGGATCCGTGGAGCCGTGGGATCTCCGTCAGGAGAGCGTGTCATCTCTGTGCAACGGAAGGGCACAAGAAAGTCTCGGCATGGACGATATTCAACAGAAGGAAATCCAGTTGCGAGTGAAGACGTCGCATACCGTCCCAATTCAGCTGCCACTCCGAACGGGCCTGACCGACCCCCTACAGTTCTTGAAACAGGAGAAGAAGGTAACGCAGACACTGAGGCTGCGAGCCATGCAGATGCATACCGTGCCCGCATCGACGCTCTTAGAAGAGAGGTGGGGGATAGTTGGCTCAAGGTTCTCAGCCAGAGTGGGGGGTTGTCTCCTAGTGTGCACACTCGAGCATCGTGAAGCATCCAAACTTGCTCCGCTGCGCGCTTGCCCATATTTCATTATCATTTATACCCTTGAAATACTTTTCGACGGGCTTGCCACTCTTCATGCCACCCGTAATTTTTTCATGTAACATGCGCCTTTGACATAAACGCTGCTCTTGGTGCTGTCGCGCCAATATTTGGGGTTATTTGTGATTGATCGCGTTGTTTTGCTCTCAGCACTGCCCGCCTAGTCCATTGTTGTTCTTGGGTTGCCGACGAGGTTTGGAAGCATTGTCGTTCTCGCGATTTCAGTCTCCTTTCGCGATGTCCGCTTTTACTCGCCCGCTCGTACTGTTTGGACCCTCTGGAACGGGCAAGTCCACTCTCCTAAAGCGTCTTTTCGCTGCCTATCCAGAAAAGTTTGGATTCAGCATTTCACGTAAGCTCATCAGCTTTCTACAGCTCTCTCGACCAAACAGTCACGCTCTAGACACGACGCGGCTTCCGCGGCCGGGTGAAACGGATGGCAAGGAGTATTATTTCGTTACGCGAGAACAATTTTTAGCTCTTGTGGATCAAGGAGCTTTTATTGAGCATGCACAGTTCTCGGGTAATTTTTACGGTACTAGCGCGAAAGCCGTTGGCGACGTTGCTAAGCAAGGTCGAAGGTGTATTCTTGACATTGATGCCCAGGTCTGTGCGTCTTTCATGTACATGCGTTGAACGAGCTGACGGATTATATATTGTTTCCTCTCGTAGGGAGTGAAAACTATAAAGCAAAACCATCCCGATCTTAACCCTGTATACGTCTTCATTGCGCCACCATCCCAGACCGAGCTGCGAACTCGCCTCGTCGGACGTGGCACAGAAACCGATGAAGCCGTGAAGGCGCGTTTAGAAACTGCGCTCAAAGAGATTGCCTACGTCAAGAACGATCCCAAAGCGGTGGACGTCGTGATTGTCAATGACAAACTCGATCGCGCATACAACCTTTTAGAAACAGTCGCCCTGGGGAACGAGGTCAAAGGAGATGTGTTGCCTGAGCTTTCTGATTAACTACATCACTGAACAACACACGCTCGAAGTACATCAGACAATAGTTATACCAAGTCCAAAGAATGTACAGTACCAGAACTCAAAGACACTTCAGGGCCTTGTAGCTTATGGGCGGCTTATGGATGTCATTATCAAATTATCATAGCTTTACACTCGTCCATTGCAGCCGTCCCCGAGGAACTTGCATGTTGAGATGAAAAGCGCCTCGTGCCGCGAGAGCATGAAGATCAGATTCTGTCTGCTTTGATCCTATCCTCTAATGTACGGGTATATCATAAACGTTCTGCTGGTCATCTGGTACTAATATCGAATCCGGAAATTCCGTGCGCAAGTTTTAGTGAAATTTCATCAGTTCATCGTCATCGGTCTGAAAACTCAGATGTTTTTCGTGATTTTCTCGCTGTCAACGCATGCTTCGGGAAAGCGAACTTCATCAGCACACACCAGTAATCTTCCTCTACGTCTATGCACAGTTGCGTGTTCGTACGTGACAAAAAGCGCGACGCGTTCGGACCGCACAAACGGCTCTTGGGTTTTGCACCAACGCTCGCGGAACGAAAGCGTCGCGCTTTTCATGGAATATTTCGCATTTTTTTGGTTGGTAGGGTGGAGATACGTTATATAATGCGTTTCTAAGCATTTCGGACGGGAAAATTGCATGGCTACAATGCCAGGGAGCGACGCAGAAACTGGAAGGTGCACGTGATTTGTGCTCGATCTGACACTGGCAGCAAAATATAATCTTATGCGTCTAATTTATTAATATTGTACAGTCACGCAGCTATGAAGCTATAGAATTTCATTAGGTGGTCAGACAGTTGTCTGACTAGTCAGAGCTTACTCCGACAGGAACGGGCTTAGCAAATTTATCGAGGGGGGAGGCACCACGTGCCAGAAGGATCAAACAAAGGTCTCATCGTCCACAATTCTGAGTCTGCGTCAGAATGTTCGACGCAGGCGTGATTGTTCACGAGGAGAAATGAGTGTCTTCATGACTTTCGAAGCAGAGTCCTGCTAAGAGAACGGCGTTCTGATGTAGCCCAGAAGTATATGTATGGGGTGGCGCCTTGCCAAATTCTTGTGTGAGTAGGGCCGCTAGAGCGCCGTCAGAGCATTCTTCGCAGCTGCAAGAGGAAAGAACCTCGAAACAAATTTGCACCGGGGTAGGAACCCAGCCTTCTTCATTGTCGGTGAACTTGAAATTGAAACATTCAGAGCCGAGCCGAGATAGGAGATGGGATCAGCCGTCGGCCAGACGGCACAGAATCACTACCTGTCAGCCCTGCACGAGACGCGACCTCGCCTCATGAATAGGTAGTTAAGCTTAGAGAGACCCCCCCCCTCAAGAACACGCAGCCGCCATATTTGCGGCTCATCACATTTCAGGAACTCGTATTCCGGATATTGGTGTTTGCGGAAGTGATGTTATGGTGTGCTTTGTCCCATTTTGATCCTTTCCACATATGTGGGCGTTGGCCGTAGTGTACGCTTCGGCTGGGCCCTTGAGGGGTTTCAACCCAAGTCTACGCTTCGCTCTGAGTGGGATCGGGAAGTGGGCCTAACACCTGGCCAATACGGGGTGTCCCACCGGCAAACAGCGCGGCAGTAGGGCTCCTACGGATCCGGAGCGGAGCGGATCGGCGCCAGCGCCGTTTTGGATCCTCCGATTTTGGCTGGATCCGGCTCCGTGCGCTTAGGATCCTTGTGCGCCGCGGATCCGGATCTAGATC